>ENA-OPRR01002366-OPRR01002366.1-human-gut-metagenome-genome-assembly--contig:-NODE-2366-length-12559-cov-2.797105_pt1 | contig 12559 bp, 9 predicted proteins | sample MGYA00241796_ERZ501883 | MGnify/ENA primary metagenome ERZ501883 (study PRJEB25962, sample SAMEA2042406) | human gut metagenome | biome: human gut; feature: human-associated habitat; material: faeces...
CTGGCGGTCTATCTCTTGTTTTCGGTTGCTTGCTTCCTTACCGTACATGAGCATTCGTACCAGGTAATAAGTTCCTTTTACTTCAAGGGGAACCCATGTTCCGGCATTCTCTTTTGAAAAGAAAACACCCTGATCAATGGCTTCTTGGATTTGAAGCACTATTTGTTTATCCAGAACGGAATTGCACCGAACAAAAGCATCTTTTTCTGGGATGTAGAGAAAAAAACTGTCGATATTATAGCTTGGAAGAGAAGTGTTAAAGTTATCTTGAATATGGTCTAAAGAGGCGAACCATTGGGTTGTGTTTTTCGGATTTTGGTCCAGCACTTTTATGTCATAATTCATATAAAGATAGTTGCTTAAAAAAGTATCCACCGAGTGAAGGTTCCGGTCCATTTGGTTGCTGTACATTCTCACCGTTCCCTGTACAGTGTCATAAACTTTGGAGCGTATGGATGCAACGGCAAAGTAATTGTTATAAGTGATTAGGATCGTCAGAGACAAGATCAAAAAGACAGAAATAGCAATCAGCCGCTGTTTGATAGTAAAATTTTGAGGTTTCATACAATACCCCCTCCCCCCAGTAAGACATCAGCATAAAACCTGTTGCATCCTATATACAAAAATACATTAATTTTTCTTTCAATTCAAGAAAAAATAGTTAAGCAACAGATTTGTGTTATCATTCAGCAGATTTGTTGTTTTCACGAAATGGGTTCCCTGATAAACTAACGACATAGACTTATTCCAAGGCCTTGGAACGTTGAGAAGAGACTTGTACACTGCAAAAGAGAAAGAGAGTGTGAAATGATGAAAAGAATAGTTGCGCTGTTGCTGGCGGGATTGCTGATCGCATCATTTGCGGCTTGTGGTTCTGAATCTAACAGTTCAAATTCAGCTCCTTCCGAAGGTTCCGATTCCGGTTCTTCTATCTCTGAGACGGCCCAGGAGGAAACTGGAGAAAAACAAAAGTTAGTTATGGCCTTTGCAACTTGGGTGGGCGCACTGCCTGATACCCAAGCGGTTCAAGACCAGATGAATGAAGTCTTGGCTGAAAAAGGGTTGGAAGTGGAGCTTCAGATTTCCGACTCCGGTTCCTATAAACAAAACATGACCTTGGCATTGTCCAGTGGCGAACCCATTGATGTTTTCAATACTTGGAACTGTGAGTATCCCAACCTGGTTCAGCAAGGTTATCTGGTAGACATGGAGGAAAACGACAATCTGAATACCAATGGTGAAGGAATTGTGGAAGCCATTGGCCAGGAGTATGTGGACGCGTGCCGAATCTCCGGGAAACTTTACGGCTTGCCCAATAACCGCGATTTTGCCATGGGACGTGGCTGTGTCGCCATTGGCACAGAGTATCTGGAAGGCATTGGGTATGAAGTGGATGAAGAGCAGGAGATTATTCCCACTACCATTGAAGAAATCAACGAGATCTATGCTCAGCTTCATGAGACTTACCCCGACTTGGAAGTTTACCGTCCTGTAACTGGATCCATGTTGCAGTTTTCCAACATTGACAATCTGGGCGGAAGTGTGTTTGGCGTTCTGGAAAACTATGGCGCTGAATTAAAGGTAGTCAATCTGTTTGAGACAGATTACTACAAGACATATTGCGAGCGGATGTACGACTACAATCAGAAAGGGTACATCAGTGCTGATGCCGCTACAGATACTACTTCCGTAGGTGAATTGACCAAAGCTGGTACTTTGATGTCTTATACCACTGGCGGCAAGCCCGGTATCAAAGTCCAGGAGACCAACCTGTGTGGCCGGCCTATGACGATCTTCCAGACCATGGACGACTATGTGTCTTCTGCGTCTGTGGCTTCTTGGACATGGTCTATCGGCATCACCACTTCTGACGCTGGAAAGTCCATGCAGCTTATCAAGGAATTCTATACCAATGAGGATCTGGCCAACTTGTTGTCTTGGGGTATTGAGGACCAGCACTACAAGGTGGAAGAAGATGGGCTGATCACCTACGCCGATGGTGTAGACGCTTCCACTTCCGGCTGGAATCACACCATGCAGTGGTTGATGCCGAACCAGTATATTACCCATGTATGGACCGGGAATGCACCGGACCTGTGGGAACAGACCGATACGTTCAACAAAGAAGCAAAACAGTCTTCCGCAATTGGTTTCTCTTTTGACACCACCAATGTGGCAACTGAAATCACCAGTGTGTCCAACGTATATCAGGAATTCCAAAAGAGCCTGGAATTTGGATATGTGGACCCGGCTACCGGCCTGGAAGAATTCAATGAGAAGATCAAGGCGGCTGGTCTGGATAAGATCATTGAGGAAAAGCAGAAGCAGCTTGACGCTTGGGCACAGACCAAATAAAAATGTTGTCCAGAGGCCGGAACACCATGTTCCGGCTTCTGTTTTAAGAAAAGCAAAGGAGTGACAATGGTGACACTTGTTCAGGGCAAATCATCCTTAAAGAAAAAAACAGCCCTATTCCGCCGGTGTATTCCCATTTATTTGATTATGCTTCCCGGTTTGATTTACTTATTTATAAATAACTACATGCCATTACCGGGATTGGCCATTGCGTTCAAACAGTATAACGCTGGAGCAGGAATCTGGGGAAGTAAATGGATCGGCTTCAAAAATTTCGAGTATCTTTTTAAGACCACAGACGCTTGGATTATCACAAGAAATACCATCCTTTACAATATGGCGTTTATCATCGTCAACACGTTTATGGCGATTTTAGTGGCCATCATTTTGAGTGAGATGGAAGGAAAAAGCAGAAAGGTATATCAAAGTTCCATTTTGCTTCCCAATCTTCTCTCCACTGTAATTATTGGATATCTGGTATTTGCCTTTCTCAGCACGGAAAGCGGTTTTGTAAACAAGCAGATCCTGCCCGCTTTTGGGGCAGAGCCTATTTCCTGGTACAGCGAGCCCTCCTACTGGCCGTTTATCTTGGTATTTGTCAATGCCTGGAGAATGGTGGGTTACAACTGTATTATTTATCTTGCAACGATTATGGGGTTTGATAGAGCCTATTATGAGGCGGCGGTAATTGACGGCGCAAGCAAATGGAAGCAGATTAAGCTGATTACGCTTCCCATGCTGAAGCCAACCATTATCATGCTGACCTTAATGGCAATCAGTCGAATTTTCTATTCGGATTTTGGATTGTTCTACCAAGTGCCTATGAATCAGGGCGCATTGTATTCTACTACCAATACCATCGATACCTATGTGTATCGCGGACTGCTTCAGCTTGGCAATATTTCTATGTCTGCCGCAGCAGGTGTTTACCAATCGATTGTGGGATTTATTCTAGTGCTGGGTTCTAACGCGTTGGTCCGCAAGATCGACCGGGACAGCGCCTTGATTTAGGAGGAGAAAAATGAAAACGAAAGAAGAAAAAGTATTTTCTGTTTTTTCCCATGTATTTATGGTAATTCTCAGCTTGCTGGCCATAATCCCCATGATTCTGATGACGATCGCATCATTTACGGATAACACCACTTTATTGAAAAATGGATATTCCTTTTTCCCAGAAAAGTGGAGTACCTATGCTTACGAATGGATCATGACTTCAAATGGCGGAATGATTTTAAACGCCTATGGAGTTTCCTTTGTACTGACGGTTGTGGGTGTGTCTGTCAGCCTGACGATTACTACTTGTTTAGCTTACGGTTTGGCAAAAAAACAGCTTCCATTCCGGGGGATTTTGACTTTTTACGTATTTTTCACCATGCTGTTTAATGGCGGTTTGGTCCCTACTTATATTAATTACACCACCATTTTCCATATCAAAGATACATTCTTTGGTTTGTTAATTCCCAATTTGTTGATGAACGCATTCAATGTTCTCTTGATGAAAAGTTATTTCACTACCAATGTTCCCGAGGAAATTCTGGAGGCAGCTTACATTGATGGAGCAGGTGAAATCCGCACTATGTTTTCTGTAGCACTCCCTATGGCCAAACCTATTCTTGCCACTATTGCCATGTTTGTAGGACTTGCATATTGGAACGATTGGGCCAACGGTTATGTGTATATCGTAAAGCGGACAGACCTGTTCAGCATTCAGAATCTGTTGAATCGACTCATGCAGAACATTCAAGCGCTGGTTCAAAACGCCTCCAATACCAGTGCGGTAAACGAAGGCTTGTCCAAGATTCCTTCCGCCACAGTTCGTATGGCAATGGCTACTCTGGGCGTGTTGCCTATTGTGGTGATCTATCCTTTTATTCAGAAGAACTTTGTAAAAGGCATTACATTAGGTGGCGTGAAAGGCTAAAATTGGTTTGCGTCGATGTAACCCAGACAAATCGCATCTGCCATTAAAATTGACAAATGAACGGACTAGCGAAACACAAAGAATAAGAGGTGCGGATACATGAGCAAGGTATTATTCATAGGTGCTCCAGGAAACATTTCTGCCAGCACGATTCAAGATTTGTTCGAGCAGGGCCATTCTTTATTCGCGTTGACTCACTACAAAACAAATCTTGAAGCATACAAGGATAAGGTGACATTTTTCTTTGGGGATAGGGACTGCATGGAGGACCTGACCCACGCCAGAGATGTCGCGAAAGCTGAAATCGTGATTGATTTTTCCTGCTTTCTTCCAGAACAGGCGCAAATGGCAGTAGACGTATTTCAGGGTACGGTGGAACAATATATTTTTGTAAGCACAGTGGACGTGTACGGATATCCTCTCAGTCAGCTTCCAATGCCTGAAAACGGCTCATGGAACGCTCCAAACTGTTCATATGCCGCCAACAAGGTGCAGTGTGAAATGGTATTTCGGAATGTTGGGCAGGAAAGACTACCTCTTACCATTGTGCGCCCAGCCTATTCCATGGGAAATCGTTTTCTACTGACCGCATTGTCTCGAGGAGGAGGTTATACACTGATTCCCAGGCTTCGCCAAGGAAAGCCGATTTTTTCACCCGGGGACGGCACCGCATTGATCCATGCAGGGAATGGATTTAATACCGGGAGAATGATCGCCTGCATAGCTGGGGATTCTCGTTGCGTCGGAGAAGATTTTACCTTGGCCCATGACAAAATCGGTTCCTACGATGATTATATTACATTGGTAGCTGACCTTCTCGGTGTAAAACCTAATTTTGTCCATATTCCCACCGACTTTGTTTATGCGCAGAAACTGGATGGAATAGACACTGTCCTGCTAAATGATTTGACACGCTACAATGTGTACTTTGACATCAGCAAGTTCCGAAGGTTCTTTCCAGAATTTCAATGGACAAAATCTTTACGCCAATCCATGAAGGAGTACATCGAATTCAATGAGGGAAATTGGAAGGAGCCATCCAGCCTGGATTTGGAAGCTCTACTAATTCAGGCGTATCTCAGATAACGCCACTGAACTACTGAGTCACAACAGCAGCCCCCAGCAGCTGGTTGCCATTTGTCGAGTTGCAGTCGACCTGAAACAGAATGAAACACGATACTAATTTAGGTTTCTTCAGGAGCAAAAGAATTAGGTAGAACGGAATTTCAAAAGTAATTGTGCTTAAGATAGCAAACATAACCAAATCGAAAAGGCCCCGGAATTCCGGGGCCTTTTCACATTTCAGGGACAACAAAAGTCACCACATATTTACATGTCACAAAAGATTCCGCCTAAACCTTACTCCTGGTCATTGGCAATGGCTTTTACACCGTCCCAATCTTCCGCGGCTACTTCTGGAAGATCGCCGGGTCTGAAGCCGTTGCCATGGATCTCGCCACAATCTGAAGCGATTACAAAGGCTCTCTCGTCAACCTCTGTAGCGATGGTTTTCAGCTTGAAATAATCCCTGCTTTTTATAGCGATCACTAAAACGTTATTGGGCATCCCCGTATATGCACCCCGGCCATTTAAAATGGTAACGCCGCGATGACACTCAAGGATCACCCTGCGGGCGATTTCCTGGCCTTTTTTTGAGATCAGAAAAATCACCTTGCCATTTCCTTTTCGGTAGAGCACACTGTCTGCAACGAAAGTGTAAACCACAATGGTGATTCCTGCGTACAGAACACTTTCTATCTTTCCGTAAACGAACCAGGAAATGGCCACGATACACACATCGATCATCAAAATGACTTGGCCCATCTGAAAATCCGGGCGTTTGGTCTGGACGAGCTTGGCAATAATATCGCTTCCACCTGTGGTGAAATCCCGCATAAACACAATCCCCAGACCGATCCCCATCAATCCGCCGCCGAACAGCGCGCCTAAAATCATATCCCCTTGATAGACAGGCACATGCACCAGGACTACGTCCAGGAAAAATGTCATTACAGAAATGGTAATCAAGGTTTTACAGGCAAATTTTTTCCCCACAAACAAAAAGGCAAGTATCAGCAAGGGAGCGTTCAAGGCAAAAGTCAAGATTCCCATGGGGATGTGGGTCAAAGCATTGATCATGGTGGAAAGTCCGCTGACTCCACCCGGCGCGATTTGATTGGGAGCCGTAAAGCAGTAAACGCCCATGGTATACAAAAAGGATCCGAGAACCACATGAAGGGCGTCTGGCAAAAGGTCTTTGCTATATTTCTTTAACACACAAAACCACCTCGAGAATCTAACATACCACTCAAACAAAATGCATTGGAAAAAATTGCGTCTGTATTATAGCACAGAAAAATGTGTCCGTCAACAAAGAACAAAATTTAATAATTTTTCCTTCTACAAAGAACACAAGAGTTTAAATTGTCACAACTGACACTTCTCGCACTTTCATTTTGTTGGTTTTCACGATATTCAATATACTCTCTCCCCTATCCCCGGTGGTGATAGAACAACAAAAAACAGCCTTCCAAATTAAATCGGAAGGCTGTTTCTCTTTTGTATTTTTATCTTACTGAGCTTTCACAACAGGCTTATCCAGGATCTGCTTGCCAGCGAACTGAACCAGCAGGAACCCGACCACACAGGTCAAAATGATCTCGGGGATCATGTACACACCGTTATACACTAGAGAATACACAATGGCCAGGGTTGTACCAGACACATTGGCAAGACCGGGGATATAGGCGGCAATCACTTCCTGCATATAGGTAGCGTCGCAAAGAGCGGCCCACAGGATCCAGCCAGACAGGAAGGAGCAGAAATACCGGAGCAGCATGGCGATCAAACTTCCCAGGGTAAAGGCAGCAGCGTCGTTTTTCAGCTTCCCCCGGAACATGCCGCCCAAACCCAGAACGGTAAAGGCCAGGATGTAATCCAGGAAGATGGAGCCGATCAACGTGCCGGCAGTAAGACCCCGAAGAGCGCTCATTCCCAGCAAAAGCTGCAAAACGCTATTGACCAGCCCAGCGCCCAGGCCCCACTTCAGACCGCAGCGGTAGCTGTAAAACAGGATGGGCAGCATAGAGCACACAGTGATAGCTCCGCCGTAGGGAGCCTCCCACAGCTTCAGAAAGCCCAGTACGGTGGACATGGCGATCATCACGCCGCCCAGCACCAGATTGATCGTTCGTTTGGAGACAGTGTTCATGTTCGTTCTTCCTCTCACAATAATTTGGCGAAAAATGAAAGCTGTCGGAACGCCCTGGCGCTGTGATAAACACGCAAAAAAACAGCTGCCCGGAAACCTTCCGAACAGCGTAAAAAACATTTCCACCGCCGTGAGAAAACTCTCGCGGCAGGAAAAGCGGCGGTAGATCCGCCACCCATTATGTTGAAATGCTTCCTACGTCGGTATTATCCGAATCAGGTTCCTGTCCCGAAGGACAAAGGGTTTAAGCTCGAAGCTCCTCTCAGCCGCCTGAAAGCGGGCACCCCTTATTTCATTTTTCGACCCTTATTGTAACTCGATGACAAAAAATTGTCAAATAGAATTTTACTCGTTCCCCTCCCAGCAAAAAAGGCCGTGGGCTTTTACGCTCCACGACCTCTTCCTTCTTTTGGGAAACTATTAGTTTTTCTGTTTCTTTCGTTTGATGATTGTCAGGTAACACAGATACGCCGCAGCCACCGCGAAGTACACAGTAACATTGGGTCTGCGAAGCACGTTGCCGGAGATCTGGGCCGCAATAGCAGCCAGCAGGAACATCATTCCCACAGCGCCCATCTCCACCGTGAGGAACCGCTGCACGCCCCCGCCAAAGGATGCCAGGCTTCGGAGAGGAATTCCTCTCTTCTTTTCCTCTTGGGCTTTCCATGCGGCTGCCACGTCCTGGCCAAAGGCTTTAAAGATCATCACCGCAAACAGCGCAAAGAACGCCATGTACAGGCCGAACCCAATGTAGCCGCAGAAATAAAATACCGCTGGGAAGTCATTTTCCAGGTCGAAAATGTCCCCGTCGTAAATCATGTCGCTGTACTCAAAGCCCAGCAAATGCGTCAGAGTATCCTTCTCCTCCCACATCAGCTTGGCGAACATGGACTTGCGCACTCGAGAGTCCGACAAGATGGTGGACTCAGAGGTGTAGTCATATGCCTCCATCACATTGTACACGCCAAAGCGTTTGTAGAAGCTCTCAAAGAAAGGACCGTAGACTTCCGGGTCGGTGTACACGCCGATCAGGCTGTCTCGCAGCTGCTGGATCCGTTCCTCTTCCCCAGGGCCGCCACCGGAATCGCTGGCCAGCTCCTCTTTGATCTCCTCCAAGGTTTCGGAATCCGCGCCGCTGTTTTTCAGGCTTTCTTCCACCAGCTGCTGGTAATTGTTCAATGCATACTGGGACATGCTCTCACGCACCCGCATGGGAGCCAAATCTCTGAATCCCACAACCAACACCAACACGCCCAACAGGGGCAGAACAAACCGGAGGCTCTGTTTTTTATAATTGAGCACAAACAGAAAAATAAACGCACCGGCGATGATAAAAATGGAATAGAAGGTGAACTTAGTACCCGTAATGAACATCAGGCCGAAACAAAGCACCAACGCCAGAAGGTACACGGGATATTTCTTAGTTTTCCAAGCAAACAGAATGGTCAAAGGCACTACCAGCACCACAATGGCGCTCTGGGCGTTGGCCACACTGAACCACCCCATCACACCGATTTCCAGGATCTCATAGGTGTAGACCGGCTGACCGATCAACCAGGGAATGGCGGTAAAGAGGATGATCTCTCCCAGATCGATGGCAATGGAGGTGAACAGCACCTTCCGCATTCCATCCCCTTTCTGGAAAAACGTGATAAAGGACAAGGTGAAAATGGGGAAATTCATGATCCGCAGATAGTTGGCAGTATCCGCCACCACAGACTGGTAACCAATGCGGTAACAGTTGGCCACATGGGCGACCCAGAACAGCCCCATCAAACCGTAAACAATCACATAGATACGCTTTTTATCGCTGACGATAAATCCCAGCAGGGCCACAGCCATCAGCATCAGGAAACGCAGCGCAGTGGAGAAAGAGTTGTTCCCCATCTCCGCCAGAAAATAGGAAAGCACGTCCAGAGGCGGCTGGATAACCAGCAGCACTCCCACGATCCAATACAGCTTTGCCTCAATGGCTCCTTTCACAGTTTGATACATCTGTTTCATAGCGTACCCCCTCTGATCCAAATTCTCGGTCTACTCACCGAGCGTTCCACAAACCTGTCTCCCGTATCCACGGCCCGAGCAGTCTCCCTGGTAGGATGCAGATACACATACAGCAGTGCCGCTGCCACAGAACCATACACGGTTACGCTTGGTTTCCGCAGCACCTGACCGGAGAATTGAGCGCCTGCCAGCATTAATGCGAACACCATAGCCGGCACACCGAACTCCACACACAGCACTCGGTGCCAATCTTCCAAAAGCCCCCTGACACAGGAAGCGATAAAATACAGCACAAACAACCCATACAGGGCCACTCCCAAATAGCCGTAATAATACAGCAACGCGGGAAGGTCGTTTTCCGGGTCGTAGATATGATCTCCCACATGGCACTGGGCATATTCCACTCCCAGCAGCTTGGTGAGAGCGTCCTGGTCCTGCCAAACCATTTCCATAGCGGTGAGCTTTTTCACTCGGGAATTGTAAAGCGTCTGAGGATCGGTGGCGTAATCGTACTGCTCCATCACCGCTTCCAGCCCAAACTCTTCGATCAGATCCTCCAATAGAGTCGCTCCATAGAGACCGGGCTGACCGTACACATCTGTATACACTTTGGTGATCTTTTCCAGGATCTCCGGGGGAATCTCCTCCCCTTTCTTGTAAACGAAATCCTTGTCCTCTCCCATGATCTCGTCAGCCTTTTCCTGGTAGATAGCGTAGGAATCCGCAGTAAGTGCCTGCCGCTCTGCCATGGGAGAGATTCCCCGGCAAGCGATCACTGCAATCAAAGCCACACACAAGGGAATGCAGAACAGCAGCTGCTGCCGCCGGAAAACCAGCAGCGCCAGAAATGCCAATGCAATCAGGATGGCCCCATAGTAAGTGAGGCGAGTCCCGGTGAAGTACAGCAGACCGAACCCAAAAAGACAGCACAGGGAGAACTTCCAAAGCTGTCGGCTCCGCAGCCCCCACAGCAGCAACGGCGGTACCAGCAGGGTAAGGATGGAGCTTTGGGAATTAGCCACGCCGAACCAGCCTAAAATGCCAATGAACACATCTCTGTCGGGATAATCGTAAGTATAGACCGGATGTCCCACCACGTAAGACAAAGCGATTACCAACAGGATGATGCCGAAATTGGCTGCCAGCACACCAATGGTCTGGTAATCCAGATCTTTCCGTTGCCGGAAAAATGTGACAAAGGACATCGTCCACAAGGGGAACTGGATCAGCTTGAAATATTCCGCCGCATCCCCCACCGGGTCTTGATAGCCAAGGCGGAAACTGTTGAGCATGTGCAGCAGCCAAAAGCCGCCTACCACGCCGTACATCACGTAATAAGCCCGGCGGTTATCCGTTATGATGAAGCCGTACAGGCATACCGCCAAAAGAAGGAGCATCCGCAGAGTGGTGGTAAATACGGTGCCTCCCGCCAATCCCATAAAGTAGGATAACACATCCAGCAAAGGCTGGACCACCAGCAGGGCGGTCATCACCTCTCCCACCGAGAAGGATAACCTGTCTCTCAAACTTGTCTGTATCATAGCAAGGGTTTCCTTTGTTTTAGTTTCTCGAGCAGTTCCTAAAAATAGGGGTTATCGGTATTATATCACGGATCGCGCCGAGGCACAACAAAAAGTGGCGTTCCCCTCTTCCGACAAAAACTCGAAAGGGCTGCCGCATAACACGACAGCCCTTTCTTATTGGAGGATAGACTAAAAATTAACCCTTTAAAATCTGTTTGTAAAGACGGATATACTCGTTGGCAGATTTGCCCCAGCTGTTGTCACAGCCCATGGCCCGATCCACCAGGATTCCCCAGCCTTCCTTGTCGGAATTGTAGGCGTAAATGGCCCGATGGAGAGAATGGAGCATATCGCCGGTATTGTAGGTCTTGAAGGTGAAGCCGTTGCCCTGACCGTCACCGCTGTCGGTGATGGAGTCCTTCAAGCCGCCGGTCTCACGGACAACGGGAATGGAACCATACCGCAGAGCGATCATCTGGGACAAGCCGCAGGGCTCGCTCTTGCTGGGCATCAGGAAAATGTCGGATCCAGCGTAGATCTTCCGGGACAACTCCGGCACGAAGCCCAAGCACATGACGAACCGACCGGGATACTTCTCCTGCATCCACTTGAAGTAGTTCTCATACTCCAAGTCACCGCTGCCCAACACCACAAACTGGGCGTTGGAATATTCCATCACATTATCGATGCCCTCTTTCACCAGGTCCAAACCCTTGTGGGACACCAGACGAGTGACCATGCCTACCAGAGGCAGGTCGGGATTCACCTCAATGCACAGCCGCTCCTGGAGCTTCTGCTTGTTGATAGCTTTTCCAGCCCGGTCCTCTCTGGAATAGGGAGCGAAAATGTTGGGATCGTTGGCCGGATCATAATTCACGGTGTCGATGCCGTTCAGAATGCCGGACAGCTTCCAGCTCCGTTCCCGAAGGATGGGATCCAGCTTGTGGGCGAACCAGGGATCCAGGATCTCCTGAGCGTAGGTGGGGCTGACAGTGGACACCCAGTTAGCGCATTCAATGGCGCCCTTCATCAGGTTGACACACCGGTCATACTCCAGCAGCTGGCTCTCGTAATTGGGGATACCAAACACATCCTCCAGGATCTCTTTGCCATACTGGCCCTGATACTGGATATTGTGAATGGTGAACAGCGTCTTGATGCCGGAATACCACTCGTTATTGGCGTAGAACAGGCGGTAGTACACAGGCACCAAAGCAGTCTGCCAGTCGTTGGTGTGGATGATGTCGGGCTTGAAATCGATGTAAGGAAGCATCTCCAGGATAGCCCGGGAGAAGAACGCGAACCTCTCCGCGTCGTCGAAATGGCCGTAGATGCCGCTGCGCTTGAAGTAATACTGGTTGTCGATGAGGTAATAGATCACATTGTTGACCTTGGCCTCAAAGATACCGCAGTACTGCCGGCGCCACGCCACCGGCACGCTGATGCTGGTGACAAAACGCATCTGATCCCGCAGCTCCTGGGGAATACCATCGTACAGCGGAACTACGATCCGGCAGCCCACAAGGCGGGCCCGCAGCGCCTGAG
>ENA-OPRR01002370-OPRR01002370.1-human-gut-metagenome-genome-assembly--contig:-NODE-2370-length-12528-cov-3.311874_pt1 | contig 12528 bp, 8 predicted proteins | sample MGYA00241796_ERZ501883 | MGnify/ENA primary metagenome ERZ501883 (study PRJEB25962, sample SAMEA2042406) | human gut metagenome | biome: human gut; feature: human-associated habitat; material: faeces...
AGTATCATGCTCATTACCCATGACCTTGGCGTGATTGCCGAGATGGCTGATTATGTCGTTGTCATGTATGCCGGCAGAGTCATCGAAAAAGGAACGGTTCATGAGATTTTTAAAGATCCAAGGCACCCGTATACGATTGGTCTGATGAATTCAAAGCCGGTTGTGGGAAGAAAAGTGGATCGCCTTTACAGTATTCCGGGCAATGTTCCAAATCCTGTAGATATGCCGGATTACTGTTATTTCAGAGACAGATGTGATCAATGCACTGCAAAGTGTGACGGCGCTTATCCGGCCGAAATACGTATTTCGCCGACACACAGTGTTTCATGTTATTTATATGAAGGGGAGGTTTGATCGTTATGGCTGATAAAGATTATATTCTTGAAGTAGATAACCTGAAAAAATACTTCCCGATTAAAGGCGGTTTTCTCGGGGGAGCAAAAGGTTCCGTGAAGGCCGTGGATGGTGTTTCATTTAAAATCAAACGTGGAACAACAATGGGACTTGTCGGCGAATCCGGCTGCGGCAAATCGACGACAGGGCGCACAATTTTGCGTCTGATTGAAAAAACTGACGGTACAGTCAAGTTCAACGGTCAGGATATTTACGGGCTGAATAAAAAGGAAATGAAAGATTTGCGTACAAAGATGCAGATTATTTTCCAGGACCCCTATTCTTCCCTGAATCCGCGTATGACGGTGAGCCAGGCCATAGAGGCGCCCCTGGTGCTTCAGGGCATTTATAAGAAAAATGACAGGGAAGGCCTTCAGAAAAAGGTCAGGGAGATGATGGATCTGGTAGGTCTGGCATACCGTTTTGCCAACTCCTATCCCCATGAGCTGGACGGCGGGCGCAGGCAGAGAATCGGTATTGCCAGAGCCCTGGCTCTGAATCCGGAATTTGTTGTCTGCGATGAGCCGGTATCGGCCCTGGATGTGTCCATACAGGCCCAGGTACTGAATCTGATGCAGGATCTTCAGGAGCAGATGGGACTGACCTATATCTTTATTACCCATGACCTTTCGGTCGTAAACCATTTTGCCAATGATATCGCTGTTATGTACCTGGGGCAGCTGATCGAGAAGGCTCCGTCTGTGACCTTATTCGATAATCCGGTCCATCCATATACCAAGGCCCTGCTGTCTGCGATCCCGGTGCCCAGTCTCAGGAAGAAGAGACAGAGAGTTATGTTAAAGGGTGAGATCTCCTCCCCCATCAACCCGAAGCCGGGCTGCCGGTTTGCTGTCCGCTGTCCGTATGCCACAGACCGCTGCCGGACCGAGGAGCCCAAGCTGGTGGAGATCGAGAAAGATCACTTTGTTGCATGCCATCTGACGGAAAAATAGTGAAAGGAAGCCCTCGGCATGGTATAATGCAGAGGGCTTGTTTCCTGTCCACACAGGCAGAAACGGCCAGATGGCTGTTTTTATGCCAGGCTGCTTTATTGCGTTGAACCGGAAACAGTAAAATCATTTAAAGAAGGAGACCAGAACATGAAAAAGATCGGAATCAATGACTTTACGTTCTACAATTACCCCACAGGGATCACCGCTTCTCCCGACGGAAAGCATGCTGCCATTGCGGTAGTAAATGCCAACGAAAAGGATAATACATACGATTCCTGCCTCTGGATCCATGACACAGAGAGCAAAAAAACGAGAAAGCTCACCAGTGGGAAAAAGGAACGCACTTTTATCTGGCTGGATAATGAAACGCTTCTTTTCACCTCTGACAGAGAGAAGGAGTATGCGAAAAAGGTAAAGGACGGAGAGGACTGGACCTGCTTTTATAAGATCAGCATTTACGGCGGAGAGGCCCAGTTTGCCTTTGCAGTTCCGTATAAGGTGACAAAAATGCAGCTGGCCGGGACGAAGCTGGTCCTGGGAGTAAAGTATGACTACAACAAACCGGATTTTGCCCATATGGAAGGGGAAGAGAAGGAAGAGGCCCTGAAGGCATGGAAGGACGAAAAGGATTATGAGGTCTTCGATGAGCTTCCGTTCTGGGCCAACGGACAGGGGATCGTAAATAAGAAGAGGACCCGTCTGGCTGTGTATGATATGGAGACCGGCGATGCGAAGATCGTAAGCCCGGATTACGACAATGTGCAGGGCTTCTGGACAGAGGAGGGCAATAAGGTCCTCTTTATCACAAGCCATTATACAGATAAGAAGGATGTATACGAGGGCCTTAAGATGTATACCATCTCCGAGGACAAGGTGGAGACTCTGGTGGAGCAGGGAGATATGAGCATCGACTATGCCTGCATCTTAAACGGCAAGGTGACCTTCTTCGCTTCTTATATGAAGGAGTACGGCTTCAATGAAAACGACAAGCTGTATACAGTGGAGAACGGCAAGGTGGAGCTGCTTTCCGATTACGATGACAGTATCCACAACAGCATCTGCTGCGACTGCAAATTTGCCGACGGCCCGGCCATCGTACACGATGACAAATACATTTATTTCCTGACTACATTAAGAAAGAACACGGCTCTCAGAAGATTTGATGCCAACGGCAATCTGGAGACACTTATTGACCGTCAGGGAAGCCTCCATACCTTAAGCCTGTGCGGGGATAAGGTATACTTCACCGGCATGAGAGAAATGGGACTGACCGAGTGCTACTGCTTTGACGGAAAAGAGGAGGAAAAGCTGACCTCCTTCAACGACGAGATCATGGCAGAGCGTTCCGTCCTTCCGGTGGAGGAGTTTACCTTTACATACAAGGGACTGGAGCTGGACGGCTATGTGATCAAGCCGCTGGATTATGATCCCAATAAGACGTATCCGGGCATCCTGACCATCCACGGCGGCCCCAGAGCCACCTTTGCTCCCACCTTCTTCCATGAGAACCAGGTATTTGCCAACGCCGGCTACTTCGTATTCTATACGAACCCCTTAGGCAGCGACGGACGCGGCAATGATTTCGCAGACCTGTCCGGAAGACACGGCAGCATCGACTTTGAGCACTGTATGGCTGTGACCGACGAGGTATTAAAGCGGTATCCGCAGATCGATGAGAAGCGCCTGGGAGTTATGGGCGGAAGCTACGGCGGATTTATGACCAACTGGGTGATCGGAAACACCACCAGATTCGCGGCAGCTGCTTCCCAGAGAAGTATCTCCAACTGGATCTCCAAGTGCATGACCACAGATATTGGATACTACTTCAACATGGATCAGATCAAGGCCGATCCGTGGGGAAATCCGGAGAAGATGTGGTCCCATTCTCCGCTGAAATATGCCAACATGGCAAAGACGCCCACCCTGTTCATCCAGTCGGACGAGGACTACCGCTGCTGGATGGGAGACGCCATCCAGATGTTCTCTGCCCTTAAGTATTTCGGGGTAGATGCAAGACTGTGCCTGTTCCATGGGGAAAACCATGAACTGTCCAGATCCGGAAAGCCCACCCACAGGATCCGCAGGATGCAGGAGATGATGGACTGGTTCGATAAATATCTGAATTAAAAGGGGAAAACTCCGGAGCTGTCGGGAAGCGTGCTCCCAGGGGAATCTGGGCACGGCCATTTCCGGCAGCTCCGATGGGTATAACAAAAAAGGGAGGTTCTACAAAAATGAAGAAGAACAGATGGAAGGCAATGGCCGCACTGGCAGCAGCTGCCGTACTGGCGCTGAGTGCCTGCGGAAACTCCGGGGAAGACGGGAGCACCCAGGCAGCCGCATCCGCAGACGCAGGGGATGCAGCCGCCGCAGCGCCCACAGGAACAGGGGAAGGCTCCGGAGAGGTTGGAAAAAGTGATATCGTGATCGCTGGAAAGTCGGATATCAAGACCCTGGATCCCATGGGTACCAACGACACCACATCCTCCATTGCCCACCGCCACATTTACAGCCGTCTCATTGAGATCGACGAAAATTCTGAGATCGTAGGCGATCTGGCCGAGAGCTGGGAGCAGGTTTCCGATACGGAATGGAAATTTAAGATCCATGAGGGCGTCAAGTTCCACGACGGCACCGACTGTACGGCCAGCGATGTGAAATTCAGTCTGGAGCGGGCCAAGGAAATGCCCCGTGTCAAGCAGTATGTGGAGCAGATCGACAGTATCACTGTGGAGGATGATCACAATCTGACCCTTCATCTGGCAGAGCCTTACGCGCCGTTACTGGCTGCGCTGAGCCATACGGGTACCAGCATCGTGCCCGAGGCCGCTGTGACCGCCCAGGGCGACGCATTCTGGGAGAATCCCATCGGCACAGGCCCCATGCAGTTTGTGGAGTGGGTGCCCAATGACCATTACAGCTTAAAGCGGTTCGACGATTACTTCAAGGGACCTGGAAAGACCACCAGCCTGACCTTAAGGATCATGCCCGAGGGCGGAGCCAGGACCATCGCCCTGGAGACCGGCGAGATCGACATGTCCATTTCCGTGGACGCCACAGACGTGCAGAATGTAAAGGCCAATAAGGAGCTCATGGCTCTGGAAAAGACCTCTGTTTCTGTGGAGTATCTGGCCATGAACTGTGAGAAAGAGCCTTTCAACGATCCCAAGGTACGCCAGGCCATCAACTACGCTTTAAACCAGCAGGAGATCATCGACGTGGTCCTGGAGGGCAGAGGCCAGGTGGCCAACAGCGTCATGAACGTCAATATCCCGGGTTACAGCGAGGAGATCACCGGCTATTCCCAGGATCTGGAGAAGGCCAAGGCCCTGATGGCAGAGGCAGGTTATCCGGACGGCTTTAAGACCACCCTGTTTGCATCCGGCGATGTGAGAAACCGTGAGGCCCAGATCATCCAGGCCCAGCTTCTGGAGATCGGCATCGAGGTGGACATCCAGCTTTATGAGTGGGGCGCATTCTTAGACGCCATCAATAAGGGCGAGCACGATATGTTCATCAGCAGCTGGTCCAACGCCACCATGGATCCGGACGCCAGCATTTTCCCGCTGTTCCATACAAAGAACTTCGGAGCCACCGGAAACCGTGCGTTTTACAGCAATCCGGAGGTGGATACGCTGATCGAGCAGGCCCAGAAGGAGTCCGACAACGCCAAGCGTATGGAGCTTTATAAGGAGATCCAGCAGAAGATCAACGACGACGCTCCGTGGGCATGCCTGTTCTATGGAACCACCTGTACGGGTATCCGGGCAGACTTAAAGGGCTTTGTGCTCCATCCGTCGTCTGCAAACCATTACGAAAATCTGTACTACGAAAAATAAAAACTGCAAACCAGTAAAAAATGCAGGCTTTCCGGCGGAAACGCTGCGGAGGCCTGCTTTTTTACATCATATGTATGGGAGGAATCAGCATGAGAACAGAGATCCAGGATTTTATTGACCAGGAGGCGCCGTCCGGGCTCCAGCTGTCTCCAGATGGCCGCTTCGGGGCCTTTGTGGTGACGAAGCCGGATGGGGAGGAAAACTGCTACCATTCCTGGCTTCAGGTGGTGGATGTGGAAAACGGGACCGTCCGGAAGCTGACCAGTGGAAAAAAGGAGAAGAGCTTTGCCTGGGAGGACGGGGAGCAGCTTTTCTTTGTGGGAAACAGGGAAAAAGACAGGAAGGGAGAAGCTCTGCTTTACAGGATTTCCGTTGCCGGAGGCGAGGCCGAGCTTTGCGGGACCCTTCCCAAGGGCACCAGAAAGATCCGGTGCCAGAACGGGATCCTGTACTGCCTGGTCCATGAACATTATTATGAAAAGGAAGAGGACTATGAGGTCTTCGACGAGATCCCCTTCTGGAGCAACGGCGTGGGGATCGTCAATAAGGTCCGGGACCGGCTGTACCGGTATGATCTTAAGACCGGAGAGGCCAGAGTCCTGTCGCCGGAATACGGACAGGTGGAGGCCTTCTGGGCTGAGAATGGGACCGTATTTTTTACCTGCAATATCTACACCGGGAAAAAGCTTCCGCAGAACGGTCTTTATGAGTATGTGGAGGAGACGGACACCGTGATCCGCCATCTGGACCAGGGGATGTTTTCCATCAGCTACGCGTGCAGACGGAATGGCCGGGTGGAATTCTTAGGCTCTGATATGAAGCGGTTCGGCTACAATGAAAATCCGGATCTGTATGTGCTGGAGGACGGGGCTCCCAGACTGCTGGCCCGCTACGATTACAGCGTGAAGGAGGGCATGTGCCGGGATGGGAGGATCTATGTAAACAGCACCGTAGGGACTGACGTGATGCTGCAATGCTTTGACATGGATGGAAACGTAACGGCTGTGACGGACCGCGCTGGTACCGTGGAGTCCTTCGATATCTGCGGCGGCCGGATCCTGTTTACAGGCATGAGGGACCAGGGGCTTTCGGAGGTTTACAGCCTGGAGAACGGGAAGGAGACGTGCTTTACGGACTTTACGGCCCGCTGCTTAAAGGAAAAGGAAGTCAGCCCCATCCGCCATTTTACCTTTACCCATGAGGGACTGGAGCTGGACGGCTTCGTGATCCCGCCTGTGGGCTTCGACCCGTCTGATACGGAGAAAACGTATCCGGGCATCCTGACCATCCACGGCGGCCCTAAGGCCATCTACGGGGCCACATACAGCCATGAATTCCAGGTCTACGCGTCCCGGGGGTATTTTGTATTCTTTATGAATCCCACAGGCAGCGACGGCCGGGGCAATGCGTTCGCGGATATCGTGGCAAAGCAGGGCTCCATCGACTATGAGCAGCTCATGGCCTTCACAGACGAGGTCTTAAGGCAGTATCCGGCCCTGGACGGAGACCGTCTGGGCGTCATGGGGATCAGCTACGGCGGCTTTATGACCAACTGGATCATCGGCCATACGGACCGGTTCAAGGCGGCTGTGCCTCAGTGCTGCATTGCCAACTGGATCACCAAGACCAACACCACTGACATCGGATATGCGTTCAATACCACCCAGCTGGGCGGGGACGTATGGGAAAATTATGATAAGATGTGGGAGCTTTCGCCCTTAAAGTATGCAGACAGGGTAAAGACGCCGTCCCTGATCATCCAGTGCGATGAGGACTACCGCTGCTGGGTAGCAGAGGGAGTCCAGATGTTTTCCGCACTGAAATATCATGGGGTTCCGGCAAGACTGCTCATGATCCACGGCGAGCACCACAGCGTTTCCAGGCTTGGAAAGCCGAAAAAGAGGGTGCGCCGCTTAAATGAGATCGTGAGCTGGCTGGATACGTATTTAAAATAATCCCTGGATCAGGATCACCAGGATCAGTACCGGGAGGACAAAGCGGAAGTAATTTTTAACCAGCTTTCCTCCCGGCATTTTCATGCCCTCGCCTTTGTTGGCTTCAGACAGGTAATTGTCAAAATTCCAGCCCCATTTTGTGACGCAGAACAGCAGATATACCAGGGAGCCAAGAGGAAGCAGCAGATTGCTCACCAGGAAGTCCTCGGTATCCAGAACATCCCGTCCACCGATGAGGCGGAGATCGCTCCAGACATTATAGCCCAGTACGCATGGCAGGCTTAATACCAGAATGAGGACACAGTTGATGAGGACTGCTTTTTTCCGGTCCCAGCCGAAATTGTCGATGCAGCTGGCCAGCAGGTTCTCAAATACGGCAATGACCGTAGAGAAGCTGGCAAAGGTCATGAACAGGAAGAACAGGGCTCCCCAGATCCTTCCGCCGGCCATATTGGCAAACACGTTGGGCAGGGTGACGAAGATCAGCTGCGGACCGGAATCCGGCTGTACGCCGAAGGAGAAGCAGGCCGGGAAGATGATGAGTCCTGCGGACAGGGCTACAAAGGTGTCCAGGATACAGATGCTGACGGATTCACCGGCCAGAGTCCGTTTTTCTTCCATATAACTGCCAAAGATCTCCATGGCCCCGATTCCCAGACTTAGGGTAAAGAAGGACTGGTTCATGGCTGCGGTGATGACGTTGGGGAGGCCCACCTGGGCAGCCCGTTCAAAATCTGGGAGCAGGTAGAAGGCCAGGCCCTCCTTTGCCCCGGGCAGCAGCATGCTGTGGACGGCCAGCACCAGGATCAGGACGAAGAGGCAGCCCATCATCCATTTGGTGATCCGCTCCAGGCCGTTTCTGAGACCCAGGCTGCAGATCAGAAAGCCCGCGATGACGGTAACAGCCATCCAGAGGCCCATCTCCATGGGATCGGCCAGAAGGGAGCCGAACACGCCGGAAACGGCTTCTGTGTCCAGTCCGTGAAAGGTTCCGGTGAGGAACTTAAAAAAGTAGCTGATCATCCAGCCGGAGACTGTGGTATAATACATCATCAACAGGTAGCATCCCAGCATACAGAACCAGCCGTGGATGTGCCATTTACTTCCGGGCTTTTCCAGGGCCTTATAGCCGTTTACGGCGCTCTTTCTGCTGGCGCGGCCCACGGCCAGCTCCATGGTCAGTACGGGAACTCCCATACACAACAGGAACAGGAGGTAGAACAGCACAAATACGCTGCCTCCGTTTTCTCCGGCCACATACGGGAAACGCCATACGTTTCCGATGCCGATGGCACAGCCGGCGCTGACCAGGATAAAGCCAAGCCGGGAGCCAAAACTTTCACGTTTCATTTTCTTATTCCCCCTTTATTACTGTTTCATGATAACGTGCCATACTATGATAGTAAAAAAAGGGAAAAAATGCAACGGTAGTTGATGCATTTGTCGGAAATGCTGGTTTTTTTGCGATATTTTTGCGTTTCTTTAGCGGGTTCGTGGTTGTAATTCACTGGGAATGTTGCTATAATGAGTGGCTGTTTGAGGAGAAAAAACGAAAGGGAAAGGTGGTTCAAAGTGAGTGAGATGATCCCGTTATGGCTCTGCATCCCGTTTGCAGGCCTGCTTTTATGTATTGCCGTACTGCCTCTTATAAAGCCCCACTGGTGGGAGGAGCACCAGCCCCATGCTGTGGCCTTCTGGTCCCTGCTTTTTGTGGTGCCCTTCGCGCTGATGTACGGTGTATCCCATGCATCGGAGACGGTGCTGGAGTGTATGATCAATGATTATCTGACGTTTATCGTCCTGCTGTTTGGCCTGTTCTGTGTGTCTGGAAATATCACCATGTCCGGTGATCTGGCAGGCTCACCCAGGATCAATGTGGGACTTTTAGCTCTGGGAACCATCCTTTCCAGCTGGATCGGCACCACAGGCGCCAGTATGCTGATGATCCGTCCGATCATTAAGATGAATGCATGGCGGAAGCACCGGAGGCATATCATTGTATTTTTTATTTTCCTGGTGTCCAATATGGGCGGCTGTCTGACTCCCATTGGGGATCCGCCGCTCCTGATGGGCTTCATGCGGGGTGTGCCGTTTTTCTGGAGCCTCCATTTAACGCCGGTCCTGCTGTTTAATATGGCATTGCTGCTGTTTATTTTTTACTGGATCGACCGGAGGGCCTACCGGACCGATATTGCAAAGGGCTTAAAGCCGGATATCAGCAAGCCCGGTACGGAGATCAAGATCCGCGGGGCCCATAACATGATCTTTATCGTGATGATCGTGGCCGCTGTGATCTTAAGCGGGACCCTTCCAAGCCTTCCGATGTTTCAGGATGCGGAGGGGAAGGTGCTGGGGATCCACATCCTGGGGGAGGTGGTCTTAAGCTATCCGGCAGTCATCGAGATCGCCATTATCCTGCTGGCGGCCTTTTTATCCTTTAAGACCACAGACGCGTCCATCCGCCGGGAGAACCATTTTACCTGGAGCGCCATTAAAGAGGTGGCGGTGCTGTTTGTGGGGATCTTCATCACCATGCAGCCGGCCCTGATGCTGTTAAAGGCCAGCGGGCCGAAGCTAGGGATCACGGATCCCTTCCAGATGTTCTGGGCCACAGGGCTTCTGTCCAGTTTCCTGGATAATACGCCCACCTATCTGGTGTTCTTAACGACAGCCGGATCTCTGGGCTTTACCGGCGGCATGATGACGGCTCTGGGCTCTGTTCCCATCAAAATGCTGGAGGCGATCTCTGCTGGAGCCGTGTTCATGGGAGCCAACACATATATTGGAAATGCGCCTAACTTTATGGTCAAATCCATTGCGGACGAAAATGGTATCCGGATGCCGTCCTTTTTCGGCTATCTGCTCTGGTCCTTCGGGATCCTGATGCCGGTGTTTATCCTGGATACGCTGTTATTCTTTTTATAGGAAGGGGGAGGAATCATGTCAATGAACCGAGAAGAGATCAAGGAACTGGCAGAGCATATTTATGACCTGGATGCGGAAGTCTATATCCATCTGGGCTCCTCCCTGGGCCGCGTGTTCAACCGGGACAGGGAACGGTGCGTCAATGAGCTGACAGAGCTTCTGATGACCCGGCCCCAGGGCCACGTGGTGCGGAGCGAGCTTGCCCTGATCGCCAATATGGCCAGGACCCTGGAGGACAAGGAGGAGCGGAAGCTTTGCATGTCCGAATATGACAGGATCTTAAAAGAGGTCATGAGCCTTCCCACCAGCTTTGCCCATGGAGACGTGCTGGACCCGGATCTGGCGGAGCTGAACGCCTTTAACCTGAAGGAACGGTTCTCCGACCGGGATCACCTGATCGTCTGCATCAGCTGGACCTATGGCAGCGGCGGAAATGAGGTGGGCTTCCGGCTTTCCGATAAATTGAAGATCAGCTATTATGACGCCGAGATCTTTGAAGCGGTCTTAAAACGGCTGGACGCAGAAAAAGATTCTTTCCATGATACAGCGGGATATGCCAGCGAGGTGAAGGATGAGATCAGCCAGAGCCCGGCCAGTGCCTTTGCACCGGCGAAGAAGCTGACTCTGAGGCAGAGGTTCCGGGAGTTCAGCCGTTATCACGGCCTGTCCAAGCGGGATGCGGTATTCTTTAACCAGAGCGATCTGCTTTGCGATATGGCGAAGAAGGAGGACTTCATCATCATGGGCCGCTGCGGCGATGCCATCATGACCAATAATAAGATCCCCCATATCAGTATCTATATCACAGCCCCCTTTGAGCAGAGGGTCCGCCGGGCTGTGGAGGTCAACAGCGGACTGGATGAGCGGAAGGCCAGAAGGCTCCTCCACCGCCTGGACCGGAGGCATTCCCGGTATTATAATTTCTATACGGGAAGAAAGTGGGGCCATGCCAATAACTATGACCTCTGCATCAACACCGCCAGCTACGGGATCGATGGTACTGTGGATTTCATTCTGAAAATGATCGATGGAGGAAGAAAATAGGAGCTGCCCGCCCCGTCCTTTGGACGGGGCTTTTTTGCGTTATGGGGCGAGCCGGGGGCCACTTCAGGCCTCGCTGTTGGGCATAGACGGGGCTTTTTTTCTGCTATGCCCAAAATTCCAGTGTTTTTTGGGCATACACGAAGAAAAACGCAGTATACGCCCAATCCGTTGGAAAAATCCAGTGGAAATCCAGTGAAATTTCAGGTTTCCCCAGTAATCTCTGGGCACTGTGGAAAAAAACGTGCATTTTCGTCCAATATTTTTGATGATACGGGTAGGGGGAATATGAAGGCTGGGAGAATGTGAAAACCAGCCAGAATGGCCGGATCTCGCTGTCCGCGCGTGCTCTTATAGGAAATACTGCCGCACCAGAGCCTCGGCCGTTTCTGTGTTCAGGGGATGCTCCTGGGTTTCATAGGTGGTGATAAGCTGGATCGAGGGGATGATCTGAAAGGAAGTGTACAGCTGGAGCTTTGAAAAGGTGCGGGCAGCGTAGGACGGCTGATCCATCATGCCGAAATGCTCCCAGTAATACGTTTTTCCGCTGGAGGGGTCGCGGATGGTAAAATCCGGGTAGATCACAGTTTTTCCCAAAGTGAGGGCGCATTCATACCGGAAAGGAACCTGGTTAGTATACAGAACCATGTCGATGATCGCCTCAGATTTGGACCGGACCAGGTGGCCGGAGGCACATTTATGGATCCGCTGCTCCGGAAACAGGGGATTCTGGTCATAGGGGGCCGCTGCCCACTGGGCCAGCTCCGGGGACAAAGGGGTAAAATAGGGAGCGAGAAGCGGCTGGTAAGCGGGATCCTCCAGAAAAGCCTGTACAGCCTGCTCAGCGGCCTGGCTTTTCCGGGCAAGATAAGAGTCAAGAAAGGAACGTCTGGTCTGGAGGGATCTCAATAGAAGGGAAAGGTATTTTCTGACAGCCAGTTTTTCGGCCAGGGGACGGGCGCTTTTGGGAAGATAGGAAAGCCCGTCTCCGCAGTTCCAGTACCATTTCCAGTAATTTCCATTACGGGAACAGGCAAGGCTGCCGTCCGGGAGAGTTTGGAGGCGACGTTTCACGTCTGCGATCCCGGGAGATCCCGCCGCAGGGGCAGGGCTCCGGGAATCGCATATAGACAGAAGGACCGGACCCAAAGGCCGGATGAAGGGCCGCGGCTTCCGGGAAACCCGTCCCAAGAAGCCTGTCCCGAGGCGGCCGGCCGGAACGCGGGCCGTAGAGCCGGACATATTCCCTGGCCTATGGCCGGATGGACGCCTCCTGATAAATCTCATGGAACATCTTTGCCAGGGCCATGGTGGCCTTGGAGCGGTATTCGCCGGCGGGATAGGCCAGGGAAAGATCCAGAAAGAGCCCTTTCCGGCCCACGGACAGATATTCCACGCCTGGGGCCTTCACCATACAGGAAT
>ENA-OPRR01002379-OPRR01002379.1-human-gut-metagenome-genome-assembly--contig:-NODE-2379-length-12480-cov-3.815855_pt1 | contig 12480 bp, 9 predicted proteins | sample MGYA00241796_ERZ501883 | MGnify/ENA primary metagenome ERZ501883 (study PRJEB25962, sample SAMEA2042406) | human gut metagenome | biome: human gut; feature: human-associated habitat; material: faeces...
GCTTGGAGCGTCTCCGTTTGAGATATCAGGCGGCGAGAAACGGCGCGCCGCGATCGCCGGGGTCATTGCGATGGACCCGGAGGTATTGATTTTAGACGAGCCTACCGCCGGACTTGATCCAATGGGACGAGATGTGCTTCTTTCTCAGATTGTGGATTATCACCGGCAAAGGAACAATACTGTTTTGCTGGTTTCCCATAGCATGGAGGACATCGCCAGAATCGCGGACCGGGTACTGGTGATCGATGACGGAAAGGTGGCTATGTTTGAAAAAACGGACAAGGTGTTTGCTCAAAGCGCCCGGCTGTCTCAAATGGGACTGCGGGTGCCCCAAATCACTAAAATTATGACTATGCTGAGGGAAAAGGGCTATCCGGTTTCCTCCGGCGTGCTGACGGTGGAGCAGGGCGTCCAGGAGATTCTCCGTATATTAGACAGGGAGGAGGAGTCCCGTGGTCAGTAATATTACATTAGGACAGTATGTGCCGGGGAAATCCTTTCTCCACCGCATGGATGCCAGAGTGAAAATTGTTTTAATCATTGCTTTTATTGTCTTAGTATTCGTTGGCCAGAATTACCCCGCGCTGGGGATTGTGGTGGTTTCCGTTCTCGGGGTTATGGCTTTTTCCAATGTGCCGGTTAAGCTTTATTTTAAAAGCTTAAGATTGATTATTTTTGTGGTGATCCTTACCGCCGGGCTGAACCTGTTTTATGGACGGGGGGAGCCTCTTTGGCAGTTTGGCTTTATGACCATTACCGAAGCGGGCATTACCAACGCGGTCTTTATCGCTTTGCGGATCATTTCCTTGATATTTATCAGCTCGGTGCTGACGTTTACCACGTCGCCGACCGACCTGACTGACGCTTTGGAGCGTTTGATGAAGCCGCTGAAGGTGCTTCATATCAGCGTCCATGAAATTGCTATGATGATGACGATCGCTCTGCGGTTTGTCCCCACCCTGCTGGAGGAAACCGATAAGATTATGAGCGCTCAAAAGGCCCGCGGGGCAGACCTGGAAAGCGGCGGGCTGTTCCAGCGTATCAAAGCGCTGGTGCCGATTTTGATCCCTTTGTTTGTGTCCTCCTTCCGCCGCGCCTATGAGCTGGCGATGGCAATGGAATGCCGATGCTATCAAGGGGGCTCCGGAAGGACCAGAATGAAAAGCATGCACATGACCCGGCTGGATGGATACGCAATCGTCGGGATGTGCGTGATTTTAGCTGGAGTAGTGCTGTGCAATGTTTTTTTACCGGCTGCGGTCCGGTGATTTTGACAAAGACCTGAAAAGCGGCTGGGAGGGAAGATTCTTTTGGAAAAAAGAAATTTACTACTGACTATTGCGTACGACGGCCGTGCATATCACGGCTGGCAGATTCAAGAGAACGCTCTTTCCGTGCAGGAGGTCTTTCAAGGCGCTCTGCGCCAGGTGATCGGAGACGATTTTGATGTAAAGGGATGCAGCCGTACAGATTCCGGCGTTCACGCGAACCAATACTGCATCAGCCTGAAAACTGGGCATCGAATCCCTTGTGAGCGGCTGGTGGCCGCTTTAAATCGTTTTTTGCCGATGGATATGGCGGTAAAAGGATGCCGCTCGGTTTCCCTGGATTTTCACGCCAGATATTCCTGTAAGGGTAAGGAATATCAGTATTTAATCTGGAACGATCCGGTGAGGAACCCCTTTTTAGACGGCCGCGCTTTTCACTATTGGTATCCTTTGGATACGGATATGCTGAACCAGGCGGCACAGGCGTTTGTGGGAAAGCATGACTTCACCTCCTTTTGCACCTTAGATCATCGGGAGAGGGACAATATGGAGCGGACGGTGAAATGCTGCTCCGTGAGCCGGGAAGGGCCATTGGTGACGTTTCGTGTGGAGGCTGACGGCTTTTTATATAACATGGTGCGCATTATGGTCGGCACTCTTTTGAGAATCGCCCAAGGGAAAATTCCGGAGGATGGGATTCCTGCCATTCTTGAGGCGAAGGACAGAAGCAAGGCGGGGCCCACAGCCCGGGCCTGCGGATTGTATTTAAACCGTGTGTTTTATGAGGAGGACCTATAAATGCCCAAACGACCCGTACGGTATGAAAAGCAGAAAAAGGCCCGGGAGCGGGCGTTAAAGGAGCGAAAGGCCCTCAGCTATGAGGATGTGCCTTTAGAGCAGTATGACCAGGAAGAAATCAAACTGAAAAGGCCGCCGAAAAAAGTGATCCGCTTACTGCTGATTTTGGTTTTATGCAGTCTGGCGGTGATTTTGTGGGCTAATCGGGAGTCTCTTTCGCCCCAGCGGGTGGGCAATTGGTTTCAGAACACCTTGCTGGGGATGGGAGTAGGCAGCGGTTATCCCACGCCGATTTCCGGCAGCGAAGTCCAGGAGGGGAATTTTCAGCTTTTGGATTATCAAGACGCAGTGGTGGTCAGCGATACCTCTTTTACCCTATACAATGACAGCGCTAAAGAATTGGCCCAGCGTCAGCATAGCTTTAGCTCTCCGGTACTGCGAACAGACGGCAGCCTGGCGGTTGTTTATCATCAGGAGGGCACGGGAATCCGGATTGAAAGCGCCTCGGAAACCTTGACGAGCAGAAATCTGGAGCAAAAAATCATTTCAGCGTCCGTTTCCTCGTCGGGCGTTTACGCCGCTCTGACCCAGTCGAAAAACTATCTGGGAGAGCTTACCGTTTATTTAAGTGATGATACGGAAAAGTATAAGTATTATTTTTCCGAGTGGTATCCGGTAGATATATCTCTGAGCGCCGATGGTACCTGGGGCGCTGTGACGGGAATTGCCGCCCAGGATGGGACGGTGAAATCGGTGGTTTATATTTTTGACTTTAATCAGGAAGAGCCTAAGGCCAAATTTGAGTTTTCCGATAACCTTTTACTGTCGATCCGGTGCCTGGAAAGCGGTAATGTCGCCGCGATCGGTAATCGGGGCGCCAGTATCATGATTCCTGCTGCCCAGGAAAAAATCGATTACGACTATCAAGGGAAAACCCTTTCCACTTTTCAGCTGGATCCGTATTACGGGATGGTGCTCGCTTTGGCACAGTCTGAGGACGGCAGGAACTGTACTGTGGTGAGAATCGATAATCAAGGGAAAACAGCGATGGAGTATCCCGTGGCAAGAAAGGTCACCTCCATCGGATATAATAACGGAGTTGCCGGGATTCTTTCTTCCGGAAGGATTTACACCTATTCAGATCTGGGAGAAGAAACCGGCGCTTATGATGCCGGCAACGACGCTAAGAAAATTCTGCTGTATTCCAACAGCCAAGCCTATGTGCTGGGGGTCAGCGAAATCCGGCAGGTGTTTTTTTCTTAACGCAAGGGGGAATTTTATTTGAATTATGTTCTTGACGCCATTGTACTGGTCATTTTAATCTTTTTTATTTACGGAGGAATCCGGCGGGGAGGCGTCCGCTCCTTAATCGGCTTAGTTTGCGCCGTGGCGGCGGTTTGGGGAGCCAGTTCTCTCTCAACTGTGATTTCTCAGGGCTTTTATTCCGCGTTTTTAGAGAACTCCTTACACCAGCAGGTGAGCGCAGTCCTTCAGGGAGCGGCAGGAGAAGACCTTACCGTAGCGGCGGAAAGGATTTTGGAGTCTTTGCCGGGGCCCCTTTCCTCTATTTTGGTCAAAGGCGGTTTTGACGCCGCTTCCTTTCAGCAAGGAACCCAGTGGGCGGCGGCTCAGGCAACGGAAACTATTATGGCTGGGATCTCTAAAATTATGGTGGACTTCCTAGTGATCGTATTTTTCCTGATCCTGATGATTGTGTTCTTTGTGATTTTTATTTTGATTTACCGTTTGGTCATTCGCCCGGTACTGCGGCTGCCGGTATTGCGGCAAATCGACAGCTTTATAGGCTTCTTCGTAGGCGTTTTGCAATGCATTCTGTTTTTGCTGGTGGCTGTTACAGTGCTGCATTGGGCAGTGTCGTCTATGGACCCCATGCCGGCTGCTTTTTCAAGAGAAACCATTGATCAGACGTTTTTATTCCGCTGGATTTATGATTGGAATCCGTCCTCTTTGTTTTTTCCTGCGTAGGGTTTAGAAATTTAACATTCCTTAACAAATCATTAAGGCTTGAGGTGTATACTGTAAACAGCGGCGAAGCCGCTAAAAAGGAGAAACACTATGCTTTGTTCAAGATGTAAAAAAAGACCTGCGGTGGTGTTTATCGCCACCAATACCAATAGTTCGAATACTCAGGGATTATGCCTTACCTGTGCGAAAGAGCTGGGTATTAAGCCGGTAACGGATTTAATGGATAAAATGGGCATTGATGACGAACAGCTGGAAGCGATGCAGGAGCAGTTCGGAGGCCTCATGAACCCTGAGGAGCTGGGAGAGGCTTTTGGAGGCGCAGCCGACAGGGAAGAAGAGGACAACGATGCCTTGTTTACGCCGGGAGGAGCGGCGACATTTCCATTTTTACAAAATATTTTTGGGGACTCTTTCCAAGCGGGAGGCAATGCCGCCCAGAACGCCAATGCTCAAAAGTCTGCGGAAAAAAAGCAGAAGGCGGAAAAGCGTCCAAAACGGAAGCATTTGGATACCTACTGCTATAACCTAACGCAAAAAGCAAAAGATGGAAAGCTTGACGCTATTATCGGCCGTGATAAGGAAATCGGCAGGGTGGTGCAGATTCTTTCACGGCGGACAAAAAACAACCCTTGTCTGATTGGAGAACCCGGCGTAGGTAAAACCGCGATTGCCGAGGGACTCGCTTTGCGGATCGCCTCGGGCAACGTGCCGGCAAGGCTAAGGACTAAGGAAATCCATTTGCTGGATTTAACGGCCCTGGTAGCCGGAACCCAGTTCCGGGGACAATTTGAAAGCAGAATTAAAGGCTTGGTAGATGAAGTGAAAGCCGACGGCAATATAATTCTCTTCATCGATGAGGTTCATAATCTGGTAGGCACCGGCGACGCGGAAGGCTCTATGAACGCGGCTAATATTTTAAAGCCGGCGCTTTCCCGTGGGGAAATCCAGGTGATAGGCGCCACTACCTTTACGGAATACAGAAAGTATATTGAAAAGGACAGTGCCTTAGAGCGCCGGTTTCAGCCGGTGACCGTGTCGGAGCCTTCCATTCAGGATACCGTAGACGTATTGATCGGGATTAAACCCTATTATGAGAATTATCACCGGGTGAAAATTTCCAATGAACTGGTGAAAAAAGCAGTAGTCCTGTCTGAACGGTATATTACAGACCGTTTCCTGCCGGATAAAGCCATCGATCTGCTTGACGAGTCCTGTGCCTGCGCGGCTTTGCGGAACACGGCAATGGACGAATATGACGCGGTAAGCACTCAATGCGGCGAACTGAAAAAGCAGGAAGACGCTTTGGCCAGTGAAAAAGACATTGATTATGAAAAATTAGCCGAGGTGCGCTGTGAGCTTGCCCGCCTGGAAAATAAGGTGCAGGAGCTTGCGCCGGAGGCTTTAGGCGCGCAGGTGACGGAAGAGGATATCGCTAAGGTGATCGAGCTTTGGACTGGAATCCCCGCTTCTAGAGTTAAGGAAAACGAGTTGAAAAAGCTTGCTTCGATTGAGGATAAGCTGAAAAGCAGAATTATTGGGCAAGACGAGGCGGTGAAAGCGGTTTCCGCAGCGATCCGCCGCAGCCGTGTACAGATCAGCCCCAGAAGACGGCCGGCCTCGTTTATTTTTGTCGGTCCTACCGGTGTAGGAAAAACAGAATTGGTGAAAGTATTATCGCAAGAGCTGTTTGACACGCCGGAGACCTTGATTCGTTTGGATATGTCGGAATTTATGGAAAAGCATTCTGTCAGCCGCATCATCGGTTCTCCTCCGGGTTACGTTGGCTATGACGAAAGCGGACAAGTGACAGAGAAGGTGCGCCGCCGTCCATATTCTGTGCTCCTGTTCGACGAGATTGAGAAAGCACATCCCGACGTAATGAATATTTTGCTGCAAATCTTGGATGAGGGAAAAATCACAGATGCTCACGGAAGAACTGTCAATTTTGAAAACACTGTGATCATTATGACCTCAAATGCCGGCAGCGACCGCAAAGACGCTGCTCTGGGCTTTGCGAAGACCGAATCTGAAATCAGCAAGGAAAAGGCGTTAAAGGCTCTTTCTGAGTTTTTACGGCCGGAATTTTTGAGCCGAATTGATGAAGTTATCGTTTTCCGCCCCTTAGAGGAAAATGATTTTGTCAGCATTGCGCGCTTAATGCTTTCAGAATATGTGGATAGCCTAAAAGAAAAGGGCGTGCAGTTTACCTTCCAGGACAGCGCTTGCCAGTGGCTGGCTCATCATGCTATCGGTGGAAAAAGCGGAGCTAGAGATTTGAGAAATTTAGTGCGTAGAGAGGTAGAGGATCGGATTACAACCGCTTTTATTGATGCGGAGGACACTCAGATTCTGGGAATTGATCTCTTTGCCGAAGGCGATCAGTTGAAAATTAATGCACTATAAATTTTTTTAAACGAATCAAAAGAATCTGCTTGACGAACGGCGAGTTTTATGGTAATATATAACTCGCCGTTGAAATGCGGGTGTAGTTCAATGGTAGAACCCCAGCCTTCCAAGCTGGTCGTGTGGGTTCGATTCCCATCACCCGCTCCACGGATGGGGGAAATCGAACCCGAGAGGGTCTGGCCGTTGAGAAAATGTCCCGGCGGGACATTTTTAGGACAGAGTGGCGAACGGGTCCTGCACACAAAGTGTGCGGGAGGTGAGCCATCAAGCGTTCTGTAGGAACGCTTGGCGATTCCCGTCACCCGCTCCAGCAGCGTGACGCTGCACCCGATCCGCGCGCATGAGCGCTTTGGTGTTCGCTGGATAGCGGCCCGCGTTTTTTGCGCCAGGTCACAGCGGCAAGGAATGTCGCTTTTAACTCCCGTTTGCACGGGGATTAATACGTTTTGCGGGCCAAAAGACGCCCCCCTTACAGATGCGCCAATAGCTCAGCTGGATAGAGCAACTGCCTTCTAAGCAGTAGGCCAGGGGTTCGAGTCCCTTTTGGCGCGCCAATATGGTGGATGTAGCTTAGCCCGGTTAAAGCGCCAGATTGTGGCTCTGGAGACCGTGGGTTCGAATCCCATCTTCCACCCCACATCGGAACACGGAGTTTAATTGTAAAATTAGGCTCCGTGTTCTCCATACTGGGCTGTCGCCAAGCGGTAAGGCAACGGACTTTGACTCCGTCATCCCGTGGGTTCGAATCCCGCCAGCCCAGCCAGCGGCAAGCTGCCGCTCCCAATTCGCGAATTCCACTTTGGTGGAGTTCGCGAATTTTATTGCTAACGTTTTTGGCGCAGGTTCATTTTCGTTCAGTCAGCAATCATATATCATAAACGACACTAGCGAAACGAAAATAAATAATCTAATCTTGTTAGCAATAATCCACTAATCCGCATGGATATCTTGACACACTGTTCTGAATTAAAAAAAGCGATAGCTATACAGGACAGTGCGTAGAATTGGAAAAGGAGGAAATGGTCTATGGCACAAACACGGAAAATGTGCCGCGATACGTCGGTAGACCTTGTGAAAACATTCGCTATTATTGGTGTTCTACTCATTCATACCACTGCAGGAGTTATCTCTTCCAATCAGTCCGGTTCTCTGGGATGGTACACAACTCTGCTGTGGGGATCAGTAAGCCGAGCAAGCGTTCCACTATTTTTGATGTGTTCGGGCGTGCTGTTTCTTGCTCCGGAGAAAGATCTTCCTCTCAAAAAGCTATGGGGTAAATATATTGCCCGGATTGCAGTTGCACTTTTTGTCTGGGCATTCTTCTACAAACTTTTTCATCTCGCTCTAGAACACAACTTTTCTGGCACAACACTACTTACTGCGATAAAAGACGTATTCCTTTTCCGGCACGAAACGCACTTATATTACTTGCATATCGTACTTCTTGTATATGCCCTGCTCCCTTTCCTACGACTTCTGGTCCAATATGGCAGCAAACAGATGCTACAATATGCCCTGCTCATATGGTTCTTGCTTGGGATTGTCTATCCCACTGTATGCGGATACTGGCCCTTTTCACGGCTTTCTGGAATTCCTCTCCAATGGAAACTGAACATGACTTACGCATCTTTGGGATATTTGCTACTGGGGTACTACTTAAAGCGCTATCCACCTCGGAAATTTTTTGCAGTTGGATGCTTGCTGGCAGGATTCACTATCGTCTTTGGATTAACCGCTGTTTTTTCTCTTCAGAAAGGGTCACTAGACAGTCAGTTCTGGGAAGGTATGAGTGTAGGAGTTTGTTTACAAGCAGCTGGGATCTTCTCACTGTTGACTCTTTTACCCACATCTCCAATACTTTCCCACACAGTTCATTTCGTCTCAAAAGCATCTTTCTGTATCTATTTGTGCCACATGATGTTATTAAAACTGTTGGGAATGCATTTCAGCGCAAATTGGCCAATTCCTGCACTAGGGATTCCTCTGCTGACAGCAGCCACGTTGGCTGGTTCTCTGGTAGTATATTTGGTACTTTCCCGTATTCCGATTGTAAACAAATGGCTACTTTAGCCTATCTTTTTAAAGAAAACCGGAGGCTTAAACCTCCGGTTTTTTCTGTTGTATGCTTTAGTAATATAAGGAACCCCAGCTTTGCCGGGGGGCATGACTGCTCACCTTTTTGGCGCCGGTTCATTTTCGTTTTGTACAGCCAGCGGGAGGCTGCCAGACCCAAGACGTAGTGTTGGTATGGTTTCACTATTTGAAAAGAAGATAAAAAGAGCGGAAGCCGTGAGAGTGGCTTCCGCTTTTTACATGTTCAAAAGTTTAGGATAGGGGATTTTTCGTTGGGGGAGAGGGTTGCTTGTGGTAGGTAAGGCACCTTTGGCGGAACTGGTTAGGAGGGACACCAAAGCTCTCCCGGAAGGCCCGGATGAAATTGTTGGCGTCGCCAAAGCCGCACCGAAAAGCTATCTGGGACACGGAAAGACTGGTAGTTTCCAGAAGCTCCTGGCCGTAGGACAGGCGGTTCAGCAGCAGGTATTGCTTGGGACTGTACCCCACCTGCTTTTTAAACAAGTGGGTGAGATAGCAGTGGTTCATGTAAAAACGTTGTGCCAGATCTGCGATCTTCAAGTCTTGAGAGAAATTAGCTTCAATATAACGCTGAATGTCCCGCACCTGGTTGCTTGCCCCATTTTCCAAGACGGCAAAGTTGTCCGGGCAAGCCCGATAAACTAAAATCAAAAGCTGGGACATCAGGGATTTCAGCATTTGTTCCCCGTAAGGCGCATCTCCGGAGAATTCCTTCAGAAGTCCGGCCAGAGCGTGCTTTGGTTCATCGCCAAAGTCCTTTAGGGAAACACAGTGGTTGAAGCCTTCCGGTCGGTTCTTGAAGATCCCCGGAAGGGCGGAGGAGGGGTAAGCCCGTTCCAATTCCGCAGCTTTCACCATGGCAAAGTACCTGCGATAGGGGGTGCGCAGAACGCGGGTCTGATGGGGTTCGTAGCTGCTGATGAAAACAATGGAGTTTTCCTCTGCCACATATGTTTTTCCACTGATGGTGAATTCCGCTGCGCCTTCCTCCACGAACACCATCTCAGAATAGAGATGATAGTGGTTGTGCAGGGGACCGTCGTCTTGGCTGTAATGCATTTGGGATATCAGCATAGTTTTCTCCGTTGGTTAGGCCATGGTTTCCAGACTTTCCAGGGTGACTTCATAGCGGCAGGGTTTGCCTTGGGCAAAGGCTTCGTATTCCTCGGCCATGTAGGCACCCATTCGAGCCACTTCGTTATTCATGCTTCCGGCGATGTGAGGGGAAAGAATTACGTTTTCCATATTCCAGAAGGGACTATCCGCCTCCGGAGGCTCCGGCCAGGTCACGTCCAGCAAAGCGGTTCGATCGGGCTTTTCCTTCAAGGCCCGGATCAGATCCTCTTCCACAACCTGGGCGCCGCGGCCGGTATTGATAAAGGTGGCGTTCTCTTTCATGAGAGAAAAGTACTTGTAGTCCAGCATCCTCTGTGTAGCGGGACGGTTGGCGATGTGATTGGAGATGGTCTGGCACTGGGAGAAGATCTCTTCCAGAGAAGCACGTTTTGTTCCAAGAGTCGCCAGTTTTTCGTCGCTGGCAAAGGGGTCATAGCAGAGAGTCTCCAGCTGATAGCTTTGAAGCATGCGCAGCACCAGAGAGCCGATCATTCCCGCTCCTAGGATGCCCACTTTCACGTTATAGTTACAGGGGAAGGAATGAGCGTACTGGGCAAAGGCGTCACGACCGCTTCGCTCTAATCGGCGCATTCCTTGGAAGAAGCCTTTCCCGGAAAGGATGATCTGAGCCACGGTGAATTCCGCCACAGGCACGGCATTGGCCGCCCAGGCGCTGAACACCTTCACGCCGCAGTTTAAAAAGGGTCTTGCAAATTCCTGCACGGATCCGGCAGCGTAGAACACAGCTTTCAGACGGGGCAGGTATTCCCGGATCTCCTCTTCTGTCAGGGCGGGCATGCCCCAGGTGGAGAACAGGTAATCCGCTTGCGCCAAGGCTTCCCGATGGTTTTCCCGTTCCTCCCAAAGGACCTCTTTCCGAGGCAGGTCCAGGGTCTGGCACAAGCGCTCAAAGGTTTCCGGATCGTAGGCGGAAAGCAGATGGTTCTCTCCGCTGGCGTTGATGAATAAGGCTTGCTCTTTCATTGGACATTTCCTTTCCCCGCAAGATCAGCGGCCCAGTTTCTCAGCGTTGCCGCGTCCTGCCGGAAAGCGGTCTCGCTGTCATCCTCAACGAATTCCAGGATCAGGCAAGGCTGTCTGCCTGTTTCGCTCAGAGTGGCCAGATATTTTTTCCACTGTGGTTCTCCTTGGGACAAGGGGTGTCGGACATTTCCCTTGGTCCAGGCGAACACATGGACATTTGCTAAATGATGTCCCAGGGTGCGGATCTCCCTCAACCGTTCCTCCTGGGTGATGTCCGGGTTGGGCTGCCAGTAACATTCCACATTGGAGCGGTCCACAGCGTTTAGAAGTTCCAATGCTCCCTGGATGGTCTGAGTGGCCGTGTCCCGGTGATACTCAAACGCCAATCGGATCCCAGCCTCGTTCGCTAAGTCTGCCGCCTGCCGGAAAACATCGGCAAGTCTTTCCCGCTCCTGAGGAGCGCAGTTTTCCCAGGGATTTCTGCCTGCCCAAATTCGGATCAGTGGGGCACCCAAGGCTTTGGCGCTTTCCAACACCGGGCTGAAATCCTCTCCCGGATCTCCTCGAAAATAGGAGCCGTAGGAGAACACGGTGAGCCCGGCTTCCCGAGTCATGCGTCCGGCGGTCCGGGCGGAGTCTGTGTCACCGGCGGGCACGTGGATATCCCCGCCCCATTCGATGCCGTCCAGTTTGGCCTCTACGGCAAGAGATACGATCTCTTCCAAAGACTTTTGCCGGAAAGTCACCGAAGTCAATCCAGTTTTCAGATGGAACATGACTGCCCTTCCTTTCCCGAAAAAACAATACAATCCTACAATAGGGTAGTATAAATGATTTTGTAAAGACCGTGTTGTGATTTTTTGCGAGATCATATGCAAAATTTGTCTTTTATTTATAAAAAAAGGAAAAGCAAATTTTGCATGGTTTTCCTAAAAGAAAGCCTAGCTTTTTACCTGGATCCATTCTATCATGAGACTAACACAAATGCAAAGTGACAAATGTCTTTTGCTGTAACGGGAGGCTGCGACATGTTTCGATACACTACCACTCAGGAGATCCTGGAAGAAGCCAAGGAAAATGGGCTTCATCTGCCCATGGGGGAAGATCTTTCTCCGCTGAGAGAACCGGTTAAGGTTCAGGGGGTGACCATCCCTAACCGGGTGGCCATTCAGCCTATGGAGGGCTGCGACGGCACTGCCGACGGCAAGCCGGGAGAACTCACCTTGCGGCGGTATGAAAAATTTGCCCGCAGCGGCGCGGGACTCATCTGGGAGGAGGCCGCTGCTGTGTGGGAGGAAGGCAGGGCCAACCCCCGGCAGCTGTGGATCCGGGAAGAGAACGTGGAGGATTTCCGCCAGATGAACGAGAAGATCCGGGAAATCTCCATGAAGGAAAACGGCTTCGCGCCTGTGCTCATCCTTCAGGCCACCCATTCCGGCCGGTACAGCAAGCCCCATGGTGTACCGGAGCCCCTGATCGCCTACAACAATCCTCTGTTTGAAAAGGACGCTCCCATCCCTCCGGAGCGGATCGTCTCCGATGACTACCTCCACCGGCTGGTGGAGCGCATGGGTGAGGCGGCCCGTCTGGTCCAGAAGGCAGGGTTTGACGGGGTGGATATCAAGTCCTGTCACCGGTATCTGGGAAGCGAACTGCTTTCCGCTTACACCCGTCCGGGAGATTTCGGCGGCAGCTTCGAAAACCGCACCCGATTCCTTAGAGAGAGTATCCAGGCTGCCAAAGCCGCTGTCACCCCTGGGTTTCTGGTCACTTCCCGCCTGAACGTCTACGACGGCTTCCCCTATCCTTACGGGTTTGGCGTCAGCCC
>ENA-OPRR01002390-OPRR01002390.1-human-gut-metagenome-genome-assembly--contig:-NODE-2390-length-12433-cov-2.638956_pt1 | contig 12433 bp, 9 predicted proteins | sample MGYA00241796_ERZ501883 | MGnify/ENA primary metagenome ERZ501883 (study PRJEB25962, sample SAMEA2042406) | human gut metagenome | biome: human gut; feature: human-associated habitat; material: faeces...
GGGTGAATGCGGCCGTCGGCGATGAGGTTCTCGAGGGCAACACGGGCGGTCTCACGACGGACCGGGTCGAAGCTCGAAAGAACGACAGTCTCGGGCGTGTCGTCGATCACGAGGTTGACGCCGGAAACCTGCTCGAAGGTCCGGATGTTGCGACCCTCGCGACCGATGATACGGCCCTTGAGGTCATCAGAGGGAATGTGCACGGAGGTAACGGTGACCTCGGCTGTGTGGTCGGCAGCGCAGCGCTGAATCTCCAGGGACAGAATCTCCTGGGCGGTCTTGTGGCACTCGGCGCGAACCTGCTGCTCGGACTCGCGAATGATCGTGGCAGCCTCGTGGGTGACCTCGCCGCGAACCTTATCGAGGAGCTCCTTGTGGGCGTCCTCGCGGGTCAGGTCGGCGATACGCTCGAGCTCGGAGGTCTGCTTGGCGCAGAGCTCCTCAAGCTCGCGGGAGCGCTTCTCGACCTGACCGGCCTGGCTGGACAGCTGGTGCTCACGCTTGTCGAGAGCGTCGTTTCGGCGATCGAGGGACTCCTCGCGCTGCATCACACGGTTCTCGAGCGTACGAATCTCGCTCTTACGCTGCTTGTCCTCGGCCTCGGCGGCCTGCTTGTTCTTGATGATCTCCTCTTTAGCCTCGAGCAGAGCCTCTTTTTTGAGGGTCTCGGCCTGACGCTTAGCATCACCGATCAGGGACTCAGCCTGTGCGTGTGCCGACTGAATCTTTTCGTCGGCCTCGTGAAGACTACCCTGCTTGGCGGTGCGCATGTAGGCAATGGCGGCGATGGCACCCAAAACGATGCCAACGAGCGCTGCGATGATAGGCATGCTCACTCCTTTTTATGGATTCGTTACACAACAAAGCGAACCGTCCTTACGAACGGCTCGCGACATTTGAGTAATATGGGCGCAGCTTATGCGGGTCGGATACAGATAAACATATAAACAAACTCATCACAGATGAGCACATATCACAAAGCAAATGACAGTGTTTATCGTACGTTGAACCACAACAACTGTCAAATAAATGGCCCCGGCACGGCGGCTAAAACGCGGTGAACGGCAGGGCCACAAAGCGCATACGCCTAAACTGCACATTCCTCGCGTTCGGCATCGAGACGCGCCTTAGCGGCATCGGCGGCGATGTGATACGAAAAGCCCTTGCCCATCAAAAAACGAACCAGTTTTTCGAATCCGCGCGTCTCTGGAACACGACGCTTGGCGAGCAGGGCTGACGCACGCGCCAAATCGTCTTCGACGGCAAAATAATCCTCGGGATAACCGGGAATGTCATCGAGCACGACATGACGGCGCTTGAGCTCGGTCTCGATTTTGCGCTGTCCCCAACCGCGCCGCTTGCGCTCCTCGATAAAGTACGAGCAAAAGCGGCTCTCGTCTAAAAAGCGATACTCGGTGGCGCGCTCGACGGCGAAATCGATCGCAGGCTGGTGAAAGCCGTAGCAAGCCAGCTTGTCACGGACCTCACCCGTCGCATGGTCGCGGCGCGATAGCATCTCGGTCACCATGGTAAGTGCACATTTACGCTCGATGAGCTGCACCGCCTCACGAAAGTTGTCCCAATCACAGGGAAGATCGGGGCGGTTTTTGACATACAGCCGCGCGACCCGCACGGGAATCCAAATGGACCGCTCAAAACCGCCCTCAAGCTCACAATCGATTTGTGCGCAAGGCTTTTTGGACGCATACCCGCTCGAGAACGAGGAGGCCGCCTTCTTATCGGGAAAGACGACCGTGGCCTCGGTCACCGTATACGACATGAGCGTAACCGCTACTCGTCGTCATCATCGAGCATGGCGGAACCATCGATGGCGTAAAGCTCGTCAAACTCCTTAGGCGCAGGCTGATCGGTCAGCTCGACCTCGGACGGAGCATCGTCATCAAACTCAAGTCCACAGGCAAGGCGGACCTTATGCTCAATCTCGTCGGCACAATCGGGGTGTTCGCGCAGGAACGCCTTGGCGGCCTCGCGACCGTTGCCGAGCTTATCCTCGCCATAGGCAAACCAGGAGCCCATCTTCTTGCAAATGCCGCACTCGACAGCCATGTCCAGAATCGAGCCCTCCTTAGAGATGCCCGTACCGTACATGATGTCGAACTCAGCAGAACGGAACGGAGCTGCCACCTTGTTCTTAACGACCTTGGCGCGCACGCGGTTACCGATAACCTCGTCCTTAAGCTTAATGCTGTCGATGCGGCGAATGTCGATACGCACCGAAGAGAAGAACTTAAGGGCGCGGCCGCCCGTCGTGGTCTCGGGGTTGCCGAACATGACGCCGATCTTCTCACGCAGCTGGTTAATGAAGATGCACGTCGTGTTGGACTTGGACAGCGAGCCGGCGAGCTTGCGGAGCGCCTGGCTCATCAGGCGAGCCTGAAGACCGACCGTAGTGTCGCCGATTTCTCCCTCGATCTCGGCACGCGGGGTCAGCGCGGCGACGGAGTCGACGACGATAGCATCGATGGCGCCGGAACGCACGAGCATGTCAACAATCTCGAGCGCCTGCTCACCCGTATCGGGCTGGGAAATCAGTACCTCGTCGATATCCACGCCAATGCGCGCGGCATACGTGGGATCAAGCGCGTGCTCGGCATCGATAAATGCCACAACGCCACCCATTGCCTGGGCCTCGGCCAGGATCTCGAGCGAAAGCGTCGTCTTACCGGAGGACTCAGGACCGTAAATCTCGACGATACGGCCGCGCGGCACGCCGCCGATACCCAGCGCGGCATCGAGGGCCAGGGCGCCCGTGGGAATGGCCTCGACCTCGAGCTCGGGGCCACCGTCGCCGTACCTCATGATGGAACCCTGGCCGAATTTCTTCTCGATCTCGGCCTTGGTGGTGGCGATCATCTCATCGCGCTCTTTACCCGTCGTGCGAGCATGAACGGTACGTACGGGACCTGAATTCTTGGCCATGAATAGCCCTCCTCTTAACAACCTGCATCGATAATAAACGAACGGCTGTTCGTGGTCAACCGTTCAGGCCAATCATATGCAGGCGGTCTTTCCAAAACCCAACCAAACGCCGACCAAACACTGACCAAATACTTGACCACAAAGGACCAAATATGAACAAGGCAGGCAAAAATACATCTACAACCAGCACAAACGCTAAATATGTCAGAGGTCCCTATCTCCACAATTAAGGGGCCCTAAGGCCCCTTAAAACATGTCTATTCCATAGAGTTGAGCACAAGGGCAATGCGCCCCAATGCCTCCGCGACCGCATGGGCACGAACACACGAACGGTCGCCCTCATAGTGGCAGCGCACAGAGTCCACGACCGGCACGCCCCCATCGGCGGAACGATGCGCCCAGCCAATATAGAAAGTGCCCGCCGGATCGTCCTCAGTGCCACCGCCGGGGCCGGCATAACCCGTTGCGCTCACTGCAATATCGCTCTGGTACAGCTCCAGCGAACCCACCGCCATCTCGCGCGCGGTCTGATGCGACACCGCGGTATAGCGGTCGAGCGTCTCCTGCTCAACACCAAGAACACGATGCTTAATCTCATCGCAATAGGTCACCGCACCGCCACGCAGCACCGCCGAGGCGCCCGGGATATCGGCAATCGTCGAGGCGATCATACCCGCCGTCAGCGACTCAGCCGTCGAAACCGTCACGCCCCGAGCGCTCGCGCGCTCGACAATATCACGCGCCAGCTCCTCGTTATGTGCGGAAATCTGCTCAAAAGAGTCCGTCATACCCACCAGGACCTAGACCGAAAAGACGATCTTGCGGCAGTTCCAGAAGTACTGGGCGCCCGAGATAACGGTCAGGACAACGGCAACGGCGTACAGGAAGCGCGACACCGAGTAGATGCCGAGCGTCAGCGCCATCGGGCCAAGGTGCAAGCCGGCCATAGCAAAAACGCACAGGTAACCGCAAATGGAGACCATCGTGGTTGCCGTCTTGTACTTGCCGAGCTTATCGGCCGCAACGACCACACCGGCCGCACTCGCGACCATGCGAAGGGCGCTCACCAGAAGCTCACGGAACAGGATAATGAACACGGACCACACGGTCACCGCGCCAAAATCCAAGAACAGCAGCAGGGCCGAGAACACGAGCAGCTTATCGGCGATGGGGTCCAAGAATTTACCGAAGTCGGTGATCTCGTTGCGCGAACGCGCCAGATAACCGTCGACCTTATCGGTGCACGACAGGATCACATACAGAATGAAGGCAGCGGCGGCGAGCGGGCCGTCGTAGGTGCTCCAATCCGTACCGGCAACACTCGTGTGAGAAAGCGCCGACACGATCATGAACACCGGGATAAAGACGATGCGAACGCACGTCACGATGTTGGCGGGCGTCCAGACACTCGTCAGTTCCTTATTGCTCTCGTTAGCCACGACGCTCTCCTACTCCACAACATGACCGATAAGCTCATAGCAGAAGCTATCGGTAAACTCGACGGTCAGAATATCGCCCACGGACGCCTCGCTGGCGTCCAGATGCACCGCGCCATCGGAATCGGGCGCCTGGAACCAGGCATGGCCGATCAGCTCGGCGCCATCCTCGGTCTCTTCGATACCGTCGACGATCACCTGGGCGCGCTCGCCCACATGTGCGGCAGTGGCGGCAAAACCGAGCGACTCGGCCAGGTCCATGGCCTCCTGGGCGCGCTCGAGCTTGACCTCTTCGTCGACCTGACCCTCCATCTTAGCGGCCAGGCTGCCCTCCTCCTGCGAGTAGGCAAAGACGCTCGTGTAGTCAAAGCCGACGGTGTCCATAAAGTCGATAAGGTCGCGGAACTCGTCGTCGGTCTCGGTCGGGAAGCCGACCATGGCCGTGGAACGAATCACGATGCCGGGGATGCGCTCGCGAAGGTCGCGGAACAGGTCCTCGAGCTCCTGGCGCGAACCAGAACGGCGCATAGCCTTGAGGATGCGCGCGTCGCAGTGCTGCACGGGGATATCGATATAGGGCAGCACCTCGGGCGTATCGCGAATCGTCTCGATGAGTTCGTCAGTCATGCCCTCGGGCTGCAGATAGAGCACGCGGACCCAGACGTTGTGCGGGCGCACGGCCTCGGCGACGGCACGCAGCAGCTGCGCCAGATTGCGCGGCGAGCCATCGGCGACGTCCTCGTCGGCAAAGTCGGTACCCCAGATGCCCGTGTCCTGGCCGATCAGCACGATCTCGCGCACACCGCCGGCAACCAGGTCGCGCACCTCGGAGATGATGCTCTCGGCATTGCGCGAATGATAGCGGCCGCGGATGTAGGGAATCATGCAGAAGCTGCAGAAGCGGTTGCAGCCATCGGAAATCTTGACGTAAGCGACAGCACCCTCGACGGTACGTTTGACCTGCGGGATATAGGCTGCAATCTCGCGCTCGACACCCAGCACGCCATCGATGACCGCCACGATGCCGTCCTCCTCCTCGGCCTTCACAAAGGCAGCGACCTCGGGCAGCTCGTCAGGTAGGTCATCGCCATAGCGCGACGGCACGCAGCCGCACATGACGATGGGGCAAGAACGAACGCCGTCCTGAACCTCGTTGGCGAGCTCGAGCGTGGTCTCGATGCTCTCGGACGTTGCGGAGGCGAGGAACGAGCAAGTATTGACGATGGCGATATCGGCATCCTGCGGGTCGAATGCCTCCTGGTAGCCCGCGGCGGTCAAAAGAGAACGCATGCGGTCGGTGTCAACCTCGTTCTTAGCGCACCCGAGGGTGATGTAGAGCACGGAGCCCAACGGTGTATCCATGTTGGAGAGCGGTCCTTTCGATTGATATTAGCGGTAGTTGGTGAACTGCAGCGGCTGGCCGTAGTCCTGGTCGCGCAGGAACTGAATCACGGTCTGCAACGCGTCCTTCGAAGCAGAGGAAACACGCAGCTTGTCGGCCTCGATGGCCACCTTGACCTTGAGCTTTTGATCCTTGATGTCCTTGTTGATCTTCTTGGCGGTCGCCTGGTCGATACCCTCGACGATATGGCCGAGCACGCGCACGGTGCCGCCCGACGCCGCCTGCGGAGCATCCCACGAGACAGCCTTGAGGTCGATGCCGCGCTTGATGAGCTTGGAGCTCAACACGTCGATAATCTGTTTGGAGACAAAGTCGGCCGGGGCGTTGATCGTAAAGAGCTTGTCACCCTTCGAAAGCTCGATCGTAGCGCCAGAATCCTTAAGGTCATAGCGCTGGGAAATCTCGCGCGTGGTCTGCTGGAAGGCGTTGTCGACCTCTTGCATGTTGACCTCGGACACGACGTCGAAGCTGGAATCTTTAGCCATGATGTTTCCTTTCGCGTACGAGCGGCTTAGTAGCTATCGTACGAATAGTCGGTAGAATCGGTGGGCGTCTGACCGTCAGATGCGGTATCGGCGCCATCCGTGGACTGGGCATCGGTGCCGTCGGTGGTGTCGGTACCATCGGTGGTGTCGGTACCATCAGAACTTTCACCATTCTCGGAATCAGTCGTCTCCTTCTTGGGAACGGTGATCGTCACACGCGCCACGCCCGAGGTCTTGGTATCGTAACGGACCTTTTCACCGTTCTTGGTAACGGTGACATCGGAAGGCTTGGACGTGGTGATCTCGATCGAGGACTCGGGCGAGTACTCCTGCTCAAAGGGGCCAGTCGCCTGGGCGCCATAGACCGACTTTCCGTCGACCTTGACCTCAATCCACGCGGTCTTTCCCTTGGCAACGGAGACCTTGACCTTCGTGACCTCGTTCTCTTCCTTCTTGGCCGTCGTCTTGGTGGCGTCCGAATCAGTCGACTCATCCGTCGCCTCATCGGTGTCTTCATCCTCGTCGACCGTTTCGGTCTTCTTAGAAGACTTCTTAGTCGTCGTCTTGGTGGCAGTGGGCGTCTCGGGCGTGTTCTCGGGCGCCGAAGATGCGCAGCCGCGCAGAAGCACCACGATGAGCACAATCAGCAGCAACACCACGGCACCAATGCCGGCGTAGACGATACGCGGATCGAGCCCGTTGTTTTGAGGAGTACGGGATCCGCCGCGTCCACGACCGGAACTGCTGCGGCCGCCTCCCTGAGGCATACGACCACGATTGCTATCGGAACGGCCGCGATAGCCGCCCTGGCCCTGAAGGCTGCGCTGACCCGAGCGGGGCGCAAGTTCACCGCGGCCTTGATAGCCACGTTGGCCCGAACGCGGAGCCGAAGAGCGCTGGCCATACGGCTGTGATTGAGAGCGAAGACGCGGCGTCACCTGCGTGGTATCGGCATCCGCATAGCCACCGCGAGAGCGTCCGGTGGAGACACCACGGTGACCGCGATCTGAATAGCCGCCGTCGCCGTAGCCGGCACGAGGGTCACGCGCCACGCCGCGGGCAGCGGGAAGTGCACGGTCCTCGGGCATCGGCGTACTGCGGAACCGGTCACGCTGTGAGCGAATCTCCTCGCCCGAACCCGTCTCAGTAATATAACCGGCCTGCTGAGGACGCTGTCCATAGCGGGTCGAACGACCGCCCTGAACCATCAGGAAGCGCCCGTTATCGACCGAGGAACGCGAATTGACGTAGCCGGCGGCGTCCTGAAAACGACCGCCCTGCTGCGACGTTTCGCGTTCGTATGCCATCAGGTCGTCAAAGTAGGCATTGACGACCTCGCGCGGATTGAGGCCCAAAAAGCGAGCATAGCTCGAAATCATGCCCTGCGCATAGCCGCGCGGCGGCATCGAAGCAAAGTTACCGGTCTCGAAAAACTCGATGATCTGCGGCCTGATTTTGATGGTGTTGGCGACCTGCTGAATGGAAAGGCCCATTCGGCGACGCTGCTCGAGCAGCATGTCACCAAAGCGTGCAGCCATCAGAATCCTCCAAACTCACGATCTTCACGTGCCATCTCGGCGTCGACAGATTCCAGCGCGGCAAGCCCCTCCTCGTCCAACAGGACCTCGCGCGGCTTGGAACCGTCGGGCGGGCCGACGACACCCTTTTCTTCCAGCATGTCCATAATACGCCCGGCACGCGCATAGCCAACCTTCAGACGACGTTGCAGGCCAGATGTGGAGCCAAGCTGCGATTCCACCACAATATAGGCGGCTTCCCAAATGAGCGGATCATCGTCTTGCGGCTCGGCGACTCCGGTGCGGACAATGCCGCCGCCACCCGCCATGGACATGGAAGCGGGCGCCACGGCAGACAGAATCTCCTCGTGGTAGTCGGGCTCGCTCTGCGACTTGACGAACTCGACAATCTCGTTGATCTCGTCATCCGAAACAAAGCAGCCCTGGATACGGCGAGGCTTGCCCCAGTCGACCTTGGAGAACAGCATGTCGCCCAAACCGGTGAGCTTTTCAGCACCCATCTGGTCGATAATGACGCGCGAGTCGATGCCCGTGGCGACGTTAAAGGCGATGCGGTTGGTGATGTTGGCCTTGATGAGGCCCGTCACCACGTTGGAGCTGGGGCGCTGCGTGGCCACGATAAGATGAATACCGGCGGCACGGCCCAGCTGTGCAATACGTACGATCGAGGCCTCGACATCCTTACCGGCGACCATCATCAGGTCCGAGAGCTCGTCAATGATGATGACCAGATAGGGCATCTTTTGCGGCGGGTTATCGTAATGCTCAAACTCGCCGGCGGCCTGCTTTTCGTTATAGGTCGAGATCTTACGCACATTGAGACGCTCGAAGACCTTCAGGCGACGCTCCATCTCGGACACGGCCCATTGCAGAGCGCTCGCGGCCTGCTTGGGCTCGGTCACCACGGGGACATAGAGATGCGGCAGACCGTTATAGCCCGCAAGCTCGACGCGCTTGGGGTCGACCATGATCAGGCGAACGTCCTCGGGAAGGGCGCGCATGAGCAGGGTCGTGATGATGGAATTGATCATCACCGACTTACCAGAACCGGTCGTACCGGCAATAAGCAGGTGGGGCATCTTGGCGAGGTCAGCGACAACAGGCGTGCCCTCGGCATCGCGCCCGATGGCGAGCTCGAGCGGACCGCCCTTCACATAGGGCAGCACGTCGCCCAGATTGACGTTTTGGCGCTTGCGATTGGGAATCTCGATGCCCACGAGCGAGGTGCCGGGGATCGGGGCAAAGATACGCACCGACTGGGCAGCGAGCGAAAGCGCGATATCGTCCTCGAGGCTCGAAATCTTGCTCACGCGCTCGCCCTCGCCAGGTTGCAGCTTAAAGGTCGTCACCGTGGGGCCGGCGATCCAGCCGACCACGCGGGCACTGCGGCCAAACTCAAGCAACGTGGACTGAAGCGACTCGGCAGTCTGTTCCAGCTCCTTGTCAGAAGACGCGGAGGACGCCGACTGCGGGTTGGCATGCAGGATTTCGAGTGGCGGAAGCTTAAGGCCATCCTCTTCTTCGCCCTCGTTATCTGCGGCGCCGCCGTCCGCTCCCCCATCCCTAGCCGCAGCCGATCCGACAGCCCTCGAGGCAGGCGCATCGGCAACCTTGGGATGCTTCAAGAAGTCGGGAATCTGAGGTGCTGCCGAGACAGGATTCACGGCAAACGGCGGCTCGGACTCGTCAATCTTATCGGGGTCGTCTTCCATCGAAAGCTGGCCGGTTACCTGTTCGCGCTTGGCATGGCGACTCGGCAGCAAAGTTGTCTTTGCGGTCTCAATCGGCGCCTCGTCGTCCTCGTCATCGCCCTCAGTGAGCTCAATCTCGCTATCGGACCAAGACGGGTCGGGCTCACTCGTATTGAGCTTAGGCGCAGCCTTGCCCTTCTTGGCATGGCGGCGCGGCAGCAGCGTCGTCTTAGCGCGCTCGGCCTCCACGGCATCGGATACGTCGACAAACGGATCCTCGTCCTCGTCGTCATTGTCCAAAACCGGGTCCACATCGTTGCCCATGACCGTGGTCACTGCAGCATCGGAGCCCTTTTGACGAAGAATGCTCAGGTGCGGACGGGCAACGCCGGGCACCGACAGGGCTTCGTCGTCACCCCACGGACTCGCGTTAACATCGGCACGACGGCGCTCGGCAAAATCGGCCGCACGGTCGCGAGCAGAGCGCAGCACGCCGCCAACCGAAAAGCCGATGATGACCAAGCCCACGACGACAAGGCCCAACAGGACTACCATCGCGATAGGCTTACCCAGGGCATTCTGCAGCGCACTCGCAATAAACGCACCGATGTAGCCACCCGAGGCGGACAAATTATGCGGCGTGAACATAAGGTCACATGAGACACTCGTACCCGGCACCATCAGCGAAAGAATGGAAACGACGGCGATAAAGACCACGGCGCCGCCCGCAACAGAGCGCACGTTGAGCGGCGAGTCCTCGCCTAAAAAGAGTGTGGCGGCAAACAGCAAAATGACGATCGGCAGCACGTAGGCGCCCAGACCAAAGCCCAGGTGGTAGAAACCAGCAACCGCAGCCGTAACGGGTGCGGTCGCCGGCGAAATCACGGCAATGAAGGACGCAATCGCCAAAACGGCGATGACCACGCCGGCGATATCGCGGTTGGCCGAGGGCTCGACCAAGGGCTCAAAATCGTCGAAGTCGGCCTCGTGGCCCTTATTGGCACGCAGATGGGAACCGGCACCCTTAGCAGATGCCGGTTGGTTATTGGCCTTATTGCCTTTGGCGTTTTGTGCAGATCCGCGCGCCAAACTAAACCTCCATGACGACCGGGATGATCATCGGACGGGTGCGCGTACGGCTCCAAATAAAGTTGGAGAGCGAATCGCGCACGGCCTTGCGAATGGCATCGGAGCCGCTGCTCGTAAAGCTAAACTTGCCCTTCTCGATCGTCTTCATAATGGATGCGGAGGCATCCTCGGAGAACTGGTCGTCGATGGCAAACGAGACACCGCGGCCCGAGAACTCGATGGCCTCGATCTTCTTGTGCTTGAGCGAGACGATGGCAACGGCCGTGACCATACCGTCGTTGGCGAGCTTTTGGCGATCGCGCAAGACAATGGGGTCGGTATCGCCGATACGCAGGCCGTCGACGTAGACGACGCCGGACTCGACGGGTGTACCGCGCTTGACGATACCACCGCGCATCTCGAGCGTGTCGCCGTTATCGAGGATAAAGATATGATCGTCCTTGATGCCCATCTTGCGGGCGAGCTGGGCATGAGCGCGCAGATGCACGGCCTCACCGTGAACCGGCATAAAGTACGTGGGTTTGGCCATGGCCATCAGGAGCTTGAGCTCCTCCTGGCTACCGTGACCGGAGACGTGGACGAGAGCGCGGTTCTTATCCCACACGTCGCAGCCGAGCTTGGCCAGGCTGTTGACGACCTGCTGGACGGCCTTCTCGTTGCCGGGAACGGGAGTTGCTGAGAGGATGACGGTATCGCCCTCGTGGATGGAGAGCGTCTTGTGCTCGCCATTGGCCATGCGGGACAGGGCCGACAGCGGCTCGCCCTGCGAACCGGTGCACATGACGACGATCTTGTCGTCGGGCAGGTTATCGATATCGAAGGCATCGATGATATCGGCATCGTCGATGTTGAGGTAGCCCAGCTCGCGCGCGACGCGGGTGTTGGTGAGCATGGAGCGACCGGTCACAACGACCTTACGGCCGCACTTACGGGCGGCATCGCAGATCTGCTGCAGGCGATGAATGTGGCTCGAGAACGACGCGACGAACACGCGACCCGGGGCGTTCTTGATGGCGTGCAGCAGATTGGGACCAACCTCGGCCTCGGACTTGGTAAAGCCAGGAACCGTGGCGTTGGTGGAGTCGGAAAGCAGCAGGTCGATGCCCTGCTTGGCAAAGCGGCTGATAGCGGCATAGTCGGGCGTAACACCATCGATGGGCGTCTGGTCGAGCTTAAAGTCGCCGGTGTGCATAACGGTGCCCTGGTTGGTGCGGATGAACACGCCCAGAGCGCCGGGGATGGAGTGCGTCATCGAGAAGAAGTCGAGCGAGATTCCGCCGAGGTTGACATGGCTGCCGCCCTTGACCTCGCGGAACTTGGGTGCGCGGATGCGGAACTCAGAAAGTTTGCCCTCGATAAAGCCAAGCGTCAGCTTGCTCGAAAAGATGGGCACCTTGTTGTTGAGGTCCTGCAGCAGGTACGGAAGCGAACCGGTGTGGTCCTCGTGGCCGTGGGTGACGACGATACCGCGGAGCTTCTCCTCGTTCTCCAGAACATAGGTGTAGTCGGGAAGCACCAGGTCGATACCGGGCTGGGAGTCGTCAGGGAACATGAGACCGGCGTCGACGAGCACCATGTCGTCGCCGCACTCGAAGACCGTCATGTTCTTGCCGATGCCGTCAAGGCCGCCGAGCGGGATGATCTTCAAGGGAGATGATTTTTTAGCTGCCATAGGTTAGTGTGGTTTCCTTTCTTCGAAACGGGTCTGGAACAACCGACGGGGCGCTTCTGGCAAACCGACCGCCGGGAACGTACAAACATGCATCACGGAGTCGATGCAATAACCACAGTATGATACCCATTTGCCCACCAACAGACCACCCATGCATCAAAGCCCCATCTGAACCGGTCT
>ENA-OPRR01002391-OPRR01002391.1-human-gut-metagenome-genome-assembly--contig:-NODE-2391-length-12429-cov-2.224907_pt1 | contig 12429 bp, 13 predicted proteins | sample MGYA00241796_ERZ501883 | MGnify/ENA primary metagenome ERZ501883 (study PRJEB25962, sample SAMEA2042406) | human gut metagenome | biome: human gut; feature: human-associated habitat; material: faeces...
CACTTTGCCCAGCCGGATCTCATTTCCCATGCTTGCCTCCTTATCCCGCCAGGGCGTTGGCCGCGCTGATCAGCAGCACGTCCAGCCAGGCTATTGCCGTGTACTTACTGGCCCAGTATTCCGGTGAATTGATCACCCCGGTATTGGTCAGCACCACTAGGGCCTGCTCTACGGTGGTTACGCTGGTGCCGTGCAGGTTTACCTTGATCCGGGTGGCCATGTTCAGCAGCAGGCCGTCAAGGTTGTTCAGGTTCTTATAGGTTCCCACCCAGTATTCTGGGGAGGCCATGACGCCCACGGCGAACAGGCGTTGGCAGGCGTCTTTGATCACTTCCTCGGTCATGGTTTCCACCAGGGACAGTTCCATGTCCATGGTGTATCCACCGGATCCTCCAACGTGGTGGGCAATGCTGTCAATGAAGTATTTGCCGGACAGTTTGCCCAGGCCCACCACGGTGAAGCCCATGACCGCGCCGGAGGAGAAAGCCACGTTCAGGCCCCGGTTGAGGCTCTCATGGGCGGCGTTGGCAGTGCGGGCGTTGGCGGAGGTGGCAATCTTCATGCCCACAAAGCCCGCCAGGCCGGACCAGATGCCGCCGGTCAGGAAGGCGAAGGGGATAAACCAGTTGTCCAGCATCCCGACTCCTGCCAAAATCAACAAAATGACGAAGACAATGATAAAGATCTTTGCAACGGTAGTATACTGGCGCTTAAGGTAGGCATTTGCGCCCTTACGGATGGATGCGGCCAGCTTTTGCATCAGTTCGGTGCCCTCTGAGAACTTGAGCACCTTCTTGGCTTGGGTTAAGGCGAAGATTAATGCAATTAATGCACCTACTAAGCCGACCCAAAACAGGTTTTCCAACAACTTTCCCCACTCCTTTTTTTCTTTGGAAGCCTTGTAACACAAGGCTTCCAGCGTTAAGAGACAATATAATATTAACGCAAAAAGGGGTGATTTGGCAAGTATATCTTAAGATAAGAAAGCGTCAAATCCTAGGATTTGACGCTTTCGACAAAAACGAATGATTGGTTTAAGAACGCTTCCATGCATTTCTGCTAAAGAGAACGAGAACAGGCAGAACCTCCAGGCGCCCGATCAGCATACACAGGGAGAGCACCAGCTTGGAGAAGCCGGAAAAGGCGGAGTAGTTGCCCATGGGGCCCACCAGCTCCAGTCCGGGGCCCACATTGCCGATGCAGGAGACTACGGCGGTGAAGGTGGTGCCAAAGGAGAAGTTGTCCACCGACACCAGCAGCGTGGCCCCCAGGGCGATGAAAAGATAGGCTGCAAAAAAGAGCTGGACGGAGCGCAGGCTGTCCTCATCTACCACCCGGCCGTCCAGCTTGACCACGTTGACGGAGCGGGGGTGCACCACCTGCCGGATCTCCCGGCGGATGCACTTGAGCAGAACGCGGGAGCACTTGATGGCGCCGCCGGTGGAGCCGGCGCAGGCGCCGATGAACATGAGCAGCACCAGCAGAATCCGCGAAAACTCCGGCCACAGGTTGAAGTCAGTGCTGGCGAAGCCGGTGGTGGAGATAATCGAGCCCACCTGAAATGCGGCGTGGCGCACGGCGGAGCCGTCCGCCGGATACATGGGCCAGATGTTGATGGAGATCAGGAGGGTGCTGAAAGCCACCACGGCCAGAAAGAAGCGCAGCTCGTCGCTGCGGAGCGCCTGGTGTACCTTGCCGCAGAGCAGCAGGAAGTAGAGGGCAAAGTTGATGGAGAAGATCAGCATGAAGAGCGTGATGATGACCTCAATGGCAGGGCTTTCATAGGCCGCAATAGACAGGTTTCTGGTGGAGAAGCCGCCGGTGCCCGCGGTGGCGAAGGAGTGAACCAGGCTGTCATACCACGGCATGCCGGCGATTCGCAGGCAGAAGACCTCCAGCAGAGTGAGGGCGCAGTAGATGCCGTAGAGGATTTTGGAGGACTGGCTGGTCTTGGGTACCAGCTTGCTCACAATGGGCCCGGGGCTCTCGGCGCGCATCACATGCAGGGTCCGTCCGCCCAGGCTGGGCAGCAGGGCGATGGTGAGGATCAGCACCCCCATGCCGCCCATCCAGTGCATGAAGGAGCGCCAGAAAAGGATTCCTCTGGGCAGGGGCTCCACTGCGGTCAAGATGGAGGCGCCGGTAGTGGTGAAGCCGGAGACCGACTCGAAGAAGCAGTCCACATAGGAGGGGAAAAAGCCGCTGAAAAAGAAGGGGAGGGCGCCGAAGGCGCTCATCAGCAGCCAGGGCCACGGCGAAAAAGCCCTCCCGGGGGAAAAAGTGGTCGTTGCTGCGTATGAGGGAAAGGGCGAGCCCCACTGCTCCCGTCATGGCAATGGACAGGAGGAAGGGAAGGGGATTTTCGCGGTAGAACAGGCAGACCAGCAGGGGGAGGAGCAGCGCGCCTGCCTCTACCAGCAGGGTCTTGCCCGTCAACTTGAAGACCAGGCGGAAGTTCATGCGTCGCCTCCCAGCTCCAGAAGGGAGTCCTCAAAGATGTCGTTGAGATCCAGAATCCCGTGGTTGCGGGATATGACGATCACGGTGTCACCAGCGGCGATGGAAGAGGAGCCGTCAGGGATTACGATACGGCCCTGGTGCACCAGGACGGCGACCAGGATGCCAGGCTTCAGGCGCAGCTCTCGCAGGGGGGTGTCCCGGTTTCGGGTGGTTGCATTGGCCACAAATTCCATAGCCTCGGCGTGGCCGTCAGCGATCCGGTACAGGGTGTTCATCACGCTGCCCTGGGAGTTCTGCATCCCCCGGACCACCTGGAGGATCTGGGCCGCAGTGATCAGCTTGGGGGAGATCACGCTGTCCAGCCCAGCGGCGTGGGCGATGCCGGCATAATTCTGGCGGTTGGACTTGGCCACCACCTTGGGTATGCCCTGCTGCATGGCGTAGAGGGAGATAATGAGGTTGTCTTCATCCCGGTCGGTGAGGGCTACGAAGGCGTCGGAGGCGGTCACATCCTCCTCTTCCAGAAGTTCCTGGTCGGTGCCGTCGCCGCAGATGACCGTGGCCTTGGGCAGTACCTCGCTGAGATGGCGGCAGCGGTCCAGACTGCGCTCAATGATCTTTACGTGTATGCCAAGCCGCTCCAGAATGGCGGTGAGGTAGTGTGCGATTCGTCCGCCGCCCACCAGAAATACGTTGCGGCACCTGGGATTGTGCCGCCCCAGCAGGCGAAAGAAGGCGGTCAGGCCGGTAGGCTGGCCGATCAGATAGAGCCGGTCCCCCACCTGGGGCACAAAGGAACCGTCGGGGATGACCACATCTCCCTCCGCCCGCTCGGCGGCACAGAACAGCATAGGAAGGGACTGGAGCTGGCCGCTCTGGGCGGACAGGGGATGTCCCACCAGAAAGTCCTCCTCCCGCACCCGGAAGCCAATCAGCTCCACCCGACCCCGGCAAAAGGTCTCCAGATTGGCGGCAGGGGGAAAGCGAAGCAGACGGGCGATCTCCGCCGCCGCGGCGTTTTCCGGGTTGATGACCAGGTCGATGCCCAGGGCCTCCTTCAGCAGGGAGAGCTCCATAGCATATTCTACATTGCGTACCCGGGCGATCGTATACTTGGCGCCCAGCCGCTTGGCGGTCAGGCAGCAGACCATGTTGACCTCATCCATACTGGTGGCGGCGATCAGCACATCCGCAGCATCCACACCCGACTCTCTCAGGGCGGAAATGGACGCGCCGTTGCCTTTGACACACATGACATCCAGGGCCTCAGAGGCGTGGCGGAGAGCGGCGTCGTTGGTGTCAATTACGGTGATATCGTGCTCCTCCTGAGAGAGGTGCTCGGCCAGGGTAAAGCCCACCTTGCCGTCGCCCACGATGATGATTTTCAAGCTCCATACATCCTTTCAGAGCGCCCGGAGGTGCCCCACAACACATTGCATGCTAATCTTAACGCAATCTTAACACGCATGCAAGGACATTATGCGTAATTTGCCGAAAAAGAGCCCCTCTCCACAGGGAGAGGGGCTCTTTTTCGGCTTTTATACCGTCCATTCACTGTGCACCAGGCCGACCAGATACCAGTCACCCTGATAGCATTCAAACTCCAGTTTGAGAGAACACCAGTCGTATCCGGCCATCTGTTCGTCCAGACCGGGAAAGTGATACTCCACAAAACGTCCCTCCGGATAGGCGGAGGCCACATTTTCCAGCGCGTTTCCCTGCATCAGAACGGTGTCTACCGCCGTCTCAGGGGCGGCAGTATAGTCGGCATTGAAGACGTAGCGCTCAAAATACTCCCGTCCGGTCAGTTCAATGGGGGCGCCGGTGCCGTCCTCAATACCCCACACATAAGGGATGTCGTCCTCGGGCAAGAGGACGAGCTGGGCGGGGAGGAGATTGCGGTCACAACTGGGCTCCACCGTGGAGTAAGGCGTCAGGGTAACCCCTTTCTCCGGGTGCACCAGCGCGGCCAGGGCCTCATAATCGCTCTCCTTCAGCGCGGCGAGAACCTGTCCGGCACGGGCGGACAGGCAGGAGGTGCCGGCGTCGGCCGGCGCGGCCTGGTAGAGGGTAGATCTACCCTCTACCTCAATAGCGTCCAGCGCGGAAACTGCGGGATACTCCGCTGCGGTGGCACGGACCGAGTTCAGGCTGGCAGAGGAGATCCCGCTGCCGAACAGGGTGCCCAGTGCAAGCCCGCCCAAAAGGGCGATCAGGGCAAATAGCACGGCCTTCTTCATCCGGTACACACCTTTCCTGTCAGGGGAAATTCACAATTCTTTATTTTAAAAGCAGCACACAAAAAAAGCAACAACAAAAGGTTACAAAAGCTAGGATGCTTTTGTATATCTTGCAATGATGGAAAAAAGGAGGTATAATAAAAAATAGTTTTTTGTCAGAACAAGGAGGATTATCATGCACGAACACGAGCTGCAATTTCATATCAAATGTAAGGCCGGCGACGTGGGCCGCTACTGTTTCCTGCCCGGTGATCCCGGCCGCTGCGAGAAGATCGCAGCCTACTTTGATAACCCGGTGAAGGTACAGAGCAACCGGGAGTACACCACCTATACCGGAACCCTTCTGGGGGAGAAGGTGAGCGTCTGCTCCACCGGCATCGGCGGCCCCTCTGCGGTGATCGCCATGGAGGAGCTGCACAACATCGGCGCGGACACCTTCATCCGGGTGGGCACCTGCGGCGGCATCGCCCTGCCCGTTAAGAGCGACGATGTGGTGATCGCCACCGGCGCGGCCCGCCACGAGGGGGCCAGCCGGGAGTACGCCCCCATCGAGTTCCCCGCCGTGTCCGACTATGAGGTGCAGAGTGCCCTGGTGCAGGCTGCCAAAAACCTGGGCAAGCCCTGGCACGCCGGCGTGGTGCAGTGCAAGGATTCCTTCTATGGACAGCACGACCCCAAGCGGATGCCAGTGAGCCAGGAGCTGCTCTACAAGTGGGAGGCGTGGAAGCGCCTGGGTGTCCTGGCCTCCGAGATGGAGTCCGCCGCCCTGTTCTGCTGTGCCGCCGCCCTGGGCGTGCGCTGCGGCTCTGATTTCCTGGTGGTGGGAAACCAGGAGAGGGAGAAGCTGGGAATGGAAAACCCCATTAAGCACGACACAGAGGCGCCTATCCGGGTGGCGGTGGAGGCTATCCGCCGTCTGATTCAGGCAGATCGTCTGGAAGAGAAGAGGAAATAGGAGACCGGAAGGAAATGGCTTGTCACTCTGTTTCAGGCTGTGGTAAAATATGCTGTACTTCATAGGAAAATCCGTAAAACCTGCACGGCTGGAAAGGCAGAAAGAGAAGGCGCTGAAACAAAACAGCCCAAAAAGCTATAAAAACGAAAGCGCAGAAAGAAAAGACCATGAAAAACGAAAGCCGGAAGGCCGGAAGCAGGAGAAGAATCAATTGCAGTCAGAAGGAGGCAGAACTTGCGATGGGACAGTATAAAAAGTATAAGAGAATTTTCACAATTGTTTTGGATTCCCTGGGAGTAGGAGCCATGGAGGACTCTCCCCAGTACGGAGACATCGGCGTAGACACTCTGGGACATATTTCAGAGTCTGTGGACACCTTTGAGATTCCAAACCTGAGGAAACTGGGAATGGCCAACCTCCATCCCTTAAAGCAGGTGGAGAAGGCAGAGAACCCTCTCGGAAAATACATGAAGATGAGGGAGAAAAGCTGCGGCAAGGATACGATGACAGGCCACTGGGAGATGATGGGGCTCTATATTACGACGCCTTTTAAGACCTTTACGGAGACAGGATTTCCGAAGGAGCTGATCGACGAGCTGGAGAAGAGAACCGGACGGAAAATCATCGGCAACAAGAGCGCCAGCGGAACGGAGATCTTAGACGAGCTGGCAGAGGAGGAGATCGCCACAGGCCATCTGATCGTCTACACCTCCGCTGACTCCGTTCTCCAGATCTGCGGAAATGAGGAAACCATGGGGCTTGACAACCTGTACCGCTACTGCGAGATCGCCAGGGAGCTGACTCTCAGGGACGAGTGGAAGGTGGGACGTGTGATCGCAAGACCCTATGTGGGAAAGAAGAAGGGTGAGTTTAAGCGCACTGCCAACCGCCACGACTACGCGTTAAAGCCTTATGGGCAGACAGCCTTGAATGCCTTAAAGGATGCCGGCTGCGACGTGATCTCAGTGGGAAAGATTTTTGATATCTTCGACGGAGAAGGTCTGACAGAGTCCAACAAATCCCAGAGCTCCGTCCACGGAATGGAGCAGACCATCGAGATTGCAAAGCGTGATTTTACAGGCCTTTGCTTTGTAAACCTGGTGGATTTCGACGCCCTGTGGGGACACAGAAGAGACGTGAAAGGATACGCAAAGGAGATTGAGCGGTTTGACAGGAAGCTGGGAGAGCTGCTGCCCCTGTTAAAGGAAGATGACCTTCTGATTCTGACGGCTGATCACGGAAACGATCCCACCTACACGGGAACTGATCACACCAGAGAAAAGGTTCCTTTTATCGCCTGGTCCCCTTCGATGACCTGCGCAGGAGCCATGGAAGAGAGCGATACCTTCGCGGTGATAGGAGCAACCATAGCAGACAATTTTGGCGTACAGATGCCGGAGGGGACAATCGGACGCTCCAGGCTTGATGAGATTGCAAAGTAAACTGTAAAAAGTAAATTGTAAACATAAACTGCAAAAAGCAGCTTGTTAAACAGACAGTGAAATGGAGAGAGAAAAAAATGGACAGACAGGAAATTTTAGGACGCCTGGATCACACACTGCTCACCCAGACTGCCACCTGGGAGCAGATTCGGAAACTCTGCGATGAGGGAATGAAGTACCGCACGGCTTCCGTTTGTATTCCGCCTTTTTTTGTAAAGAGGGCCAAGGAGTATGTGGGGGAAAGGCTCCCCATCTGCACGGTCATCGGGTTCCCCAACGGATATATGACAACGGCGGCAAAAGTGTTTGAGACAGAGGACGCGGTGAAAAACGGAGCCGATGAGATCGATATGGTGATCAATATCGGTATGGTGAAGGAAGGGGACTATGAAGGAGTTCTAAACGAGATCCGTGCCGTGAAGGCTGCCTGCAAAGGAAAACTCCTGAAGGTGATTATAGAAGCCTGCCTTCTCACAGAAGACGAGAAAATTGAGATGTGCCGCGTGGTGACAGAGTCCGGCGCAGAGTACATTAAGACATCCACCGGATTTTCCACGGGAGGCGCAACCTTTGACGATGTGGCGCTGATGAGAAAGTATGTGGGAGAGGATGTGAAGGTAAAGGCTGCTGGCGGGATCGCAAGCGTGGAGGATGCAGAGAAGTTCATCGGACTTGGCGCAGACCGCCTGGGAACCAGCCGGCTGATCCGGCTTCTGGAAGCAGAAGAGGGAAATTAAAGCTGCCAATCTGACAGTCAGAAGGAAGAGGCGGGGCAGAATCAGCCTGACGGGTGATTCTGCCTCGCCTTTTTCCATTGCAGAATTAAATTCAGCCTTCGCTCTCTATGGTTTCTCTGTATTCCCAGCATATTCCCGGCAGAGGTTCAGATTCCGGAGAATGCCAAACCGGCCTGGCTGTTCCGGATGAAAAAACTGGAAAGTGCCTCTTAAAGGGCTTCTGAAAAAGGACTTCTAAAAAAGGCTTCTGAAGAAGGACTTCTCCTTCACCGCCGGGGGCGGATCACTCCGTCAGTCTGAGAAAGGCTGCGTTTATCTGCAGGACGGAGATGGTTCAGGCGTCAGATTTTCAAAATAGTGTTTTTTATCCAGAATAATTTGATAGCCATCGCTTAAAACTTTGTATGTCCCCCTATCTAAAGGTCTTTCTATCCACGAGGGTTCTGCAATTCCAAACTCGACCTCCGGTCCGTTCTCATACCACACACGGACAGAGGTACACGCGCCATAATACTCTGTCTGTTTTGATAAAACTTTTCCGAAATTTTGAACAAAATCCTGATTGGCAACCATTTCTGCTTTATTCGGTGTAATAACCACAATATCCAAATCAGAATCTTCTTTATTCGTACCTCTCGCATAAGAGCCTACAAGAATAACACTCTCTATAATAGAGTTGTTTTCAGAAAACGCTTTTAGAGCACTGATAAAATCTTCTATCATACAGTTACCTCTCCTGTTTTAAAATTCCGATTTTTATTATTCCCTGCATCAACGCTGTGAATGGAAATGGAATTGAATTTTCCATCAAATTTCCATCAAATCTGACGTCTGCCGGTCAGGCTGCTGTAAATCAAGTTCCACCTTGTATTCGCTGTCGATCAGCAGGTAAGGATAACCATGCTTTCTGCACATAGCAAGATATTCTGCATTGTCTTCCAGCACAGATTCCTTCGTACACCAAGTGTCATCGATGCGCTTCTCAATGTCACTGGCGTGTTCTTTTATATCTGAAAAATGCCGCTCAATATAGGCTTTGCTCATGACAAGGCAGCAGTAGCGGATTTCCTTCAGATATTCTTCAGAAAAGTCTTCTTTCCAGTTACCGGGGATATAGCATCCCTCGACAATCAGATTCTGCCTGTTTTCCACAGCGGTCTTTATCATTTCCCGCACAATTGGCCATAAATAACTGGTGAGTTCTCTGTCATCCTCAGGGGTCAGACGGGTGTTTCTGCTCCGTATTAACCCCATTTTCAGGAGATCAAGGGATAAATAGGGATAATGATATGTTTCAAGCAGTTTCTGGGATAATAAGGTCTTTCCCGTATGGGAGGCCCCCGTAATGAGTACGATCAATTTCTGTCCTCCTAAATCTTAATGGTATATGCTTTTTCCGGATTCTGTTCTGGCTGGGTTTCTGCAGAGGGTAAGGCTAGATGTCTGTTTCTTTAAAATGAACAGGAGAGATATCCCAGTATTTCCGGTAGACCCTGTCCTCATTTCCGTCGAGATTTAACTGATACATTCTGAATATAACGAAAAAATTTTTGGGCTGCCATTTCTCCTTGTAGGAATATTGATACTTCATCCCCAGCCGTTTCATGACCTCGCCGCTTCGGGGATTATGGATATCGTGTGTGGCTGTTATATATGGAATGCCGTCTTTTTTTAACTGACCGATAATCGCCCTGCCGGCCTCTGTGATAATCCCCTGATGCCAGAATTCTTTTTTCAGTCCATAGCCGAAATCATAACTGTCCTCTGTACTGACGTTTACATAGCCCACAGGGAAATTATCTTTTTTTAGGCAGACTGCGTAGCTGTATGCACAGTTCTGGCGGTATTTCTTTGCGTAATGCTCTTCATAGAATATTCTGGCTTCTTCCATTGTTTTCAGAGGAAACCATGGCAGGAAGGCATTGACCTCTTCATCACAGTAAATCTGATACAGGGCTTCCAGATCATCCTCCGTAAATTTTCTTAAAATAAGTCTCTCTGTTTCTGTCGTTGGCGTATTCATCCTGCTGCTCCCGATTATTTTTACCTTTTTTTAGCTGCTTTCAGGCGGCTTCACCGTCCACAGGTTCCCTGGGTGCTTCCTGCTCCCTGGAAGGCCTGGCAGGAATTGTACCTGCCTGTACAGGGAAAGTGCACCTGGGAGAGCTTCTGCAGAAGCATTATAGCAGAGGAAGATGGGGAAGTCCAGGGAAAGGGAAAAGGGATGCAGGGCGTGAGGCAGACGGCTGATAAGTTTCATGATAAATGGGTTGACAATCGGTTCTGTTTATTGTATAACTGTATTAAGGAACTAATACAAAAATACAATGGCGTGATAAGCAGGAGAAAAAGCGCACTGCAGCTGCCATCATGTCAGAAAAATACTCAGAGAAAAGCGGAGGTGAGGCGATGGAGTGGAAGATTACGGATGACAGACCTATCTGGATGCAGCTTTCTGAACAGCTGGCAGCCCAGATTGCAGCCGGGGCTTACAGGCCCGGGGAGAGGCTGCCTTCCGTCAGGGAGTGCGCGGCCCAGGCGGGGGTGAATCCGAATACGATGCAGAGAGCCATGGCAGACCTGGAAAGCCAGGGGCTTGTGATAACGAACAGAACAGCGGGAAGGTGTGTGACACAGGATATGGAAAGAATTAAAAAACTGCGCTCGGGGCAGGCCAGAGAACAGGCTGTCCGGTTTTTAGAGCAGATGGGAACGCTGGGATATACAAAGGAAGAGATACGCCAGGTACTGGAGGAAGCACTGGAGAGCATGACAGAGGAGGGGGAACTATGAGTAAGGAAATACTTATCTGCAGCGGCCTGGGAAAACGGTTTGGCACCAGGTACGCGCTGAGGGATGTGGAGCTCAGGGTGGAGAGCGGGAAAATTATCGGGCTCCTGGGGCCAAACGGCTCCGGAAAGACCACGCTTATGAAGCTGGCTAACGGGCTTCTGAAGCCTGAGGAGGGATGGATCGAGATAGACGGGAGCAGGCCCGGACTGCACACGAAGTCGGTGGTATCCTATCTGCCGGATCAGATGTATTTTGCAGACTGGATGAGAGTTTCTGATCTTTTGGCCATGTTTTCTGATTTTTACAGAGATTTTGACAGAGGGAAGGCCGGTTCCATGCTGAGGGCTCTGGATATCTCCGAAAAGGAGAGGATGAAGACCTTATCCAAGGGCAGCAAGGAAAAGGTACAGCTTGTCCTGGTCATGAGCCGGCAGGCAAAGCTTTACCTCCTCGATGAGCCAATCGGAGGCGTTGATCCAGCGGCACGGGATTATATTCTGAAAACCATTCTTACCAATTATTCAGAGGATGCGTCGGTGATGATCTCCACCCACCTGATTGCAGATGTGGAAAAGGTCTTAGATGAGGCTATATTTTTAAAGGAAGGACGGCTGGTGCGCCACAGCAGTGTCGATGATATACGGGAGAAGGAAGGGAAATCGGTAGACCGGCTGTTCCGGGAAATCTTTGCCGTACGGGGGCCGCAGATGGGCAGAAATCCCCTTTTTGAGCCGGCGGTGAAGCCTGGGCTGCATGATCAGGAGGAAGAAAAGACAGAGAAAACCGTACACGAGGATCAGAAGGAGGAGAGCTAGTATGTTCAGAAAACTGTTAAAATATGAGTGGAGGGCAATGATGCGGACCATGCTGCCCATTTACGGAGCCACACTGGCAGTTGCCCTGATCAATGGCTTTTTGTTCCAGAACGTATTTGGGACTGGTTCAGAGACGCCGGCGCTTCTGGAATATACCAGGATAGCGACGATGACGCTTTATATCTTTGTGATGGCGGCAATGGGAGTATTCACGGCAGTTATGGTGATCCAGCGGTTTTACAAAGGCCTTTTAAGGCAGGAGGGATATCTGATGTTTACCCTTCCTGTCAAAACCTGGCAGCTTGTATTTTCCAAGGCCTGCGTTTCCCTGGCAGCCACGTTCTGCTCTCTGGCAGTTGGAATCCTGTCGCTGGGAATGTTTGGCGGAATTGACTTTTTTGGGGCACTGTTCCAGATACCGGGACTGATAGTGGAATTTATACAGGAGGGAATGGCCGCCGACAGGACGCTGTTTCTTCACTGCATGGTCTTCGGTGTGGAGCTTCTGCTAGCTCTGGCAGTGGGAACACTGTCCTCCATCTATGAGCTGTATTTTTCCATGGCTCTTGGACAGATGTCGAGAAATCACAAGATTATATGGTCTGTCCTGTGGTTCGTGGCAGTGAGCACAGTATTTAACTTTATCTCCATGGTGCTCATGGGGAATGCATCTTTATTTGTCCGGTTTTTAGACGGAATGGAAAACGGAGTGGCATTTCTCCATGTATTGGGCCTCGGCCTTCTGGCCATGCAGGCGGTGAGCCTTGCGCTTCTCATGGGAGGAACCGGCTATGTGCTGGAGCGGAGGCTGAATCTGGAGTAAGGCTTCAGGGAAGAAAGGAAGAGAAGGAGAACGCATCTGCGATTTAAAGAAGGACTCAGGCGGGAGGCCCGGGTCCTTTTTCTTACAGCCGCAGCCCCTTAATATCCTTAATCCTCGACAGAATAATATTGCAGGATAAATCTGAAAGCCCCGGCAGTGTGAGA
>ENA-OPRR01002392-OPRR01002392.1-human-gut-metagenome-genome-assembly--contig:-NODE-2392-length-12428-cov-2.474097_pt1 | contig 12428 bp, 7 predicted proteins | sample MGYA00241796_ERZ501883 | MGnify/ENA primary metagenome ERZ501883 (study PRJEB25962, sample SAMEA2042406) | human gut metagenome | biome: human gut; feature: human-associated habitat; material: faeces...
CCGAGGACCTTCAGGGGCTGCCCATGTTTCTGGCCATTGATGAGGAAGGCGGCACGGTGACGAGAATCGCGGGAAATCAGGCATTTCCGGTGGAAAACGTGGGAAATATGGAAAACGTGGGTGCTGGTCGTGACAGTGACCAAGCATACCAAGTAGGACAGACTCTGGGTGCTTATCTGAAGAGTTATGGATTCAATATGGATTTCGCGCCAGTGGCAGATGTCCTGGTCAATTCAGAGAATACAGTAGTCAAGGAGAGAGCCTTTGGGAGTGACCCCAATTTAGTGTCTTCGATGGTAGAAGCGGAAGTGAGAGGACTGAAGGGTGAGAAAATCGAGGCGGTCTTGAAGCATTTTCCAGGGCATGGGGCGACGGCGGAAGATTCCCACAACGGATATGCCTACGCGCAGAGAAGTCTGGAAGAGTTAAGGGAGACGGAACTTGTACCGTTTCAGGCAGGCATCGACGCGGGAGCGGAGTTTGTGATGGTCGGTCATATCTGTTTTCCTCTGATTGAAGACGGGCAGATGCCAGCGAGCTTGTCGTCCTGGGCGGTGACAGAGCTGTTAAAGGGAGAGATGGGTTTTGAAGGTGTGGCTGTCACTGATGCGATGAACATGGGCGCCATTGCTGAAAACTATTCTTCCGCAGAGGCAGCAGTCCAGGCGATACAGGCAGGAATTGACATGGTTCTTATGCCAGCAGATTTCGAGGCGGCATACAACGGCGTGCTTCAGGCAGTCAGCAGTCAGGAGATTTCCCAAGAGCGTTTACATGATGCGCTGAGGCGGATATTGACGGTAAAGCTGGAAATGCAGAATAGATAAAAATCGTTTTGAAATGGATTTTCCAGGGGGATAAAAATGGCAAAAGAAGCGAAGACGAATGCGATGAGAATTTTGGAACGTCAGAAGATTCCCTATCAGGTATTGACTTATGAGTGCGGGGAGTTTATTGACGGAATTCATGTGGCAGATTTGACGGGAACTCCGCGTGACCAGTCTTATAAGACTCTGATTATGGAGGGAAGCAGAGCGTATTATGTCTTTGTGGTTCCCATAGAAAAAGAAGTGGACCGAAAGGCGGCAGCGAAGGCCGTGGGAGAGAAATCCGTGGATATGGTCCATGTGAAAGAGATTCAGAAAGTGACAGGGTATGTCCGGGGAGGATGCAGCCCCCTGGGAATGAAGAAACAGTATGTCACAGTTTTTGACGAGAGCGTCAGGAATTTTGAGGAGATCTATGTGAGCGGCGGGAGAATTGGGGTGAGCTTGAAAGTACCGGTAGAGGGGCTGTTGAAAACCACCCGTGGCGTGGTCGCAGATGTGACAGCCGTATGACGGTAATACCGCAAGGAGAGGTTCGGGATAAAATACTTTACTTTAAAACAGTTTTATGTTATACTTTATGCAGATTAATAGGTGAGATTTACGGTTTCTTTGTCTTTGAACAGACAAAGGATGAAAAGAGAATCCGGTGAAAATCCGGAACAGTCCCCACTACTGTAACGTGGACGAGAAAATATAAAGCCACTGGATTTATATCTGGGAAGGTATTTTCGAGGAGGAAGCGAAGTCAGGAGACCTGCCGTAATGGAGAAAAAGAGATATTTCTGGGCGGAAGAGATATGCTTTTTTTCGTGTCTAAAAACAGCTGAGACAAATGTTTTCCACAGGATTGGCAGAGGGTTGTTTCTGTTGGGAAAACTATATTTTTAATTTAATTAGGGAGGATACTATGAAAAAAAGAAAGGATAAGGTTTGGAAGAGAATACTGGCGTTTTCTCTGGCCTGTATTTTGGTGGTGCCGGCTTCAGTGACCAGTATTTTCGCAGGTGCGTGGGACGCATCTGACAGCAAGAAATTCTCGGAACTGAGATTCTGGGAAAATGAGGCGCCGGGAATTCGTTTCTACATTAATGCGGCAGCCCGCTATGAGTTGGAGACCGTGCAGGAGCCAGGATATGGCACAAATTCCGGTGATTGGACAGTCATGGACCTGCTGAGGGGGATGTACACAGGCCTGGATTATCTGAATTACATACCGGAGAATTATTTTGAGAACTATTATGAAAGAGCAGTGGGGGAAGTGATTGAGAGAGAGGGAGTGCTGGACAAGTCCAAGTCCACGGAGTATTCTCGTCTAATGTTGGCTTTGTCTGCTCTGGGAAAAAGCGTCTACGATGTGGGAGGTTATGATTTTATTGATATTCTGTCCCAGTCTTACAAATATTCCTATGGGCAGGGGCTGAATGGACCGATCTGGGAGTTGATTGCCCTGAACACGGGAGGCTACGAACTCTATGAGCCCCCCTCTTCTTATGAGGAAGGGGATATCAATACCGAGGGCAGGATGCTAGATTACATTATGAGATCTGAGATTCGAGATTCTGAGAATACCATTGGGGGATGGGTGCTGAATCTCGCTTCCGCCGGAAACAGTGCGGATGTGGATATCACAGGTATGGCACTGCAGGCGTTGGCTCCCTATTATCTGGATGAAGAAAAATATATCGCTACAGGCGCGGAGACTCCCTATGGAGAGTTCGTCCAGGCAGTGGAGAGAGGTGTCTACAGCCTGTATCAGATGCAAAGTTCCAACGGTGGTTTCGGAGGCTGGGGAAGCAACATCAATTCAGAATCCACCGTACAGGTATTGGTGGCATTGACTGCGCTGGGTATCGATCCCCTGGCAAAATCCATTGAGCTGGAGAATATCGGGAAGAGCTGCAGCTTTGTGACGACCGGAAATGTGGTGGACGGTGTTTGGTCCAACAACATGGTGGATGCACTGCTCAGTTTCTGGGCAAAGAACAGTGGTTCCTCAGAGGCTGTGGGCGGATTTAAACATGTAGTCTCCGGCAACGATGGCGGCGGAGGAGCCGGACATGACGTAAACGGTATGGCTACAGATCAAGCGCTGTACGGACTGATTGCTTACGACCGATTTCTGAATGGGGAGAACCCCCTGTATGATATGACAGATATGACGGATGGCAGTTATACGGAGATGACTCCGGTCTCCTATACCATCACCTTTGACGGGAATGGGGCAGGAGAGGCCAAGACAGAGACGTATTCTCCCTATGCGGAGGTGAACATCACGGCCGGGGAGCCTTCTGACGAGGAGGCGTTTGTCTGCTGGAACAGCGAGCCGGACGGCAGCGGGACGACATACTGGCCGGGAGAGGTACTCTCCATGCCGGAAGAAAATATTACGCTCTACGCGATGTACGGCGATGTGGTGTTTGATTTGACATTGGAGCTGAATGGCGGAAAATTGGCAGAAGACGTGACTGTTCCGGATACCTATACTCCGATGGATGATGACTGGGAGTTGCCGACTGCGGAGGAGATTTTCAGAGAAGGCTATGATTTCCAGGGATGGTACACCAATGCTGATTTTGAGGGGAAACCGGTAAAAGTTTTGGAAAAAGGTAGCTATGGAGATAAGACGTTCTATGCGAAGTGGACGCTGATCTATGACAAGATCAGTGAGTTCGGTTCCTATGTATCCAAGTTGGAGATTGGAAACATTACCATGTCTGACCGGACCACCATCCAGAAGGCGAGAGCGCTCTATGACAGTATGACGGAGGCAGAAAAAGAAGACGGTGCTTGCAAGCTGTACTATTCGACTCTGGTGGCGGCAGAAGAGGAACTCCATGAACTGGAAGAGAGTATGGATGCGGCGGAAGTGGTCATCAGTCTGATTGACAACCTGGGAGACAGCATTACCTTGGAACAGCAGGAAGTGATCGAAGAGGCCAGAGCAGAGTACGATGCCCTGACGGATGAAGAGAAAGAGTTGATTACCAATTACGAGAAGCTGGTGGAAGCAGAGGCGACCCTGGAGATTCTGGTATTGGACAAAGAGACGGCGGAAGCAGTGAAAGAACAGATCAAGAATATCGGGGAAGTGACCTTGGAGTCAGAGACAGCGATACTGGAAGCCCGTATGGCCTACAATGATCTGACCGAGAGCCAGAAAGCCTATATCAGCGACTATTACGTGGGTGTTCTGGAAGATGCCGAGGCGGCCCTGACTGCCCTTCAAGAGCAGGCAGAGCGAATCGCCAATGTGCAGGAACTGATTGCACAGATACCGGAAGAGTTAAGCCTGGAAGACGACAGCTTCCAGTTGGCGGCACAGGCGAAAGCGGCTTATATTGCACTTCCCAGCGACGAAAAAGGCATGATCGACCAGCAGGAAGTGGCTCGCATGGAAGAAGCGTTGAATGTTCTGTATGAGTTGGCTCAGGAACAGATGGGGGAAGAGGATTACGCGGCTGCCATGGATGTCAGCGTACAGATCGCAGCGTTCTCCGGGGAGATTACCTTGGAGCAGGAAGAGGAACTTCTGGCGGTGAGGGAAGCCTTTGATGGGCTGACTGTGGTTCAGCAGGCTCTCGTGGAGAACTATTTCTCTCTGGTGAAGCTGGAGATGGATTTGGAACAGCTGAAGGCAGATGTGGAGCTGGCGGCGCAGGTGGACGAATTGATCGCGCAGATCGGTGAGGTGACTTTGGACTCTGCCGATTATGTGGCATCCGTTAGAACGGAATATCAGAGACTGACATCGGAGCAGAAAGCTCTGGTAGAGAATTACCAGGTTCTGGTAGATGCGGAAAATGCACTTGCAGTCATAAAATATGATTATCAGAGAGCGGAGAAGGTGACAGAGAAAATCCTGGCAATCGGTGAAGTGACACTAAAAAGTGAGAGCGCAATCCTGAAAGCAGAAAAAGCCTATGAGGCGTTGACAGAGGAACAGAAGAAGTATGTCTCAGCTGAGACACTTCAAATTCTGAAGGATGCCCGTACCGAGTATGACCGGCTGTACAGCTTGGTATTGAAAAAAATCACTTTGAGCGAGATATCTATCACATTGAAGCCAGGGGAGAATCACAGTCTCACAGTCAACTATGACCCGGAAGACACTATCAGTGATAAGACGGTGACCTGGAGTACCAGCAATCCAGATATTGTTACTGTGGAAAATGGTGTGGTGACAGCGGTAGGAAATGGAGAGGCGGCAGTGCTTGCGAAGGTGGGAAAACTTTCGGCGATCTGCCAGGTACATGTGAAGACTCCTCTAGAGGGAATCACGCTCAGTGAGACTTCCATTAGCCTCGCAAAAGGACAGTACAGTTATCTGAAGGTGGGGTATCTGCCAGAAGATTCTTCAGAGTATCCAGAAGTTGTGTGGAGTACCAGCGACAAGAAAGTGGCAACGGTTGACAATGGCAAGGTGTCTGCAGTGGGTGGCGGAGATGCTACGATCACAGCTACAGTGGGGACGTTCAGTGAGAGCTGCGAAGTGAAAGTATATCCCTATGCCATCGATTATGTGCTGAACGGCGGCACCAACAACAGCGAGAATACCCCCGGTTATACAGGCCCGTGGACCGTTACCTTGAAAGACCCCACGAGGGCAGGTTACAAATTTGACGGCTGGTACACAGACGCGAAATACAAGAATAGAATCACAAAGATTCAGAAAGGCAGCGCGAAGGATTACACGCTCTATGCAAAATGGACGAAGGTGACGGCGCCGGGAAGACCGACCATCAAGAGTTTGGAGAATACGGCCAACGGCACGATGAAGCAGACGTTGAGTAAGAAAGTCACCGGTGCGGATGGCTACGAGGTAGTCTATTCCACCAACAGCAGTATGTCTGACGCAGTGAGCATTCACACCGCTTATTCTTATAAGACTATTACCGGTCTCACCACAGGGGAGACTTACTATGTGAAGGTGCGTGCATATACGGAGGATTCCACAGGGGATAAGATCTACGGCTCATACAGTACGGCAAAGAAAGTTACTCTGACAATTCCGGCGAAGCCGGTGATTAGCCAGATCACCACGAAGGACAACAAATCGCTGACAGTCAGCCTGAAAGAGAAAGCGGAAGGGGCATATGGTTATCAGATCGTGGTTGCCACAAATACAAAATTTACTACTGGAAAGAAGACGGTAAATACTACGGCGACGACGAAATCTATCACTGGTCTTCAGGCCGGCAAGACTTACTATATCAAGGTGCGTGCGATGTCCAAGGTCAACGGAAAGAACACCTTCGGCTCCTACACCACTATGCGCAGCATTAAGCTCACAGCGGCACCGGGAAAACCAACCATTAAGAGTATCACCAACACGGCCAATGGAAGCATGAAGGTGACGCTCACCTCGAAGATATCCGGTGCAGACGGCTATCAGATTGTCTACTCCACGAGCAGCAGTATGAGCAATCCGGTGAGCGTATATACAGCATACTCGGCAAAGACTATCACTGGTCTTACCACTGGCAAGACGTACTATGTGAAGGAAAGGGCTTACACGAAAGATGTCAACGGAAACAAAGTATATGGTTCTTACAGTTCAGTGAAGAAGGTGGCTTTGACGATACCGGCCACGCCTGTGGTCAGCAAGATTACCAATAGTTCCAGCAAAGCGATGACGGTCAGCCTGAGCGAAAAGGCGGAAGGCGCCTATGGATACCAGATTGTCATAGCCACGAACCTGAAATTTAATGAAGGTAAGAAGATCGTGAACACGACGGCTTTGAATAAGACGATCACCGGTCTACAAAAAGGGAAGACCTACTATATCAAGGTGCGCGCGATGTCCAAAGTCAATGGAAAGAATACTTTTGGTTCCTATACGAAAGCGAGAAGCCTTAAAATTACAAAGTAACGGATGAGTGAAAGCATATGAATGAATTATTGCGGAAAATTCAGTTATTTACAAAAAAACATCGCGAAATCACAGCGGCAGTCCTCGGACTGCTCGTTGTGGTTTTGTTTTGTAGCACGATTTTTGGAACCTTGAGGACACAGGCAGCCGCCGACATGGACAATCCCATCGACGGAATTTCTGATGACCGTTCTCTGGTGGAATTGGACGGGCTGAAGGAGACTGTGGCGGAATCCTTCGCCGGAGCCAACGATCGGGCGGAAGAAAACAAAGAGGATCAGCAGGAGTCAGAGGAAGAGAACAAAGACAATAAAGATCAGGAAAATTCCAAGTCAGAGAACAATACGGGAGATACTTCCCAGGACGGCTCTGGCGGCCGGGAAGGCGACGAGGGAAATAATGAGGATAACCGGGGAAGCAACCAGGGAGACAAACCTAAGAAAGACAAAAATGCAGGTGATGACAAGAACGATGAGAAAGAAGCGTATTTTAGAACCAGCATCGTGGACGGGGATACGCTGACGGACCGGGAGTATGAATATACAATCACCCACTTGACAGACCTGGAAGTGAAAACCATACAGGAGAAAGTCAACAAGGGAAAGTTTACGCAGTTTGACGGAAAACTAAACCTGGACACCGGGGAAAACACGGTAGTAATCAAAGTCACCTATATAGGCAAGGATGGAAAGAGCTTCGATGTGCAAAAATCCTACACCCTGTATGTGAACGTGACAGACGTTATCATCAAGAGCAATCTGGTCCAAGTGGAAGGCACCACAGTGACTGAGAAAGTCCTGAATTTCGAGGCAAAAGCAGAATGTGCCGGCGAGGACGTGGAGCTTCAGGTGACACTGGAAAACAAAAGCGGTTCCCAGAAGGTTTCCTATGAGCCGGACGGACAGTATTCCGTGACATTGGCAGAGGGAAAGAATACCATCCATCTGCACGCGGAAAAGGGCAGCCGAAAGGCCGATGATAGCTATGCCCTGACCTATCAGATTCCCATCGAGAAACAGTTTAAGGTGGAGACCAATCTGGCAGAGCGAAACAACCAGACGGTGAAGAGCCGTGCCTTTGAGTTCGACGCCTACGGGTTCCAGGGCAGCACCCAGGTGGAGGTGACAGTCACCTGGAACGGGACAGAGATAGAACCCACGGAGCCCAATCAGTATGCAGTGATTCTGGAAGACGGGGCGAACACCTTCACCATCACTCCCCATAACGGGGAAGAACGAGGGGATACCCAGGAGTACACCATCACCTTCCAGAAGAAATCTGACGGGGACGGGGGCGACGACCCGGACAACCCGGACCGACCCATTGTAAGCTGTCCAGAGCTGGAATCCTATCACAATGGAACCGTGAACAATTCTCCGCTCAGCTTCACCGTGTACGCACAGAACTGCCGGGGAGAAGATCTGCCGGCTTCACAGATTCGCGCCGTGTGCAATGGCGTGGAATGTGATGTGCTGTGGCCAAACGACGGAGAAGTGAGCTTTAGTGCAGACCTGAGAGAAGGCGCGAATACCATCTATGTGGAAGTGGACGATGGAGACGGAAATGTCTTTAAACAGAACTATTCCATCACTTACACGCCTCCAGAGGAGGAAGTGACAGGAACCATCACACTCTCAGTGGAGGCCACCACTATAGGAATCGGTTATCTGGTGGCGCCGACTCAGGTGGAGATTACGAGGGACCAGAGGCTTTCTGAGGTTCTATTGGAGGTATTGGATGCCAACAATTATGCGCCTGAGTACACGGGAGATGTGGAATCCGATTTTTATCTGGCACATATCATGGACAAAGACGGCAGGGATTTCGTCTTGAACCCTGTGGTTCCAGAAGACCTGGAGGCACATCTTCTGGAGATCAATGAGCAGTCGGCGGAGGATGTCTATCCCATGAGGTGGTACACGAACAGCCTGGGAGAGTTTGACTTCTGCGTAGGTTCCGGCTGGATGTACAGCGTGGACGGCGTGTACCCCAATTACTCTATGGCAGACTGCATTCTCCAGGATGGGAATGAGATTCGGATTCGGTTTACTCTGTATTACGGCGCGGATATCGGCGGAGCAGGTGCTCTAGGAAATGGTACCAACGAAGACGAGGCGATCGGAAACTGGGAGAGAGAGTGGTGACAGTGATGAGCAAATGGAAAAAAATCGGTGCGTTTTTGCTGGTTCTGTGTCTGATCGCAGGGCTGTGGACGCCGGTCCCGATAAAAGCGGAGGGTCACACAGACTACACGCCGGAAGAACTTCTAGAAGATATAGAAGGGATTTTGCTGTGGGAAAAGAGTGAAGAACATCTGTCTGCAGAGGACAACCTGCTGGATGCAGTGTTCCTGCAGGGGGTGGGAAACAGCAGCATAGACTGGCTGGTCTTTGGAATGGGAAGAAGCGGCTATCCTGACGACTATTCCGGTTTTCGAGCGGTGGCGGAAGAGAAGATCAGCTCGGAATACCAGAAGACCGGCGGTTTGGACAGAGAGAAGGCGACGGAATGGCATAGGATGGCTTTGGCCATCCTGGCAGCCGGTGGAGATCCCACGGCGGTAGGTGCAGATCAGGATGGGAATCCCATCAATCTGGTGGTGGACGGCGTCTATGACATGCAGGAAGGAATGTCCCCGGGAAAGCAGGGAATCAATGGGTGGATTTTCGGACTGCTGACGCTGGACTCCTTGCGCTACCAGGTTCCAGAGGGAGCTGCCGAGACCCGGGAATCCATTCTCATCAGCATCCTGGAAAAACAGTTGGCAGACGGAGGCTTCAGCCTGAACGCTTCCACGGAAGAAGACATGTCAGACGTGGACTTGACTGCCATGGCGATACAGGCACTGGCTCCTTATTATAACAGCGAGCAGACCTATACCTATGAGCGGATGGGACGGAAGGTGACCCAGACTGTGCGTCAGTCGGTGGATGAGGCATTGAAATGTCTCTCAGACCGGCAACTGGACAGCGGCGGTTTTATCAGTATGGGGTTTGAGAACAGTGAGAGCTGTTCCCAGGTAATCACCGCCCTGTGTTCTCTGGGGATTGACCCTGGTAAGGATGAGCGTTTCATAAAGGATGGACATACAGTGCTGGACGCACTGATGAGTTATCAGCAAAAAGACGGCGGATTTCTGCATTCCAGGGAGTACGATGAAGAGAACCCGGAGGCAGACCCGGATGCTTCTAATCTGCTGGCCAGTGGACAGGCCTGCTATGCGCTGACGGCGCTGTGCCGTTACTATGGGGGGCTGCGCACCCTGTATGATTTCCAGGAGGAACCTTCCCAGGAAGTGAAAGAGCAGATCACACAGGCGCGGGCAGCCATTCAGGGGCTGGGAGATTCGGCGGAGACTTCCGCACTGCAGGCGGCTTACGAGGCATAGCTGGCGGTGCCAGTGGAAGAGAGAAGCTATGTCTACGAGTATGCTGATCTGGCGGAACAGATGAAAGAGGCAGGGCTTGCCAACGATTCCGAGTACCTGGCGGCTTCTATGGAGCAGAATACCAAGGGAAATGGAACGATCACCTCCCTGTTCGGGAAAGAGATCGACATGTCTGCGGACATTGAATTTTCCCAGGAAGACGCAGAAGCTGTGAAAAAGCTCCCAGAGACAGTGACCACGGAAAATTACGTAGAGGTTGTCAAACTTCTGGATAAGTTGAACAAGTCGGAAAATCAGGAAGACTATGAAAAAGAGCGTGGGATTCTCCAGAAGAAGAAAGAGGAGATCTTGAAAATTCAGGAAGAAATCGCAGACATCAACAATACGGTTCTAGAAAAACTTTATCCCCTGGAAGATATTTCCAGAGAGGATAAAAAGACCGTGGAAGATCTGCAAAAGCGGATTGCAGCCCTGAGTGAGTACGACAGGCAGGAGATTCTTCAGTATGAAGATATCCGGGAGGCCTCTGTGAGAATTAAAAATCAGGAGACTGCTCTGATGGTGTCCATTGTGGTGGGAGTTCTGATTGTCCTCATCCTCCTCGTTGTGTTCTTGCGCATGAGAAAACGCAGGGCAAAACGGCTGGAACAGCGCAGAGCTGTACGGTATGACGCAGAGGATGACGAGGATGACGACGAAGACGACGAGGAGGAATGACGGTGAAGAAAGATCTGCTGGTGCTGGCATTTGCGGTCTTGCTGGCCGTCGTCCTGTTCCGAGGAGTCAAGATTCAGTCGGTGGAAGACTATTACCTGACCCATGCCGATGACATCACAGAGGATTCGGAGACGGTGACGCTCTCCATCAACTGTGACACGATCTTGGACAATTATGAAGATCTAGATCCTGAACTGCAGGATGAGAAATATGTGCCAAAGGACGGCGTGATTTTAGAGCCTACACAGTATGTGCTGAGAAAAGGAGATTCTGTCTTTGACATCCTGAACCGGGCTGTGCGCAACGAGAAAATCCAGATGGAATATCAGGGGGCGAAGGACAATGCTTACGGAAGCGCCTATATCCAGGGAATCAACTATCTGTATGAGTTTTCCTGCGGCCCTCTGAGCGGATGGATGTATCGGGTGAACGGAGAATTTCCGGGCTATGGAGTCAGCAGATACCATCTAAAAGACGGGGACGAGATCGAGATGGTCTATACCTGCGACCTGGGACGGGATGTGGGAGGCTCTTTTACGGAGCAGAAGGAGGAAAAAGATGAGTAACTTTGGGAGCTATCATCCGGGCGTTTTATTTCTGTATTATATGATGGTTCTGCTGTTCGCCATGTTCAGTGTTCAGCCGGTGGTCCTGGTCTGTATTCTGGCGGGAGGCATCTTCTTTTTTGGGATGCTGAAACCGCTGCGGGAACTGGCGCGGAACCTGGCTTACTATTTTTTTCTGTTTCTGCTGCTGGCGGTGGTAAATCCGCTGTTCGTCCACAACGGTGAGACGATTTTGTTTTTTATGAATGACAATCCCATTACACTGGAGGCTTTCTTCTATGGAATGATCGTGGCTGTGATGATTATCGCCGTCATGTTCTGGTGTAAAAATTACAATGAGATTATGACTTCTGATAAATTTATCTATCTGTTCGGAAAGGTCACTCCTAGATTGTCCCTGGTTTTGTCCATGGCACTCAGGTTCATCCCTTTGTTCAGGAGGCAGATTGGGGCGATCAGCAAGACGCAGAAAGCCATGGGGCTGTATTCCACGGAGAGCCGGACAGACCGTGTGCTAGGAGGAATGCGACTGTTTGACAGCCTGCTGTCCTGGTCCATTGAGAATTCTCTGGACACGGCAGACGCCATGAAAGCCAGAGGCTATGGTTTGCCGGGGAGAGTGAATTTTTCCATGTTTCAGTTCCGAAAACGAGATGGTGTCCTGCTGGGTGTTATTTTATTACTGGGAATTTTCATCATGGCAGGATTTTTTTGCGGACAGTTTGATTTTTATTTTTATCCGGTTATGGATGAAATTCCGAAAACAGTCAGGGCGGTCTGTCTGTACGGCTGTGTTCTCGTGTTTATGACACTTCCGACCCTGTTGGAGATAAAGGAGAAGCTTCAATGGAATTACTTAAAGTCGAAAATCTGAGTTTTACGTATCCAGGACAGGACAAACCGGCTTTGCGGCAGGTGTCTTTTACAGTTAACAGCGGAGAATTCGTGGTACTGTGCGGAGAGTCCGGTTGCGGAAAGACGACGCTTTTGCGTCTGCTAAAGAGAGAACTCGCACCTCACGGGGAGAGAACCGGTGAAATTTCCTATCTGGGATGTCC
>ENA-OPRR01002396-OPRR01002396.1-human-gut-metagenome-genome-assembly--contig:-NODE-2396-length-12411-cov-3.872532_pt1 | contig 12411 bp, 8 predicted proteins | sample MGYA00241796_ERZ501883 | MGnify/ENA primary metagenome ERZ501883 (study PRJEB25962, sample SAMEA2042406) | human gut metagenome | biome: human gut; feature: human-associated habitat; material: faeces...
CTCTTTTATATTTTACAGTTCTGCTATATTTTCTTTTGGCTATGCTGCTTTTTCCTCATGCATTTGGCAACAAGTTGCTATATTCCAATTATATCGGGTTATAAATAGTCCCATAAACATATATTTGGCAACTGTAATGAGCCCCTTTCCTTCTTTTATCAGTTTAGCACACATTTTTTTGATATTAAAGGCTATAGCAAAGAAAGCAAAGTCCATTGTAACCTTGTCTTCTCCCACATGCCGGAATCTTCTGTATGCCATGTTGTATTTCATTTGTCCAAACACAGCCTCTGGTTCTATACACCTCCTGCCTCTATGCTTGATACCTTCTTCTGAGAGCAACCTTTCCCGTGCCTGCCGTTTGTATTGATTTAATCGGTGGTTGACTTCTATAATACGGTTCCCCCAAGCTTTAAAACAACTGCCACGCAAAGGGCAACCTTCGCATCTTTTTGCTTTATACCGGGCACTTTCGATGATGTATCCGCTCGCTGTCTTGTCACGTTTGGTTCCTATACGGTTCATGTGCTGTCCCATAGGACAAACGTAATAATCCTCTTGGGCATTGTAATGGAGACTTTCGGCATGGAATGGGTTGGGAGTATAACGAGGACGCTGTTCTTTATGGAAGTAATTGTACTTGATGAAGGCTTCTATCCCATTCTCCTGCATGAACCGGTAATTTTCTTCCGAACCGTAACCGGAGTCTGCCACACAGATATTCGGTAAACGGTTATAGCGGTACTGGAAAGAGTGGAAAAAAGGTATGAGGGTCAGTGTATCGGTAGGGTTGGGAAACAGACGGAAGTCTGTGATGAATTGGTTTTCAGTACCTATTTGCAGATTATATCCGGGTTTGGTCTGCCCGTTCTTCATGGCATCTTCTTTCATGCGCATGAATGTGGCACCAGGATCGGTCTTGGAATAGGAGTTACGTTCTCCAAGGGTATCAAGGTGATTGTCGTATTCTATCAGCTTGTCACGATACCCTTCAAGTTCCATGACCTGCTTCTTCTTTTTGCGCAGGGCTTTCTTTTCTTCCTTATCCTTTGTTGCAGGCTGGCGTTCCAGGGCTTCTTTAAGTTCATCCACTATGTCAGAGAGCCTGCAGGGAGTAAACTCCACGGATGTGTCTTTTATAGAGTTCTCCTGTGCAATGGCTTCATCCACCTGTTCCAAGAGAATACGGATTTTATCCATTAGTCTCGTACGGTTCCGTTCGACTGTCTTGCGCCAGACAAAAGTATATTTGTTGGCTTTGGATTCAATCTTGGTGCCGTCGATATACTCCACATCAAGGCTGATGAAACCTTTATCGGCAAGGACAAGAACCAACTGGGTAAATACATTATTTATTTCCTCCTTTACACGGTTACGAAAACGGTTGATCGTGATAAAATCCGGATGCTCATTACCGGCAAGCCAAATATAATGAATGTCACGAAGGAGGTGCTTCTCTATTTTACGGCAAGAATAGATATTATTCATGTAGGCGTAGATTATCACCTTAAGCATCATTTTAGGATGATAAGGACAACGGCCCGTTTCCTTATAAAGCTTCTTGAAACTCTCAAGATTGAGATTGTCAATAACAGCATTCACGATGCGGACCGGGTCGGTCGCAGCTATGTTTTCATCAATTCTTTGTGGAAAAAGAACGGTTTGGTTGGGAATGTAAGGACGAAAATGTAACTTTGCCATAACGAAAAACTTTATACCTAAAGATACGAAAACTTTGGGTAATAACAAAGCCCGGGCTTGAGAAAGTCTGGGCTTTGCGCATAAAAAAAGGTTGTGCCAGCGTTTTGACACAACCTCTGTCTCTTTTTTGTCGCCATTTGGCTTTGTTCTTATGTGATCCGCCTGGGATTCTTCTTGTTGAGTTACCACGCTGATATTTAAAACTTTATATTTCTTGCTTCAAGCATATCCCATGAATTATCCCACTAAATTTCTACGTACTTTTGCGGTAGTTTTCCTCATGGAGAATACTAAGTACAAAGATAAATTATTTCTTTTGAACTCACAAAAATAAAAACGATTTTATATAATGTCAATAGAAAGTGAATGCTATACGTTTTGCTATTGATAATCATCATTTTTTAACTGGAAAATCTATACGCTTAAGCACGAAATTATTTCTCGTTATTTTGTTCATGATTTAATACGATTGTTATTGCAGAGGTAAGAATGAATATTGAATTAATCCATTATTTGACTGAAAATATGAAACAATTAGCGCTTTTATTTCTATTATACAGCAATAGTAGTACAGTTTGGAAACAAAATATTGAGATAGATTAGGAGTATTTTTGTCGACAATACATAAGAAGATGCACCTCTTTACAAAATCAAACAGAGCCAAACGAAAAATCAATCCTCTCTCAATAGTTTGAGTTGTTTATTTATAGTTAGTAATACAGATTCACCAAATTCCTCGTACCAAGACTGAGGTAAATTTTCTGCTTCGTCTGGTTTGGGTAATCCCAATGCACCTGTTATCATTCCTAATTGAGCCCCAAATTCACGTACAATAACTATGGGGAATCCCAAATAAATGTGAGACATAATAGAAATAGCTTCTTCCTGTGTATAGTCTGTATTTGGAGATATCAATGCTTTAACTGCATTCGTTGAGGCTTTTAAGGCTTCTAATATTTTTTGTGCGATTATTTTTGAATTTTTATTTTTAAAATATTCAAAGATAGCACTACTAAAGCTGGTTGCGAATATAAGATCGAGCATTTCCCAAAACTCAGTGGAAATTATAAGTTGTTCGGAAATCAAATGATCGAGGTATCTGTGAATGGGATAATCCTTTCTAAAATCTTGATATTTATCATAATGAAGCAAGAAAATAAGATGCTCCTTAATCTTTATTCTACATTCTCTAAATACATCTAAGGTTACATCCTTCAGGATAGGGGTATGTTTTTTCACTAAGTTTAAAATCTCCTGCTCATCATCTAAATCCTTTATTGTCATTAAGGCATATAGACTTTTAGCATCGTTTTCCAGTTCCAGTCGGAATTCAAAAAAGCGAATAGCTTCTTCTTTTAATTCTTTGTCATCTCCCCAATGCTCAATAAGTAAATTTGATTTAAAATTTAGATAATATATATCTTCTGGATAAATGTCCAAGCCTTTATTTATCCATATCAATGATTCCTTTATTTTATTCAGTTTCTCATAGGCATACGCAATCCCCCAATACCCATAAGCAAAACTATGAATCATTTCCTCTTCACAATTCAGAGCCTTTAACATTAATTTCAAGCCTTCCCTATGCAGGTTATAGATGCGTGATAGAGTAACTCCTTTACTGAAAAGAGCTTGTGGTAATTTAGGGTTTATTGCCAATGCTTTGTTATAACATTCGATTTCTTTCTCATGTTCATGGATATCCCAATAAACCTGGCCGAGATTCTTCCATGCAGTTGCATGATTTGGATTTATTTTCAAACATTCCTGATAATACTTTATTGCTTCCTCATGTTGCCCCAATCGACTTAATGTGTTTGCATAGTTATAATAATAATGCTCTTGATTTGATCTGTCTCCTATAAATTGTTTGAAAATATTTCTGGCTTCGATGATTTTTCCCTTTATTCCATTTTGAGTTCCATCTTCAGCTAAAATACATGCTTTAGTAAGGTATAGATTCCGTTTACCGGAAAGTTCAATTGCCTTATTAATATTAAAAAGAGCCTCTTTATAGTTGAAAGTTTCATATTGGCTTTGCGATAATCCTTCCAGAACAGTTACATTCTTAGGATTATCACGAAGCAGATTCTTAAAATAGAAAATAGCATTCTCATATTCCTTTGAATAATAATATCTCCATGCGAGTAATTCAGAATTAGAAATTTCGCTGTATTCAAGCGATTTAATGCCATCAACTAGAGTCTTAATGCTAAAAATACGCTGAACATACTTAGTTATTCTTGTCCAATCAAGTTCACTCAACTTATTAGTCTTGGGAATCTGTATTGTGAATGTCTTCTGTTGAACAGTTAAGTCAATATCCAAATCATTATTCCAGCACCAATAAGCCTCCTTTTCTTCTTGAACATAAGCGATTAACAATACGGGAACTAACATAGTATTAAATAAGGACAACGTTGAATGCTTCAATGTAATTGTTGCAAAATCAGAATGATGATCCCGTATCATGCTTTTTAACTGGACAGAAAAACTCAATCCAGTAACTTCGTTATTTATGACAATATTAATGTTGTAGTCAATCCCATAATCATGATCTGGTTTATCAATAACCCACTCATTTGGAATATGATTATTGACAAATTTATTAGACTCTGTTTCAAGAATATGATTATTATGTCGTATCGGCTTTCCCATCGTATGCTACAGTTTAACTTTAGTTTTAATCAATTCTGCGATATCGTTTGATTCCTCTACAATCCATGAATTACTAGAAATTAACAGCTCAATTAGTTGTCTTTCTTGAGAATCAAACAAGTCTTTATTCAAATTTGATAACTCATGTGGTATATGCGAGTTTTTCCAATGGCTATCATGTTCTGACTTAATGATGCTTACTGGTGTTGCATTAGGGAATAGCAATTCAATTTGAGGAATCTTTTTCTTAACCAAATCAAAAATCCTAAGACCATCGTAATCCCAGTCACACAAGTAATAAATAGATAAGTTACGAGTATCTACGTTTTCTAACATTCCGATGTTATAACCTCCTGCAAACCACAATTCCACATTATACTGTTTTACCCTATCGGGAACCCGTAAGAAATAAAGATTTTCACACAATAAAATTGCCTTCGCAGATTTACACGGGACTACATATAAATATTGTTTATCCTTTCCTGACGGTAATTCAGGGACTTGCAATATTTTTTCAATAGCATCCACAAGGGACTCTTTTTCATCGAGGTATTTTTCATTTTTAAAGAACATGAATGATACTCCTCTTACTGTTTCATTAGCTTTTAAGATTTGCTCTCGCAATGATTTCAAAGAACCTGAATCCATTTGAGCTTTGATCTCAATTAATTGTTCGATGTCCGTGTGTTCAAACCTCGTTTGTGGTTTTTCTAATCCATTATCTTTCAAGAATGAACTATATAAGGCAAATTTTTCTCGATATAGTTTATCATATGTTTGCCTGAAAGTTGAATTCTCTGGAATGATTACTTCTTTCCTTAAAACACACAATTCTTTTGTGGAATTTATTAAGTGATCTACATTCGGATCATCGACAAATGATGGTTTTCTTTTAATTTTTCCACACTCATATAGAGCTTGCATATCTTTTAATACATTCCACTTCATCTTTCCAACGCTTTCAAATAATTCTCCAAATCAATTCGATTCTCCCTTGTTTTATAGTAACTTGCGGGAACAGGATAATTAATATTATTGTCTTTATTCCCTTTTATTAAATGATGCAAATACCAGCCGTCCTCTGAATCAGAATTATACGGTTTTGGGGTCATTGTGAGGATTTGGTAGTCAAATTCACGAGCGATCTTGGGAAAAACATTAAAATTAGTATCATCCAGATTAGCTAATTCTTCTAAAATGATAAATCTCAGACCATTTCGCCTTTTTTCCTGTACTTTTGAAAGACGAGCTATACCCAGCAAAACAATGGCAGAGTACGTTTCTCCGGTGCTTCCGGGTATTTCGTTTTTTTCTTCATCCGTAAGTTTAACTGTTAAGTCGAAGTATGTCTTCGGATTAAGCAGGTCTTTAAATTCAATCGCTTTCCGGATACCTGTTATTTTTTTAAACAATTCCTCTATAAACTCCTGAACACAATGCCCGAACTCAAGTTCCCCTGGTTTATTTACCCAACGGGCAGATTTCTGTAATTCGTCAATCCAGCCGATATTGATATCATCATATTCTTTAAAATTGAGGTTTAGATAATAAGTATCACTAATTTTTTTACCAATGAAAAATGTATTGAGATTTTTGACGATAGTGTCATAATCTTGATATCGACGTAATGTTTTGGAAAAGACCTTAATCATATTTTCCCGAATGTTTTCAACGATACTAAGACGTTGCTCGTTAGCCTCACGTAAATAATCACTGACATTATCCAAATATCTTATTTTTCCTCCCAGTAAAACTTCTTCGAGTATTCTAAATTGATAGAGTGTATTATTTACCTGAATATTGATTTGTGGATTTTTTCCTTCTCGTGTTTCTCTAAAAAGGCTTACTATGGATTTGTATTCGGTTATATAATTTTCCTGTGCTATATTGAATTCTGTTTCCAATTCATCAAGGCTTTTGGTCTCAATAATATCATTTGACGCACTAAAGTCTTTATCCGGATGTTGTTGAACAAATTGTCCTTTTTTAAAATTGTATGAATTAAGAAGTTTTGCTATTTCTTCTTGTTTTTCTTTTAGTTCTTTTTGAAGATGCGGGAGTTCACCATTTAAATGAGATAATTCATTAGATTCCTTGTTTTTCTTATCTTGTAACCGATTTTTGCGTATAGAGACTAATTTCTTTTTTGCTTCATACTGTTTTACCAATCCGAATAAATTTTGTGTGTTTACTGGAATTGTAATTTGGGATAAGATTGTGTCTATGTCTGATTTTAACTGAGCACTTTCAGATAATAAATGAGATATTTTTACTTCCATATTGCATATCATCCAGACAACCTGCTTAAGATTCTCTATCCCTGAATATTCTATCAGCCGTATGTCGAAATCATAATCTTTAATGATTCTCTTATCATACGGGTGTAATTTTTTTATTTTGTTTAATTCTTCTTTCTCCTGTTTTAGTTTTGTAACCTGAATGTTCAACTCATCTATTTTATTTGATAGTATATTTTCAAAATCTGAACCAGATTCAAAAATTCGTTCGTCTTTTGACAGCTCAATAAATTCCCTTAATTCGCCTAATTTTAACCAAATCCCCTTATTTTGTTTATCGAATTCAAAATTATTTTCATCAAGAATATTTGTTGAAAGAGCATACCTTAAACCTTTAATGGCTTTTTCAGGTTTTTCGAGGGATATATCAATAAGAGATAGTAGTACTGATTCCTGATGCAAGGAAAGAATCTTCTTCTCACGGATGACCTGACCGAACAAGCTATTGGAACCTCTATCAACGAGCAGGTTGATTATCCGATCTAATTGTTTTAGTTTATTTTCTGTTTCGAGAGCTAAGGATGAGAGTCTCTCTTCCTGCTCATGGTGTTTCCTGATAATATCACTTAACTGTCCATATTGTACAAACAAGGGAATGGCTGCGTTGACCTTCTCTATTATTTCTTTTGTCGTTTTTAGTTTAAAGTCTATGGGAGAAGAGTTATTTACTGTTTCTTCTGAAAAATTACTGTAGTGAATCTCGCTTAGTTGGGTGATTTCACTATCAAAACGCTTCCAACTATTATACTTTGACTCGTATTGCAGCAAAAAAGTATAATTGGACTCAATTTCCTCATAATAACTTTCGACAGCAGGAGTTAGCCGTTTAAATTTCTTTTCTCTATCTTCTAAATATTTTCTTCTATCTACTTTGTAACTTAAATTTTTACTTAGTTCTTGTTCTTGGTTTTGGCTCTCTGAATATTGCTTATCTAGTTCCACAATTTCTTTCAAGTTGAAATTAAACTTGGACTCGTTCATCTGTTTTTCAAATCCATTAAGTTGTTTAAGCACTTTTTGTTTATACTCAATATCATCTATATGGGAATTTAGATCTTTAAAGTCAGTCAGTAGTTTATCCAGTTGTTGTTTGTGCTTTAGATATTCTTCTAAATATTCTTTATCATCATCTTCAAACAGGAACTCTTTCAGACTGTTCGCCTTATCAAGCCCTAAATCTCTCACTCTGGAAAAAGATTGTATTACTTTGGCAAATGCTTTTAGTTGCTCTGGAATGGTTAGATTTATAGGTAAGATTTCTTTTTCAAACAGAAAAGAGTGGTATCTCTCAATATCTTCATTGAAGGGAAAGTAGGTCAGAAATAACTGATGCTTTTCTTTTAAACGCTTTGACAATTCGTCTAATGGCAGGATTTTATGTTGTTCATTCAAAAAATCTCTATATGTGAGAATTTTACTACTTCCATATACAAGGTCTGTAAGTAGTAAGTTCAAATTAGGTTTTGAAAGAATCAAAAAAGGACGAATTCTCTTGCCTGACCGTGATTGTATATTTACTCCTAATGTGATAAACTGCTCTTCCTTTATTTTGATATTCAGAAATGCATAGCCTTCGTTGTTTTTATACGGAAGTTTCCGGATTTCCCTCTTTTCTTTCGTGAAACCATCTGTGCCAAATTTGATATATTTTTCGTAACAGATAAATATTATCTGGATTAAATCTGCAATGATTGATTTCCCAACACCATTTCCTCCTGTAAAATCAGTCCGTAAAGGATGAAGAAGATAATCTTGGTTGAAGTGCTTCAAAATACCGACTGTAGATATTGAATATATTTTTGGTTCGTTCATGATTTTCAAAAGAGTTTAATTTTTGAGACAAATTGAGGGAACTCTTCAATCTCATACTTGTATAATTCAGCAAAGCGGTGGATACTTTCTTTCAATTGGAAATGTATCTCTTCTTTACCTTTTGAAAGTTTTTTAATCCATCCTAATTGGGTAAAGCTATTTATTGTTCTACGGAATAACTCCTGTACCTTTTCCCATTCTTTATCGGTATAGAAATCTCTTACCTCTTCGAAAAATAACTTTTTATATAAGTCCTTAAGTTCGCTTTGCTCTATTTCTTCTTTAATATCCTCCCAGAACAATTCTTTGGGATATTTAAAATACATATCGTAATACATCTTAAGCAAAATAATTCCTATAATTACCTGCTGTTCGCTAAGTTCTCGATATCTATTGCTCAACCTCCCTTTACTGTCTACTGGGAAATCAAGGTAAAAATAGGTACTGTTGTCAAACGTAGCTTTTTCTAAAATGAGTTCGTACAATTCTTTGTAATATTGTTTCAATTCAGGTTCGTAATACTCTCTTAGCAGTTGGTAACTATAATAGTCATCAGCCGTGATATGCTTGCCCTGAAGTAAATCTAAATTCAGGTCTGCAAAGTACCTTTGAACAGAAGGATTACTTAAGAATGCATATGGACTTTTTTGCGTTGTATTTTCATGTTCCATGTCAGAATATCATTTCTATTGGGGTTTGCTATTATTTTATCAATAGTAACATCAAAATCTTTATTATTGGCATATTGCTGAAAAAGCGAAAAGCCAACTTGAAGTGGAATTTCAATGTTTTGCTCATTATCCAGAATTTCATAAAATACAGATGAATAGTCTAGCTGCTTTTCTTTTTCAATCCTAGAATTACAAGTGTCTATCCATAAAGCTATTTTCTCTTGTATTTGCAACTCTTTCTCAATCTTAGATCTTTCTGCCTGTTCATAATCCGTGTTACTTTCGGGAACAATACCTATTCTTTCCGGTTCTACATTGAACTCATACCTGGGCACGAAAAAGAATTGCATTTTCTGAAATGGGAGGCTCTTGATCGGAAATCTTTGGTGTAACACAATACCGTCCTTCCTGTCATAACTACTAGTTTGAAGCACAATCTGAAGTAACTTTTTCAGATTGATTTTGAAAAGCGATTGATATTGAAAATTTTCCTCCAATTCTTTTAACTTTGAACTGGCAAAAACTATCTGATCGTTGATTCTTGATAGCTTTTTATTAATATTATCGAAGAAAACAGCAACCTCACCTTTTATCTGATTAGCTGTTTTCCATTTATGCTCTAATTCTTGATAGCTTTTTTCTTCTTCTATAGTCTGATAGTGCTTTGTCTCCTCAATTTTTATATAAAAATAATCGGCAGCTTTTTTCAGGTTTTTCAGAGTTTCATCTTTGAGAAAAAGGGCTTCCCTTATTTGCTCTGCTTTAAGTCCGAAATTTTTAAACTCATTTACGAACAACCGCACCATTTCAATAGCCTGCAATTCATCAGAGTATAGAATCTTGTTCAGCTTCTTGATAGAGCTTTCAACTTCATCTTGCAAACTTTCGATATGGTCAAGAATAACTCTCTTCGAAGTATCGTGAAAACCTTGTTTAAACCAACGATTTAATTCTTCAAAATCTTCAATTTCCTCAAATTCGATAGCAAAATATTTTTCAAAATTCTTTTTTAAAGGAAAATTTCTGTAAGGGCTATCTATTTTAGTTTCTAAAAGTTGAATAAACCTTTCAGCATAATCAGAAAGATAGTATTTTGAAACAGTTTCAGGAGGTTTCTTAATAAAGTAATGAAGTAAATCCTTTAATATTTTCTCTATTTGAGGTGTAGCTCCATTTGTCAATGCAGTTACTTCATTGACTATATTTTTTATGTCGTTATAAGAGAATTCTTCTTGAATTTCACCGGATTTAATTTTCTGCCATAACCGAATGATAATATATCCCTCAATCCTGTTAGGAATAAGGAAGTCATAGTCAGAAAATAATTCATTGAAATCAAGACTCATTACATTATTCGATTATATTTCCAATCCAGTATTTATTACAGAAACATTTCTTCATCTCTGTTCTTCTCATCTTTAATACGCTTGTTTATATATTCCAAATGAAGATTCGCCCACTGTGAAACATTTCCAATTGGATGACTCTGGTTCTGGACGAATATTTCTTTTTGAGATTCTAATAAAGGCACTATAGAACCTACCCAAGAAAAAGTTCCCATATTAGTATCGAGGTTATTTAAAACGTCTTGAATATCCCCAAATTCATTAATGAGCCTGAATGCTATCGGTTGCCAAGTAGCATTTTCTTCGAAAATTGGAACCTGCTCTGCTAATCTTGTAGGGGCCAAAGGGTTGTTATTTTTGCACCAGTCAAATATCTTCATAACCTCATCGTGATTTTCGAAATCAATTGCATCCATATTCATTTCTTTTATATGTTTTCAAAGATACTAATTAATTCATAAATAGAGGAAAGATCACTTGCAAATTTTGAAGATAAGTTATTGTAACAACACAATGTCCCACTTTTACGGCGTCGTTCAACTGCCAAAAATAATTCTTAGACAATCCTTCCGCCCTTCAAAACGGATAGGGAAGCTATGAGCGGGAAATAAACGAAGTTGTACGGAAATACTTTTAGCACAAAAAAAGTCTAATTTTATCAGCTTAATCTTGGTCTTCGTTTCTTCTTTTTCTTGTGTTTCAGTAGTTGTTGTTCATCCGTTGGCTTGATCTCCATAACCGATGGAAGTATGGGTAATAAAGAAGATAAGCTGCTTTTATCTGTTTGTTGGTATATTGATTGGTTTACTGTTAAGCTGGTTTGCTGTTGTATTGAAGTATCTAAAATCGTTTTTACATTTTTATCTGTTTTTACATCGACAATCTTTTTCTTTTCGCCAACAAAAAATATTTCATGGGTGTTCAGTTCACGCTCTTGCGTCAGTAGTTTATCCATGACAGGGCTGTTCTTCATGGTGTTACAATACCCGAACTTTTCGGATAGCTGTCGATGGTAGTTGAACAATTTATCAAATCCCTTTTCTACGTTCTCAAACAGGGCTGCACGGTCAAACCCGCCTGCAATAACGCCTTTCTTAGTATTGCGATGGTTGGTAAGCGGGCTTATTTTGATCTTGTTCGATTGGTCTTTACGACTTACAATTAAATGGCAATGCATGTTCAGACGATTGTCGGAGTGGTTACGGGAAAAATGGATTTTGCCGTAAAACTTTATATCCGTTTCGGATAGTCCTTTGTTGAAGTTCTTGGCGTATTCTGGGATAAATACCTCACGGATATAGCGTTTCATTGCTTCGGCTTGTTCCTGCTCTGTGTTACCCATTACTCGGAGTTCCTTTTCCGATGGGCTGACATGAATAGCGTAAAACTTGGCATCTGTTTTTAGGAGTTGTCCGATATTTGTATCTATATCCTTTATGACCTTTGATTTATAGATATTATTATCTGTCAGATTGAAAAAGCCTTCGGTATAGATACCCTTTTCTATCCTTTCTAAATCCTCATGTTCGAGGTAATATGCTAACTGTCGGCTACTGCCTGCATTGTTATATGTGCCGTTAGATGGTGGAGCAAAGTCTATGTGCATAAGCTTATGTATTTATAAGGTTTGTAATTTCTGCTTTTAGATTATCTTTCCTTTTGCTATCCATCACACCACAAGCAGAAAGTTCCGAATAGAGTTGTATTAGGTGAAGCCACTTTTTATAGTCCCGTTGGTGTATCTGATAAAGTGCATTAATCTGTTTGGACTGATTGTTTATCACATTGGCATGATTGCCGAACTGCTCGCTTAACTTTTTAAGTACGGCTGTTTGTCTCTCTTGACTGGCTTCCAGTTGAGAGAGAATAAGAGTTTCTAAAGTTTTGCCGATAGCGTCGAAACGCAAAGCAATAGAATTTGTTGCC
>ENA-OPRR01002400-OPRR01002400.1-human-gut-metagenome-genome-assembly--contig:-NODE-2400-length-12405-cov-4.133765_pt1 | contig 12405 bp, 9 predicted proteins | sample MGYA00241796_ERZ501883 | MGnify/ENA primary metagenome ERZ501883 (study PRJEB25962, sample SAMEA2042406) | human gut metagenome | biome: human gut; feature: human-associated habitat; material: faeces...
GGAGCCATGACGTGCTGGATGTGAAGGACTGCCCCCTCCAGCCTCTGGCGGTGACCCGGCTGCGAGAGGCCTTCAAGGCCTGGATGGAACAGTGGTCGGTGCCTGCCTATGACGAGAGCACCTGTCAGGGACTGATCCGTCACCTCTATGTGCGCACCAACCAGGCGGGACAGTCTTTGTGCTGTGTGGTTGCCAACGGGAAAAAGCTGCCCCAGGTTTCCGAATTGGTGGAGGCTCTGTGCAAAGTGGAACCGGGACTCATCGGTCTGGTTCTCAACATTAATCAGGCGGATACCAACGTAATTTTAGGTCCTGAGTACCGCACTTTGTGGGGCCAGGATTTCCTGGAGGAGACCCTGTGCGGTATGACCTTCCGGCTGTCCGTCCCCTCCTTTTTCCAGATCAACTGGGCTCAGACTCAGCGGCTCTATGCCCAGGCGGTGGATTTTGCTGCCCTCACTGGACAAGAGACCGTGCTGGACCTCTACTGCGGCATCGGCACCATCTCTCTGGCTTTGGCCCAGAAGGCGGGGCAGGTCATTGGGGCTGAGATCGTTCCCCAGGCCATTGAGGACGCTAAGGCCAATGCTGCACGCAACAAGGTGAATAATACCCGTTTCTTCTGCGGCGACGCGGGAGCGGTGGCCGCTCAGCTTGCCCGGGAGGGTGTGCGTCCCCAAGTCATCTGCGTGGACCCCCCCCGGAAGGGATTAGCACCGGAGGTACCCGCCATTCTGGCCTCCATGGCCCCGGAACGTATCGTCTATGTCTCCTGCGACCCGGCCACTCTGGCCCGGGACGCCAAGCGTCTGGAGGAACTGGGCTACCGGGCAATCAAGGTCCAGGCCGTGGACCTCTTCCCCCGCACTGCTCATGTGGAGACGGTAGTACTGCTTTCCCACAAAAAGCCAGACGGACATATCAACGTAAAAGTTGAGTTTGGCGAGGGTGAGGGAAAAGTTCCGCTTGATAATATTGCTAAAAGAGCGGAAAGCTATAAGCCCAAAGAACGAGTGACCTACAAAATGATAAAGGAGTACATAGAAGCTAAATATGGCTTCAAGGTACATACCGCATATATCGCAGAGGTAAAGAGAGATTTAGGCTTGCCGATGTACGATGCTCCTAATGCGGTAGAAGAATTGAAACAGCCGAGGAAGCATCCGACAGCGGAGAAAGTGGAAGCGATAAAGGATGCGTTGAAGCATTTTGAAGTGATTTAATGAGGATAGGCGTATCATTAGAAATAGTGGTACGCTTATTTTTGTACCTTTTTGCAGATTTGTCCTTTCCCCTGCTTTCCAATATAATGAAACTAAAGAAGTGGAGGTGTGCTTATGAGAGAGAAATTTAATCATCTGTATTTGGACAGGATAGCCACGAAAGAAAACTTTTGATACATAGCCTTGTAGAGTTAAAAAATCAGCTCATACAGCAAGGCAGATATACGGATTGTATTGACGAGCTTATTTTTAAGGTCATAAATGCACCGACCAAGAGAATGAAAATTGAATATGTCTAAGGCAGATTACAAAGCCGCTTATTCTTATTGATTTTAAGAGTAGGCGGCTTTTTTGCGTTCTCTGGTACTGTTTACATAGCCACCTTGACAAAGTGGCTAAATCTATGTGAAAGGAGGACGCATCTATGTCAAATTGCAAAGTAATTGCTCTGACTAACCAGAAGGGTGGTGTCGGAAAAACAACCACAGCGGTCAATCTGGGTGTAAGTCTGGTGCAGCAGGGTAAAAAAGTCCTGCTGATTGATGCCGATGCACAGGCAAATCTCACGATGGCTCTGGGTTATAACAGACCAGACGATATTCCCATAACGCTCTCTACTGTGATGCAGAACATCATAGACGATAAAACACTTGATGTTTCACAGGGTATTATCCACCACGGCGAGGGCGTTGACCTACTTCCGTCAAACATTGAGCTGTCGGGCTTTGAGGTAAGGCTAATCAATGCAATGAGCCGTGAGCGTGTGCTGAAAACCTATGTCAATGAGGTTAAAAAGAATTACGATTATCTGTGGAAGAGTATGCAAAGGAATATGGCGTGGAAACAGTAACCGTAAGACAGTGGATCAGAAGGGGAAAAATAAGAAATGCAGTAAAAAATGGTCGCGAATGGCTTATACCAGAGTTAACGGAGTTACCGGGACGAGGATATACATCTGCTATTTATATGTGGTACGAATATTTATATGATTTACCAAATGAATATAAATTTCTTACAGATTACACGACAGTATTAATAAATCAATGCAGTGATGATAGGGCTAAATATGAGATTACATTTGCTGCTGGGGGTGTAAAACCCTTAACAAAGATATACGGAGTAAAGGAAAGAGAAAAATTGGAACTATTTTTAATCAGTGATCCAAGGATACATTACACAGAGTCATTTTTGGATGAACCTCAAGATGTTGTATTTAGATAAAGAAGTGAAAAATGGAAAAGACAATAAAAAAACTTTCGGAAAATATATTGGATAAATTTTCTATGGATTTCTTACGCAATCAGGTATTAAAAAATGCATATGGAAATGATGATACAGTAATAGCTAAATTGGATCCAAGAGTGTTAATCGGATGGTATTTGTTCTTTGGACTAGTGCCTTGGTTTTCCGGTAATGTTATCTTTCTTGCAGGTTGTTTTGCATTGGTAGTTGTGACCACCATATTGGCAAGAGTTGCGGGATTAGTTTTGTTTCTGTTTTTATTAGGTGTTTTTTCACAGACAGGGTATTTGTTTATCGTATCTTTGTTTTTTGGTGGAAATACAGAAACAATCATCCCACTATTAGTGTTGACTTTGAAAGTTGAAACGGTCTCACTTGCATCTATCACAGTATTCTCTGGATTGGATCCAGATAAATTGTCGAATGGATTGATGTGGTTTGGATGTCCGGAAAGATTATCATTTTCGATTTCTTATGCCTATCGAATGCTTCCTATGTTGATGGAGGAGTTTCAAAACGTACTCTTGTCTTATCGTTTAAGAGGGAAAGCACCTGAAGCTAATGGTATTGTAGGGAAAATAAAATATTTAATTTATCAAATAAAAATAATTATTCATTCATTTTATCCATTAATGTTAAATACTGCTAAAAGATCCCGTACAACGGTAGAAGCATTGGAAATGAGAGGGTATCGTTATGCAGCAACCAATAAGGACGTAAAGAAAATGAAATTATCATCATTAAAAATCACATATGATGATTTGCTATTTTTAGCAGTTTCTTTTCTCTGGATGGCAATTATTGCTGTTGTAATTGTATATGTATAGGAGAGAAAGAAAAAATGTATATTGATTTTCATACACATGGAAAACTGGCAAAAAAATTGCCGTTTTCTAAAGAATACACAGATTGGCTTTTAAGAGAGGCAAAAGAAGCAGGGTTAGATGCAATCTGTTTGACAGAACATCTTAATACGTTGCAGTTTGATGAAGTGTATGGCTATTTAATGGAAAAATGTAAAAGAGAAGGAGATACACTTGTAACAACGGAAGGGCTACGTGTTTTTACTGGAATGGAAACAGATATTGCAGAAGGTGGTCATATTTTATCGCTTGGAACGCCAGAGCATATCTTAGGATTAAATGCTCGCTTAGCGACCTATAAGGAAAAGGGGAAATTCTTACCTTTTAAGAAGTTAATGGATTTATTTGAAGAGTATCCGATAGTAATAGGAGCTGCACATCCATATCGTGAAGGCGGACATATTCCGGAACTATCATTCGAGCAGTTAAAACGCCTGCACTTTTTAGATTTAAATGGCAAGGATATTGCGTTGAATCAGGACTATTTTGAAGAAAAAACAGGCATGCTTGCAAAAAAATTAGATGTTCCAATGATTAGTGGCAGCGATACACATCAGGCCGTTCAGTATGGATGTGTTCGTACGAAGTTTTCACATAGTATTGAAACTGTGCAAGAACTTTATGAAGAGATGAAAAAGGGAAATTATGAAATCGTAATTTCACCAAATGCATCTTTTCAGGTGAAGACAGCAGGCATTTTGAAAAAAGCATTAAAAGAAATACATAACCTTGGCGGAGATTATGTTTCTGTCCTGGTGAATCAGAATAATGAATAGTTAATGGATAAGAAGTATTATGATTGAGATTTTAAAAGTACAGGAAATTGTTCGTGAGGCGGCAAAAATATTTTCAAATCGTAATGCGGCCGAATTGATGCTTATATGGAGAATCATTTAAAAATCTGGGACTATGCGGCTGGAACATTGCTTGTACGTGAAGCAAATGGAGAAGTGTATAATTATAAAGGTGAAAAGCTTTTCATGGAGTTAAATGGGAATATTGTTGCCGGAAATAAAAACATTGCTAAGATTCTTATTGAAAAATATTTTAAGTAAAGTAAACAAATAAATAGATTTTTTGTGAAAGTTTGGCGTGAATTTTACAAAAGTTTGGTGGTGGATTTTACATTGCTTTTTTATAATTTGAATAATAAAGCAATAGTTTGTTTGTTCAAGAAAGGAAGAACGTATGAGAAAGAAAGTAATGCGAATACTTAGCCTGTGCATGGTTGCTTCCATGACACTTACTCCAATACAAAGTGTGTATGCGGCAGAAATGACGAGCGTTATTAAAATTAATGAAGTAGAATCAAATGAACCAACAACAGATATTGATTGGGTAGAAATTATCAATACAGGAACAGAAGAAGTTGATCTTAGCAATTGGTTTATTACAGATAATAAAGACTTAGAGCGATTGGCAGAAAACGAAGAATGGCGTATTGCCGAAGGAACGGTATTAAATCCGGGTGAAGTTTTAGTTATTGAACATAGTGATATTTTAGATAATCTTTCATTGGGAAAAGAAGATACAGTTATCCTTTATGACAATAACAACCAGCAGCAGGATTCATTTTCATATAGTGGTCATGCAGTGGGAACATATTCGAGAGTTCCAGATGGAACAGGAGAATTTATCGACCAGGCAGCTACAAAAGGAACTCTTAATATTGTAGAGGAAGAAGAAAAACCAGAATATAAACTTGTCCTTAATGAAGTAAACTCTTCTCCAGATGACTGGGTAGAGGTGATGAATCTTGGAACAGGAACTATGGATTTATCTGGATATGAAATTCGCGATAATTCAGATGATCATCGTTGGCAGTTTGTAGAAGGACACACGGTGGAAGCTGGTGGACTTTTTGTTGTAGAAGCTACAACAGTGGGAAAAGTATATAATGACGAAACAGATTCTTATGTAGAAGGAACTTTTGAATCAGCAATTGGCATAGGTTCAGGTGATTCTATTCGAATTTATGATAGATATGGGAATATCGTGGATGAGTGTTCTTGGACAGAACATGCTTCTTATGATGGAAATCCGGCACATGCTTCTATTGGAAGATATCCGGATGGCACAGGTTCTTTTGTAATCATGAAAGAAACAAAAGGTCAGGCAAACGATTGGTATAAGCCTCAAGTCGTAATCAATGAAGTAGAATCTGATTGTGAAGATATTGTAACTGACTGGGTAGAAATTTACAATGCAGGTTCTTCAGATGTTGATATTTCTGGATGGTATTTATATGACAATGATCCAGTAGGACATGCTGCAGACATTACACCTGTTACTGAAGGAATAGTTCTTGCACCAGGCGAATTTTATACATTTGAAATCAACAAGGATTTCACATTTGGCTTTGGTAAGAATGATAAGGTAACGATTTTCAATAAAGATGGTGTGGTTGTTGATGAATTTGAATACACGGGTCATGCAGCCGGAGTATATGCAAGAATTCCAGATGGAACAGGAGATTTTGTGGATTTTGCAACATCTACAAAAGGAAAATTAAACATTGTGACAAATCCTGTAGTGATTAATGAAGTACAGTCTAAAGATCCAAATGGTGGTGCAGACTGGATTGAATTAGCAAATCCAACAAATGCGGATATCGACATTTCAGGTATTGTAATTAAAGATAATGATGATACTCATGTGTATACAATTCCAGAAAGCACTATAATTCCAGCAAATGGATTTTTAGTAATCGATGAAAATACATTGGGATTCGGATTTGGAAAAGGAGATTCTGTACGTTTGTATGAAGGTGATATGTTAATTGGAAGCACAACATGGAGTGAACATACAAATCCTACTTGGGGACTTTATCCAGATGTAAATGGGACAGAATACAGAAACACAAAAGAAGAAACACCAGGAGCAATCAATAAGTTTGATGGAGTTCCTGAAATTATAAATTGGCCAGGAAAAGAAGAAACAGTCATTTATGATCAGAATTCAACATTTTTAGAAGATTCTTCAGGACTTGATTTTTACAATGGACAGTTATACGCAGTAGATAATGGTACAGGAAAATTCTGGATTCTTGATGTGGCAGAAGATGGTACGATGACATTTGCAAAAGATTTTGAAAATGGAAAACGTGTAAGATTCCAGAAAGACGCAGAAAATCCTACAGCAGCTGGTCCTGACGCAGAAGGTATTTCTGTTGATGGGAATGGCATGGTTTACCTCGCTTCTGAAAGAGACAATAGCGTAAAGGGTGTAAATTATAATACAATTTTAATGGTAAATCCAAATGCAGAAGGTGATGATTTAATTGCATTAATGGAATGGAACTTAACGGATTCTCTTCCACAGGTATCTGCAAATATGGGAATTGAATCAGTTGAATGGATTTCCAGTGTAAATGTAAATGGCAAACTTTTCGATCAGAACACAAATGCAGCGTTTGATATTGCAAATTATCCTAAAGCAACAGCAAACGGAGTATTTTTCGTAGCGTTAGAAGATAATGGTCATGTATATGCTTATGTGTTAAATGACGATGGAACTTGCGTACAGATTACAGACATTGATTCCAAAATTGGCGGAGCAATGGCATTAGATTATGATACATATGAAAATGTATTATGGGTTGTATCGGATAATGGATATAATAACCGTGCTGCTAAGATTGCATTTAACGGAACCGCCGATGTAGATGTAGTTCATGTGAATGCACCATCTGGTGTAGATGTAACAGCAAATAATGAAGGTTTTGCAATTGCTGAATATACATACACAAACGACGGACAGAGACCTGTATATAGATTCCTCGATGGTGTGACTTCAGGAGCATTATCTGTTGGAAACCTGGCTTGTGATTATGTGGTTGAAGATGACACATCCAATGATACAACAGAAGATGAGAAAGATGACACATCTGATGATATGATAGAGGATGGAGAAGAGGATGGTTCCGATGATATGACAGAGGATGAAAAAGGCGAAGTATCCGATGATACAACAGAAGACGAAAAAGCTAATGCATCCAATGACAAAAAAGATAATGATAAAGAAACAACTGAATCACCAAAAACAGGAGATACAGCGAACGTTTGGGGTTATCTGATTTGTGCCGGTGCAAGTATAATTGTGATTTTGGAAATTACATTCCGTAAAAGACTTTTAAGATAATTAAATAAAGATTATAACTTAACAAAGAGTGAACGCCGATAATGTTTGAAATATACATTATCGGCGTTTAAATCATAATAATCATTTTTTGTATCGCATAATTTTTGCCCAATTCTTAGGGAAGCCCATTTCTTTCAGTAACTGGTCTTCTGTGAGATGAGGGCATTTTTTGAGTACATCTTTAATCAAAAGTGACAGATTCTTACGGAACATCTTGAATTCTTCGTTTGGAATCAGATAGCGAAGGGCAATTACAACGGCGAAGAGGTCTTTCTTGCCGTTCTGATACAATCCCTTTTTGCGAGTAATTCCGAGTTTGCTGTGTAACAATGTATCCGGAATCATATCAGTGGTATGGAAGTCAAATAAGCGTTCTCCGTGAGCACAAACATTTCGGCATTTGGCAATTACTGTAATGAACTGGTGTAATTGCTTCTCTGTATATTGTGGATATGCCTTGCTGACCTTTACCTGAATGTCATTTGGCATATATTGATAAAAAGCAGATGTCTGTCCCATAGTCATTGCATTGGTTGCTACCCATAACGGAACATTATGGTATTTTCTTGCGTGATGAGCAATATAACGGTAATGACTCGGCATAGCAATTGTCTTGCTTAAGGAATCTACCAATCTTTTTACTTGTTTTGAATGATGAATGTAATCAAAATTATGTGGGGCTAAGTATTCAGTCTGTAATTCTCCGTATTTTTCTGTGAAATGATACGAAATCATAGACTTCAAGTGACGCTCCACTTGCAAAATATATTTTAAGAAAAGGCTGCGGAGTTGTTCATCAAAATGGTAAAAAGCAACAATCTCGTCGAAGGTAACGCCATATTTATACTTTTTGGATGCCGGATGCAGGAATAAATCTTTATATCCGCCGATCAAAGAATAGTAGCTGATTTCTTCCAATGTTTTTCGTGCGAAGTCAGCGTCAGGAATGGTCAAGCCTTTGTCGGCTTGCAGTTTATTTAGTTGTTGTTCGTAAGTCATAAATTTCTGAGCCATCAGATAACCTCGCTTTCGAATGTTTTTTAGGATAAAAAAAGGAGCCCACGCATGAGCCCCTCCGGCTGTGGGCCCCTCGAGCATCCACAGCACAACCACTGACAATAATATACCTTAAGCCATCGTAGATGTCAAACGGTTTTTATGAAAGTGGTAATAGTATTTTATGGAGAGATTTTTAATTTATTCTTACTTGATTCTAAATATTTTCCCTTATATTTCTGTGCAAGTGCTGGTTTTTTCCATCGTATATAAAGAGAGTGTAAGTATCGGTATACGGTCTTCATATAATCGTTATCGGTTCCCATTACATCGGATATGATAGTTTCAGCGGAGAGCAAATGTCGTTCTGCTTCGGTAGCTTTTCCTTCACGATAGCATAAGATGCCAAACATTGTCTGGCAGAATCCATAATCCAGGCATTCTTCATTTTCATATTCAGATATGAGTGATTCATACAAGGTCAGTAATTCTCGTGCCTGTGGGTATTCTTTACCGACGATGAGCATATTCGCAAGATTTCCAATCTGTTGCATGGTGTCATGCGATTCCATCAGCCCCAGATGTTCGTGTTTCTTGAGGAGTTCAAACGCTTTTTTCAATGCTTCCGCAGCTTCTTTCATCTTTTTCAGGTAGAGATAAGTGTTGGAAAGATTGTTATACAGATTGGAGAGCAGTGTAATAGTACGCACATCTTCTGTATCAGCATTTTCTATGATCTGAATGGCTTTTAATCTCTTTTTCAAAGCGTTAGCAAATTCTTTTCTGAGTACGAACAATTCTGCTTTGAAGTCCAGCAGTAATGCTTTATCACAAGGAGTGCTCAGTTGATGCTGTTCCATCATTCTTCCGTAGGAGAATGTTTCATCTTTATAAAGTTCAACTTCTTCTGATATTTCTGTACGTATACCTGTGGTCTTTAACTCGTACAGAAATTCTTCTATATCCATGCCACTTGCTTCTAATGTAAGAGCAGCAAGTGATACCGTGAGGGTGTGTGCATTTAATAAATCTATGATTTCTGCTACAAGCTCTGGTTCAGACTTGGAAGATGGACAATGGCGATAAAATAATTCGCACAGTTCTTTATCTTTGTTCAATTCTTTTATTTCCAGAGTGTTAAATGCAGTTGGTTTACATCTTGTGGTAATAAGTATCTGGAATCTGTTCTTTACGAATTCACGAAAGAACACGTCATCCTTTGGTAATACATTAAAGTTATCAATAATGATCAGACTGTCCGGATATAATGTTTGCAGTATTTTATAATGTGCCTCAAACAATTCTGCTTCGGTCATCTCGGCAATATCCGAAGCAAATTCCAGTTCTGCGATACATTTCTTTAAGCTGCCTGTGTAGTACAGATAGATGATATTCGTATATTTCTTTTCATTCTTCTTCGCAAAATGTTTTGCAAATTCACTTTTTCCAATACCCGCAATACCAGTTACAAACAGTAAAGGATTGTTTTTGAGTGCAGCAGTCACTTCGGACAATTCTTTTTTTCTGCCCAGAAAGTCTTTGGTGCAGGATGGTACACGACCGGATAATAAGGTTTCTGATAAGTCCGGCGAATAAACAACATTCTGGCTGTGGTCATTTAAAACAGCATAACGAACCATAGCAGCAAAGAAGGCTGCATTGTCAGAAATCTGTTTCATTTCCTGTATTTTATCTGCTCCGATTACATCTATGCTTTCATCCAGTAAGGATTCCAGCTGTGAACGAACCTGTAATTCATTGATAAGATTTGGGATGATTTTGGTGCGGAAATCTTCTTCCATATCATTCCAATAATCATTTTCTTCATATTTTTCCAAAACGTTTTTTGGGATTGGTCGCTCACCACTACACCAGCGACTGATCTGAATCATACCATCCCCGATTAAATCTGCACTTGTTACAGTATCATTCATACACTTGGAAAAGATACAATACACCATACGATACTGGGTAAATGTTTTCTTTTTATTCTCTAATAAAATTTTAATCACATTGGCAAATGTTAATCTGTTTATCAATTTTAATCCTCACTTTATTGGCAACTCTTGGTCAAGTCTCCGGCAATGATATTTTGATTTTCATTTTGTTACGATAGGTTCATCAGATGTAGCCAACCGAAGCCATTCGGCAGAGGAAAGGGCTACGGAAAGATTATAACACATCACAAACTGATGTTCTATAGGAACCTTGAAAATTAAATGAGCTGTACTTTTCATACTAACAGGCTTGCGATGACACTTATCAAGAGATAATAGGAGCGAGAACAGACACTTCCGCAAGGATGGGAAAGGAACTCGAGCAGGAGTAGCCCATAGGTTTGCCAGAACCGGCAGAAACTAAAGGTTGGTAAAAAACTGATGGATAAGTATCTTGTGATAAGAGATTTGGAAAATCAGGTGGCGTAATATTTTCGTAGATTGGTTCACAATTTGAAAAGACGATACAATGTCAGCGTACACAGGAGATAGCACTTGTGTAGCTGACATTTTTAATAGGAATTATTTTGAAGGAGGATGTCTATGGGTAGAGTAGAAGTTTTAGAAGCAACAAGAACTGCTCCGAACAGCAGGGGCAGAGGAAAAAGAGAAGCATTAAATGTGGAAAGAATTCGAGTGGCTGCTTATTGTAGAGTATCAACGGACGATGATGACCAGCTTGGTAGTTTCGAATCACAGAAGCTGTATTATGAACAGAAAATCCGTGCGAATCGGGATTGGGTAAATGCAGGGATTTTCGCTGATGAAGCGATAACTGGAACAAAGGTAGATAAACGTGAAGGATTTCAGGCAATGATCCAGAAGTGCCAGAATGGAGAAATAGATATGGTGCTGACAAAATCTATTTCCCGATTTGCAAGAAATACGCTGGATACACTTCAATATGTAAGAATGCTCCGAGAACGCAACATCGCTATTTATTTTGAAAAAGAAAATATCAATACAATGGATATGAACGGAGAATTACTTCTTACGATTATGAGTTCCCTTGCACAGCAGGAGGTGGAGTCCCTCTCGCAGAATGTGAAGATGGGACTGAAAATGAAGATGAAACGAGGGGAACTGATTGGGTTCAATGGTTGTCTTGGATATGATTATCATCCGGAAGATAAGACATTAACCGTCAACGAGGAAGAAGCAGAGGTTGTCAGATTTATTTATGATATGTATTTACAGGGATACGGAACAACCACGATTGCCAATCGACTAGTGGAACTTGGGAAAAAGAATAAAAAGGGTGAAGTCAGTTGGCACACTCACGGAGTGATGGGGATTATAAAGAATGAGAAGTACAAGGGAGATATTCTTCTTGGAAAAACATTTACCACAGATCCTATTTCCAAACGCCGACTAGCAAATATGGGAGAGGAGGAGCAGTATTATATCCGTGACCATCACGAAGCGATTGTTTCCAGAGAAGTGTGGGATGAAGCAGAAAGGATTCGCCTAAAGCGAGCAAAAGACAAAGTGGTGGAAACCACAGGCAATCGTGAACGATACACCAGACAATATGCTTTCAGCAGTATGTGTGAATGTGCTTATTGTGGACATAAATTAACGAGACGTACCAGACACAGCAATTCCACGTATGAAAAACCGGTGTGGCAGTGTATGAATGCCACGAAACACGGAATCAAGAATTGCCCGAACTGTAAGGCAATTGATGAAGTGATTCTGGAAGGAGCATTTGTAGAGGCATTTGGTCTTCTGGCAGGAAACTTTGAAGATGTATTGGAGATTGTGTTGGCTGCAGTGGAAAGTTCTCTTACCAATGATGAGGATATTCGCAGAAGACAGCAGCTTGACAAAGATATTTCTTCTTTAGAAAGTAAAAAAAGCCGAATGACAGATATGCTGTTTGATGGTACAATTCTTAAGGAAAGTATCAGATTCAGTGTAGCAACAAAAAAGAACAGTTTATAC
>ENA-OPRR01002401-OPRR01002401.1-human-gut-metagenome-genome-assembly--contig:-NODE-2401-length-12394-cov-13.724208_pt1 | contig 12394 bp, 17 predicted proteins | sample MGYA00241796_ERZ501883 | MGnify/ENA primary metagenome ERZ501883 (study PRJEB25962, sample SAMEA2042406) | human gut metagenome | biome: human gut; feature: human-associated habitat; material: faeces...
GAGAGTTTTAGGTACCCCTGTTTTCACAGAACACCCCCTGTGTTTTCACAGAACAGTACCCCTGTTTTCACAGAACACCCCCTGTGTTTTCACAGAACACCTAACTATATCCATTTATCTAGAATCATTTAACTATATCCATCTATCACTCTAAAGACCGAATGACCGAATGACTTAGCAATAAAGAACATTTAAATATTTTTATAACAATCTAATTTTAAACTTGATGAATTGATGACTAATTGATATACTAACAGTAGGCTATTTAATAAGGAGAAAGGAGTAATAGAATAAATGGCAAGTGATGAAAGAAAAGGAATTACAATAAGAGTAAATCCTGATTTACATGCAAAAATAAAAATTCATGCAATCAAAAAAGGGCTTAATCTACAAGATTATATCTTAGGATTAATAAAAGAGGACATGAACAAAGAAAAGGAGTAATAAAATAAATGGCAGATGAACATATCATCGCCAAAACTGACCAAAGAGCTTTTACGCTTATATACGATGACTTTTTGAAAAGTAATTTGTTAGATTATTATGAAAAAATGATTTTCATTACATTAAAAAGTTACACGGATAATAAGACAAAACAAGCATTTCCAAGCCTTAAAACAATTAGTAGTGTAACAGGCATTAGTTACTCAAAGGTAAGAAAATGTCTAAGTCATATGAAAGAATTGGGCGTGATTAAATCAGAAAGAAGATTTGATAAAAAAGGCGGAGAGACGAGTAAACTATACACCTTGTATGATTATGCAGATGTATGGAATACTGGAAAATTACCAGAAGATTTTGACGATCTGGAAGAAGAACGGCAGTTAGTAGAGCGATTAAAACGAAAAGGTTACATTATTACAAAGAAAAAAGACTCTGAGAAATCATCCACGACAACGATTTCCCAAAGTCATCAAACTTCAAATGCAGTTAGCAATATTGCTAGCAATTTATCTAATACACATAATACACAAATGATACAAAAAAGTCAAGAAACACAAGAACGCTACCCTGAGCAATGGATCATAGATTTTTACAATTTAAACGAATTGAAAGAAGAGAATCCAACCAAGGCAGCAGTTGTTGATACAGTTGCCAATATATTGTATACAATATTGAACTCAACAAAAGAAACAATCAGAGTCAATGGAGAGGACAAGCCTACAATGGCAGTTGTTGGACGTATGCTTAAACTGAATCAAGACATGATCTTATATGCAATCGATCAATTTATCGGACAAACAGACAAGATAAAGAATCCGAGATCGTACATGATTACATGCTTGTATAATGCCCAGGAACAATATGAATTGGCGTTAAATAACCAAGTGTCACACGATCTAGCACATTATGAAGATTAGCACCTCAAAAGGAGCGTAAGACATCAGCAGAAATGTTGGTGTCTTTTTTGTCGAAAACATTGATATATTGTTATAGTTGTGATATAATAAATATCTAAAATATATAAAAAAAGACGTTACAAAGTCCAGTATCATAACCGACTGGCAATCGAATTATATAGTTTTTAATTTTTACATAACATATTTAATTAAGCCACGTTAGGGAAAGGACAGGTAACGACTATGAAAACACCAAAAGAGTATGCAAACAATGTAAAGAATGGAATCATCACAACAAAAATGCTATCAGATTGTATTTTTAGCGTCAATAAAAGAGCGAAGAATTGGCGTGATAAAGAACATCAGTATAGAGGAAAGTATTCAGATGATTGGTACGGCACAGTGGATAAGGCAAGAGAAAATAAAGAAATGTATTACTCTCAAAAAGAAATGCTATTAACACCAATTAAGCCAAAATGTATACATCGAGAAAACACATCTAGGAGCCATCGAGTAAGATACTTCGATTATGAACCAGAATACGATGAATTATATGGAGAATTTTTTTACGAGGGATCATACTACGATAGAGAACAGCAATGTGAAGTATATTTCGGAGATATCATGGAAAGCGAGAGTTTTTACAATTATTATCTTTTTTATGATCTTGGTTGTGGGCATACATTTCATGATCCACTGGAATTTAATGTTGATGAAAAAATAGATAAATTCAAATCTTATCCAGATCTTAAAGTTGAAGAAGTAACAAGTATTATTACATATGGACATGATACAAAGGACCTTTTGTCAACTCAATTTGTCAATAAGGTTTTAACATTGATAAGATCAGGAGAATATACATTGCTTGATGATATAGAACAAGAATCATTGGCAAGTTAACCAGAAATATAACGACTTTCAATTAGAAATAATTGAGAGTCGTTTTTTTATTGCTGCATTTTTTAAAAATATAAGTGCATTTTTAAAAATCTATTTATGTGCAAATTTCACAAAAATAAAAAAATTTCAAGTAATCACAAAGAATATGTAAATAACTGGGCGTTGCCTAACGCACGTAAATGCCCTTTAAATGGATTATGTAGATTAGGGTATCAAGACATCAAAACAAGCCTTAAAAATGAAAATTCGTATCAAAAAACGCAACAAAATGCAAGAGAACGTACTATCAGAATTTCGAGATGTGAAAACGCCTTTGTGCAATATTTTACGGTAAAATTTAGACATCTTTACATATACTTTTGAAGTGATATAATGTGAACATCGGTTGATTTGATGAATCGAAAAAAAATGAAAAAATTAATGGAATATCAGCGAGTGCTAGGGTATGATAGTTATTTAGAGAACATTGAAAAAATACAATCGTTTGATTGAATAAATCGACTAAACGTTACACAATATATGTATGAGGAGAAAATCAAATTGGAAGTTGTTTATCTATATTATTTAGGAGAATATTAATAATATAGAGATAAAAAGAAAGGAAGATACGGAAAGAAGAAATTATGAATACAGCCTTGCATTTTCGGGCTAGAATGGAAAGAAATATAACATATCGAAACACTCATGTTTCAACTTAAAGAGCGTTGGCATATATTAGATATGAGAAAACAACGCAAGCGGAATCTAACAAGAGGAATTGATCTATCCTCTTTATATCCCATATTGATGACTTATTTAAAACAAAATAAAGAAAAATTGACACAATTATGTTGTGTTTAGTTTTTGTTACCTTTTTTGTGCTGTGCCGAGCGTTTGAACCATTGGCGAGCATTGGGCAGAGAACAAAATGTATCAACAAATACATTATTAAAAGGAGAATGAACGAATTTGAAAAATCAAATTGAACAGAAAATGCTGATCGAACGTATTGGAATTGACAAATCTACGATCTCAGGGTTTTCATTGTCAAGCATTGATGACGAACGTTTTCGCCAAAAAGCGAAACAAGAAAAAGGAAAGATTTGGTACACAACGAACAGTGAATCGAGCATCGAACTAATTGATGAAAGAAAGATCGGAGAATTGCTGATCGAATCCAAAGAAATTGGAAAATTACATATTAAGTATAAGAAAAACAATGTCACAGAATCGGGGCAGATCATTGCAACGTTGGATATACTATCACATGATGATGGCAATAATTTGCAGAACATGACTTGCAAAGAGTATAGGCAGAGAATCGCTGATATATTCGACACATTGCAGTTAGATTATGGCGTAACGTGTCATGCACCAATGGCTGAATTGTACATAAAAAGTATTGAATTCAACGCCACATTTTGGCTGAATCATCCATATAATACATACAGATGGTGCCTATTACTTATGGAGCGTATACTACCTGATCGTTATGCAGTCGGAAGAAAAGATAACAGACGTTTAAAAACAGGGGCGTTTGACTCACATTACGTGAGAGATTTCGCAAACAAAACGTATGAAGATTATGTGGAAGATATGAAAACGCTGCCGTTATCGAAAAAAGAAACGATCTTTTGCAAAGGAAATAAATCAACAGAATTAAAGATATACCATAAAAATCAACAACTGATCGATGTTGAAGCAACAGATGCATTTGGCGTGACAGGGCATGATGCAATGAGGATTGAATATAAAATTAAAGACAATCGCATTTTGAAAGCGAAAAGAAACTTCAACGGATGCCTTGTTAAATCGTTGAGTGATAAGAAGATTGCAGCGTTTTTTAAAAATCTTTTCAAAAGAGATTTCGTTGAGCAATACAGAGGTTGGAAAGCATGGAATCACAGAGAACTACTTGCAAAAGTGGACAATCATAGAAAAGCACACGATAAGTGGACAGCATACTTTTTGCGTGATATTCGAGAATATAGCGAATTGAATAATGGAACTCCTCTCTTATTCGATGTTGAGGACGTGAGAAACGTATTAAAAGAATTAGAGGGAAATCCAAAAAAAGGTAATAAAAAATACCGACAGTTTAAAAAGAATCTTGAATTTGAATCTGATTTGATCGGAAACAATGACAAGATGAAAGAAATCTTCAATAAAGTATTGGAGATGTGATCCAGACAACGGGAAGAAGTACCAGATGGCACCCCTTAGGGGGTACCTTGAAGATGGTGCTTGGCAGCAGAAGTTACTAGAAATGAACACAACTTTTGGCTGATCGTTGTTTGGCGAATATCTCCATTAACTTAGATGAGGGCATGGGATACTTCCCTTGATATAAATGTAATAATCGGTAAGGGTGTATCTGATAATGGAGCATAAGCATATGAATGTACGTGCATCCTGATATATCACTTACCCGATCATTGCAAAGACAATTAAATATAATGCTGTTTTTCATCCTTGACTTTTGCAGAAGTTGAGGAGATGGCTAAATGACATCAGCCAGAGAAAGAGCAAGGATGATATGAAAAAACTAGCATTACAAAAAAATGAGACTACAAAAACAGATTTGATGATTTTACAGGAAGAAAAGGCAAGAATTGAACGCAGATGCAAGGCAAAAAGGTTACCTCATTATAAGGTAAAAGAGGTGGGCGGATACATCAAAAAAGATGAAATATTCGTACAGGTAGTTGGGTATCCAGGGTATTATATAAGCAATTACGGCAGACTCATATCTTTGAAGAAAAAGAACTCTTTGCCACGCCTCAAGAAGCCACAGCGAATGAAATGTAATAACTACATGTACTATAGAATGTCCAATGCAAGCCATAAAAACGGAACGAATATATACGTACATAGAGCCGTGGCAGAAGCCTTTTGCCCAAACCTTTACAGAGATTTGTCAAACGATCCGAACGATGTACACCATATGAACCACGGTAAAAGAGTCAACAGACCTGAAAACCTCTTATGGTTACCAAGATACTTACATTTATATTGTAATTTCATTGGAAAATTCGGTATCTGGAGAGAAAAAACTGCAAGGAATCTGCATCCGTTGGAACTTGTAGAGCAGACTGGACTAGATTTGAAAGACATTATTTTGTCGGTTAAACAAGAACCGATAAAAAAGGTAGGGAAATGGTCAATCTACAATGTGCAAGGGCACATGATTGCGTTAGAACTGTTATCGGAAATCAGTGAATCTGGAAAAGGATTTAAAATGAAATCCTCTAATAAAGTGGCTTAAATTACTGTAATGGTTGTAGTTTTTTTATAAGATACAGACTTGCCATATAGAGATCTCCTTTTTACTCTATTAAATTTCGGGCAGATGCAAAAAACGTGTCTGCCCAACAATTAAAATTAAAAAATACACTATAAAAATAAACCAAACCATAAAAGAAAAGAGGAAATACCAATGAAAAATAAATATTTATTCGATCAAAACAAAGAAGAACTATTAAAAAACACTGAATTAAACGTATCAGAAGCCAAGAAAATACCAGCAGATCAGTTAAGTGATTACAGTAATGCAGTGTCAGAATGTGATGAAATTATGGAAGAAAGAAAAAAAGATGAATCAAATTATATGGAGCGTATGAAAGAATTTTTGCAAAAACTTTTTGCTACAAAAGATAATGATGATCTGCACCCAGAAATCAAGAAGATGTATAGAAAACTATATCATGCGGTAGCGTACCAGGAAGATGGGATCATAAAGATGAATGATAGTGCTGAGGTTATCAAGCAGATTTACAGTGATCTTGCCACGATCTTTGGATATACAGAAACTGAGGCGGAAGCATTAAAGGAGAGATTGGCGTAAAAATAAAGGCGTACAAGAGATACAGAATCTTTGCTACGTCTTTTTTTGTTTATTGCAAAAAGGCAGCAGTTGTGTTAACATAAATCTATCAAAATAAAATATAAACTAATTTTAAAATACACTTTGTAAAAAATCAAGAAAGGGGCTATGATAAATGATAAAGCAGATAATTTCCAATACATTAACCAGAAAAGCAGCCGCAGAATCTCAAGAATTAATCCGCCTGAGATGGCAAAAGGCAATGTTGGAACGTGCGATCGCAGAAAAGAAGAAGCTGAAAGAGGTCGAAATGATGAAATAAGATGCCATATGCACGTACCAGAGGTCAAAAATTTTTCCGAATCGAAGCGACATTTAGAAATCCAGTATTTTTGAGGGGTCCGAAATCCCTTGATTTTACTGGATTTTTTGCGTTTTATGTTTTTTCCAATATCTCAAAATTCCCAAAATTATCGTTAAAAAATCCTTATTTTCCTACACTTTGTCGAAACACGTTTTTGTTTTGCTTTATTTCACTCAATAATTTTATATTTCCTACTAAATTACTAGGTTTTATCGTTTTTGACGACTGCACGTTTTTGAAATGTTACAATATTTTCCAATGTCAAAAAGTCTGCAATTTACTTATGTTTTTGATGATTTAGAAAATTCCATCGACGACGTCTCCGAAGCACTGTTTTTTGGCGTGAGTGCCACTGGCAAGGACATTAATGTCTCTAGCATGATAATTTCCATCTGAAAGTGTCCTATGAGTAGGGTGCGAGCCATAAAATGAAAAAAGTCCTAAAAGTTGCGATCAATGGCTTGATTTTTACAAGGTACCATGCTATAATAAAATCAGTAAAAAGTAACAGTAGTTACCTATGGGACAATATGGAAAAGAAAGGAAATGATAATCATGGCATTATACAGTTATCTCAGAGTATCCACGAAGCACCAGAAGATAGATCGACAGTTAACCAACGTTATCGGTGCCTATCCTGGGATGAAAGATCATCAAGAAAGAATCTACAAAGATAGGTTTACAGGTACTACAACCGACCGACCAAACTGGAACAAATTATATAAAATCGTTGTATCTCATGCAAGATCCGAAGAATATAAAGAACATGATCGAATTGTATTCGATGAAGTAAGTAGAATGGCAAGAAACGCAGAAGAGGGCTTTGCACTCTACAAAGAATTGTTTTTGTTGGGAGTCGATCTTGAATTCTTGAAAGAGCATCATATAGATACAGACAGTTATCGAAAAGCAATGCAAGGAATCATCAATGTACAGATTGCCACAGGAGATGAATCAGCCGACAAAATGATAAACACAATCATGGGAGCAATCAATGAATTCATCCTTAACAAGGTTGAACAAGACATTTATAGAGCATTTGAACAGGCAGAGCATGAAGTTAACTTGCTGCATGATCGTATTCATGAGGGCATGAGAGATGCCAAGGCAAGAGGGGCAAGGATTGGAACACCAAAAGGAACAAAACTAACAACCAAGAAATCGAAAGCAGCCAAGGAAATTATCTTAAAGCATAACAAGGCGTTCGGTGGAACATTAACCGATAAGGAAACATGGACACTCGCAAGGATATGTAAAACATCTTATTATAAGTACAAGCAAGAACTACAAGCAGAAATGCAGAAAAAAGAAGCCTCATAAATTGGGGCTTTTTCTTTTTATCTATATATAATAAAAAAGCAGCACCCTACCACAGATACTGCTTTTTTTGAGGTAATTGAGGCGTTTTGCCCCATCAACTAACTTCTCTATTATAAACGATTGTTTCGTTGTTTTCAATTTAATCTTGCTTGATCTTCTCTTCAAGTGTCTGGCAAATGAAGTCATTCATTGATTTGTATTGATCTGAATGATCTGCAACGTATGTTTCTATGGCTTCTTTTAGTTCGCCAGACATACGAAGTCTTACACTCTTTCTTGCTTTCGCCATTGCCTGATCGTATTCTTCTTGCGTTATACCATTATCTATATACTTCTCTAAGCCCTCTCCAGTATACTTTGCATCTGCGAGCAGTTTTGATTTGTATACATTACCTTGTTTCTTGTTTGGATCCGCTTTCTTTGGCATGGCTGCACCTCTCTTCTCTTATCACAAGAAAGAATGATTGAATCAGATCAAGCATCACACAGAAGAGTTAAATGCCTGACCTGATCGAAGCGTTAACGCTTCTTAAGATATACACTGCCAATGTATGTACTTAATTCGATCATCCTTTTATGTTATCTATTATTCGTTTAATTAGTTTTTAGTTTGTGTGTTTATAGCCATGCAATGAAGCAACGACTACAGTTCAATTATACATGGAACCAAGTCGCTATGCAAGTCTGCATATGCTTTGGCTTCTGCGTAAGAATTGAAATTGCGTTCATCTGCGATCGTTGTCTCGAATACATCACATCTTAAGAGAACAACCTTGATAAATGGAATATCGACTAACATTTATAACACCTCTTTTCTATGTATGTTAGTTATTTATTTGATACAAGTACCAAGGACTTATGTAGCCCTCAGCACTGTATTGTCTTAATTATTGTTGCTATTTGCAAGTGAATCTCATGTTGCTTGTTTGTGTAGTGTATTCGTCATAAATGTCTGCGAAATCCTTTTTAAATGCGGTAGAATTGAATCTTTTTGAGATTACTTCTCTATATGTTATCTTGCCCTCATCTGTCAAGATTTCATCAAGTTCGTTTTCATCGAGCCACTCGATTGCCTCTTCTTTTAATTCATTGATTTGTTTTTTTAATTCGTCTTGCATTGCCTGGTATTCTTTGATTTCTTTGATTACATCTTTGATATTTGTTGTTGTGTTAGTTGTTTTACTCATGATAATTACCTCTTTTCGTTTGATTTATTAATGTGGTAGGTAAGTTAAGTTGTTATCTCTTAACTTGTTTATAATATAACATGGTACCATGTATAAGTCAATAGTTTTTTGAAATTATTTTAAGTTTTTTATAACCTTATTTTATTACTATAATAAAGTATAAATAATATTAAAAATACACTTGCAGTTTACGTGGTACCATGTTATAATAAAGACAGTTAAAGAAGAAATGATTTAACTACTACCACATAAACAATTTAATATAGAAAGAACGAGGTAATTAAAATGAAACAACTAACAAACTACCAAAGAGTCAGCAACTATCTTGTTAAGGTTTTTAAAGCGGTAAATGAAGAATACTTCGAGAATGAACTTGAGATACCTACCATAACAATTCAGTCAACCGTTGGAGCGTATGGACATGTAAGCGTTAGCAAGTTATGGACAAACGGAGAGACAGCAACGCACGAACTGAACTTATCAGCCGATTACTTAAACCGACCAATCGAAAACGTAGTAGCAACATTAATTCATGAGGGCTGTCACTTGTATGCTATGCAAAAAGGAATCAAAGATACATCAAACAGAGGCGTATATCATAACAAACGATTTAAAGAGTTAGCAGAGGCAAGAGGCTTGCACATCGAACGTCATCCACGTTATGGATGGACATTGACAGAACCCACAGAAGAAACACTTGACTTTTGTATCTCACATGATTTTGAAGATATTTTAATTTTTAGAAAATCTTTTGGAAGTATCGCACCAGTTGGCGGATCAAAAAGCGGAAACGGAGCAGAAGCACCAAAGAAGATAAGAAAGCCAAGTAGCACACGAAAATATATATGTCCTTGCTGCGGTAACAGCTTCAGAGCAACGAAAAATATCAACGTGTTATGCATGGACTGTAACGTACAGTTTATATTAGCCGAATAGATTCCCCACAAGTGAGGAAAGAAAAGAGGTATCCCCATCAAGTCGGGGAACTTCTTTTTTTGTTGTACTTATAAAAGGGGGCTATATTACATTTTCGATTGTTGGAAAAGCAAGGAAAACGCCTTAACGTGATACACGCACATGAGGAGTCTATTTTTCATTACCGACTCGACACAACATTATTATCATGTTATAATGGCATTAAAGAAACAATATTATAACAATAAAATAACCTTATGAAAATATGATAAAAAGGAGAGTGAAAACATGGCAATTACAATATCAATTGCTTTGCAGAAAGGCGGAGTCGGAAAAACAACAACAGCCCTTGCATTAGCTTCTACATTAGGATTCAAAAAGAAAAAAGTCTTGCTGATCGACATGGACGGACAACGTGACAGCACATATGCAAGTGGCATTGATACCATTGAAAAGAGTATAACAGACGTACTGGGAGAAACGTGTACAGTGCCAGAAGCCACGATCAAGTGTAAATACTATGATTTACTAGGGGCGGATGAATTTTTGCCGAACGTTGAACTATCTAACGATGTCGAAAGCACCCTTTTAAAAAACGTATTAAAACCTTATAAAAACCTTTACGATTATATCATCATCGATACACCGCCAGCATTAGGCAATCTCAGCTATATGAGTCTTGTCGCAAGTGATTATGTAGTGATCCCAACGGAGCCACGTCCGTTTGCTTTAAAAGGATTAGGAACCTTGAATAACACAATCAATAGCATAAAAGAATCATTGAATCCTGATCTTAAAGTGCTAGGTATCTTGTTAATTAAGTACCATAACAGAACAATCCTAAACAGAGACATTAAAGACATGATCGAGGATACAGCACATGATATGAATACATCTGTATTCAATGCTACAATCAGAGAGGGCGTTGCTGTACCAGAAGCAGAAACTATGAGAATACCATTAATTGACTACGCCAAGAATAGCAAGCCGAACATAGATTATAAGGCTTTTACAACAGAATTATTGAAGAAAGTAGAGGGATAAGACGATGGCAAAAAAGGGCTTTAAAGCAGAAAATCCAAATAAAAGAATCGCTGAAAGAACAGCAACAGAAGAAACGAAAACACCTGAACCAATCAAAGAAACTGAAAAGGCAGCAGTCGAAGATACAGCACTACCAAAAAAAGAACCAGGAAAGCGAGGCAGACCGAAAGTATCTAATAAAAAGAAACAATATACCTTAACAATGAATCCTGATCTCTACAAGACATTATCAGAATTAGCAAAAGAAAATTACAAGAGTTTTTCGCAATTAGTCACAGATGCTTGTATTGAATACATAAAAAAGCAGTAGTTATTTACTATTTTAAAAGTGATATTTTAACTTTTTTATAACATTATTTTATTATTACTTTATTTAAATACTTAATCATTAAAAATAGTATTGAAAAAAAAAGAGAGATTATGCTATTATAAAAATGTAACTGGATGCATGTATGGAATGTATTCACTAACCTTAAATAGTTATAGGACGAAAGGAGAACCATTATGAATCTTAATCAGAAAAACTCTGGAATACACAGCCTTGGAAAATTAAATTTAGAAATATACAGTTGTATTACTACAGATTTTATTACTGATGAGGTAATTATTACCGAAGAACAATTATCACATATTCGTGAAAAACATCCTGAAGCATATCAAGATACATTACTTTATGTAAAAGATGTTTTAGACGATCCTGATTACATATTTAAAGATAAAAAAGAAAACTCTGGAATAGTTGTAAAGAAAATTATAAACGAAGAAGAACATTCATTATTAGTAATTAAAATTATAACTTCTAAAGATAATAAAGATTACAAAAATTCAGTAATTACTGGATGGAAAATAACAGAAAAAAGACTGAATAACTATATAAGAAACAAAAATATTATTTACAAAAAAGAATAATTACGTTATAATATACATAGGATAAAGACTGAAAAGAAGTTATTTGAGGTGGTAAAATTCGTTGCAACCACGCACCCTATGGGTTAAAAGAGATGTAGGAGAGGCGACGCCTACCAAATAACTTCTTTTTTTATTGCAAATTTATATTAAAATAATAGTTTTATCTCCTCTTTTTTGGAGATTACATAAATCAGAAGAAGCAAGAAATCCTTTATTTGTAAGGGTTTTTTGCTATTTTTTTACCGTTTTTATAGCATTATTTTAACTTTACATAAAACTGAAATTTTATTACATATCACAAAAACGTAGGAAATATAAGGATTTTCGCACATTGGAGTGCTATATTTCTGCGTTTTATCTGCCCACGGGAGCAGTTGTTGAGTCCTGATCGAGTGCCAGATAAGGGAGCAGCTGCGAGAACTATATATCATGATTGCTTGATTTTTGGCACGAATTTAAATTAAAAATGCACTTTGAATATGTAGGCGGAGAATTTGTTGCCTAAAAAATAAAAATGGATTTTTGATCTATAGAGTGCAATTTTTTATAGGACTGAATGAGAGTTTTAGGTACCCCTGTTTTCACAGAACACCCCCTGTGTTTTCACAGAACA
>ENA-OPRR01002402-OPRR01002402.1-human-gut-metagenome-genome-assembly--contig:-NODE-2402-length-12380-cov-4.810629_pt1 | contig 12380 bp, 10 predicted proteins | sample MGYA00241796_ERZ501883 | MGnify/ENA primary metagenome ERZ501883 (study PRJEB25962, sample SAMEA2042406) | human gut metagenome | biome: human gut; feature: human-associated habitat; material: faeces...
GGCGGTCGCCGAAGCCGGGAGCCTTGACAGCCACGACGTTTAGGGTGCCGCGCAGGCGGTTGACGATGAGGGTGGACAGAGCCTCGCCCTCAATGTCCTCGGCCACGATGAGCAGCTTCATGCCGTTCTGCATGACCTGCTCCAGCAGAGGAACGAGGTCCTGAATGACGCTGATCTTCTTATCGGTGATGAGGATGGCGGCATTGTCCAGAACAGCCTCCATCTTGTCGGTATCGGTGACCATATAAGGGGTCAGGTAGCCGCGGTCGAACTGCATACCTTCGACGATCTCGTTGTAGGTCTCAGCTGTGGTCTTGTTCTCCTCGATGGTGATGACACCGTCGGAAGTGACCTTCTCCATCGCCTCGGCGATGAGACGGCCGATCTCGGGGTCGCCTGCGGAGATGGTGCCGACGCGGGCGATGTCGTTGGAATCCTTGACCTTCTGGCTGTGTGCCTTGATGGTCTCGACGGCCTTAGCAACAGCCTTGGTCATGCCGCGGCGGATGTCCATCGGGTTTGCACCGGCGGTGACATTCTTCATGCCCTCAGTGACCATAGCCTGTGCCAGAACGGTTGCGGTGGTGGTGCCGTCGCCTGCGACGTCATCGGTCTTCTTGGCGACTTCCTTGACCAGTTCGGCGCCGATACGCTCATACGGATCGTCCAGATCGATTTCCTTTGCGATGGAAACGCCATCGTTGGTGATGGTCGGAGCGCCGTAGGTCTTGTCAAGCACCACATTGCGGCCCTTCGGACCAAGGGTGACCTTGACGGTGTCAGCGAGCTTGTCGAGACCCGCGAGCATTCCCTGACGAGCTTCGTCGTCATATGCAATCATCTTTGCCATTGTTCCTCCACATATGGCTACACGGTATTATTTCCACCTTCGGAGCGACAATCAGAACCAGCCGTCAGCCGCCAGTTATCACTCTCACTCGTCGAGTGCTAATTCGCAGATTAGCACTCTCACGTCGAGAGTGCCAAACCCGATGACGTTCTTTGCGCTGTGAGCAAGATGTCAGTCGCATCGAATCAACTTGAAAAACGCCGGATTTCCAAGAAAATAAAAGAACCTCGCCTATGTTCGGGCGAGGTTCCAAACCGGTTCGGACGGCGTTTTTTCAGTTCAACAGCACCACAACGATCGGCGTGACCAATCCGCTGCTCTGCTGGACATTGGAGATTCCCAGCGTCTGCGCGACATTCTCCGCCGTCGCCTTGTCGGCCTCATTCTGATACCAGACAACCGTCTGGCTGGGAACGTTGCCGGTCGGATTGCTGGGCGTCACGCTGGTGTATCCGGCCTGGGTCAGGGCATCGGCCTTGCTCTTGGCGTAACCTGTGATGCTGGTGGCGTTCACCACGCGGATCTCGGTGGCCAGATTCACGCTCTGCTCAGAAGCCGCATCCTGGCCATTGTTCTGATCGTTATTCTGTTCCGCGTTCTGGTTGGCGTCCGAAGCGTCCTTCGACTGGCCATCCGAAGTACTGGTCTTCTTGCCGTCCTCGGACTTCTTGTTCTCCGTCTTGGCGTCTTTGGACGTGTCGTCCGTCTTCTTATCCGCCTTATCCGCCGTGGAGACGGACGATGAAGAGTCCTCCTTGGCCGACCAAGGCATTCTCAGGTTGCTGATCTCACCAGAATAGACTCCCCAGAACAGCAGGCCGGCGAGCAGAGCCACAATCACGACAATCACATACGGCAGAGCCCTGGACGCCATGGAACGTGCGCCACGGTGCACGCCCATCGGTCCCGCCGGAGGATTGTCGAACATATCCTTGGCGTAGGATTCGTAGGTCTCCTTGTCCTGCTTAGCCATTTTCTGCAACCTCATTTCTCACACTTACCGCCCCAGTGTACCGGCCCGTGCAGTCAGCCCACAATCAGCATCGTCGATTTTGCGCGTATTCGACACGTTTCCGCATGGAATCGGCATGGACATCCACAGGGCACGTCGTACAGTGGGAAAGTATGACTCATATCAAACCATTGAAGGATCTTGTGGAGCCCGGATGGGCCCAGGCCCTCGCCGATGTCGAACCCCAGATACATCTCATGGGAGACTTTCTGAGGTCGGAAATCGCGGCGGGACGTAAGTACCTTCCGGCCAGCAGGAACATTCTGCGCGCGTTTACCATTCCATTCGACGACATCAAAGTGCTTATCGTCGGCCAGGATCCCTACCCCACGCCGGGCCATCCGGTGGGACTGAGCTTCTGCGTGGCACCGGACGTCAAGCCCATTCCGCGCAGTCTGGCGAACATCTACACCGAGCTGACCGACGATCTGGGCGTGCCCATGCCGGCCAACGGCGACCTGACACCCTGGACCAAACAGGGCGTCATGCTGCTCAACAGATGTCTGACCGTCGAACCGGGAAAGCCGGGAAGCCATCAGGGGCGAGGCTGGGAAGTGGTCACCGACGCGGCCATCAGCGCATTGAACAATCGCCGCCGGCCTGACGGCAGCGTCAAGCCTCTGGTCGCGATTCTGTGGGGACGAAAGGCGCAGACGTTGGAGCCCCTGCTCACCAACGCTTTCATCATCAAATCCCCCCATCCAAGTCCGATGTCCGCCCGCTACGGATTTTTCGGCTCGAAACCGTTCTCCCGCGCCAATCAGGCGCTAATCGAAGCAGGAGAACAGCCGGTGGATTGGATCCTCCCGTCAGCTTGACCCGTTAGAGTAGCAACCATGGCTTTATTCCCTCCAAAGAATCCGGCGCCAGCACCGGCACCCATCCCCATGCCCGCAGCCGCAAGACCAACCACGCTGTCGGCCGAAGACATCGCACGCGCCAGGAACATCGGTTCGCAGATTCGCGGACGTTTCGCGCAGACCCTGGTCGGACAGGACAATCTTCGTGAATCGCTGATCACCACTTTGGTGGCCGGCGGTCATATCCTCATCGAATCCGTCCCGGGTCTGGCAAAAACCACTGCCGCGCAGACCTTGGCCACTTCGGTGTCCGGCTCGTTCAAACGTGTGCAATGCACTCCCGATCTGATGCCTTCGGACCTGGTCGGCACTCAGGTCTTCGATTTCGCCACGCAGAAATTCTCCACGCAGATCGGCCCGATCCACGCCAATTTCGTGCTGCTCGACGAAATCAATCGTTCCAACGCGAAGACCCAGTCCGCCATGCTTGAAGCCATGGCGGAGGGCGCGACCACCATCGGAGGCCAACGCATCGCGCTGCCGAAACCATTCATGGTCATCGCAACGCAGAATCCAATCGAGGAAGAGGGCACCTTCAATCTTCCCGAGGCGCAGATGGACCGTTTCATGATGAAGGCCGTACTGACCTATCCGACAGCGCAGGAAGAGCAACGCATGCTCGCCATGCTGACCCGCCGCGGCTCCGATACCGTAGACCAGCACGCGCTCACCGGTGACACCGTTTCCATCAGCGACGTCGAATTCCTGCGTTCCGCGGCACGTCGTGTGCACGTGTCCGATGCGATCATGCAGTATGCGGTCAATATCGCGGCCACCTCCCGTGGCGCTGGAACCAAGCCCGTCCAAGGACTTTCCTCGCTCGTCAGGCTGGGCGCCTCGCCGCGCGCGTCCATCGCGCTGGTGCGCATAGGACAGGCCAACGCGCTCCTGCAGGGACGAGATTACGTCATTCCTGAGGATGTGAAGGCGTTCGCCCACGAAGTGTTGCGCCATCGTATTCTGATGACGTTCGAAGCACTTGCCGATGGCGTCACCAGCGACCAGGTGGTGGATTCGATCGTGCAGGCGGTCCCCGTTCCATGATCGACCAGATCCGTTCCGACGATCCGATCCGCAGAAAAATCGAGACGCTTGGAACCACGCTGAGTCTGCCGACGGTACGCAAGGCGCTCGGCATACTCGAAGGCGCGCACGCATCGAACAAACGCTTCGGCGCCGACGATGTCGTGGATATCCACGCCTATGAGCCGGGAGACGAGGCGAAACGCATCGATTGGAAGACCAGTGCCCGAGCGGGACGTCCAATGGTGGTGCAGCGTGAGCGTCCCTCCACTTCGAAGGCATGGTTGCTGCTTGACGTCGGACAGGAGATGACTGCCACATGCCCTTCCTCGGAACAGGCGTATCAGGTGGCGGCAAATGCCTTATGCATGTTCGCCGCGCTCAGCCTGCGCCGAGGCGACGAAGTGTCCATGGTGTTCGGCGACAGCGCTTCCATCACCCGGGTGCCGTTCAACGGTGGCCTGGCGCAGTTCGAACGAACCTTGGATACGGCATTGCAGCGCGAGTGGACCAGGCCCCGCAATATCGACGCGTTGCTGGAATACGCGCGCCGCATTCGGGACAAAGAGGCGCTGGTCGTCATCGCCACCGAGGAGCATGCGTTGGAGGAACGGCATTTGAGCGCCATCCGCACGATTGCAAGGACACATCCGATGGTGCTCATCGATGTGGCCACCATCAATCCGTTTGATGTCAGCCATGCGCGCGTGGTGCTTGACGGGGCTGGAAAACGACGCGTGCCTGCGTTCCTGCGTAGGGGAAACACAGCTGGGCAAGTGCGAACGCATCGCGAATACCTGGCTGCGTCCATTCGCCATGAGCTGAATCGCTGTGGCTCGACGGTAATCCGATCCGATTCCAGCGAACGCATGTTCCATGAGTTCGTGCGCATGGTTTCCACGGCTTTGGCCCAGTCCACACGTAACCAATTGAGAGCCCCGTCCGTATTGTCGTTGGGAGACAAGGCATGATGCTCTTCCTTGCCGAGGATGACCTCGTCATCAAGGACCAGATTCATCTTGAGAACGGTTTGGCCGTCGTCATCGCGGTCTGTCTGTTGCTTGCCGTCGTTTTGGTGGCTCTTGTGGTCTGGCTTGCCCGGCCGAGCCGGAAGCCCGCAAAAATAGTCAATCGCGGCCGACATGACGCGCTTGCCGGCAAAACCGTCTGGCATCAGCGTATCGATGATGTTGTGTCCCGCCATGCCCGGGGGGAGCTGGAGCGCGAGGAGGCTTTCGCACAGCTGGCCGCAATCGCCAGGGATTTTGCTTCCACTGCCACCGGAACGGACGTGCGCAACCAGACGCTCACCGACATCGAAGAGATGCCTCGGACCACGGGGAACCAGCAGGGTCTCACCTTGCTCAGGCAAACCATCGAGGCATTGTATCCGCCGGAATTCGCGGATGCCGAGCGCAATCACATCGCCAGGCAGGCCACGGTCGAGCAGGCTGGCGAATGGGTGGCCAATCTTGTGGAAAGGTGGCGATAGATGCAACTGTCATGGCATTGGCCTTGGGTCTTTCTGGCAGGCGTCATCGTGGTGCTGGCCGTTGCCGGCGTCACGTTGCTGGTGGCCGCGCGCCACAAAACCGATGACATCGAGAGTGCCCGCACCTTCAGCCTGGATGATGACCTCAACACGGAATCCGCATCGAGATTATTCCGCCAGTGGAGGGTTCTTTCACGTTTGGCGGTGATTCTTCTAGTGGTCGCGTTGGCACTCGCCACGGCTCTGGTGGCACGTCCCAGCACCGTGGATGAAGGCGAGGAGAAGGCCAGCAGCCGAGACATCGTGCTGTGCTTGGATGTTTCCGGCTCGGCGCTCCCCTACGACCGCGAGGTCATCGACACCTACCGTCAACTCGTCGACAGCTTCAAGGGCGAGAGAATCGGCCTGAGCATCTTCAATTCGACGTCACGTACCGTTTTTCCGTTGACCGACGACTACGAACTGGTCACCAAACAGTTGACCTCCGCCAGCAAGGCGCTGAAAGGCGTCGAGTCGCAGGATGACATCGATAAGATGTCCGATGCCGAATATCAGGACATCGCCAATTGGCTCGAAGGCACGCAGAACCGCAAGGACGCCACCTCCTTGATTGGCGACGGCGTGGTGTCTTGCGCGGCGATGCTCCCCGGTTTCGCTTATGGCGAAGCCAATCATGCGAATGCCGACCGTCAGCGTGCGGCATCCATCGTGCTGGCCACCGACAACGTCGTGTCGGGCAAGCCCACCTATTCGCTGACCGAAGCGTTGGATTTGACCCAGCAGACCAAAATCACCGTGGACGGCCTGTATTCCGGGCCGAAAGCCAGTGAATCGGACCAAACCACAACGGATATGAAGTCCGCGATCGAGTCGCATGGAGGCATCTTCCTCACCCAATCGAATGGCGCGTCGATAGATGAGCTGGTACGGGATATTCAGTCGCGTAGAGATACGGATGTGGAGAACAAGGCGAAATCCTCGATGGTGGACGCTCCCGGTCTGTGGACGCTTGCTCTGGCCGTGATACTCATTATCTGGATCGTATGTGCATGGAGGTTGAGGCGATGAACGGATTCACCTTCTCCCCCGCCTTGGGCTGGGTCGCCGGCGGACTGCTGGCGGCCGGGCTCGCCGTACTGGCCATTCTCGAAATCGCATTATTTGTTCGTCGCCGTGCTTCCAGTGACGAGACCGTGTGGGCTTGCATACGACGTACGCTTATGCTGCTCATCGTCGCGGTGATGGTACTGACTCCCAGCGTGGTATCGTCTACCACCTCACAGGCCATCAATGCCACCGACGTCATTGTGGCGGTGGATACCACCGGGTCGATGGCGGACGCCACATACGGGTCCGAGAAGACCATTACCCGCATCGATGCCGCACGCCAGGCCGTGCATGATGTGACCGCCGCTTATCCGGACGCCAGTTTCGCGGCGTTACGGTTCGGTGCTTCGGGGACGCTTGATGTGCCGCTGACCCCGGATACGCCGGCCATCGATAATTGGGCCAACACGTTGGCGGTGGAAGCCACATCCGTGTCGGCGGGCTCCAGTCTGGATGCTCCGATCGATCAATTGCTGCTGACCGTGAAGTCGATTCGTGAAGCGCACCCGGATGATGCGATTGTGCTGTACCTCATCACTGACGGCGAACAGACCTCGAATGTGACGCGTCGTACGTTCTCGTCACTGCGCCAGTATCTCAATGATGGGTTTACCGTGGGCGTCGGCTCGACCGAGGGCGGCAAGATTCCCGTCATCGCCGATGGCGTCAGTGCCGGCGATTCCAACACCACGGACCACTGGGTGGTCGACCCGGATACCGGCGAACCCGGCATCTCCAAGATGGATGAGAAGAACCTTAAAGACATTGCCGACGAGATCAGTGGCACGTATGTGGCCGTGAACGCTTCACAGACTTTGGCGGATTCGGTTTCGGCCAAGTCGTCGAAGCAGTGGCGCATGACCACCACGGTCAGGGAACGCACACGCACCACGCCGGTGGTATGGCCGTTGGCCATTGCGTTGGCGATATTGCTTGCCATGGAAGTCGGTGCATGGATCGCAACCTCAAGGAGACTGCTGTGAGAAACAGTAACGAAATCCACGAGAACGATGGCTCGGCGAATACTCGGATGCGGGCGAAGTGTCCGCTTTGGGCACGTATCGTCCTGGCTTGTGGCGCCGTATTGCTGTTGCTGGTTGCCGGCGTGGCGGCAGTAAACCTGTCCGCTTCGATTACGTTCAATCAGGCCACCGCATCATTGAACGCCAATATCAAAGCGGCTCAGGACGAGTCCACGGATATCACCACGCTCAAGGCGCAACAGCAGCAGACCGACGCGCAATTCGACGAGGCCGGGCGAATGCGCACGCTTCTGTTGCCGCAAGTCAAGGACGCCATCGACACCAATGCTTCGATTTCTTCCGAGCTGACAAAGATCACCCTGAAACAGGCCGAGGCGCAGAACAGCGGTTCCGATTCCGGGCAAGCCCAGTCGGCACAGCAATCCGAGAATTCTTCATCCAATGCCAAAAAGGGCGGCGCGTTGACCGACGAACAGAAGAAGCAGGTCGAGGAGCTGATGAAGGCCAATCAGCAATCCACCGATACCCAGTCGAACACCACCCAATCCGAGCAGAAAGCGACGCAGAACAAGGGTACCGGGGCTACCAAGCCGTGGTAAGCAGTCGTTCACAGTTGTTCTTTTTTCTCACACCCTCACGGGTCATGGCTTTATCGCGGCTGTTTCCCGGTTTCGGCTGTCGGCTTTGGCATTTATCCAATTTTCGATAGGCCATGGCTGATCCAAGGTATGTCCAAACAGGCTATTTGTGGATAATCGTTACGACTATGCACAACACTTGGGGATAACTTCACCCAAAATCGGCAAGCTAGAACCACATTGGTCGTTCCGGCTGGACAAGCATGAGTCTTGTCCTTTTAGCTGGATATATGAATACCTACACCAGCAACCCAGCACCCATCGATCCCACCGGCGGCTTTGCCGGCAATACGGTGACGCCGTTCGATTACGGCACTTGCCCTTGCCATGCGGCGGTACAGCGTAGTCGCGACCTCGTGTCCGTCCAGCGTGCGGCCACACTGGCGCAATCGGACCAGACGGCGGTGGCCGTGAACCGCTCCAGCAACATCGTGTGGACCGGTAAAGCCGCCGATCTATTCCGATCGCGGCTCAGTCGCACCGCACAGTATTCGGCCAGTCTCGCGCAAGACATGGAGACCACCCACCGATTGGCTTGGGGGTCGTCATGAGCGAGCACGATTACTGGCAAGTGGAATCGTCCGTTTACGGCGGAGTGGGATATGCGCCAGCCACTCTTGAAGAATATGCCGCCATAGCCAAGGCTCTCGATGACGAGGCGGCAGGATTTGCGGCCATAGCCACGGCTTGGGAATCGGCCGCATTACAGTTGCAGTCACATCGGCATAGTGCGCCGATGTGCGTCACCTTGCAGTCGGGCGATCCGAGCGCCGTTGTTCCCGGCCATGTCACTGCACCATATGCCGCGCTGGGCAATCGGTGTTATGACCATGCAACGGCATGTCAGCGGTTGAGCGATGATCTGCGTGGCGCGGCCGATCTGCTGATTCGCGCACACTCTCTGTATTCTCAGGCGGAGATGACGGCTCGGCGCATGTTTACCGAATTATTGCAGGCCGGCACACAGGCCAAACCGGGATATGCCGCGGCGGGTGTTGCCGCTGTGGCGGCGGGCGGCTTTCTGGCCGGCTGGACTATTGACGGCAAACCGAACCCGGCATGGATGTCCACGTTCACCTATCCGTTCCAGGAAGGAGTGCTTAGCGGCGCGGGCGGAATCATTGGCGGCGTACCTATCGGCAAGAGCATTGCGCACACCGATGAGGTCAACAAGGCTGCGGGGAAAATCGCCAATTTCTCCGGCCCGGCGAAAGACGTCGTCCAAGGCAATCATCTGGACGTGCGCGAGGTGCAGGCGAATGCCGACGTTGTCCGCGCAAGCGGATCGGTGGCCGAGTCAATGGAGAATCTGCGCAGGCTCGCCGAAGAGCGGCTCGGCAAAATCGAGCTGAACAGCGGACTCGAATATGGGACCATCGCCATTCAACGCTATGAACGATCTGATGGAACCAACTCCTGGCTGGTCACCATCCCGGGTACCGATGGACAGCCTGACTCACCATTTGGCTGGGCGCAGAACGTGGAACTGATGAGCGCCGATCAGGAGCGCCGCAGGAAAGCGGACAGCGCTCGCATGGTTGCCGAGGCGATGCGTCAGGCAGGCATCGGCAAGGATGAGCCCGTGGCGCTGATCGGCCATTCCCAGGGTGGTATCGTTGCCGCCACGCTTGCCTCGGATTGGGCGGAGGAATATACCATCGAGCATGTGGTGACAGCCGGATCGCCGGTGGCCAATCATCCGATTCCGCAACGCACGTGGGTCACCAGCGTGGAAATCGATGATGAACTGGTCGCCGCACTGGATGGTGCCGCCAACCCGGTCACCGATAACTGGCTCACCGTACAAGGGCATGTATCGCCCGCGCCCGCGGCAACACCATCCACAGTGCATTCGGACGGCTCATGCACTCCCGGCGCAACGCCCATCACCGGTCTGACCCCATATGACGCCGCACCCGTGGCTGGTTCGACCAACGGCAGGGAGTTGTCGCACTGGATCAAATACCATCAGGCCGCCTATCAGAACGCCACCGACCTCGGCTCCCCCGCCGCGCAACGCCACGAAGCCCATTTCCAGGAAGTTATCAACGGAGAGCTCAAGGAAACCCGCTACTACCAAGGCCGCATGACCCAGTCCGCGACCATTGCCCCTAGCGAGCGAACCACCGAGTTCAGCACGTTCGGCGGTTAAAAGTAAATACCACACTTGACAGAGTTGTCAAGAAAGGAGTTAACAATATAATGACGAGTAGGAGATGGCTCATCAAACTGATGAAGCAAGCGGCAGAACGCAAGAATGTCACGTTTGAAAGTATCAGGCAAGGAGGGAGTCATGAGATATTCCAACTCGATGGACTTATGATTCCCCATCCCACGTCATAACGAAATCGACAACAACCTCGCGGACATTATTTGCAAAGAAGCAGAAGCCAAACTCGGGAAAGGCTGGTATCAGCAGTGAAAACATATCAGGTCATCGTTCGTCCTGGCGAAAAATACTGGATTCTTGAGATTCCCGGTATCGGTTTCACGCAGGCAAGAACAACAGCAGAGATTGAAAGTATGGCACGCGACCTTATCACCGTCATGACACAAGATGCTGATTTCGCACTCACCGTAGAGACAAAGCTGCCGCAATCCGTGCAGGAGCATCTTGATGAAGCTCGGCGACTGCGCAAGGAAGAAGCGGAATGCAGATTGAACGCAGCGCGGGAAACTCGCGCCGCAGCACAAGAACTACATGGCATGGGTCTCGCCCTACAGCAAATAGGCGATATACTCGGGGTCTCACGGCAACGGGCACATCAACTTGTCAATGCTTAGCATCAATCGGCTACCCCACAATGCAATCACCGCAGAGACGCGGCTAGCGCCACTTTCCCGGGATTGTTGCGCTAGCATGCCCGAAACCCCCTCTATCAGCGCAACATTCCCGGGAAAGTGGCGCGCAAAGAGTGTCAGGCGCGTCGCTCGATGAGTGCGCGGCCGGATGCGAGGCGGTCGAGCACACCGGTTTTGGCGATGGCCAGCATCAGATACCAGGCCATCACGCCGCTGATAAGCACGCCGCCGGTGACCTCGGAAATCATGTGCACAATGCCACGCGGGCTGACGAATGACACACCCACGTAGCGAAACAGCATCAGATATGTGCCGTATTCCAAGGCGACCAACGCACCGGATGCAATGGAAATCGGCAGATTGAACATGCGGTAACGGGTCAAGGCGAACGGAATCTCAGCGAAAACACCTTGCAACAGCGCCGAGATAATCACGAAGCCCAAATCGAACTGGCTACCAATCACCGTTTCGACCAGCGTGCCGATAAGGTTCACGTACAGCGCCGCTCCGGGTTTGCGCAGAATCAGCACCGCCAGCGTACCGGAGAAGTACCAGACGGCGTGCACGATGCTGGCGAAACCGGGCAGAATCGCGCCGAATACCGAAGAGATCGGCATGTACGCGAAGTTGAATCCCCAGAAGATCACGCCGCAGGCCGCACCCAGCGTGGCACCGACCGCGATATCCAACGGCTGCCATTTCAGTGACGATACGGCAATCGGACGTTTCGGAAGAGTATGAATGGTGGTTGCAGGCATGGTGATCTCCTAGCCTTAAAGGCCGCACACAGTAATCGAACCACGGGCGTTCCTTGACCTGTGCGGCTCGGGCGGGAACGCCGCACCACAGTATAGCCGCTCGGTTCACGGCTGGAAGTACCCTTGGAGGTTATGAAGCTTACCGATATTTCCCCCGCAATCGCATTGACCCCACTCGACGGCCGTTATCACAAGGCCACCGCCCCGCTCGTCGAATACATGAGCGAACCTGCCCTGAACCGCGAACGCATGCGTGTCGAAGTCGAATGGATGATTCTTCTGGCCAACGGCTTTGAGGGCAACGGCAACCAGCCGATCGTTGACGGCGTCAAGCCGTTCACTGCCGAAGAGCAGGCCTTCCTGCGCGCCATTCCCGAGGACTTCGGCGCCGAAGGCATCAAGCAGCACGCCGCTCATGAGGCCATCACCCACCACGATGTGAAGGCCGTGGAGTACTACATCGATGATCAGATCGACAAGGCTCCGGCCGAGCTGACCAACATCAACGACGAGCTGAAGACCCTCGTGCACTTCGCCTGCACGTCCGAAGACATCAACAACCTCTCCATCGCCCGTTGCGTCAAGAACGCGATGGAAAACGTGTGGACCCCGGAGTTCAAGCGCATCATCGACCACCTCGCCGGCAAGGCCGAGGAATTCAAGGATATGCCGCTGCTCTCTCTCACCCACGGCCAGCCGGCCACGCCGACCACACTCGGCAAGGAGCTCGCCGTCTACGTCTACCGTCTGAACCGTCAGCTCAAGCACATCGAAAACCAGGAGTACCTGGGCAAGATCAACGGCGCGACCGGCACGTTCGGTGCCCACTTGGCCGCATGCCCGGATGTCGACTGG
>ENA-OPRR01002412-OPRR01002412.1-human-gut-metagenome-genome-assembly--contig:-NODE-2412-length-12335-cov-2.628909_pt1 | contig 12335 bp, 12 predicted proteins | sample MGYA00241796_ERZ501883 | MGnify/ENA primary metagenome ERZ501883 (study PRJEB25962, sample SAMEA2042406) | human gut metagenome | biome: human gut; feature: human-associated habitat; material: faeces...
TTAAAAGAGAAACTTCTTGGCTCGATCTCATCAATGCTGATCTGACAGTCAGGGCAGGAAAAGCTCTGGCTGAAGGTCAGAACATTTCCGTCCATGGTATCTACCATGAGAAGTCCCTCTGCAAGATCCAGAACAGTTTCAATGGAATCTGCCAGTCTTTTTTCGATTCCCGGTTTTACCACAAGACGGTCTACGATAATTTCAATATTATGTTTGATATTTTTGTCCAGCTTAATCTCTTCTGACAGTTCATACAGGTTTCCGTCAATCTGAACACGGACAAATCCGCTTCTTTTTGCCTGTTCCAGAAGCTTGACATGGGTTCCCTTCCGCCCTCTGACCACAGGAGCCAGAAGCTGAAGCTTTGTCCGCTCAGGCAGAGACATGATATGATCCACCATCTGATCAACGGTCTGTTTTTTTATCTCTTTTCCGCACCTGGGACAATGAGGAATTCCTATTCTTGCATACAGAAGACGAAGATAGTCATAAATTTCCGTCACGGTTCCCACTGTGGAACGGGGATTTCGGTTGGTGGATTTCTGGTCAATGGAAATTGCCGGAGGAAGCCCTTCAATCATTTCCACATCCGGTTTTTCCATCTGTCCCAGAAACTGTCTTGCATAGGAAGAAAGAGATTCCATATAACGTCTCTGTCCTTCTGCATAAATGGTATCAAAAGCCAGAGAAGATTTTCCGGATCCACTGACACCTGTCAGAACCACAAATTCATCTCTCGAAATATCCACGCTGAGGTTTTTCAGATTATTTACATTTGCCCCGCGGATTCTGATAAACTTTTTGCCTGTTGTATGTTCAGCCATTTGTTCCTCCAATTTCTATCCTGTATATACCTGGATTCTGTATCCTGCTTTTGGTTTCAGCCCTTCAGTCCTGAAGAAAATCTGACAGAATGTGATTGCTTACATGTATTCCCTTTCGCGTAAAACGCCAGAATCCACCGCTTTCTTCCAGAAATCCCATGGCTTCATATTTTTTCAGAACTTGTCCGTAAATTTCTTCAATTTCTTTTCCGAAACGTCCCCTGAACTCCTGAACAGAAATGCCTTTTGTCATCCGAAGTCCAAGAAACATAAACTCTTCCTGCTGCTCCTTTTCTGACAAAGCAGCAACATCCCGGCGGATTATCCGGGGTTTTCTGCTGTTCTCCAGATATTCCTGCAGATTCCGGGTATTGCAGAACCGGTATTCCCTCTGTTCCAGACTGCAGTATTCTGTTCCGTCCATACCTTCTCTTTCAGAGCTTCCACTGGTTTCCTCTCCACAGAGGCATTTCCATAGTTCTTCATCTACAAGAGAGGCTGCTCCCAGTCCAAGTCCAAGATACTCTGTTCTTTTCCAGTAACCTATATTATGTCTGCACTCATATCCATTCTTTGCATAATTAGATATTTCATACTGTTCAAATCCATATCTCTTCAGAATATCTGCCGTATCTTCATACATCTGATATTCCTCATCCTCACCGGGAAGCTTCAGTTCTCTCTGTGCAAAAGGCGTCCCAGCTTCCACGATCAGGCTGTAGGCGGATATATGCTCCGGCTTCAGTTCTGCTGCAGTTTTCAGATTATGTATCCACTTTTCACAGGTCTGTTCCGGAATTGCTGACATCAGATCAATATTAATATTGTCAAATCCGGCAGCTCTTGCCAGCTCATAGCTTTCCAGAAATTCTTCATACGTATGAATCCTTCCAAGAATCTGAAGCTCCCTGTTATCCGCTGACTGAAGTCCCAGACTGAGACGGTTGATACCGGCCGCCCGATATATTTCCAGCTTATCAGAAGAAAGAGTACCGGGATTGGCCTCTATGGTGATCTCTGCATTCTCAGAAAATTCAAACCTGTCTCTGAGAGCCGCCATGATCCGCTCCATGTCCGAAGCATCCAGAAGAGACGGCGTTCCTCCTCCTGTAAACACAGAAACAACTTCTCTGTCCAGGTGTTCCGGAAGCGCCTGAATTTCTCTAATAAGAGCCTCTGTATATGCTTTCCTGGTCTCTGTGCCGGACGGACCGGAAAGGAAATCACAGTAATCACATTTCTTCACACAAAAAGGAATGTGAAGATAAAGTTCCAGAGGTTTTTTCCCTTTATTCTTCAATAATGTCCTCCTGATCTCCTGTGTCGCTGCCGTTATCGGTTTCCGGTTCCGGACTTTCTGCGTTTTCGGAGTTATCACCTGTTTTGCTGTCGGTTTCTTTATCGTCTGCCTTGTCCCCGTTGACCAGGTATTCATTTACCATGGTAATATTTCCGTTTTTGACTACTGCCTTCTGATCCATTTTATCCGGTTCAGGCGCAGGCGACGGCTCAGGTGTGATACTGATCTTCAGAACCTGCTGAGTGGCCGGATCCTTTTTCTTTTTGCCGCAGCCGCATCCTGCCATAAACACACAGAGCAGAAGCACGGAAACAACAACCAGCTTTCTTACTGTATTTTTTTTCATTTCCTATCTCCAATTCTGACAGGCTCAGGCCTGTTCAGGCTATTTTCCTTACTGTTCCTGACCTTTACAGCCTTCTGCGTCCAGTCACCTATTAGCACTAGTTTGACCTTCACAGAATTCCTTATTTCTCATCCAGCTTCAGGACACTCATAAAGGCTTTCTGAGGAATTTCCACATTTCCTACCTGACGCATGCGCTTCTTTCCCTCTTTCTGTTTTTCCAGAAGCTTTTTCTTACGGCTGATATCGCCGCCATAGCATTTGGCAAGCACGTCTTTACGCATGGCCTTAACTGTCTCTCTGGCAATGATCTTGCTTCCGATCGCTGCCTGAATCGGAATTTCAAAAAGCTGTCTGGGAATTTCCTCTTTCAGCTTCTCGCACATTTTACGTCCTCTTTCATAGGCAGTTTCCGCATGAACAATAAAGGAAAGGGCATCTACCTCTTCCTTATTTACAAGAATATCCAGCTTCACAAGCTCGCTGCGCTCATAACCGCAGAGATCATAATCAAGAGATGCATATCCTCTGGATCTGGATTTCAGAGCGTCAAAGAAGTCATAAATAATCTCATTCAGAGGCAGTTTATATTTCAGAAGCGCACGGGTTTCCTCCATATAATCCATGCCAATATACTGTCCCCGGCGTTCCTGACAAAGATCCATGATCGCGCCGATAAATTCCGTCGTTACCATGATCTCAGCATTTACCATAGGCTCTTCCATATATTCAATTTCTGAGGGATCCGGAAGATTGGACGGATTGGTAAGTTCGATCACCTCTCCGTTTGTTTTATAGACCTTATAAATAACGCCTGGAGCGGTAGTAACAAGATCAAGGTTATATTCTCTCTCCAGTCTCTCCTGAATGATCTCCAGATGAAGCAGTCCCAGAAATCCGCAACGGAAACCGAAGCCCAGCGCTACAGAAGTCTCCGGCTCATAGAAAAGAGACGCATCGTTTAACTGAAGCTTTTCCAGAGCGTCTCTCAGATCCCCGTACTTGGCTCCGTCTGCCGGATAAAGTCCGCAGTAAACCATAGGCTGAACCTTCTTATATCCGGGAAGCGCCTCCGCACACGGTCTGGTCACTTCTGTAACCGTATCGCCTACGCGGGTATCACTGACGTTTTTGATGCTTGCTGTAAAGTAACCTACCATTCCCGCAGACAGCTCATCACATGGAATAAAACGGCCGGCTCCAAAATATCCAACCTCCACAACCTCTGTTGAAAAACCTGTTGCCATCATTTTTACTTCTGTGCCTTTTCTGATACATCCGTCCATCAGCCTGCAGAATACAATAACACCTTTATAGGAGTCATAAATAGAATCAAAGATCAGGGCTTTTAACGGAGCATCCGGATCTCCTTCCGGCGCCGGGATCTTCTCCACGATCTGTTCCAGCACATCCTCAATATTCAGTCCTGTTTTTGCAGAGATCCTTGGCGCGTCCTCTGCCTCCAGTCCGATCACATCCTCGATCTCTTCTTTGACCGTGTCCGGCATGGCGCTGGGCAGATCGATCTTATTGATCACCGGAAGCACATCCAGATTATGTTCAAGAGCCAGATAGACATTTGCCAGTGTCTGAGCTTCAATTCCCTGAGCAGCATCTACCACAAGGATGGCTCCGTCACAGGCCGCAAGGCTTCTGGAAACCTCATAGTTAAAATCCACATGTCCCGGCGTATCGATCAGGTTAAAAATATATTCTTCTCCGTCCTTTGCTTTATAAACAATCCGGACTGCCTGAGACTTAATAGTAATCCCTCTTTCTCTTTCCAGATCCATATTGTCCAGGATCTGCGCCTGCATTTCTCTCTGTGTCAGAAGTCCGGTCTTCTCAATAATACGGTCGGCAAGTGTGGACTTGCCATGGTCTATATGTGCAATAATGCAGAAATTACGAATCTTGCTCTGATCTGTCATTCCGCAGCGTTCCTCCTCTTATCTCAGTGTATTTTCGTTATATCGTGCCCCATTATAGCATATCCGCCCTCATCAAGTCCAGTTATCAGCCCTGCTTTCCAAGGCCTTTCGCAGTCATACATGCTATTTATTTTCCTGCTTTCATTATACAAACATACGTTCATATTTTCAAGACCTATTTTCTTTTTTCCTTCGACAAAACTTAAATGCATTTTTAAATCCCAGCCGGCAAAAGTAAATACCATCTCTGTAAATGAACAGATTAAAAAAGCACACAAAATCTTCTCTGTTTTGCCTTTACAGGATATACAAATAAAGTTTAAAATTTGTTTATGTCCGCATACTGTGGATTTTATTGTGCAAAATTCTGTATTGTCTCATTTACAGTTCCATATAACGCATAAATCCTTATAATATAAATAAACAAAAGCTGCTCCTGCATATATCCTCTATTGCCTTTAAGAGTTTTCATTCTGTATAATGTAAGCAAGATTTTTCACTCCCCTGTCAGGACTCTGTTCAGAATATCTGCAAAAGGTTCCATTGCATTTTTTACCTCCTGCACTGTATTTGTCTGCGCCCCCGCTTCCAGAAGAACTGCTCTTTTTCTCAGATGCAGATTATATCTCAGTCCGGACAGATAGATTCCTCTGTAAAAATCCGGATAATACTGCGCGGCCTGGTATTCCATCTGAAAAGAAAAAGCAAGATTATCCTGTATGTATGGATTGGGCAGGTAATCCACCGGTCCGCCTGAGGCTGTATAACTGAGTCCGTTAAAAAACATAATCTGAGCTGTAGGTTTGCCGTTGATCTCTGTTACCAGATGGCGATCCTCAGCCACCCCGTCCCTGTGAAGATCTATCACCACTTCTATAGAAGGATTTTCTTTCAAGATCTGCTCTATATAAGGTCGGGCATAGTCATAGGCTTTATTCCTGTCCAGCACGCCACCTGCCAGATCAAATTCCTCTGTTACATGAAGAACCTGATACCCATAGGTTTCTGTAAGGATTTCCGCCAGATAATTCCCTACTCCCACAATTGAATCCTCCACCACACCTTCTCTGGAATCAGCAAAGGTCTCCTGAGTGTGGCTGTGATAAATAAGAATCTGCGGCACCTGTGAATCCCTCTTTACAGTAAGATCGTTTGCCAGAAATTCTGCTGCATTCAGCTGCTCTGCGCTGGTGGCAGTGTCTTCGTCCACAATAAAAAAATTATCCAGCAGATAATTATAGTCTGCCAGCATTTCAGGTGCCAGACCAATAACCGGAGCAGGCTGTATCTGCGCCAGGGCAGGCTGTGCAGAGGCTGCTGAACTGACTGCCGGACTGGCAGTGGGATCTGATACCGGGCTGACTTCCGGTTTTGATGTGGGAATCGCCTCTGTCTCAGAGCTTTTCTTTTCTCCGGTCACCTGCTGTTCCTGCAAGTGCCTGTCCGATTCTTCTGTTTTTTCTTCCGGTTTTTCATTTTCTGACAGGTGTGCTTCCAGTCTGTTTTTTTCTTTTTCAGCAGCCGTTTCCTGATTTTCCCGCATATCATCACTACCCGACTGAAGATTTTCCGCCTTCATCATATCAGCCAGATATTTTGCATTACTTTCCACAAGTTTTTCATAGGTTTCCGGATCTTCTCTCTGAGGAACACTTGTTGCTTCTTCCTCCAGAAAGCAGTAAAGCGGCAGCTGCCTGTACACATTTCCCCGCAAAAAAAACGGTCCCGGAACCAAAAGCAGAACCGCAAAAAAGAAAATGCTCAAAATAATGCAGGATACTTTCTGGAGCTTTGTCATAGAATCACCTCTTTCAAAGAATCCTATGACAAAAATGATATGATTATACCCCTGTATTTCCGGAAATATGCTGCTGTCAAAGTATTTCCCGGTCATATATTCTGATTCTCTGCGACAGCAGCAATAAGCTTTGTCTATGCAGAAATCTATTTTCTGATTTTCCCATCAGACGCCTGAAAAAGCCATATTCAGCCCCTCTGATATGGTAAAGCTTAAATATTTTACAGTTTCATCCACATCCTTCGGTGTCACAAACATACTGTAAAGATTTGGCGCAATCATTTCCTCTAGGAACTCTTTTTGCTCCTGTTCCTCCAGCGCATCCAGAAGATGTTCCATAGAATCATGGACAATCGTTGCCGCATCTACTACTGTGGGGACCCCAATTCCAATTACTTTTACCTGAAGATTTTCTTCAGTAAGTCCGATCCTGTGATTTCCCACCCCGGAGCCTGGATGAATCCCCGTATCCGTGATCTGGACTGTCCGGTTCAGCCTTCTGATACTGCGGGCTGCCAGGGCATCTACCGCAATAACAAGATCCGGCTTTGTTTCTGCCACCACACCCATTACAATTTCTGAAATTTCCATTCCTGTCTGAGCCATAACGCCCGGCGCAAGACCACTGACCCGGTGCAGAATTTCCTTTTCTGTACTTTTAAGTCCGTATTCTCTGATAATATGACGGGTCATCCTGAGATTATCCACAACGTGGGGTCCCAGGGCATCCGCTGTAATTGCCTGATTTCCCAGACCTACCACAAGAACTGATGTCTCCCGCTTCAGATTGACAAGCTTTCTCAGATGACGGGCGATCTCTTCTGAAATTTCTCTGTGATAATCCTCGTCCGAGGCCGAAAGATTTGGCGCTTCTATGGTAATATAATTTCCCTGAGGCCTTCCCATAGCCTTTGCCCCGTTTTCTGTTGTTATTTTAACAACCGTAGTGCGGATGTCTCTTTCTTCGTCATATTGTTCTTTCACTTCCACTCCCCTAAGCTCTGTATTGCTTTGGGCAAAGCTCTCCGTTGCTTCAAGAGCCAGATCCGTTCTGATTCTGCTGCTTCCTGACATTTTTCCCTCCATGCCTGTAAATGATATTGGCAGTGTCTTTTCTCTGCGATACACACAATTCTGTCCGATTTCATACAATTAATGCGCTCATTTTCCCGGGACATCTGAAATAAATTCCAGTGTTATACTGCGCATAAAGCAGTTGGTAGCTCCTTTTCTATAAGATTTACATTTTTATGAGAATTATGTATTGACATTCCAGAATATGTATACTAAAATAAATAAGCATGTTTACAGGAGCGCCCGTGTCTGTTCCTGTAGCAATCAATCAAAAAAACTCGAAATGGAGGTGTCCACATTGGCTAACATTAAATCTGCAAAGAAAAGAATCTTAGTAAACAGAACTAAAGCTGCGAGAAATAAGTCTATCCGTTCTGCTGTTAAAACTTCCATCAAAAAGGTAGAAGCTGCAGTTCAGAATAACGACAAGGCTGCTGCACAGGTTGCACTTAACGAGGCAATTGCTACAATCAGCAAAGCTACATCCAAGGGTGTTTACCACAAAAACAACTGTGCAAGAAAAGTTTCCCGTTTAACAAAAGCCGTTAACGGAATTGCTTAATAGATAGAGAGTTGCATGCAAAAAACAGCCATACCGTCAATGGCTGTTTTTTTATGCGACAGGAAATCGCGTTTCCTAATATCTGCTACAGCTTGGAATATCCAAAACTGTTGACGATCGCCTCTACTCTCTGGCCTGCCTTGCACATCGGGCAGTCGCTGGGTTCATAGGCCCTGTAATCCGGAATGTCCTTGCTGGTGAATATGGTCTTGATCTCCATGCCTGCCACCTTAGTAACGGCGCTGAAGATGGCGCTGACTCCGCACACAGTTCCTCCATAGTATAGGATGGACTCTATGGCTTTACTAATCGTCTTGCCTGTAGTGACGGAAGCGGCAAGAATCAATACCTGCTGATTTTCGATCATGCGCTGCTTGTTATCCCGGAACATGATCTGTCCCAGAGTGTTGTACTCCGGCGTTATGACGGAGATATTATTGTCGGCGCTGAGTGACAGCCTGCTGGTGTCTGCCAGTTCCTCTGCCAGAAATGTTCCGATCACTTCCGTCTCATCCAGACACACGATCGTGTTCACATAAGTATTGTTCAGATACTCATTGGCCAGCACTCTGGCTGCCTCCCTGGAATTGTGATGCCTGGTCTTGACCGTAGACATATCGATATAAGTATTCAGATGCGAATTGCTTGTAGCGAAATGCCCTTTCATTACCTTGATGCGCGCTTTCGGGTTCTTATTAGAGCGTAGGTCTTCGAACCCTTCCATTGTCTTGTCCATTGCTCTTTCCTCCCTGTAAAATATGATAGTTTATTGTCATAAAATGCATGCGGTGCCTATAGTTCGGAATATCCGTAACTATTGACGATGGCATCCACCTTTACTCCTGCTTTGCACAGCGGGCAGGCATGGCTTGGGTATACCTGGTAATCCGGGATATCCGCCGTAGTAAAGGCCGCATGGATATCCAGTCCTGCAACTTTTGATGCTGCGCTGAATATCGAGCATACGCCGTTCACATTCCCGCCGTAATAAAGGATGGTATCAATTGCCTGAAGCATCGTCTTTCCGGTATTTAACGAGCCCGCCAGAATCAGCACGTTCTGTCCACCAACCATGCGCTTGGTATTGTCCCGGAACATCATCTGTCCCAGCTGGTTTGATTCGGGTGCTACAATAGAGATATTCTTCCCCCGGTTTACCGACACGGACCCCGGCGCGGCAAGCAGTTCCGCCATAAAGGCTCCCACCACTTCCATGCCGTCCAGGCATACGATGGTATCCACTTCCGCCGATGACAGATATGGCTCCGTCAGCATCCTGGCCGCTTCCCTGGCATGATCGCACCTGGATTTGATGGTGGAGATATCAATGTAGGTATTCACATGGGAATGGCTCCTCGCGAAATGCCCTTGCATGATCTTGATGCGCACCTTTGGATTCCTGACTGACCGAAGATCACGTAAATTCACGTCCATAGTTTACTCTCCTTTCTCTTCTATTGTCATCCGTTCCTTATCTGTTACCTTCATTTTAGCATACTGATATCAGAAATACAGCAATATTTCTTCATTTTTCAGAATCTTCTATATCCTGGCCTGCACTCATTACAAAAGCCCCATACTCCATTGGAGTACGGGGCCAGTTCTTATATGTACCTTCTATGCTTCCTAGTTGTTGATCAGCTTCTCGGAGTTGCTCCAGCTGTAAAGGCTTCTGACTTCCTTGCCAACTTTTTCTGACGGATGCTCTGTAGCCAACTTTCTCATAGCTCTGAAGTGCGCCTGTCCCCCTGCCTGTGACATATCCAATAAGAACTCTTTTGCGAATGAGCCATCCTGGATGTCTGCAAGTATCTTCTTCATTGCCTTCTTTGTCTCATCTGTGATAATCTTTGGTCCTGTGATATAATCGCCATATTCCGCCGTATTGGAGACAGAGTATCTCATTCCTTCAAATCCGGACTCATAGATCAGGTCAACGATCAGCTTCATCTCGTGAACGCACTCGAAGTAAGCATTTCTCGGGTCATATCCTGCTTCTACCAATGTATCGAAGCCTGCCTGCATCAATGCGCAAACGCCGCCGCAAAGTACTGCCTGTTCGCCGAAAAGGTCTGTCTCTGTCTCTGTCCTGAATGTAGTCTCAAGAACGCCGGCTCTTGCTCCGCCGATTCCAAGCGCATATGCAAGCGCCTTATCAAGCGCTTTTCCTGTATAATCCTGCTCTACCGCAACAAGGCAAGGAGTTCCTTTTCCAGCCTGGTATTCGCTTCTTACCGTGTGTCCCGGAGCCTTTGGAGCGATCATTGTAACATCCCCATTTGCCGGCGGAACGATCTGCCCGAAGTGGATTGCGAAGCCATGCGCGAACATCAGCATATTGCCTTCTTCCAGGTTTGGCTCGATGTCTTTTTTGTACATTGCCGCCTGCTTTTCATCGTTGATCAGGATCATGATGATGTCTGCCTGCTTTGCCGCCTCGGCTGCGGTGTACACCTTCAGTCCCTGCGCCTCTGCCTTAGCCCAGGACTTGCTTCCTTCGTAAAGGCCGATGATAACGTTGCATCCAGATTCCTTTAAGTTGAGCGCATGCGCATGTCCCTGGCTTCCGTAGCCGATAATTGCGATTGTCTTACCTTCCAGTAATGATAAGTTACAATCTTCCTGATAATAAATTCTTGCTGCCATATTAGCATTCCTCCTATTTTTGATTAAATTGAATTTGTATTGTTAAATAAGGGCGGACAAATCATCTGCTCCCATTTAAAATGCGCCTCTAGTCAATGTATGTAACATCCTTGATTCCCCGGGAAAGCCCGGTAATTCCCGTCCTGGCAAGTTCCAGGATCTCATAGCCGTCCAGAAGATTTAAAAAAGCGTCCAGCTTAGACTGGTTGCCGGTAAGCTCTACCATCAAAGACTCCTTCTCCACATCTACGATCTTAGCCCGGAATATGTCCGCGATAGAGATGATCTCTGATCTCTGGGCCGCATTGGCACGGATCTTGACCATGATCAGTTCCCTGTAGACAGACTCGCTTGGCTTAAGCACCTTGATCTTGATGATATCTTCCAGTTTCCTTACCTGTTTTTCAATCTGGGACAAGATCAACTCATCTCCGCTTGCAACAATGGTAATCCTTGTAAATCTCGGATCTGCCGTCACGCCCGCCGTGATACTGTCAATACTGTATCCGCGCCTGCTGAACAGTCCTGCGATACGGCTTAAGACGCCGGGATTATTGTCGACGATTAATGAATAAACTCTTTGCATATTGCACCTCTTTCCCATTTGCGTTTTCAAAAACAGAGTGCGTTCTGTTTTTTAATCATAACAACATCTTTTGGATTTGTCAATAGGATGGCGGAGATTTTAACGAAATTCCAATATTCCTTCCACATCCTCCGTGATATAGTCCGCGCCAGCTGCCTCCAATTCTTCGCGGCTTCCGAATCCATACAGCACTCCCAGGCAGTGGATATCATTTTCCTTTGCCCCAGCCACATCATGCTCCCGGTCGCCGATCATCAGCACCTTGGATCGCTCGGATGTCCGGCAGTTTGAAAGCGCATAACGGATCCCCTCCGCCTTCGTACCCCGGCCGCCATCAAGCTCCATGCCTGCCACGTAGTCAAAATAAGGCGACAGCCCGAAGTGTTCTATGATCTGCCTCGCAAAGGGCTCCGGCTTTGACGTGGCCACCACCAGCGTCTTTCCATCTTCCTTCAGTTTGCTTGCCACCGCCTCGAATCCATCGTATACCCGGTTTTCAAAAATTCCTCTGTCTTTATAATACTCCCGGTAGTAGCCGATCGCCTCTAAGGTCTGTTCCTTGGAGAATCCATAGAATCTTGGGAAGGAATCCGTAAGCGGCGGACCGATAAACTTGTACAATTTGCGCCTGTCCGTCTCCACGATCCCGTATTTTTTTAATGCATACATTACGGAATTCGTGATTCCCAGGGAAGAATCTGTGATCGTCCCATCTAAATCAAAGAAAAATGTGTCATATCTTTTTTCCATCTTAACTCCTTCCTTTTGCCTGACATGTAATCTGACCTTGATTATAGTATGTTCCAGCCGCTTCTGCAAGCGGCAATTCTGCGTCCGGCTGCCGCAAAAATAGCGGGAGCCTCCGTTTGCCGGAAGGTTCCCGCTATCCCATCTTCTTACTGCGGCTCTACTTTCATCTGCGCCGTCTCTAATTCTCCCTGGATCGTAACGCCATACGTCTTGCCTTCATAAGTATATTCCGTCGTATATACGCCGTCTTCCAGCAATTCTTCCGTAATGTCGATCTCCTGGCCGCCAATCGCCAGTCCCAATGACTTGCTGTCTTCGTGGTACACCAGTTTTGGATTCCGTTCATCCTGATCAATGGTAATGTACGTCCCGTCTTCCGCCCGAAGCACCATATGATCTTGCGTTGACGCCTCTTCATCCAGCGTAAGATTCCGAAACCACAAGCTTACCTTGTCCTTCACTTCCTCTACGATCTTGCCGTCCGTAGCCGCAACCGACACGATGGATACGGATAGCGTC
>ENA-OPRR01002419-OPRR01002419.1-human-gut-metagenome-genome-assembly--contig:-NODE-2419-length-12262-cov-2.851643_pt1 | contig 12262 bp, 7 predicted proteins | sample MGYA00241796_ERZ501883 | MGnify/ENA primary metagenome ERZ501883 (study PRJEB25962, sample SAMEA2042406) | human gut metagenome | biome: human gut; feature: human-associated habitat; material: faeces...
GGCCCATATCGAGCGGGATATGGAGCAGATTCTGGCCGGCCACGGGTTCCAGAGCGAGGACGCCGCCGGGGAGTACTATATTCGCTCCGGCGTCAACTGGGGCTACACCGGCGCCCAGCTCGCCAGCGGATTGGACGTCCAGGTGGTGGCCGCCATTGCCGCCGTGCTGCTGCTCATCCTCTTTACCGGCTATCTGATCATCTACAACGTGTTCCAGATCTCCGTCACCAACGACATCCGCTTCTACGGCCTGCTCAAGACCATCGGCACCACCGGCCGCCAGCTCAAGCGCATCATCCGCTACCAGGCACTGGCCCTCTCCCTGGCGGGGATCCCGGTGGGGCTGCTGCTGGGCTGGCTGGTGGGGGCGGGTCTCACCCCGGCGGTGATCGGCCGGCTGAACGGCGTGACCAATGTTGTGTCCGTCAACCCCGTCCTCTTTGCGGCCTCCGCCCTGTTCGCCCTGGTGACGGTGCTCCTGTCCTGCCGAAAGCCGGGCCGGATGGCGGCGAAGGTGTCCCCTGTTGAGGCGGTGCGCTACACCGAGGGGAGCAAAACCCGCAGGAAGGCCGGAAAGCGGGCGGGGAAGGGGGTCTCCCTGCTCTCCATGGCCTGGGCCAACCTGGGCCGGAACCGGGGCAAGACGGTGGTCACCGTGCTCTCCCTGTGTCTGGCGGTGGTGCTGCTCACCGTGACGGTCACCTTCACTCAGGGCTTTGACATGGACAAGTATCTCTCCAAAAGCATCTGCACGGACTTTGTCCTGGCGGACGCGGGGCATTTTCAGGTGGGGGACACCTTCCACGCCGGTATGGCCCTGCCCCAGGAGGTCATTGTCCAGGTGACCAGCCAGGGCGGCGTGGCCGAGGGGGGAAAGGTCTATGGAATGACGACCGCAGTACAGGAGGGCGTGACGGAGGACTGGTTCCGTTCTGCCAACCAGCAGTGGTATACCGAGGAGCAAATGGAGAGCTTGATTACGGGCATGGAACGGGATGCTGGTAACCACCTGCTGGACAGAGCACAGCTCTATGGCATGGAAGGCTTTGCCTTGGATCAGCTGGACGTGATGGAAGGGGACCTGTCCAAGCTGTATGAGCCGGGCGGGCGCTACATTGCCGCCGTGTATAACAAGGATGACTATGGCAAGTGGAGGCCAGACTCCCATTGGGCCAAGGTGGGGGACCAGGTTACCCTGCGGTACGTGTCAGAATTTGAATATTACAGCCCCACCACCGGGGAGGTCTTCGGGTCCGAACCCCCGGAGAAAGAGGCATACTTGTCCCGGGCGGTGGAATACCAAGAGATTACCTATGAGGTGGCGGCGCTGGTAGCTGTGCCCAGCTGTCTGGGTTATGGATACTATGGGGCGGATGAATTTGTGCTCAACGATGTAACATTCTGCCAGGATACGCAGAGCGACAGCGTGATGCTCTATGCCTTCAACACCCAGGAGGGCGGGGCGACGTCCATGGAGGACTTCCTGGCCGACTACACGGAAAACCAGAATCCCCAATACGACTATGTGAGCAAGGTCACCTACCAGGCGGAGTTTGAGAGCTTCCGCGCCATGTTCCTGATGCTGGGCGGGGCGCTGAGCTTCATCGTGGGCCTGGTGGGCGTGCTCAACTTCTTCAACGCCGTGCTCACCGGCATCATCACCCGCAGGCGGGAGTTCGCCGTGCTCCAGTCCATCGGGATGACCGGCGGGCAGCTCAAGAAGATGCTGGTGCTGGAGGGCCTCCTCTACACCCTGGCGGCCGTGCTGGCCTCTCTGCTCCTCACCGTGGTCATGGGGCCGCTGCTGGGTACCGCCGTGAACAGCCTGTTCTGGTTCTTCACCTACCGTTTCACCCTGGCGCCCATCCTGCTTATTTTCCCCATCTTCGTGGTCCTGGGGTTGGTGATCCCCCTGCTGACCTACCGCTCCATCGCCCGGCACACCGTGGTGGAGCGCCTGCGGGAGGCGGAATGACAAACGGGCGCAGGATATAAAACGAGAGCCGACTTGTTTGACAAGTCGGCTCTTGTTTTGGCCTATGATAAAAATGCACCCATTAAGACCCTGCGGAGCAAGGGCTTGAGGGAAAGGATGGTTTATAAAGCAGAAGAACTCTTGACCACACGGCCCCTGCCGCTTTTTATTTTGCAAACTTGGGCCCGGATACTTCATTTCCCGCGAATGCATTGGGGCCGGGGTTGGACAGGGAGAAATACATCTTTGCCGCCTTAGTCGTACCGAAGTCCTGATTGGAGCCGCTGTCCTGCACCTCATTAAAGGCATCCCGGAACATTTGGTTGTGCGCCTCCTCACGGTTGAGCAGGAAGTCGATGGTTTCCCGTACCTTTTTGTCCTCAATCTGGCGGTAGAGGTACTCGTATACTACCTTGGCCCGCTGCTCGGAGGCAATATTGCTCAGCAGATCCGCGCAGAGATCTCCAGTGACAGTGACATAGTCTGCTGTCCAGGAATAGCCGGAGGCGTTGATGAGACCGGGATTCAAGCCAAGCAAAACATGTGTTTCGATCTCGCCTGCCTGGACCTTGTCTGCTTCCACGTCATGACCGTTGAGCAGATTGATGGTCTGAGCTACCATTTCCATGTGGCTCAGCTCCTCCGCCGCGATATCCATAAACAGATCCTTGATCTTGGGGTTTCTGATGCGGAAACTCTGGGACATATATTGCATGGCAGCTTTTAGCTCGCCGTTGCCGCCGCCGAGCTGCTCCTGCAATAGTGCGGCATACTGAGGATTGGGCTGCTCCACTTCTACTGGATGAAACAGTTGTTTTTCGTGCTTGAACAAGCATATCACCCCTTCCGATTGGTTGTGTTTAGCTTTCCGCAATTTAGAAAAGCTATGCGGGCTCTGTTCGTTTTGCATGATACAGGCGGCAGATTGAAATACCTTTACCACCAAAAGAATACGATATGCATTAGGAAAGAAAGGTCATATATACTTACAAGGGAGCAATCAAGCCGACTTTACCAGCGCAAATTTTTATACGATGCCGCACTAGAGAGATGACGGCCTCCCGCGCGGGGCCCCCATATTTCTTGGGATCGTAGAGCGCGGCGTCATGAGCCAGACAGTCCCGTAACGCCTGGGTATAGGCGGCCCGAAGCTCCGTGGCGAAGTTGACCTTACACACACCCATGGATACCGCACGCTGCACATCTTCGTCCGGGACACCGGAGGAGCCATGGAGCACCAGGGGGATATCTACCGCTTCCCGGATCTGAGTCAGCCGCTCAAAGGCCAGCCTGGGCTTGCCCTTGTAGAAACCATGTGCGGTCCCAATGGCTACGGCTAAAGAGTCGATTCCCGTTTCCGGGACGAACCGGGCCGCCTCGCCTGGATCTGTGTAAAGATCCTCACCTGGCTTGACCTCCAGATCATCCTCCTTACCACCCAGTTTCCCCAGCTCCGCTTCCACACAAGGCCGGGAAGACATCCCGCTTGCCATCTCCACCACTCTGCGGGCCAGGGCGATATTTTCGTCCAGCGGCAGTTTAGAGCCGTCGATCATCAGGGAGGTATAACCGTCTGACGCGGCCTGCTGACATAGTCCAAACCGGTCTCCGTGATCCAGGTGCATAGCCACTGGCACAGACGCCTTGCCGGCCATAGCACGGGCCATGGCCGCGAAGACTGCTGGCTCCGCGTATTTTAATGTGGATGGCGTCGTCTGAAGTATGACCGGCGCGTGCTCGGCCTCCGCCGCCGCGATGACAGCCTGCATCATCTCCATATTTTCTACATTGAACGCGCCTACCGCATAACCGTTTGCACGGGCATCCCTCAAAAGTCCTCTGCTGTTTACCAGTGCCATATAATATTTCCACCCTTTCCGTATTCAAGGCTTTGCTTTCTCCAGATTTGCTTCAGTCCCTGAGTACCGCATAGAGATAGTCGTCGATGCAGTCCCCCACACGGTCCATCAGGAGGTCTTCAGCCTTGGGAGGCAATATACCCACATGGACTCTGGCGTATTGGACTGGCATATACTGGCTGATCAGGGCCATTGGGATGCCTGCTGTGTTCAAATTATCCAGCAGGAGGCGGAGCGCACCCTGCACCTTGCTGTTGGTCAGGTAATACCGGGCCCGGTCTGAGTAGCTGAAAGCCCGGGCGTACCGCTTCTCCGGCATAGAGCCATGATAATATTTGGCCCACTGGCCCTGGTCCTCCAGCATGACTTGCTCCAGGATCTCACGAAAATGGGAACACGGGAAATCCATCATCCCATACAATTCCCGTTCGATCTGCTCCAGGGCAAACAGTCCTTCCCGGAGGGCGAAGGTCAGAGCTGGTCCGACCTTGAGAATGGCGATCCCGTCCTCTACCATCTTTCGAAGGCATTGCCGCGGCTGATAATCCGTGGAATGTCCTTCAAAGACCAGGTTGGGGTGCCGCTTTAAATGCTCCGTCAGGCTGTGGGCGGCCGTCCGGTCATATTCGATCACGCTTTCGTCGGCAAATTCCACCCCGGGCTGCACCACAATGGCAACCACACGCTCCCATGCCGCCTCCAAATGATTGGAGCAGAACGCCGCCTGGAACGTGGACAGCGTGGCTTCGCAGTCCTCCGGCGCGGTTACGGTTACGCTGTCCTCATTTTCCTGGGCGCCGCCTGGGATGGGCACCTCACTGCCGATGATATAGACCGGCGCAGGGGCTTCCGGGTGCCACGCACTGTATTGGGCAAAAGCTTCCTCGGCGATACGGCAGAGTTGGGCGCCGCGGTGGGCGATCACAACATCCGATAACCGCTCATTGGGCGCGTCGTCCGCCAGGCGCATGCTGGTATCAATATGTATTTTGGAAAAGCCAGCCAGTACATAGGAGCGGATCAGTTCGCCTGCGTTTTTCATTGCCTCAGCCTCGGGAAGATGGGTCCAGGTCAGCGGACCCAGGTGGTCGCCGCCGCAGAGCAGTTTGTCAATCGGGAAATTTTCCTCTTCAGCTAAACGGTTCAGAAACGCCCGGAACGCTACCGGGGTCATACCGGTATAGCCGCCGTTCTGGTTCACTTGATTTGCAGTCGCCTCTACCAGCACCACCGTATCACGGTCCTTGGCCCGGCGAAGGGCCGCCCGAATTACATACTCGTTGGCACTGCAGCAAGAATAGAGGCCCATTTCACGATTCTGTCCGCGCTTTTGCAAGAGTTCAGAAATCGGATTTTGAATTTGTAGATTGGTCATAGCTTCCCCTTTCCTTTTGCACAGAGGGCACCCGGCGATAGCCGCCGGGTGCCCCATTGGCACGTTCTGTTTTCAGACGATAAAATTTAAGAACTTCTTCATTGGGTCTTGCTGGCTTTGCGGGCGGCCAACTCCTCCATGATCTCAGCGTGGCGCTTCTCGGTCAGCTTATAGAACAGCATGGGGACAACTGCAAGGATTATAATTCCAGCACTGACTAGCGTATATACAAAGTGGAAAGAATTTAATACGTTCACCGGCTGTACGGTCTCTTGGGGAATGTAGCCAGTCAGACCGATTACAGCGGCAACAGCGATACCTGCGACTGCCATGACACACTTGGTCACGAAGCAACGGGTAGAGGTAATCATAGCTTCATTGCGCTGGCCGGTTTTCCATTCGCCATACTCAATTGTATCCATCATCATCGCGTTGACACAGACCATGACAGCTCCAACGCATACAGTTGAGACAGAAGATGTGGCAAAAAGTACAATAGCGTTATGATACCCGGCAAAGTAGAGAACGAGGCTGGATATTGTCATGAGCCCGGCAAAGAGAAACATGCAATTCTTTTTCCCAATATGCTGAGAGAGAAAGGTGAAGATCAATGCGCCTACAACCATACCAACCAGATTAATCAAGTTCAGCACAGTCATATAACCCAGGCTGCCCCAGTTATATACACAATAATAATAATTGAGATAGCCTTTCAGCATCATACCTAGCAGGCAAAAGATATTTGAGATTTGGATCAGGAGCAAGGGCTTGTTTTGAAAAATATTTTTTAGTGCCAGTTTGAGCTCAAACTTCTCACTGTCGTCTGGTACCACATGCTCCCGTACCAACTTGAAGGAAATCAGGTACATGGTCACACCCCAGACGGCAACAGCAAGTGCAAGGAAAAAGTAAACATACCAGTTAAATTCGCCAAAGAAGGCCAGTGCCATTGGCATCACTAATCCAATAATTCCAGTAATGGTATTGGACGCGGTGGTAGTGAAGCCAACAATTTCCGAGCGCTCTTTCGTATTGCTGGTCATTGCCGCAGGCAAGCTCCAGAATGGTATATCCACAGAGGTAAACACAATACTGCCTGTGATGATATACATAATACCTGCAAAAATGCACAGTCCGATGGTGCCGATATCGGGCTTAAAGAAAGAGAGTGCTAAACAGATCCCCATAAGAGGACCTGAGCGGAGAAGCCACGGGCGAAACCGGCCCCACTTACTCCTAGTACGGTCTGCAATGATACCCATAGAGATATCGGTAAAGGCGTCAAAGAATCGAGCCCCACCAAAAAGGAACGCTAGGAAGCCGGCGGGCAGCTTTAGAATATCCGTTAAAAACGGAGTAGTCCAGGTAGACCACAAGGTATACATAGAATCATGCCCGAGTACACCAATTGCGTGGCCGAGCTTTTCCTTCTTGGTACATTGCCTTGGTTCTTCCTCTAATTTAGCTTCCTTAACGACTTCGGTAGACACAAAATTTCCCTCCTTGTTTCTTCCTCAACGAGTTGCGGGGCAAGCGCGAATAACCTTGGCATGGGTCCCTGTGGCTCTTGCATTTATTTAATGATACTCCGGCAACCAGTCGCCGTGGGCCTGTATGAGGTCGTCCACAAGGCTGCGGATCTCATCGATGGTCAGTTCGCTCCCGGCATGGGGGTCCAGCATGGCGGCCTGATAGATGTACTCCTTCTTCCTGGTGAGAGCGGCATCTACGGTGAGCTGGTGCACCTCGATCTGCCGCCGATTCAGCGCGGCGAGCTGATTGGGAAGCGGCCCCATGTGGCAGGGGGAGAGATGACCCTCGTTTACCATACAGGAGACTTCCACACAGGCATCGAAGGGCAGGTTGTCAATAAGCCCAGTATTGAGAACGTTACCAGCAAATCCAAAGGTTCTGCCGGTCTCCAGTGCCTCGATGATGCCGGCGGCGTACTCGGCGGCATTGCGGGCGAAAATACGGGGGATATCCGTTATTACAGATTTACAGGACAGCTTGAAAATGATGGCAGGGGAAGTGCTGTGATGGGCGGTATTGCCGGTATTAATGGCAGTGAAGACGGATGCCCGGCACTGATGTGAAAGCGGTCGATAAGCTCAGGATGGTCCTTTTTGATGAACCAGGGGTAATATTCGCTGCTGTGCTCGCTGGATTCTGTGACGAAGTAGCCGAACTGCTTCATGATTTCGAAGCGAACCATATCATGATGATTATCAGGAGTAAACTGCTCGGCCACTGACGGAATTCTGTCCGCATACTCAGGATGTAACTCACGCAATGCAAGCGTGGGGGCGTAAATTGGTCCCTCCTGGGCACGCTTGCGGATGATGGGATAGAGATCCTCGCCGTTGCGGCTAATCTCTAATAGCCAGGCCATGTGGTTGATGCCCGAAATCTTGTAAGAAACGCCGTCCCAGGGCATGCCAAGCTCGGCGAGGAGTTCAGGTACACAGGCCTGGTGGGAGTGGCACAGACCAACTGTATTGACAGAACTGGCTCGGAACATCGCCAAGCATAGCATGGACATGGGGTTTGTATAATTGATGAAGAGTGCATCAGGACAGACCTTCTCCATGTCTTTCGCAAAGTCCAACATTACAGGGATGGTGCGCAGTGCCCGGAACATTCCACCGATGCCGTGCGTATCTCCGATCGTCTGGCGCAGTCCATATTTTTTGGGAATTTCAAAGTCTGTAATCGTACAGGGGTCATATCCTCCCACTTGAATGCAGTTAATGACGTATTTTGCTCCACGTAAAGCATCCAGCCGGTCTGCATATTTGACGACCTTAGCCTTTCCGTCGTTAGAGTTCCGGTTAATATTAGAAAGCATCATATAGGACTCTTCCAACCGCTGATGGTCAATGTCATAGAGCGCATACTCAAACTCGCGCATAGCATCCGTCGTAATGCAGTCGCCTAAAACATTTTTTGCAAAGACGGTACTGCCTGCGCCAAGAAATGTAATTTTATCCAAATGAGTAACCTCCTATTTTATTTGGAATGAAACATTATGCCTTAGTGGTATAAGTCAAATAATCCAAATCAATAACCGGAGTATCGCACACAATGCGGATCGTGTGCGAACCGGCTGGTAGATCAGTCTTTTGAAACAAAAGCTTTCCCACAGCCGCAGCTCCGTTAACATTTACCTGCTGCACAAACTCATTATCGATATAAACGCTGGCAACACCGAAGTTGGAATCATTTTGTCCATACCAACGGATTTCGCTTCCAGTAAATTCGAACTCGACCGAGGCGCCGGCACTAATGGCATAACGGGCGGTTCCTTCCTGAAAGACGTCATGATAGTCATCATTCCATACGCCTGTATACACCAGTTGGGCGTCCATTGCATCAACAGTAACCGTCGTCTCCGGCGGCGTTGGTTGATCTTGCTCTGGTAGATAAGAAATATAGTCCAAATTGATGTTCCAGGCGTTTTGTACAAGGCGAATGGTATGTTCTCCTTCCTCCAGTCCCGTACGCTCAAACATTAGCTGCCCAGTTGCTTCCTGGCCGTATAGGATTATGTTTTCCACTAACTCTCCGTCTAAATAGACATCTGCAGTGCCAAAATTGAAGCTCATCTCTGCATACAGGCGTACGGCTGTACCACGGAAAGTCAGTTCAGCATAAGCGCCGGCTTCGTCTGTGCGCATTGCGTTTCCCATGTAGAACTCGCTGTTGTGATACTCTTCCCAATTCCCAACATAAGTGATCCGATCCGAGAGCGCATCGACCTTTTCATAGATGGGTTCAAGGGTAGCAGCTTCATATGCAAAGCGGTCAATATCAATCACTCCGCTCTTGCACACAATTTTAATGGTATGCTCGGCAGCCGGAAGATCAAGCGCTTCAAAAAGACATACGCCTGCTTCTGCGGCCCCATTCGCATCAACTGTTGTTTTCAGTTCATCGTCCAAATAAACTTCTGCCGTGCCAAAATTGGTATCCCTCTGGCCATACCAGCGAATGGAAGTTCCAGTAAAGGAGAATACAACCGAAGCATCCGTACTGTTGGTATAACGTGCAGTCCCTTCGCTGAAAGATGCGTTATTGTCATCATGCCATGTCCCTGTGTAAATAAGAGCCTCGTCTCTGTCATCAACAGAGGTGAAACCATAATCAGGGTCAACAGGTTCTGGATCCGGTTCCGAAATTTCCACCGCTTTAACCAGTAGATAGTCGGAAAAACGTGTATTGAATACAGCGTTATCACCCATCAGGTTTGTTGCCACGACACGATCATTGACATAGTCAACAATCCTATACATTTTATTTGGATCTAGCCCCTTCAACTCAATATCTGGATAGCCAGTGGGGCTATATTTGCTCCCATCTTTGTAGAAGGCATAGTACATAACCCCGTCTTTCTCCACCACATAGGTTTCGTAAGGGTCAAAACCATAACTGTAAAGATCGCCAATAAACCGGCCTTTCTGCAACTGAACTGTATCCGCAATCCCAAGCCATTTTTCATATTCTTCCTTGGCAGTACCGCTAAGGTCACGTTTTTCAATGAGAACAGAGCCCGTACCGACGGCACTTGGATACCAGATGTTATTGTGGTCGGCTGTAACAGGGAAATAATCTCCCATCAGTGCCTTGTAGGCTTTCACGCGTCTCCTTGTTTGATCCACAGAAGTGGGGTCAGCCGTAGCAATCTGTGTCATATATGGTAAACTATAGTAGTCCTGGGGCGTACCGCAGTTGCACAACAAATTGAACACATTGGGGTCGTTGGCCACCATAGCCTCATAAGAGACGCGGTATATCTCGGATTGCTTTTCAGTGGATTCTTCTGGCGAGGCGTGGTTATGTGCAGGATTGTAGCATTCAGGCATACTCCACACATAATCTCCCTTGAAGCCATCGAACCCCCAATCATTCATTGCACGGTTTACAAAGTCAACTTGGCTTGCAATCGCACCATCCGCCATAGGGCAAAGTGCATATCCCAAGCTGGGATTGGTCCCACCACCAGGAGTAGGAAGCCTTGCAGGTCTTCCATCTGCATCCATAACGAAATATTCAGGGTGTTGCTGATAGAGTATACTATCGATCCCGCCGTCACAAGGTCTCCACCAAAGGAGTGCAGTCATACCATGCTCATGAATTGCATCTGTCAGCCGCAACGCATCGGAGGCTCCATTTGGAAACTTTTCTGGATTTAAGGCCCAGTCTCCTGCATTGGTATACCAACCATCATCCAAAGTGATCTGCTTGACTCCGGCTGCCTGAAGTTCATCCAATTTGCCGATTATTAAGTCGATCGTCCAGTTAAACCCCCAGCCCCAGCTTTCCCATCGGAGATCATAGCTGCTATCAGGAATATCCCCAGGTGCAGGCATAATCACGCCCAAGTGATCCATTGCATTTTTGTAACCTCTCAAGCCGTTATAATAGTCACCCGGATGGACTACAGCAAAGCTCTCACCAATTTCGATCACGCTTCCGGCGGCAATGACTTTGCCTGGCCACCCGATAGAAACTTGAGCTGAATCACTGGTTTCCTGAACCGGAGTATGTACCTCCCTCCTGGTTGCAGAAGCATCGCCAACGGTAATCCCTCCATCAGCAATGTAAATATCTGACACAGGAATACTTGCAGCCGTGTCATCCTGTTTATTTTCCCTACTGAACTTGCCAGAGTCGGTCAGGTCAATCTTTTGAAGCGTATCATAGTAGTGCATCGGCCCCTCACCGCCGCCGTTATAACTCCAGATACGATCTTCCGCACCATAAAGCTCATACACACTGCCAATGAACCAAGACACTTCCACATCAGAAGCTCCTGCCTCATAGGATGTTGCAGTATATACCACACCCTCCTCGATATCAGAGGTCTCCAGCACATAGGTACGAATTAGGCCCGTGCTCATGCTCTGAGAGGTAATGGTCATTCTCTGACCGCTGCCCATCACTCCGCTGGTGCTCTGCTCCACATCACATGAAATATGGCTGAAGTCCTGAACCTCCTGCCCTCCAACCACTGGCCCTCCCAATGGAGAAGGCTTGCTCATCTGGATAAGCCCAGACCCCTCTGTGCGGTACAGAGTGATTGTCTGCCCGTCCGCGTCATAAGTGACGCGGACGCCATTGCCGGCAATGGCATAATCACCTTCTGCAATCAGTCCTGCGTTGCCGGTGTCCGTTGCAGGCGCCGCCGCAAAAGAAGCGGTGGGCAAGAGCTGCAGACACAGCATCGTACTGAGCGTGAGTGATATGAACTTTTTACCACGCATTTCCGAGTCCTCCTTCTCTATAATCCTTTGTGTTGAAAGTCGCCTGCTAGAATCGCTTTATTCTCCCACATACGAAAAATAGTCGAAGTCAACCACCGGAGACACACAGACGATGCGGATGGTATGCTTCCCATAGGCCAGACCGTCCGCCTCAAATAGAAGCTGCTGAGCCGCCGCCGGCCCATACACATTTACCTCCCCTGCCAGAACGCCGTCCACGTATACCTCCGCAGCGCCGAAATTTACATCATTTTGACCATACCACCGAATGGCCGTCCCCACAAATGTGAACTCCACGGACGCGCCGATCTCGTTGGTATAACGGGCCGTCCCTTCATAAAAGCTTCCGTTGCTGTCGCTATTCCATGCACCCGTAAACACCAGGGAAGCATCCCGGTCATCCACCGGGACATATACGGGCGCAGGCTCGATTGGACCATACGCATACACATTGAGTTCGGCGGCAGTACCGAACCCACCTGCGCCGGCAATCGCCTTGAGCTCCAGGCCGACGGCTTCTACCGGTGCAAAGCTCACGGTTTTATCCTTGGCATCGAGCGCCCAGTCTGAGCCGGAGGCGACTAGGTCCTTGCTGCCGTCCTGGTGGATGGCGTATAGCTCATACTCCGAAATTATGCCATTTGTCCCGTTTTGACGTGGGGTATAGACGAAGCGGCCGACGGTATAGGGCTGGTCAAAGGAAACGGTGATACTCTGCGGCAGTTCATCTTTGGGAGCATAGTTGGTATGCCATATTGTGCGGACGTTTCCATCGAGGACATTGGAGGCG
>ENA-OPRR01002424-OPRR01002424.1-human-gut-metagenome-genome-assembly--contig:-NODE-2424-length-12231-cov-3.170664_pt1 | contig 12231 bp, 10 predicted proteins | sample MGYA00241796_ERZ501883 | MGnify/ENA primary metagenome ERZ501883 (study PRJEB25962, sample SAMEA2042406) | human gut metagenome | biome: human gut; feature: human-associated habitat; material: faeces...
CAGGGGAAAGGTCATGGCGTATCTGTTTCAACGGCTCGCTGTCTGTCTAAGGTATTGAATTGCTTTATTCAGTTATCAAAGAACACGAAAGAAGAAAATCGTCTTTCCTATATACCGCGTTGGAAAAGAGCAGAAGCGTAACCAATCTTCAAAACTTTTTTCTTTTCCTGTACCATATAGGGAAAGAAAGTGTCATTCTGCTAAGTTGATGATGAAAAAATTTCTTTTCACACCCTAACTACCTATACAATACCGTTTCTGCCAACTATGAAATGAAAGATTTTCTTTGCTCCATATAGGGAACGGCAACTACCAAATGTTAAGTTGAGAATGAAAAGATTTTCTTCTTTTCGCATAACACTGTCCACTAATCATGAATTTCCGTCATGTTTCTCAAAAAAAGTTTAGATTTTCTCAACTTCCACTCCATATAGGGACAGCAAGCCTCGATTTAATGAGTAATTTTGAAAAAAAGTTAGATTTCCTTTTCTTGCACCATATCTGTACGCTAGTTGATGTTTTGTTGCAGATTTTTTGAAGAAATTAAAAAATACCGTCACTCCCTTGTGGAACAGCGGTATCATTCTCAATCATATCTGCTATGTCTGTTGTCATTTGTTTAATTTTTAATTCCTGCTTTTCTGTTAGTCTTGTATGTCTGTCGATTTCTTCCAGATAATTTGCTCCTGTTTTCTTTTCAATCTCTTTTATCATCAATAAAGAGGGCATGACCTGTCTTTCTAACCAGCGTTTTGTTTTATCCATATTGACAGCAACAGGCGTCATAATAAACGGAAGTGAGGTCGTTACATTATCTAAAAATATATCCCATAAAATATAATCGGGAAAATCTATCTGTGTGAGGATAAGGCTTGCTATGGTCTGTTCGGGATTTCTTGAAAAAACAAGTTGTTCTATCGTTTGTTCTGCTTTTCCATTTTTCAAACGAATTTCAAAGCGGTTCTTAATGTCTGTTTTTATGCCCTTGCTTTTTTGTTCCTTTTCTTTTTCATACAAGCAAAAGTAAATAGAATTACTCTTTGAACCAATATAAAAAGTTTTTGCAGTATCTCCATTTGTACCCGATAATTTTCCGCTGTCTACTGCTTCATGGGTTCTTGAACGTTTCCATACCTTGTTGGCATAATAGCGTTCCCTTAGAATTTCTATATCCAGCAATCCGCCCATATCATTGATTGCTAAATCTATACGTTTAAAAACGCCTTGATAATCTATACAACAGCTTAAAAAGCAATACCAGTCTATCCCTCTTGCCTGTAAAACATATTCCAAGTTCCGACACCCCACACCTCTTAATTCCAATAAAACACCCATAGAACTATCTTTAGAAGCATTTACACTAATATCCCCATAGATATACTGTTCTTCATAACCGAACATTCCGTAATCTTCATGTATAAAATATTCGCTTTTCATTGCCAGTACATTTTTTATAATTTCCAATGCGTCTGTGGTAGGAAAACGAACACGCAGATAGTCAATCGTTAAAGTGAAAGGCTGTGTACAATTACAATAATCAAGATAATGTAGAAGTATATGTTTCATTTCTTTACTAGCTTTTGTTTTTCCATTTTCAATTTCATTTAGGTTCTGCCTGCTGATTTGTAGTTCCTGTGCCAGTCGTGATTGCGAATAATCACAGGCATTTCTCTTTTGCTTTAATGCTTCAATAAATTTTATATCATTCATGCTTATTCCTCCAATCAAAAAAGGCATATACTCATAGGAGCATACACCTTGTATCTTATATTTATTTTCTATTGATATGATGTTTTAGACCTGTCGGGTAGAAAGAATAGGGTGTGAAGTGAAATAAGTTCTTATAACCTTATAAATCGTTGCATATCAGCAGTTTTGTATTTGTTTTTGCTCTTGTCTTTTGTAATAGTACCCCCCTGTTAGATAACGGGGGCTTAATATTCGCTCGCCACAGGCTCACTCACAGACGAAGTGAACCAGCCACTTGCAAGACATGGCCACTAAAAACGGCGGAAAAATCTAAGAGATTTTCCCACCGCCGTGTCTGGATCACTCCGTCTATGCTCTTTTACCGGCTTTGAATATGCAAGTAATATTTCTTGCTTTAAAGTATAGTTCTATTTCTTTTTTTATGTCCTCAATCTCTGCTTGTGGAAAATTAAAATCATCTAGCCAAATCATCATGCTATCATTTTCATCAGGTACTGCTTCAATGATGGCTTTGTAGATATGCGTTTCATCTTTTATTGCAAGAAGATAATCGTACATATGAACATTTTTCATAGCTATCGTATATTTTTTATTATTGTTTTCATCTATCTCATTTAAGTTTTTTTCTTCAAACTTCATTTTGTTATAGGTATACCAAAGCTGCCATATTAAAATTACAACCATAATTATATCGTATATAATCCAAGAACTTCCTAAGCATAGTGGCAGTAAAATGCATAAGATAATGACAAAAGGTATCATCCATAATGTTCTTCTAAATTTACCTTTATAATTCATATTCCAGTAAATAATAGATTTATCTTTTTTATTTGATGTATTTGTTTTTTGCTCTGCTTTTTCAATAACTACTGGGCATATTTTATGTAGCAAATTTGATATTTCTGTTTGACGAAGTTCATCAGCAGTTTGTTTGTCACTAGGAGATAGATATTCTTCACCATTAAAATATATAAACCTAATTTGTTCATAATTCCAAACAGGGCTTTCGTGTAAATAATATATTTTTTCAACTCCGTGTCTTGGAAAAAGACGACCGTTCATAACTACCCAGTTTTCACTAATAAGGACAGGGAAATATTTTCGTAATATATTGTGCTCAAACAATACTTTTTCAAAACATTCACCTTGTAGAGATTCCTTTAATTCCTCTTTTGTTTTGATATGATTTAATACAGGTACGCAGTGATAAGATAATTTAATATATCGCCATATCTTGCGTGCTGTAAAAATAGTGATGAGCCAAAATAAAACTGTGAGGAATATAAATATACCACGAGGATCGTTAATAGTCATAAAGACTCCTCTTACAGCATAAAATAGGCAAGCAAGCCAAATTACTCCAAGTAAAATTTTCTTTAATGGATAAAAACGCAGCCATTCTATCTTTGTTAGAAAATTTAATTGTGAAGTTTGTAAATTTTCTTTAGCTTTACTGCTTTCATCCGCAATTTGCTCTGTAAGTTTCTTCCTAACATATTTAGGTGAATTAAATATCACAAATAATAATACAACAAAAATAATACCATACATCATTTTCAGCCCCTTTTATCCGAACAACTTCAATTCTATTTTTTGTATTGTAGCAATTCTCTAATACCATTACAACAAAATTTTTCTCTTTTTTATAACATTTTTCTGTCAGCCGTATATACAAAAAGGAATATTCTGATTTTCTAATCGGTCAGAACATCCCTTTTTTCATCAAGCTCTATTATTTTTTCTGTCTATGCTTTCTAAAATAAGCAAGCACTGCAATCAGTAATAATGCTCCTGCTGCAAGTAAAACATAAGCCATGACAGGCGTTGTATCACCTGTTTTTACCGGTTTACTTGGATCATTAGGCTTTGATGGATGAGATGGTTCTGAAGATTCCGGCGGATTTCCCTGATAGGAATTCTGGAATTCCAGATCTCCACACTTTTTCCCATCTCCCTTTTCTGCCACTACCTCTGAAACCAATTCTCCATTTTCACTATTTTTCACATAAACTGTAATCTCATAACAGCTTTTATCATATTGATACCGTTCTTTCTCTGCTGTTGTCTGTACCAATTGATAATGATAAACACCTGCATGTAAATATTGCAATGAAAATGTCGTTTCTACCTGCTCTCCGTTTAACGAAAAAGAGTAGATTCCATTTTTCGTATTTTCCGGCATTGGTGCTTCTTGATCTAAAGCACGAAATTCATAATTTCCTGTAAAATCCATTTCCTTAACAGGATTTTCCACCACAAAACTTTGCTTTACTGTCAATGGAACTTCTGTCATGCCAGCCGCCGCAAAAGCCTGTTTTACAGGAAAACACAGAAAACTGAACAATAGAGCGAAAACAAGTATCTGTTTATTTTTTCTCATATTGTAGGTCTCCCTGTTCCTTTTGGATTTCTTCCTGAATTCTTCCAACCAGAAGATGCCTGCCATTGGTGCTGTCGGAAGTACAGGTTGATAAAGTTACAAATCTTTCGCTTTTCTGGAAGGAAAGTTCTTCAAAATAACTTGCATTCTGCCGCACATAATCCAGATACATCAAAGTATCTGTTTCTTTCTGCAGCTGCGTATTATACAGAACGCTGTCATAGGCATCGGCATGAAGGAAAGCAAAAAATTCAACCTCATGCCACTTTCCTCCATAATACAATTTCCCATGAGCATGCTTTTTAAAATAAGACGGTTCCTGATAATATTCCACTTCCCCAAACATCGCATCTTTTTCCATATGATGTCCATAAATAATACTGTTCATATCCGAAAAATCTTTTTGATTATTGCAATCTAAAAAGATGCTCCCGGAAAGGGAGAACGCTCCCAATGGATCTGTGTTTACATATTTGGAATTATCTTCTCCCTGTACCAGCGGATAATCAATATGGGTTCCATCCACGGTAAGCCATCCGATCACTTCCGGATTTTTCTTTTGAAGCTCCGCAAAGGAAATAAAATCCTTTGCGGTCGGCTTATAGGTTTCGTAAAGAGAAGCGTCTGCCTGCTGATTGATCTGCCTGGAATCCCATAGTCCGTAAAGTCCATAAAGCAATAATGGCATAAAGCAAAGTACAATCAGCCAGTTTACCGTCTTATCTGCAATCCGAATTATTTTCTTTGCGTTTTTCACTATTTTCCAGATGTTCTGCGTCTTTTTATGACTGCCAGAGAAACAAATGCTACGATTGCAACAGCTACCAATAAGATGAACGGAAGATTATTCATAAGGATACCTGTAACTGCAACATCCTTATATGTATTAGTGAACGTTACTTTATTTTCGTTTTCTCCAACTAAATTATTTTTTCTATTTTCTTTTAATGTATCCAATGCCTCTGTTTCCTGTACCGTTTTATTTGTTACAGTAGTTGTTTGATTTTCTATAACAGTAACTTTAGGTGTATACCCATCTGTTGCTGCAAGTTCTTTTACCATATAAGTTGTTCCTACCGGAAGGTTATTAAATACTAATTGTTCTCCATCGGCAAGTTTAAAAGTCTTCGTTTGTCCGGCTGTACATTCAACAGATTGTGCTCCAATCGTTCCTATAAAAGTTGTCTGGTCAGACATCGGTGATTTTGTGAATGTAATCTCAAAATCAAATTTTCTTGTTTTATCTGCATAATCCCCTTCTGTATTTTTTTCAATCGTCAAAGTGGCATCATTCTTTGCATAAGTGTTTGTAAATAAAATTTTATCTGTTTTCCCAGTTGCTCCTTGTGCTGTAATTTTTTCTATTTCCAATCCGTTTGTTCCGTTAATCACATATACACGGAGTGTATAACTAGAAGTATCATATGTTACGTTTGGCATATTTTCTTGTTTCTCTGTTACTGTATAAACATACTCTCCGGCATGTTTCCAGTTTCCTGTAAAAGAAATAGCTGTATTTTTACTGATTACATATTTTCCATCTTTTAATGTCCCTGTTTCACCTGCCTGATAAGTAACATCTGTTATCGTTGCCGGAAGTGCATCCTGTGTCTGTGATGTTGCTGTAAATTTAAAGATTGCTGCCGGTGTCGTCAGTCCGTCTGCCATTTCAAATTCTTTTGTAATCGGTACCTGTCCATTCTGATTTACATCCGGTACAGTAGGTTCTCCTGCTGCAAATACATTTGTTCCCATACTAAATAACATTGTTCCTGCTAATACCAATGCGCTAAATTTCTTTTTGTTTATCATTTTCTAATACCTCTTTTCTTAATTTTTTAAAATCCTCTGCGTCTTAACAGAGTAATTACTATACCTTTGATTTCTTCTTTTTTTACTGTGCCGTAGATCCGACTGTCTTTTGCATTTGTTCTGTTATCTCCCAATACAAAGTATTCCTCTTCACCAAGTATCAACGGAAAAGTGATCCCCTCTGTATAAGGCAGCGTCTCTGTATAAATTCCCGATTCTTGCTGTAGATAGCCATTGATTTCCAACCCATCCTCCGTCAGATTGACTTCATCTCCTGCAACCGCAAGAATTCTTCGTACCTGAACTTCTCCGTCTTTTTCCAGTACCACCGTATCGGAAGGCTGGAATTCTTGCTGCAACCGGTAATATACTGCCAGATCGCCATCCTTAAAAGCCGGGGACATCATATTGTCGCTTATGCGGCAGATACCAAAAATAAAAAGAAAGGTAACTGCCAGCAATGCAACAAAAATCAAAATCTTTAATATCAGAAACAACAGATCATCTTTTATGGATGTTTCTTTTCGTTTCTCTTGTTTCATCTCTTCTTTCCTTTTTTCAAACGCAGAAGAGCTAACCCGCCAAATGACAGTACCGCAATCGCTGCCATTCCAAGTCCGGCGCCAATTCCACGGATATTGTCTGTGATTCCTGTAGCTGCAATATCACTTTTTTCATTGACCACATCTACCGTACTGTGTTTTATTAAGGTCAAACTGCCTTCGTTTTTATTTTTTCCATTGACTGTATAGCTTGGCTGATACCCCTCGGCACTTTGTTCTGTAACGGTAATTTGGGCATTTACAGGTAAATTTTTAATCTGGATCTGCTGTCCATGTTTTAATGTAATCCGTGCGTTTCCATGCTGGAATGTAAGTGTCCCATCATTTGGTTTTTGGCTTTGGGTGGCAAAACCTGTTTTAACACTTCCTATGTAACTGTAAGTGCCATTCATCGCATTTCCACCGCTATCTGATGCCTGAATGTCAAACACAAACTCTTTGGTGCGGTCTCCTGACTTTCCTTCCACCACCTTACTGACGGTTAAATCCAGTAAACGGGTGTTTTCTACTACCCATGCTTGCTTATCCGCATCAAACTGGTAGCCAACCCGATAGAGATTTTTGCCTGCTGTCATTTGACCGTTTTGTTCAATCGGTGTTCCATTCCCGTCAATCTCTACCACACGGTACTGCCAGGTCTTTACCAAATCATTTTCCGTAGAAGGAAGTTCATAATATAAATCAACATCAAACTGATGCTCCCATTTTTTGCCTTCATTTAATACGGTATTTTCTACCTTTTGCCAGCCCTCTGCATCTGTTTTTCTTCTTTGTAACTGAACGTTCACTTCTGCTTCTGTATGATCCCTGCTCGTCCATGCCTTTTCTACATTGACTTTTGTATTTCCTTTGATCAGGTAAATCGTGGCAACATTATTATTCATATCTACTGATTGAATCATTTTTGTTGTCTTCGGTTCATATACTACCCATCTGACATTGCCGCTATTTGTATAATCCTCTTTCGCATCGTTTTCTCCCCGGAGAACCGCCTGGATACTCGCAGATGGTGTTTTTGTTCCATCCTGATATAAATCCGTTACCAGCATAGCGCCTTTATTCACGGTATGGGTACGTTCTTCAATCACCTTTTCTGTACTCGGATCAATTTGTCCATCTTTGATCTCTGCGGTCACATATCTGACTGTATAAGGAATGGTCGGTTTACTTTCATATTTTTTCCACACTGCCCGTACTGTAATGATTGCATGGGTTTGTGCGCCTTTATGCGGCTTATCATTAAATGGGTTTCCATTGGTATGTCCACTTCCCGGATCCGCTTTCATATAGAAACAGTTTTCCAAATCATTGAGCATGGAAACATCCAGTAAATATTCCATTCCCGGTCTGCTTACATACGGATCTCCATTGGCATCCTTACGTACCTCCCCGGTCAAATATCCCCACATTTTATCATCTGTCATTTCTCGATCCGTTGCCATGACTTCCCAATGGTCAAAAACAAATTCATTCTTGAGATCCACCGGTTTTAAATTGGATATCAAAAGTCTCTGATTATTTACCAGATTATATCCGTGAGGTCCTCCATATTGTGTCTTCGGCAGGTTGGTAATGTCTTCAGCTCTTGGAGCTTTCTTTCCTGTTTCATCTGCACCGTCTAAATAATCTAATCCAATGCGGATCGGATGGGCATTGATATTTACAAGGATTACTCCTTTATAGGCATTTTCCGGATTCCAGTCTGGTTTTGTATAATTTGTTCCTACAAATTCTTTCACTTCCTCGGAACCCCTGAAATAAAAGTATCCGTCCGGACTTGCTTCCCAATCGTCCCAGGAAACCACTTGATATTCACCCATTGCACTTGAATCTGCTGTATTTCCATCGGTACGGATCAGATACTCAATATATGGTTTTCCATCGTTATCTTCATCATAACCAATCGTATAATTGTTCTGTAAAACAGTACCCTCTTTGGTCGTAAAAGAAATATCCGGTTTATAATAACCGACTTCCCTCTTAAAGCGGAATGGATCTGTCCACTTATTCTTCCCTCCCAATCCAATTTTTGCAATCAATGTATCTGGTTTCATCGTTTTCCATTCCTGCGGATAGCCCTGGGCATCTGTCGCAGTATAAAATCCAGGATCACTTACCCCAAACAATTCACGGGTTGCATATTCCTGATGTCTGTGCGCTACCATGTTTCCACCAGAAATCGTAACGTCTTCATAGCAGTTCGCAATTTCCAGCTTATAGTGACGCTTTCCATCATAAGCGTTCGTTCCGCCTAAAGAAGTCACCGACAATGTCACTTCCGTTCCTGACGCAAGCGTTACTTTTTCCGTAAGCGTTTTCCCTACATCATTTAAGAAAACCATCGGGATGATCAGAGCTTCATCATTAATCTCTAACTGGTCTAATTCCCATGTATTTGATGTTGTCCCTCCATTTCCTGTACCATTCGGTCCTTTTCCGGTTGTTACACCATCCCATTCCCAAACAAAAGAATGTCCATCGGTCGTTAAATTCGCATTACTTTCCGTTGGATTTTTTCCATCTATTTTTATCCTGTCTTTTGCATATACCGTCTGTGACCACAGGTACGCATTAAAATGGATCTGCTGAACCTTTTCATATTCCAAAGTGATCACGACATCACTGGTAATATTCTTCAAATTGAAGGAAGTTTCATATATCATACGGTCGGGACTGTCTTTTTTTAAATTGATACGATTCCGGTCTCTTTCATACGCCATCATCCGCCCCAAAGATTCCATATGTTCTGGTGCTTCCCCTCGCCTTACTATCGTAATCTCAGCTTTGTATCCTCTTGGAATTTTCACGGTAATACCTGCATCATGTCCCTTTTTGACATAAATCGCCCGGTCTTCTCCGAATACATCACTATAGCTCCATCCATCCGGCCCATTCTCCACATCATGGTTGTCTTTTTCAAACATCTGATATTCAATCCGGTAATCGGATTCATGAGAATACGTTAAGGTGATCTTTTCGGCTTTCTTTAAAACTGCATAGACCGTTTTATTTGTAATCTGTGTATCGGTTGTATAATAAACATAATCTGTTGTACCATTTCCATTATCAATATGGAGTGTTCCCATATAATAAACAGAAACATTCCCCACATGGGCTTTTACATAAGAGTGCAGCTTATTATCCCTGTTCATTACAAAATGAGGGACATGTTCCTTAATCTTTCCTCCATCAATCGTCGTAATCCCTTCCGAAAAGTGCAGATCCGTACAGGGAACTACCCCCGGTTCGTCATACAGACACTGAAGTTCAAACTTATCAATCGGAATTTTTGCACTTTCCATCTGTACGCTGTATCCCATTCCCTCTAAATCTGAGAGCGTAAATGGTACGTTTTCATCAAACTCCATCGTTTCTTCTGTGCTTCCATCGGTAAATTCTTCTGTGGTTTCTTCTGGAAGTTCTGGGGTATCACTATTTTGAGTTTCTTCTTCTGGAACTGTTTCTGTCGCATCCTCTGGAGATGCTTCTGGGACTTCCTCCGGTACAGATTCCGTTGTTTCTTCTGGAAGTGTCTCTAATCCTTCTTCTGTTATTTCCTCGGGAAGCGTTTCTGGCACTTCTTCCGATGCTTCTTCTGTTACTCCTTCTGGAAGCGTTTCTGTAATTTCCTCAGATGTCACTTCCGTTATTTCCTCTGCAAATGTTTCTGGCGTTTCCTCTGAAATCGGAGTTTCGCTTGGAAGAACTGTAATTTTTCTGGTAGTTGAATACCTTTCTTCTGCATTTGTAGGAGAAACTGCTTCATATTCAATACGGTAAACAGAACCTCCACTTCCTGCATTCAAAACCCCTGATCCATCATACTGGTAATTTCCATTGGTTTCACATGTCACATTTTTTACTGTTACCTGTAGATTTTCTCCCGTAGGACTGGCTGCCGCCACTCCCTGCAGCAGATCTACTGTTTCATTTTCTCCTACTTCTAAATCTCCCGTTCCGGCAAACATATTACTCTGTGCAAATACATGCGGAACAGAAATAGAGAAAATCATGATTATAGCCAATAAAAGCGAAAAGGCAGAAGAAATAGCTTTTTTAAATTGCCTTGATTTCATGTTCTATTGTCCTTTCTCAATTTATTTTTTGTTTTCCATAATCTTCTTATTTTTTATTTCCAGACATTCCCTCTTTCCATTGATCATCATAAATTTATGCATACAAAAAGCACCATTGACCATCAAAAGTCAAAAGTGCTTGAATTTGTAAAATCATTGATTTGTTTGCACGCAAAAAGGGCAGAGTTTACCTCTGTCTGTCTGTCTGTCTGTCGCAAGCGTAACAGTCTCTAACCATAGCCGTCAACCCCTTTTTGTAATTTATTACTGATTCCTAATTCTCTTATTTTGACTATTTTATTTCTCGCAAAGTCGTTTGTCAACAGTTTTTCCCCGATAGTTGATATTTTATCCCTAATCATTGATTTTGATATCTTTTTTTGGCATAATATACCTAAAGGAGGAAGCCGCTTATGGAAAATGCAGAACTATTAGCAAAAATCACAAAAGAAATCATGCACGATTATTTTCAAGGGAATCCTGAAACCTGGTTTCAATATTTAGATTCACGCTGTGTCTTTGTTGCCACAGAGGAAACGATCCTATCCGGCATTGAAAATATCAAGCATGAACTTCAATCCCATTTAAAAAAGGGGCGCGGGAACATCCTGTCCGATGAATATTTTCACATCCCTCTCAGTAAAAAAGTAACCGTAGTGATTGCCTATACCATCTCAGAAAGCAGGGAAGAAAATGATCTCCAAGTCGTCAACCTCATCTCTTTTATCTGGCAGATGAAAGGAAAAGAACCGAAGATCGTATATGAACATGCTTCCTACCGTTTTTATGAAGAGGAAAAGAAAAATACCATTTTACCTTTAAAAACAGAGCAGTCCCATTTTCAGATCGCCAAGCATCTGCTGATGGGAAATCCCAAAAAGAAAAGGCTCTGCTTCCTGCATGGAAACAAAACCATTTATTTAGATACCTCCATGCTGCTGTATATCGAAGGAAACCGCCACACATCCCTGCTTCATTGTATTGACAATACCTACACCTGCACCCAGTCTTTACAGGAATTAAAAGAAGAGCTTCCTGACGATTTTTATCAGATCCACCGAAGCTATATTATCCATGTGGATTACCTCGTTTCCGTCTGCTGCTATGAAGCGGAACTGATCGGAGGCATTACAATCCCTATCCCTGCCAATAAATACCGTCAGGTAAAAACGGATCTGGAAAAAATATCAAATAAAAGCCTTAAAAAAACAAAGAAATAGAATTTTAACGAAACCTACGCTGCATAGGCCTATGTCCACTTGATTGCTTTTGATCATTCAAGCTGTTATAATACATAACGTAAAGCCGAAACAGCTTTGCGAAATAACCGTAAAATCTTTTTAGGAGGAACCGTATGATTCAAACATCACTTGTCGTAAAACACAAAAATGTTATAGAAAACCGACTCATCGCCTTGTTAGTACAGGAAGCCAATCATTTTTCCTGCAAGATTTCCTTTCAAAAAGATAACAAAAAAATCAATGCCAAAAGCATTATGGGAATGATGAGTCTTGTTCTAAAAGAGGGAGATCAGATTATCCTTATCACGGATGGAGAGGATGAAAACGCAGCAACCGAAAGTATAAAAGAACTTTTAGAAAAATCGGAATAAACAATACAGAGTCTCACAAAAATGGGGCTGTCGGGAAATACCAATTTTTAGCTCCTAAATCTTAAAATAAGAATCTCC
>ENA-OPRR01002427-OPRR01002427.1-human-gut-metagenome-genome-assembly--contig:-NODE-2427-length-12223-cov-2.299392_pt1 | contig 12223 bp, 16 predicted proteins | sample MGYA00241796_ERZ501883 | MGnify/ENA primary metagenome ERZ501883 (study PRJEB25962, sample SAMEA2042406) | human gut metagenome | biome: human gut; feature: human-associated habitat; material: faeces...
CCTGAAATAAACCGCCGCATCACCACCTATGAATATGAGAAAGTAGTCGACCATGCCATAGCTCTCGGGCTTGACAGCGGTTTTATGCAGGAAAAAAGCAGCGCAAAGGAAGAGTATACGCCGCCGTTTGAGCTGCAGGGAATTTAAACCGGTCACCTGCTCCTTCAGCCGAGCCAGGATTTTACCGCAGAAAAAGCGGGTATTGATGTTATTTTATTCATCAATACCCGCTTTAAACTATCTCATCCATGGGTTTGTACCTCGTTTCATTAGTTTATCTATATGAAGTTTTCTTTTCCCCTTTCCTTTATTTTTCTCTGCCGAATCTTTTTCGTTCACTCCTTTACCTATTTCGCTGCGAACCGTTCTTCCTAATAATACTTTCTCGTCATATTACTAAGCCGACTCTTTCGAATTTTAATAGATATTTTTTCAGCCTCCTCTTCTATAAAGGTTTTAGGGGGTTCCTCTGTCTGATTCATTTATTTGAAATGTATCAGACTAAATTGATTCTCCTGGTGGTCTGTACCTCCTTATCTGAGATTTCCTTTGGACTTTTTCCTTTTGGAAAATTCCTTTGGATTAGTGGTTAAGTTCTTTTGTTTTGTTGTCTTTATTATATACATTAAAATTGATTTTGTCAATACTTTTTTGTTGTTTTTTATTGTTATTTATTTTATACAGGACTTTATCCCATTTTATTTTGTTATCAATGTTTATATTTTAATATTTATAGATATTTTTTGTATTATATATTTAATTTCAGTCTTTTTTGTTCCTCTTTCAGGGGACGGTCTGCTTTCTTCCGGCTCCGGCACCGGCACCGGCGGTCCCCCCAATCCTGCTCTTACTTATGCTCCTACTCAAGGGCAGATTTTTCATTCTTTTAGGAAATCTTCTGCAATTCTTCTGAAAAGTCCTTGTAATTTCCTCTCTGTTTCGGTATAATATTTCCATCTTTCCAGATTCTGTTTCTCTTCTGTTTTTCTCTATCGTTTAAGTTCTGTTTTCTGGTCTGCAGCTTATTTCCATTTCCATCTGCCTTCTGTACCGGTTTCAGCTCTTACGCACTCTATTTTTCTGCTCTGACCGGCAGCCTGAGATATCTTCCTATCTGTTTGCTCCCGTCTGGCTGTAAGCCTTCGCCTCTGAAGCTGCTCTTAACATTCTTAAACTTTTTGATTTCTTTTAATTTCTTTTAATCTCATTGATAATTCTGAACGGCGCCTGCGCCTTTTCTGATTATCCCTGAAATTTTTCCACTTTTACACATTTTCTTAATCTGAAGGAGAGATTCTATGACATACGAAAATTTTCTATCTGCAATTCTTTTAGCTGTGAAGGCACAGGCCGGCCCGGAAGTGTCCGTCAGTATCCAGAAAGTCCTGAAAAACAACGGAATCGAGATGGACGGGCTGTGCATCCGGGAAAAGGATTCCCCCTTTGCCCCGGCAGTCTATCTTGAGTCCTACTATGAGGAAGCTCTGAAGGGCACCCCTGTCTCTGAGATAGCCTCTTCGATTCTGGAGGCATCTGCAGACAGGAGAGCCTTTAGCCCAGGGCTTGACACATGGATTTACGATTTCTCACAGGTGTCAGAAAAAGTAGCTTTCCGTCTCGTTTCCAGCCGGAAGAATGAAGCTCTTCTCTCTTCTGTACCACATATCCGTTTTCTGGATCTGGCTCTGATTTTTTATCTGATCCTGGAACAGAAGGAGGACGGACAGATGACCGTTCTGATCCGCAACGAACATGCAAGCCTGTGGGGCACGGACTCCAGAGAGCTTTATCGCCTGGCAGAACAAAACACTCCCCGCCTCCTTCCTGCCAAAATCGAGCCCATCGAAAATTTTCTCTTCTCTGTTCCCAAAAATACTCTCACACAGGTTCTCGACAAGGAAGCGCTCACCTGTCTTTTTGAGGAGGCTTCGCCTGTAAACCTCTATATTCTGACAAATTCAGCAGGACTTTACGGCGCTGCCTGTATGTTTTATCCGGACATATTAAAAGACTTCGCAGCGCTTACAGGGGATGATCTGTTCATCCTCCCATCAAGCATCCACGAAGTCCTCTTAAGCCCTGTGAACAAGAGCCTCACAGTTGAAGAAACTAATCAGATGATCTGCGAGATCAACCGGCTTGAGGTTTCTGCCGAAGAGCAGCTGTCTGATCATGTCTATTATTATCAGGCCTCCTGTGATCGGATTTCCCTGCCCCTTACTGTTTCTGCATCAGACGGAAAATGGAATCCACAATAAAAATCGCCATAGCCATTGCACCTGAAATCTGAAGAGTTTCTATGAAATAGGAATTGGACAGAGCCGGATCCCCCTGTATCATGTAATAGACACAGCGGTAAATGGAAGCCCCCGGTACAGTCGGGAGAATTCCCGATACAAGGAACACTGTAACAGGCGCCTTAAACACCCTGGCAAAAATATGGCTCAGCAGAGCCACCAGTATGCTTGACCAGAATGCTGCAGCAATAAGGGAATAGCCCATCTCCTGCACCAGAAGATAGGAAAGCCAGCAGACAGCACCTGCAATCCCTGCATGGATCACATGCCTCGCCGGCACTTCCAAAAGAATTCCAAAGCCCACAATCGCGATAAACGAAGCTACTGCCTGAGCCGCCATTACACCGCACCTCCCAACATTCCGCCAAGCATCATGGCCGCTCCTGTGCCGGAAGCCACCGCCAGGGCAACCACAATGGCTTCAAGAATCCTCGCTATTCCAGATGTGTAATCTCCATTTAAAGTATCCCTGATAGCCGAGGTAAAGGTTACTCCCGGCACAAGCGGCATCAGGTCGCTGATAATCACTGCATCAATATTGAGAGAGGGCAGAAAGGCAGCCTGGACAGCCAGGGAGAGAAACGCCGCGATAAAAGCCTCCGAGGCGTTTGAACAGAAATCATTCAGCCGCACCCGTCCAATCAGAATCTCAAAGAGAGCCATCACCATTCCGAAAGCCCCGGCTGCCAGAACCTCCAGCCAGCCGCCGCCGAACATAATAGCGAAGAGCGTGTAGCCGAGGATGCGCAGCTTTCTGCCATATTGGATTTCACCCGCAATCTCTCTCAGCTGTTTTTCAGAATCCTCCAGGGAAAGCATTCCCCTGCAGAATCTTCTCGATACTTCGTTTACCCGGTAAACACGGTTCATATTCGTTGCCCGCTTCCTGACTCTGCGCACCACGCTGAGAGGCTCCCCCTCGGCGGACGCTAAAGTAATGAAGATACCGGTAGCCATTACAACCACCTCTGTCTCCGCTGCTCCCGAATATCGGAGAATACGGATAATTGTATCCTCCACCCGGTAAATTTCCGCCCCGCTGACCAGCATAATCTCACCTGCCAGCGCCGCCATATCTACCAGCACTCTGTCTTTCATTCGTCGTACTCCTTTAACTCCCCCAGGCCGCAGATTTCGGATTATGGGGAATATCTTTCATCTGCTCTGCAGAACTGTTTCAGCATCGCTCTCTGATTTCTGTCCTGTCAGAAAAGCCGGCTTCCCACCTGGTAGACCGCCACGGCAGCTACCCAGGCCACGATCAGCTGGAACGCCATCATGCCGCAGGTCCACTTCCAGGAATGAGTTTCCCGCTTGAGCGTGGCAATCGTGGCCGCGCACGGGGTATAGAGCAGACAGAAAATCATCAGCGCATACGCATTGACCGGTCCGAAGCCGGAGGCCGACAGCGCTGTGCCAAGCTGTGCCATGCCTCCTGCCGAGTTGATGTTTCCGATTCCGTAGAGCACAGAAAAGCTGGAAACCACAACCTCCTTTGCCGAAATCCCTGAGATGAGGGCAACGACAATCTGCCAGCTTCCAAGTCCTGCTGGAACTAAGAGGAAGGAAATATAGTGGCCAATCATTGCGGCAAAACTGTCTGATACATCTGTCACCAGACCAGACGGTCCCAGATTTAAAATAAACCAGAGAATGATGGAAGCCACAAAAATGGTGGTTCCCGCCTTTGTCAGGTAATCTTTCACCTTGTCCCAGACGTAGATCGCCACTGTACGCGCATTGGGCGTCTTGTACTCCGGAAGCTCAATCAGAAGTATATTCTCATACTCCTCCTTTGAGGAGCGGTATACGATAAATGCCACCAGAATCGCCACTGCAAGGCCGATCAGGTAGAGGGAGTAGGCTACCAGAAGGGCATGATCCGGGAAGAACAGTTCTGCAAACAGAACGTAAATCGGAAGTCTTGCGGAACAGGACATAAAAGGAGTCACAAGAATGGTGCGCCGCCTGTCCTTCTGGCTTTCCAGAGCCCTGGTCGCCATAATCGCCGGAACCGTACATCCAAATCCCAGAAGCATGGGGAGAAAGGCCTTTCCCGACAGGCCCACCATTCCCATGGTTTCATTCATAACGTAGGCCACACGGGACATGTAGCCGCTGTCCTCCAAAAAGGCCAGCGCAAGAAACAGGATGAAAATATTGGGGAGGAAGGTCAAAATACCGCCTACTCCCGCAATAATGCCATCGACAATTAAAGACTCCATCCAGCCGGCCACGTGAATACCCGTCAGAAACGCCTGGGCCGAGGCAGAGAACCAGTCCAGCCCTGCCTCAAAATAACCTTTCAGAAAATCGCCTACGGTAAAGGTGAAGAAAAATACCAGCGCCATAATTCCAAGGAAAACCGGAATTCCCAGAACCGGATGTGTCAGAAGCCGGTCTATCTGATCGGTCCGCTCTGACTTGCTCTCCTTGTTGACCAGGCACTCAGAGATAATCTCCTCTATGTAGTCATATTTCTCATTGATAATGTCCTTTTCGTAGCTTCTGTCGATAATATTGCTCAGATCCACCGGGTGCTCCTGACACACGGTTTCATCGTATTCCAGCATTTTTATCGCATGCCAGCGAAGGTTTTCCATCTCGCCGAACCTGGCTCTCAGGACCACCTCCGTCTTTTCAATAAGCCTCTCAATAGGCTCCTGATAGCGGACGACAATGCCATGAGGCCCCTCCTCGTAGTGGTGAACCACTGCATGCATCAGCACATCAAGACCTGTTCTTTTTCTGGCCGATACAGGGATACACGGGATGCCGCCAAGCATCTCGGGAAGGCGGTGGAGATCGATCTCCATTCCCCTCTCCTCCACAATATCCATCATGTTTAAGGCCAGGATGACCGGCTTTTTAAGCTCCAGAAGCTGCAGGGTCAGATAGAGATTTCTCTCCAGAGATGAGGCGTCCACAACATTGATGATGACATCCACCTCATTTTCCTCAATACATTTTCTCGTGACCCGCTCCTCGATAGTATAGGAGGTCAGGCTGTAGATTCCCGGCAGGTCGATGACCCGGATGGGGCGCCCCTTGTAGCTTGTCTCCCCTTCCACCCGCTCGACTGTCACGCCTGGCCAGTTGGCCACCTTGAGCTTTGCTCCTGTAAATGCGTTGAACAGCGTAGTCTTTCCGCAGTTTGGATTTCCCACAAAGCCAACGGTTATCTGTTTTTCCTGATTCTGTCCGCTCACTGTGCCGTTCCCTCCCTTCCGTCCAAGGGCTGGATTTCAATTCCCTCTGCAATGCCGCGCCCGAGAGCCAGCCGGGTGCCTCTCACCTTCACAATCAGGGTTCCGCTCTTTTTTTTATTCATAATGGTAATTTTTGTCTTTTCATTGACGCCAAGGGCTTCCAGACGCCTGGTCAGACGGTCGGCTACCATCACCTCTCTGACAAGGTAGCTCTCTCCTTTTATTCCTTCATGTAGTTTCATATCTCTCTCCGTCCTCGTCCAGACATTAATTTCCAGAGGCAGCCTTCCGGGCCTCCTCCTCATTCTGAACTGCACGTTTATTCTAATAGAATACGCATTCATTGTCAATGTCTGGTATCTGCCATGCCTCTCCACTGTCTTTCCTAATCTTCTTCCAGCTGAAGGAGCATTTTTTTGATCTCCACCATCCGGTCGCGGAGGATGGCCGCCTCCTCAAAGTTCAGCTCTGCGGCTGCCTGGTGCATCTTCTTTGTCAGCTCCTTCACCAGCTTCTTAAGCTCCTTCTCATCCATGGATTCCGGATCCTTTGTCACCTCGTTGGTCACACCCTCTGCCGCCTGGGAAATGCTGATCAGATCCCGCACTGCCTTTTTGATCGTCGTCGGCGTAATGTGGTGCTCCTCATTATAGGCCTGCTGGATCTGCCTCCTCCTCTTCGTCTCTTCGATGGCGACACGCATAGAATCTGTGATCGTGTCGGCATACATGATTACGTGACCCTCGGAATTTCGCGCTGCCCTTCCCACAGTCTGGATCAGAGAGGTCTCTGAGCGCAGGAAGCCTTCCTTGTCTGCGTCGAGAATCGCCACCAGGGAGATCTCCGGGATATCCAGTCCCTCTCTCAGAAGGTTGATGCCCACCAGAACATCGAATACGTCAAGGCGCATATCCCGGATGATCTCTGCCCTTTCCAGCGTGTCAATATCGGAGTGCAGATATTTCACGCGGATGCCTGCATCCCTCATATAATCCGTCAGATCCTCAGCCATCCGCTTCGTCAGAGTAGTGATGAGCACCTTTCCCTTCTTCTCGATTTCCCGATTGACCTCGCTGACCAGATCATCAATCTGCCCCTCCACCGGGCGCACATCAATGGGCGGGTCGAGAAGGCCGGTGGGACGGATGATCTGCTCTGCCCGGAGCATTTCGTGGGCCTCCTCATAATCAGAGGGAGTGGCAGAGACAAAGAGCATCTGATCGATTTTCGACTCGAACTCCTCAAAATTCAGAGGACGGTTATCGAGAGCCGACGGGAGGCGAAAGCCGTACTCCACCAGGGTCTTTTTTCTGGATCGGTCGCCGGCGTACATTCCCCTGATCTGGGGCAGGGTAATATGGGACTCGTCTATTATAATAAGGAAATCCTCCGGGAAATAGTCGATGAGGGTGCAGGGCGGCTCCCCCGGCGCAGAGCCCGTCAGGTGGCGGGAGTAGTTTTCAATTCCCGAGCAGAATCCTGTTTCCCGCATCATCTCCACATCGAAGTTGGTTCTCTCCAAGATGCGCTGCGCCTCAAGGAGCTTGTCCTCGCTCTTGAACCAGGCCACCTGCTCCTTGAGCTCTTCCAGAATGTTTTTAGCTGCCAGCTCCATCTTCTCCTTTGGAATGACATAGTGGGACGCGGGGAAAATAGCCACATGTCCCAGCTGCGCCTTGATCTCCCCGGTCAGGGTATCGATCTCTGTAATCCGGTCCACCTCATCCCCGAAGAATTCTATCCGGTAGGCATCGCCGCCGGAATAGGCGGGATAGATTTCCAGCACATCGCCGCGGACACGGAAAGAACCGCGCTTGAAATCCATGTCGTTTCTCGTGTACTGGATGTCGATGAGCTTGTGTATCACCTCATCCCTGTCCTTGATCATGCCGGGGCGCAGGGAGATCACCATCTCCTTATAGTCGATAGGGCTTCCCAGACCGTAAATGCAGGAGACAGAAGCCACGATAATGACATCGCTTCTCTCGGAAAGGGCTGCGGTAGCCGAGTGGCGAAGCTTATCGATCTCGTCATTGATGGATGAGTCCTTTTCAATATAGGTGTCCGTGGACGGGACGTAAGCTTCGGGCTGGTAGTAGTCGTAGTAGGAGACAAAATATTCCACTGCGTTATCAGGGAACATCTCCTTGAATTCTCCGTACAACTGAGCAGCAAGTGTTTTATTGTGTGCGATAACGAGCGTCGGTTTTTGCAGTTCCTGAATCACGTTCGCCATCGTGAATGTCTTACCGGAACCCGTAACCCCTAGTAAAGTCTGGCATTGGTTGCCTTCCTTGAATCCTTTTACCAGTTCTGCGATAGCCTGCGGCTGATCTCCGGTAGGCTGATATGGGGCTTGTAATTTAAATTCTGGCATATTAAAACCTCCATTTGTGACTTTTGATACGTTCAATATCAGCCACATTTTAAAAACCATTCGTAATGAAATTCGTAACGAAAACTTAAAATCCCCGACTTATAAATCACTTTTACGAATTTTAGAAAGCAAAAGTCACAAAACCGATTTTCGGGGATTAAACATCATTAAATAACACTAAATCAAATATATAGGCAGAGTACCTCGCAAAACCTGCGGTTTTCCTCAGTCGCCTCGCTCGTCAGATGTCTGAAATAATATTTACCCATGCAAGCATGGCAAATATTTTCCAGCCGCCTGACTCTGCCTTAACGCACATTATAGCAAATATCTTTCTAAAAGTATATATCCCAAAGCAAAGAAAAGTACAAATGTTCGATTTTTCATTTGTACTTTCCATATTTCCATATTCAACACTTAAATGCATTTTTAAATTCCAGTTGGCAAGAGTAAATTCCAGCGTCATGGAAGTTACTCTTGCACATATATTTGTCCTATTGCCCTTGATATTCATAACTCCGTATAATGTACTCGCAGCTGATTGCCTGCCTGTGCAGATTGGAGATAATTATGAATAATAAAGGCAATCAAAAACATTTAACATTTGAACAGCGTATTGATATCGAGAAAGGACTCACCGAGAATAAGAGTTTCGCAGAAATTGGAAGAATTATCGGAAAGGACCCCTCTACTATATCAAAAGAAATAAGACTTCATGCACATACAAAAGAACGTCCCGATGCAGGATATACAAACCCGCCGTGTATTCATCGTAAAACTTGTAAAATAGTTTGCCTTTGTGATGAACAGTGTGGTATTCTCTGTAAACTCTGCAGGTGGAATTGTCAAGAAAAGTGTAGTCGTATAAACTCACTAAATTCCATTTGCTCCTACGCTGCAAGAAGTGTCTCTTCCTGCAACAATCTATATACGGCCGGAGGATAACCTCCTGGATTAGCCGTATAGATTCTTTTTTGATTGTAATAAGTGAAGACATATCGGAAAATTATTGACTTCACGTTTTCTCTTTTCATCCTATATGTAGGTATTCGATAGAGTAATTCCTTTTTCAATGTGGCAAAGAAACTCTCCATCCGAGAGTTATCATAGCAGTGATCTACTCCGCTTAAACTTTGATCAACGCCTGCCTTGGATAATGTTTCGCGGAAAGATTCACTTGTGTACTGGCTGCCTCTGTCAGAATGAAGAATACAGCCATCAAGCTGATATCTCTTCGTTACGGCATTAAAAGTATCTATACATAATTCTTTCTTCATGTTATCTCTCATAACAAGGGAAAGTATTTCACCATTATATCATTTTGGGATAATAACAACAAGAAAGTATTCCTATTTTATACTCTCCCATGAATTGAATTAACATATTGAGATATTAAAATAGCCGACTAGTTTTTTACATTTTCAAACCAATCAGCCATGTTAATTCTTACCACATTTTTACTTCTCTCCAGATAATTGCTGTGCTTCTCTTTCAAATACATGAGAGATGTCATAGAGTTCCGGAACATCAGAAATCGTACAAACACTTACACAATAATTCAACCACGGAATTTCTTTTGTCATTTGATAGATGACCGCCATTGCTTTTGCTTCTGACACTACTTCAATAGAATGGTAGCCTGATCCTTGAATATGTTCAAAACCATTCTTTTCAAAATATGTCCTCACATCATAATAAGCGTTATGCCAATCACCTTTCGGATAGTGTTCTTTCAGTGCCTCTGTATCTAAATCAAAATTGATACCTTTTCTCTGTGTACTATCCATTGATTAGTTCCTCATAAATTCTGTAATCAAATTTTCTTTTTCACTGCCATTATACCAAAAGCATTCCTGTAAATGCATTGAAATTCCTGCTGCACTTTTCAATGCGAATATAGCTGCCCAAAATCTTCCGTAGTCTTGCTTGCGTCCTCTATCAAGGTACACTCTACGTCCCGGCTGTCTATCTGCACAGTTCAAATCCTCTTTTTCAAAAATCTGGTCTGTCTGCTCACAAATTCTATCCATATCACTTTGTGTCAGCTTACTAGAATCAAATTTTATCTCTACTTTATACATTACATTCACCCTTTCAATTCACTGAAACGATAACTCATTTACTTCTTCTCTTATCATTCTAACATTAAACCTTTAAAAAATCATTTCTTTTTTCATATTCAAATTTTATTTACCCTTACACATTTATTATGCTTTATTATTGTGTGAAAGTAAACCTTTATTTCACCACAACAGCGGTGAGGAATAAATTTATTGGTTTCTTCACCAAATCCTTGATTTTTCAATTTCTAAACTTTATCCACATTCATATTGTTCGTATCGCCTGTTATTCACTTCGGATAAGCCCAGTAAACCAATTTTAGAAAAAATGCTTCTCCCGCTATCATATCAGAATATAAAAATAAAGTACAGAGCCAAATCGAATGTTTGTTCTGTACTTTATTTTTGTTGCCATTTGCTGTACTTCTGCTGTTCCAGTTCGTATGACAAATCCTCGTTCTGTTGCCTTTTTTCCAAGTTCAGTTCTGTTGTATTCTGTCATTAGAAACTCCTCCATTTATCAAACCGTACCTATTAGCAGGAATAACTAATTTCCATATACCATCATAGCGTCCACTTGTATCTTCCTTTGTTAAATATCTGTTACTCAACCCTATTTTTTCTTTACATAGTTCAAAAAACGCATCACTTAATCCTAATTTTTTCTGATATGGTAATAGCATAATCCAATTTTCTTTTTCTCTCCAGCGCCGACTGCCATTGCTCTTCTGTCAGAAAATCAGGGCGCCGCATATCTTCCAGCCCGTTCAAATCAAGTCTAAGTTCAGACTGAGCCAGACAGGCAGCCTCGAATAAAGTCATCTCAGTCTCTGTGGTCTGGGATACTACATCTGGATTGCTAGAAAAAGCATGATCATGATCGAAAAGCGGACAGTATCCGATAAGCCTTCCGCTTGCATTCTCCATTAAAAATCCCCAATTCTGCTCATGCCTGTCATTATTATTCAAAATGTAATCTGCAATCTGCATTTTTAAATAAGCCGTTCTGTCTATTTTTATTGCCTCTACATATGGATTCAAACCATAGGCTTCGCAAAATACACGAAATTCTTCAAAGGTCACCATGGCAATATCTTCGGTCGTAAACAGTCTGGAATTAACGATAACTTCTCCTACTCCCTCTATCCATTCCATTCTTTCTTTAGATAAGTAAGAATGAATCTCAGACTCTTCGGATCTTTTATATGGTATATGTTCAATATCTATCACATTTAAAATTTCATCTGCCGGAATCTCATACTTTCCAACTTTATGAAGATACAAGCCATCCGCCTGCCGGATCCAGCCTTTCGCGCTTGCCCCCAGCGTCGTTAATTCTGGAGTATGAATCGCATTTTTTATTTGCGCATCAGCCGTATAGGTAACATTTCTTCCTGATAAAGAAATCTCTGTGATAAATAAAGAAAACGGATTATCAAACAAATTAACCTCTGCCCACTTCTTATCATCACCCTCTTGCAGGATCCAGTAAGAATCCTCTAGACTCAGTCCCCTGCATGCCTTGCATACAGCATATCGGTTCTTTTGAGACAGCCTTAAGCTGTTTAATATTTCTTTTGCATAACTTCTGCCAATCGAAAGCGTTCTGCCGGATGCCCATTCAACAAAATCCACCAGAGTGATCCTCTGTTTTCTGAGCGCAAACGGAAGACGTTCAAAATCTAAGATTTGGCATGCTCCATTTTCATCGATTTCCAGTAAAGGGCTATCTTTCAACATTAACCGCATCCGTTTTTCTCCATTCTCTCTTAATCCATATCTCTGATAGACAATTTCGGGAACAAATGTTCTTTTTCATTTTATCCTATTATATGGCTGGGGTCAATCACAAGAAAAGTCGCCCACCATAAATTTGATGTTCTCCATTGCGGTCATTTTCCCGCTATGCTAGAATGGATTTTACGAGCTTATTGCACATTCCCAAAACGCAAAACTACCAGTACCAAGGGGCTATTTCCATTCCTTTCCCAGGTTAAGCGATGCTACTTCGCAATTGCCCACATGCGGACCGGGAGCCCTGTGGCTCCTTCAATTGGAAGAAACGCTGCAAATACGATGGCGCCTGCCGGAGGTACCTGATCCAGATTGCACATGACCTCGACCTGCAATTTTCCCTTCCCCAGCAGGTATCTTTCGCATGCCAGATCCCCCGCCTTCTCTGCCAGAGCGGAGGCATCCGTATCCAGCGTCTCATGCCCGTTGGCCGCCGCATTCCTGACTTCATAGATATACTGCAGCGCTTCCATGGACCAGCCTGGG
>ENA-OPRR01002431-OPRR01002431.1-human-gut-metagenome-genome-assembly--contig:-NODE-2431-length-12209-cov-3.191460_pt1 | contig 12209 bp, 9 predicted proteins | sample MGYA00241796_ERZ501883 | MGnify/ENA primary metagenome ERZ501883 (study PRJEB25962, sample SAMEA2042406) | human gut metagenome | biome: human gut; feature: human-associated habitat; material: faeces...
CAGGATTTAGGTTCCTGTGTCTTTGACGTGTGGGTTCAAGTCCCATCTCGCGCACCGGCTTGAGCCTCTTGGAAGCATTGGATTGCCAACGCTTCCGGGAGGCTTTTCGTATATGCGCGCGGCAGCTGCAAGCCCTTGCGGACACCTCTACATATGGCAATGCCAAGGCGGCAAATATAATGGGCCACAGCATTGCGGGTCTGAGCCTGTGCGCCATGAGCCTGTGTGAGTCAAGGAGAGAAGTGTATGTCCGCCATTCTTACGCCGGTTGGCCTGTTGCTGATCATCCTCGCCGGCTATCTGTTCAAGCGGTTCGGCCTGTTCGGGCAGAAGGATTATCGTGTGTTGCAAACCGCGGAATTCAACATCGTGCTGCCCGGTGCCATCGTATACTCGTTCGCCACCAATCCGCATGACATCTCGCTGCTGCTTATTTCGGTATTCGCATTCCTGTTTGCTTTTATCCCGGTCGTGTTCATCTTTCTGGCCACCCGCAAGCGCAATGTGACCGACCGCGCCTTCCTGATGCTCAACGGTGCCGGCTTCAATCTCGGCTGTTTTTCTTTCCCGGTCGTCCAGTCATTCTGGGGTGCGGGCGCGGTGGTGCCGGCTGCGATGTTCGATATCGGCAACTGCGTGATGGTGGCCGCCGGCACCAATGTGCTCACCCAGCAACTGCTGCATATTCAGCCCGGCAAAACACTTGCCGAACAACACGCCGGTTCGGCTCCCACCCTACCGTACGAAAAGCCCAAGGATCGCGACGCCAAACGGCTTGCCCGCCGCGCATTGCTGCGCACCATCGGCAAGAGCTTCTTCGGCTCGGTGCCGTTCGACACGTATCTGCTCATGATCGTGTTGACCGTCGCCAACGTGAAGATTTCCGATTGGATCGCCTCTATAACCCAGCCATTGAGCGGCGCCAACGCGCTGGTGTCGATGCTGATGGTGGGCATGCTCATGGACCTGCCCCAATCCAAGCATGACGTGAAGGAAGTCATGGCCGTCATCGCTTGGCGTATACCGTTCAGCGTCGCCTTCGCGTTGATCGCGTGGTTCCTGCTGCCGTTCTCGGCTTCGATTCGCGCCGTGATGGTGATCTGCGCGTTGGCTCCGATCGCCATTTTCTCCACGCTGTTCACCGACAAAGTACTCGGCAACGCCAAACTGGCCGGCTTCTCGCTGGCAATCACCGCGATGATTTCACTGGGGATGATGGCTGTGGCTCACGCGCTGATGGGCGTGTGAGCAAATGCGCAAGTAGGCACACGGCGGGTGCACGGTCAGACGAGACGCAGCCCACATAGGCTCGTCCCCCCGACCGCAGCTGCTACCGGCGCAGCAGCTTGTGCGCCAGATTGCTCACGCCGAAGCGGAACTTATCCACCGGCAACGTGAATTTGCCTACCATCTGCTCGACGTAGCCGTTAAAGCCCTGCTTGAATTCCAGCACGCCGCGGCCCTCGTCGTCCGGATCGTCGAACACGCCGGAAATGCCGTAGAAGTTGTAGCGGGGCACGCCCTTCTCCACACACAGATGCAGCATTGCTTCGTACTGAATCAGCGCCGAGGCGTAGAACGGCTTATACTCCTCCAACGAACCGGAATACTGATAGACCACCTCATTGGGGTGACTGACGAACATTGAAGCCGCTGCCGGCAGCACATCGCCCTTCCTGGCGTATCCCTCCACCTCAGCCAGACGCTTGTCGGCGGCCGCGAGATTGCGTGATTCCTCCCCCAGCTGACGTTCGATACGCGTGGTCGGACGTTCATCGTATTTCGCCTGCAATCGAGCTACCTTGGCCTGCAACGCCTCGCGCTTGGCGGTCATATCCGCCACATATTCGGCGATGTGGATTTCCGCGAGCATGAAATGCGCATCTGCGCCATACGCCTGCTTGAACTGGCGGAAATAGTCTGCGCCACGCGTCGCGAACCCACGGCGTTCACCGGTCCGCCGTTCGATATCGGCGAACACGTCGAACTCGTCGGGGCCGATTTCGCGAACGTGCACACCCATCGACTGCGCCCGCTTGACACTCCACTGAGCACGTTTGCCGAATGACGCCAGCAGTTCCTTGCCGTTGGTGATGCCGGTGAGATCCTTGACGTACATCCACTGGCAGACCACGTCATAACCGGTATGGAATCCGCCATGCGTCCAGCCGGCATCGGCGAATCCGGCCAGTAGTGCATCGTTCGGCTCGCCGTCGGGCTGCCCGTTCGAGGAATACAGACGGTAGGCGACGTTAGGCCAGCATGCTACGGAAACAGCATGGTGGCGACGGGCTGATTCGCGAATCGCCTCGGTTATGGCCCGCAGCAGAGCCGGATCATCGCTAATGCCGATGGGGCCGAAATATACGGAGCCATCTGCACCGAAACGACCATTGAGGTACAGAATTACGCAGCCGGTTACCAGATTGCCGGATGCGTCGCACACGCCAACGCATTCGGCTTCATGCCCACGAATCTTGGCAAGACGGACCTGCCCGGACCATTGCTGGAAGCTGCCCTGGCTTGTGGCTTCGGAAAGCCGGTCGAGCTCTTCGGGCGTAATCACGCCAAACGTATACGTCGTATCTGTTCGATTCGCAGTCGCGCTCATCTCGTCGTCACCTGTGCCTTATTTCTGTGTCCGTGCTCGCCACTGTTTGTCAGCGATGCAGCAGCTTGTGTGCTGCTTCGGATACACCGAAGCGCAGTCCGTCCACCGGCAGCGTGAACTTGCCCGGAAGCTCTTCCACGAATCCACCGAAGCGAGTCTTGAACTGCCAGACGCCGTAGGAAGGATCGTTGGCGTCGAAAATACCGGAAATGCCGTAGAAGTTGAAGCGCTCCACGCCACGGGCGATGCAGTCAAGCATCGCCTCGAAGTGGATTAGGGAAGACGGGTAGTAATCCATGAAACGATCGTCCTCGCCGCTGGACAGGCAGACGACCTCGTTCGGATGCCAGAAGTAGACGCCGGCTTCCACCGGAATGACCGGGCCGTCCGAGGCGATGATGCCATTGACTTCGCCGATGGTCTTTTCCAGCGCCGCAATCTTCTTGTCTGCGGTGGCGATGCGCTTTTCCAGCGTTGCCGGGTCGGAAGCACCCTTCTTGGCCGTGCCTTCCGGCTGCTGTTGCGCGCGCTGGAGCAGGCGTTCGAGGTTGCGCTTGTCTTTGGAGGCCGCATTCAGCTTGGATTGCAGGGTGTCCAGATATTCGTCGAAATGGGTTTCGACCACCTTGAACTCGATCAGGTCGCCGAAGGTATCGAACAGACGCTCATAGTAGGCCAGATCGCGGCTCTTGAAGCCTTGACGTGCGGCGCTCATATCGCACAGCTTGACGAAAGTGCTCAGTTCGCCGCGTTCCAGTCGGCGCACGCGCAGACCGGAATCCTGGGCGATGCGGATGTTCTTACGACGGTACTTGGAGAACGAGGCCAGCAGTTCCTTCTCATTATGAATGCCGTCAAGCCCCTTGACGAAGTTCCAGCGGTTCACCACGGATTCGTAGCCCACGGTGAAACCGCCATGTTTCCAACCGAAGCGGGCCATGTTGTCCATCATCGTGGTGTCCGGGTCGCTGGTCGGCTTGCCGTCCAGATCATGCAGACGGTAGACTGCGGCCGGCCAGCAGGATACGCTGATGGCGTGATGGGCCTTGGCCGAACGACGCAGGGCTTCGGTCATCGCCTCAACCACCTGTGGATTGTCATAATCGCACAGCGGTCCGCACCAGACCGAGCCTTCCAAACCGAAACGGGACCGCGTGTACACCACGTAGCAGGCGGCAATCAGCTTGTCACCGCGCTTGACACCCACATAGTCCACCGGACCGTTGAACGCACCCATGGCGGCCATCTGCGAGGTCTGCTGGAAACTACCTTGCACTTGAGCTGCGGAGAACGCATCCAGCTCGGCAGGAGTGATCTTGGTAGGGGTGAGCGAGGCGACGCCTGCATCGGATTGCGTCATAATCGAACCTTCTTACTTGTCGTTACTCTGATCGTTACTCTGGGCTCTGGAACGGCCTGTGTGCTGCGTCCGTTTACCGCGACAGCAGCTTGTGCGCAAATTGCTTCATGGCATAGGCGACCGGTTTGACCGGCAGCACGAACTCGCCCGGAAGTTCCTCGACATATCCGTTGAAGCCCTGCTTGAACTCCAGTACACCACGCCCCTCGTCATCGGGATCATCAAAGACGCCGTCGATGCCGTAGAAGTTGTAGCGAGACAGCCCGTGTTCCACGCAGAAATGCAGCATCGCGTCATGCTGAATCAGCGCGGAGGCGTAGAAGGGCTTGTACTGCTCGACGCTACCGGAGAACAGGTAGATGACCTCGCGCGGATGCTCCACGAATAGTGATGCCGCAGCCGGCAGCACATCCCCGTCTTTGGCGAACTCGGCCGCCTCGTTCAGGCGCTTTTCGGCTGCCGCCAGATTGCGGGTCTCCTCCCCCAGCTGACGTTCGGTTTTGGTGGTGGGGTGTTCGGCGTTTTTGGCGGTCAATGCCGCCACCTTGGCCGAAAGCGCTTCACGCTTGGCCGTCATGTCCGCTACATATTCGTCGATGTGGATCTCGGCAACCATAAAATGCGCTTTGCTGCCAAACGCTTCCTTGAAACGGTGGAAATATGCTTCGCCACGGTATTCGAAGCTACGACGTTCAGCGGTTTGCTGCTCGATTCGTGCGAATACCCCCAACTCGTCGTCCGACAGCTCACGCACATGCACACCCATCGATTGGGCACGCTTCACGCTCCACTGGGTGCGCTTGTCATAGGACTTCAGCAGACTTTTCTCATCGGTAATGCCGGTCAGATCCTTGAGGTAGCGCCAACGTGGAACCGCCGTGTAGCCCACGGTGAAACCGCCATGAGTGAAGCCGATCGCCTCGAGCCGTTCTATCAGCTTATTGTCGGGAGCGCCATTCTGGTCATCCGGCAAAGAAGCTCCATTGGTGTCGCGAAGCCGATACGGGGATTCAGGGGTGATTTCCAGCTGTGAAGCACCCTTTGCCTTGGCATGGCGTTTCAGCGCATCCATGAAGAAGGTCAATGCTTCGGTGTCGTGATAGTCGCACATCGGGCCATCATGGATGACCGCAAATGTAGAGAATCGAGAGCGGTGAGTTTCGAACAGTGCCGCCGCGACGATCTTCTCGCCCTCCTTGAGGGCCAAATATTCGACGTCGATCCCCTGCGCGGCGCGAAGGCGTCCCATCGCCGAGGTTTGTTGGAAATTGCCTTGTGGATGCCTGGCGGAGAAATCATCGAACTCCTCGTCTGTCAACTTCACCAGCACAAAATCACGCATGCTTCCCTTTGCCTCCGAGTCAATCAGGCTCACCATGCTAGCATAGCGTGCACACGACGAATGGCGGCCGAGCAGATGAGGTGTGCACATCGTTCGCACTATTGCCGCCACGATGGTCCAAAGAACAATGGCCCAAAGATGATGAATGTCCGGCTTGCAGTGAATCAAACGCAGTGCTATATTCTCTACTTGGCTCTTGAAGCCACGCCACCTTAGCTCAGTGGTAGAGCATCCCCCTCGTTCGTGGGAAGGTCGGTAGTTCGATTCTATCGGGTGGCTCTTGTTCATCAAGAAGGCCGACGCACTAAGCGCCGGCCTTCTTTCGTATCGCCCTTGCTAGGTCATAGGCGCTTGCTAGACACTCGCCCGATTCGGGGGCTGAGTGCTGAGCCGCGACTCAACTGTGGCTTAGTCGCGGCTCAGTGCAGCTAGACAGCCTAGACGACTTAGTGCAGCAGGGCCTCGATGGCGGGGACCAAGGCTTTCAGCGCCTTGCCTCGGTGGGAAATCGCATTCTTCTCGGCCGGAGTCATCTCGGCGCTGGTCAGCGGCTCGCCTTCATGGTCAGGCTCAGTGCTGACGCGACCGGCAGGCTGATCGTCCGGGACGAACAGCGGATCGTAACCGAAACCGTGTTCGCCACGAGCCTCGCGGATGATGCGACCCGGCATGTCGCCGAGCTCCACTGTCTCCGACTTGATGGCGTATCGAGCATGCACCGGGGCAGGGCTCCCAGCGGCAGCCGTGGTGTGAACGGTGATGCCGTCGGCAGCCACTCCACCGGTCACGTCGGCACCGGTCTCGGTGTCCGGGACCACCAGCGCGGCGGCGCAACGGAAGCGCGCGGTACGCTTGTCATCCGGAATATCTTCGATTTGGGCGAGCAGCAGCGCATTATTGGCCTTGTCGTGGCCGTGAGCACCCGCCCAGCGAGCAGACAGAATGCCCGGAGCGTTACCCATCACATCGACGATGAGACCTGAATCATCCGCGACAGCGGGCAGACCGGTACGGATGGCCACAGCGCGGGCCTTGAGTAGCGCGTTCTCCTGGAAGGTGACGCCGGTTTCCACCGGATCCGGCAGGTGAAGGCTGCCAGCGGACACCAGTTCGATGTTTTCGGCATCCGCGCCAAGATCCTCTTCGAGAATGCGGCGGATTTCCACAAGCTTGCCTTCGTTATGGGTTGCGACGACGATTTGCATGAGGTTCTCCTTTAAGAAGGCTCCCCTTGTCAGGGGAGCTGGCTTAGTCTAGGGACAGAGCGGCACGCTGGGCGGCTTGCAGTTCCTTGTTGCCCTTTTCGGCCAGATCCAGCGCGGCATTCTTGCCTTTCTCGGCATACTCGAGGCCCATTTCCTTGATCTTATTGAAGTCCATAAAAGACACCTCACTTGTCTATGCCCGGGGTGGGCAGCACTCCTCTGCGTTTTCTGCTCAGGCTGTCCCTGTGCCGCCGGAGATTATTTTCATTATAGCGCACTCCCGGGGGGAATGCAACGAATCCCACCCAAGTTTTACAGAATCGTGCGGATTTGGAAACAGTTTTTTCGCAATTTGCACACTTTCCGCGTTCTGACGTTTTTTACACTTCACCTGCGTAGAACTCGCGCAGCATACTGTCGGCGGGCAGAAGCTCCAGCTCCACCGGGGCCACATGCTCGAAGCGGCGGGCCGTCTCGTCCCAGAGCTCCGCGTTGTTGCCTTCCAGCGTGAAGCGCTGGCTCACCGGGCGCAGGAGCTTTGCGATGAGGCCCAGCTCGTAGGTGAAGGAAGTGTCCAGCAAAAAGTCTGCCGTAGTCTTGAAGCCCTTAATATACCGGGTCTCGCCGTCGAGGACTCTGTCCCACATGGCGAGGGTCTTGGCGGGGCTGCGGCCCCGGGCTGCGGCATCCCGCAGGGTGCGGCGGCAGAGGGTGTTGATGACACGGCGGCCATCGATGCAGTATTCCTCCCGCAAGCCGGCGTAGATGCGGTAGACGTCGTCGCCTTTCACAAGGCCCGTCAGCTCAGGGTTCAGGGCGTGGATGCCCTCCACGATGCAGACGCCACCCTTGAGGTCCAGCGTCTCCGTCTCGGAGGAGCGGGACTCGGTGGTGAAGTCGTAGATGGGCAGCACGGTCTTTCCGGTGGTGCTCAAATCGCTGAGGCACTGGCGGATGAGGGGCATATCCAGCGTGTCGGGGTTCTCGTAGTCCAGCGTACCGTCGGGCAGGCGGGGGTAATACTGAGCGCCCTTGAAGAAGTTATCCAGACTGATGACATGGGCCGGGGTGCCGGAGGCTTCCAGAGCCTCGGCCACCTTATGAGCTGAAGTCGTCTTGCCGCTGGCCGACGGGCCGGTGAGCATGACGATCTTGGCGCGGGAGTCCCTGATCTTCTGGGCAGCATAGGCCACCCGCTGGCGGTAGCTCTTCTCGCTCATCTCCGCCAGCGCCGCCGGGCTCTGGGCGGCGACGTTGTACAGGTCTATCTCAACCAGACGTTTCGGTACCCAAATCGTGATCATAAAAAACAGCCACTCCTTTTTTCCGTTCCAGCACTTCGTCGAAACGCTGGATGTATTCTGTCGGATACTTGAAATTAAAGATGCGCTGCATCCGCTTGCCGCCGTCGGCCACCAGCTTGGTGCTGCCGCCTGCGCCGGCCGAGAGGATGGTCTGGACTTCTTCCATGATATAGATATTATAATACCCCTCGTGGCCCGGCTTGCACCAGCCCACGTTTTCCAGGTTTTGGAGGGTATTTTTCTGACGATAGAGGTAGTAGGGCCGATAGCCCGCCTCGGCCAGCAGATGGCACTTTTCCAGCATGGCGGCCACATCGGCGTAGTCGTTTTCCTTCTGGTCCTCGATGACGATGCGGGAGGCCCGCTTGAGGGTCAGGGTGTGGACTGTGATGTTCTCAGGGGCGAGGGCGATGGCCTGACGCAGGCTCTTCTCGAACCCTTCCACCGTGTCGCCGGGCAGACCCGCGATGAGGTCCATGTTGATGTCGTCGTGGCCTGCGGCCCGGGCCTCGGCATAGCAGTCGAGGATGTCCTGAGCCGAGTGCTTGCGGCCAATGTTCTCCAATACTTCATCCGAGAAGGTCTGCGGATTGATGGAGATGCGGGTCGCGCCGTATTCCTTGATGACGGCCAGCTTTTCGGCGTCGGTGCAGTCGGGGCGTCCGGCTTCCACCGTGTATTCCACGATGGTGGAAAGGTCGAAGCAGTCCCGCACCGTCCCCATGAGCTGGCGCAGCTGCGCTGCCGAGAGACTGGTGGGGGTGCCGCCGCCGATGTAGATGCTGCAGAGCATCAGCCCGGCCTTGTCAGCCTCGTCCCGGATGGCCTCGACCTCTTTGCACAGACAGTCCACATAGGGCTGCACCAGCTTGCGGTCACGGTCGAGGTTGCAGCTGACGAAGCTGCAATAGCTGCACCGGGAGGGGCAGAACGGGATGCCGATATAGAGGCTGTAGGTCTTGGGCGCACTGCCTACTTTCAGGATAGGCTCCTGCAAGTCCGCGATAGCCTTGGCCATGCCGTATTTTTCGGGCGAGCAGTCGAAGCGCTTGAGGAAGAAATCGTCGATTTCCTCTTCCGTCCAGCCTGCGGCCCGCTTGTCGTGGACGAGGCGCACCGGGCGGACGCCGGTCATCTTGCCCCAGGGCGGGCGGATACCCGTCCAGCTGCGCAGCAGGTCATAGGTCAGGCTGGCCAGCGCAAATTCCGGCGTCTCGCCGCCCTCTTCCACGGGAATGGGCAGAGGTGCTTCGGCGGTCTGGCCGCCCTGCCGCACCATGGCCCAGAGCTTGTCAGGCCGCTTCTCGGCCCAGACGCAGTCTGCGCCGTCCTCGGGCGGGGTGAGGGTGAGCGGGGCCATTGGGTAGAACAGGCGGACGAGGTGCTCCACCTCGTAGCCCGAGCCGAGGCCCGTGATATAGATATTCATGTGAAATCCCGCCTTTTTATGCGTTTCTCAGCGCATTTTTGATATAGAAGTTGGTGGCGGCCTCCTGCCCGAAGGTGGAGAAATCGCCGTGGCCGGGCAGCACCTGCGCCTCGGCCGGGACAGGCAGGGCCGCGAACTTGCGCAGGCTCTCGTCCATCTTCCGGCTGTCGCCGCCCTCGAGGTCGGTGCGGCCGATGCTGCCCTGAAAGACGGTGTCGCCCACGAAGAGATAGTTTTCGCACAGCAGCACCACGCTGCCCTCAGTGTGACCGGGGGTGTGCCAGACAGTGAAGCTCAGCTCGTCGAGGGGGATGACCTCGCCCTCTTCGTAGCCGCTGTCCGAACCCTTGAGGGGCAGCAGCTGGGTCCCCCGACAGTCGACGAGCTCACAGTAGAGCTTTGCGCCCCACTCGCGGCTCAGGACCCCCGCACTGCCCACATGGTCGTAGTGGCCGTGGGTGCAGAGGATAAGGCTCAGCTTGCCGCCGTGCTCCTTTAAGATCTTATCGTACTCCTGCACCTCGGCGGCGGGGTCGATGACCACCGCATTGCCTGCGTCCGAGATGAGTAGGAAGCTGTTGGTGTAAAACGGCGCAGGGCCGACCAGATGAAATGCCTTCATGGTTTATTTTTCTCCTTTATGCCACTCGTCGGTGTCGATGACGATGGTGCAGGGGCCTTCGTTGACCAGCGACACCTGCATATCCGCGCCGAACTCGCCGTGCTGGACATCCTTGAGGCCCTGCTTGTTCATCTCAGCGAGGAACAGCTCGTAGGCGTCCACAGCCAGCGGCGGTCTTGCCGCCTTGATGAAGCTGGGACGGAAGCCCTTCTTCGTGTCGCCGTAGAGGGTGAACTGACTCACCACCAGTGCAGAGTACCCGAGGTCCTTTGCGCTGAGGTTCAGCTTGTCGTTTTCGTCCTTGAAAATGCGCAGGCCCGCGCATTTTTCAGCCAGTTTCGGCACGATGTCGAGAGTATCGGTGTCCTTGACGCCCAGCAGGATAACGAGGCCGGGACCGATGGGGCGCGGCTCGCCGCCGTTGACCCGGACGCTGGCCGAGGATACGGCCTGAATGACTGCACGCATATTAGCTCCTTGTTACCTTGAGCACATCCTTGACTTTGGACAGACGGGCCACGACCCGGTTGAGGTGCTCTGTATTGTTGATGCCGATGGTCAGGCTGATGACGGCACAGTTGTTCTCCACCTGACGGGCGTTCATGGCGTAGATGGGGACGCGGATGTCAGCCAGCGCGGCCAGCACATCGGACAGCAGCTCGTTGCGGTTGAGGGCGATGATCTCCAGACCGGCCTTGTAGCTGTCCTTGACGCTGTCGGCCCAGTAAGCCTTGACCCAGCGGGGGGCGTTGGAGGGGTCTTTCATGCTGGACACCGCGTTGGCGCAGCTCTGCTTGTGGATGGAGACGCCGAAGCCCCGGGTGATGAAGCCCACGATGGGGTCGCCGGGCAGGGGCGAGCAGCACTTTGCAAACTTGATGGGGGTGTTATCGAAGCCCTCCACCACTACGCCGTCAGTGGCGTGGACGCGGCTCAAATCGACCTTCGGCAGATCCTCCACCGACTTGTTCTCAGCAGCCTCGGCGGCCTTGAGCTTCTGCCACTCCTCTTTGAGCTTGGGCAGGCAGTTGGCGATGGTCATGCCGCCGTAGCCGATGGCAGCGGAAATTTCCTCCGCGTTGTTCTGGCGCAGACGACGGCTGCAGCTGCCCACGAACTCATCCAGCTGGTCGTCGGGGATGAAGATCATCTCCCGGCGCAGCTCTTTGGCCAGCGCGTCGCGGCCCTGCTGGATGTTCTCTTCGCGGCGCATCTTCTTGAACCAGTTGCGTATCTTGCTCTTGGCCTCGCTGGTGCGCACGATCTTGAGCCAGTCGCGGCTGGGGCCTTTGTCCGCCGGGCCGAGGATGACTTCAATGATCTCGCCCGTCGCCACGACATGATCGATGGGGACGATGCGGTTGTTGACCTTACAGCCCACCATCCGGTTGCCGACGGCAGAGTGGATGGCGTAGGCAAAGTCGATGCAGTTGGCGCCCGCAGGCAGGTTGATGACGTCGCCCTTCGGGGTGAAGGCAAAGACCTCCTCCGGCAGCAGGTCGCTCTTCAAATCGTGGAGCAGGTTGCCAGAATCCTCGCTGACGCGCTGGTTTTCCAGCAGCTGGCTGACCCATGCCAGCCGCTCATCCAGTTTATCGTGGCCCTCGAGGCCCTCTTTATACTTCCAGTGGGCGGCAACGCCGTACTCGGCCTGCTCGTCCATGGTGCGGGTGCGTATCTGCACCTCAAAGGGGATGCCCTCATGGCCGATGACGGTGGTGTGGAGGCTCTGGTAGCCGTTGGGCTTGGGGGTGGAGATATAGTCCTTGAAGCGGTTGGGCAGCGGGTGGTACATATCGTGGATGAGGCCCAGGGTGCTGTAGCACTCAGCCAGGGTGTCCAGGATGATGCGCACCGCGTAGATGTCGTAAATTTCATCAAAGGACTTGTTCTGCATGATGGTCTTGCGGTAGATGCCGTAGATGCTCTTGACTCTCCGCTTGATGGTCGCGCCCTCAATGCCGCTCTCCTCGAGGCGGCTCTTGATGACGCCCGACACGCTGGCCAGAAACTCGTCGCCCGCGCGCTCGCTGAGCATCTTGTTGATCTCCTCGTAGCCCACAGGGTCGAGGTAGTGGAGGCTGCGGTCTTCCAGCTCCTCCTTGACGTTCAGGATGCCCAGACGGTTGGCGATGGGAGCGTAGACCTCCATGGTCTCCCGGGCCTTGTCGCGGCGCTTCTGCTCCGGCCATGCGTCGCCGGTGCGCATATTGTGCAGGCGGTCACAGAGCTTGATGATCATGACGCGGACGTCACGGCTCATGGCCAGCAGCATCTTGCGCAGGTTCTCGGCCTGCAGCTCTTCGATATTGGAAAATTGGATCTTGGTCAGCTTG
>ENA-OPRR01002437-OPRR01002437.1-human-gut-metagenome-genome-assembly--contig:-NODE-2437-length-12187-cov-3.245137_pt1 | contig 12187 bp, 8 predicted proteins | sample MGYA00241796_ERZ501883 | MGnify/ENA primary metagenome ERZ501883 (study PRJEB25962, sample SAMEA2042406) | human gut metagenome | biome: human gut; feature: human-associated habitat; material: faeces...
CACGTATGGCAGACCGTATCCTCGGTATGGGTGACATCGTTTCACTGGTAGAACGCGCGCAGGAACAATATGATGAAGAAGAAGCAAAACGTCTGCAAAAGAAGATTGCCAAGAACCAATTCGACTTCAACGACTTCCTGAGTCAGATTGCTCAAATCAAGAAGATGGGTAACCTGAAAGACTTGGCTTCCATGATACCGGGTGTGGGTAAGGCTATCAAAGATATCGATATTGATGACAATGCATTCAAAAGCATCGAAGCTATTATTTATTCCATGACTCCGGCAGAACGCAGCAACCCGGCTCTTCTGAATGGTTCGCGCCGTCAACGCATTGCCAAAGGTAGTGGTACAAATATTCAGGAGGTAAATCGCCTGTTGAAGCAATTTGACCAGACTCGCAAGATGATGAAAATGGTGACAGGCAGCAAAATGGGCAAGATGATGCCAAAGATGAAATAATAAAGATAAACTGCAAGCATACCAATCCCGCTAATTTCATATTTCAAATGAAGTCAGCGGGATTGTTGTTATATTCGGTTATTTGCTCTATATTTGCGATGCATGAGTTTCTGAAAGAATAGTAAATGACGGAAATAGTATAAGATAAATTATAACTAAAACAAAAATATTGATATGACATTAATTGACGGAAAAGCAATCTCGGAACAAGTGAAGCAGGAGATTGCTGCTGAAGTAGCGGAAATTGTGGCGAAAGGCGGTAAACGCCCTCACCTTGCTGCAATTCTTGTAGGTCACGATGGTGGCAGTGAAACATACGTTGCTGCCAAGGTAAAAGCATGTGAAGTTTGCGGATTCAAGTCCAGCCTTATCCGTTACGAAGCGGATGTAACGGAAGACGAACTTCTGGCTAAAGTACGCGAGTTGAACGAAGATGCAGACGTAGACGGATTTATTGTACAACTGCCATTACCCAAGCATATCTCTGAGCAGAAAGTAATAGAAACCATCGATTATCGGAAAGACGTAGATGGATTTCACCCCATCAATGTGGGACGTATGTCTATTGGGCTACCCTGCTATGTATCGGCAACTCCGAACGGTATCCTTGAATTATTGAAACGCTATCAGATAGAGACTTCCGGAAAGAAGTGCGTAGTATTGGGACGTAGTAATATCGTCGGCAAACCGATGGCAGCACTGATGATGCAGAAAGCTTATCCGGGAGACGCAACCGTAACCGTATGCCATAGCCGCAGTAAAGACTTGGTAAAAGAGTGTCAGGAAGCCGATATCATCATCGCTGCATTGGGACAACCCAACTTTGTAAAAGCTGAAATGGTAAAAGAAGGTGCCGTAGTTATTGATGTAGGTACTACGCGTGTGCCGGATGCCACAAAGAAATCAGGATTCAAACTGACTGGTGACGTAAAGTTCGACGAAGTAGCTCCTAAATGTTCATTCATCACTCCCGTACCGGGTGGCGTAGGGCCGATGACTATCGTTTCTTTAATGAAGAATACACTGCTGGCTGGTAAGAAAGCAATTTACCAATAATCCCGAATACCGGAAGAAGACGATTATGCCTATTTGGCTTCTTCCGGTATTTATTTTAACCTACTAATGGTTATGAGAAGAACACTCCCCTTCGCTTTACTTTTCTTTTTTGTATCATGCAATAGTGTGGCACAAGAACAAACAATGTCCGAAGCTTCTGACACAATTCCTCCTGCCAAAATCACATTATTATTTGTCGGTGACTTGATGCAACATAAGGCACAACTTGAAGCTGCGCGTACAAGCCAAGGGAACTATGATTATTCTCCATGTTTTTCTCTCGTAAAAGAACAAATAAGTAAAGCTGATATTGCCATTGCCAATCTCGAAGTTCCTTTAGGTGGAAAGCCCTATGCAGGCTACCCGGCTTTCTCTGCACCAGATGAGTTTTTATATACCATCCGGGATGCCGGTTTCGATATTCTATTAACCGCAAACAATCATTGTCTGGATCGAGGAAAGAAAGGACTGGAACGCACTATCCTAATGTTGGATTCTCTACATATCGCATACACAGGCACTTATAGGAACAAAGAAGAACGACAGCAACGTTATCCGTTACTTATTCATAAAAATGGATTTCGCATTGCCTTCCTTAATTATACCTATGACACTAACGGAATCAAACCCACCTCTCCCAACATCGTGAACTACATAGACAAGACGGTCATGCAGCAGGATATTGATACCGCCCGAACATGGCAACCCGATGCTATCATAGCCTGTATGCATTGGGGAAATGAGTATCAGTCTCTTCCCAGTCAGGAACAACGGCAGTTGGCAGATTGGTTATTGGAACAGGGGGTAACGCATATCGTCGGTTCACATCCACATGTCATACAGCCAATGGAGTTACGCACCGATACTCTTGCTGGAACACAACATGCCGTAGTCTATTCTCTAGGGAACTTCATTTCTAATATGAGTAAGGTAAATACTGACGGTGGTCTCGTATTCACATTAGAATTGGAAAAAGACACAGTTACTTCAGCTATTCCCAATATTCGCATTCGCCATTGCGGATACAATTTGGTATGGACAGCACGACCTACTCTCACCAAAGAAAAAAATTATATTATCTATCCAGTTGATTCTACATCTATTTCAAAGCTTCCGGAAGTAGCACGTAACTCTCTGAATATCTTCGTTAAGAACTCTCGAAAGCTCCTCCAGCAACACAATGCAGGCATTAGGGAAGATAAAAAATGATGCAAATATCTACAAAAATATTCCTCTAAATATTTGCAGTATCAAAGATAATACCTATCTTTGCACCGCGTTTGAGAAATGACGCAAACATGGTGACTGTAGTTCAGCTGGTTAGAGCGTCAGATTGTGGTTCTGAATGTCGTGGGTTCGAATCCCATCAGTCACCCAAAAGATATCCTCATAAGTATTTACCTTATGAGGATTTTCTTTTATTTATATTCACTCTTTAGTTGCAAATCAAGATTTCCTCCGATACTGCTGCGGAGATGTCCCTGTCTGTTTCCTGAAAAACGTACCAAAGTAGGAAGCATTAGGAAAGTTGAAGTAATCAGATATTTCCTGTATGCTCTTCTGCGTGTTCTTAAGCAATGAAATGCTCTTACGAATAATGGCTTTGAACACCAGCTCCTGCACCGTATATCCACAAATCGACTTGGACAGTACAGAGAGATACTTAGGCGACAAACAAAGTTTATCTGCATAAAACTCCACGCCACGCTGCTCCATATAATGCATTTCAATCAACTGAATCAACCGTATGAAAATATCGTGCTTATGTCCTACCGAGGCTCTTTGAGTGATAAGTTTACGATTATAAATGGAGCAAAGCCGATACGTCAATCCCAACAATAACAACTTCTGTTCATAGTGATTGAATGTATTTTCCTCTATCCGTAAAGTGTTGTCCAGAAGAGACATATATTTCAGGACTTCATTCTCTTCACCTGTGCTCCATACGTAGCACGGCTCCGTAGCAAGTTGCGAATAGAGATGCATAGAAGTCACACAATTACCTATAATATCACGTATCGGCTCTGTCTGGTAGACAAGAATAAATACTTCCGCATCTTCCGACTGACGGCATACCTGAAAGACAGAACCACCGGGAATAAAAAGAGTCTCATTCGCTTTGGCCGAAAAATCCTTCTGATTCAGAGTAAACATAAAACTTCCCTGACGGCAAACCACCAACCCCACTCCATTCACTTGAAACGGTTTCTTCAATGACTCAGGGAAATCACGAAGCATACCTTCCGAACTACAAACATCCTTTCCACTTAACAATGCATGGTTAAGACGAGACAAACGTTCCTGATGAGTATCCATAATATCACAAGCTATATTGAAAAACAGTGCTAAGTTAATAATTTCCGCTTAGGATAAGGAACAATCAGTACAAATATCATACAAATAAGGCAGCCGTATACAGTCCAGCCCGCCATTTCCTTTACGGCAGACAGGGTAGCCTGCACCTGAATCCGCCCTTTGGTAGACATTGCCGCCATATTGATTGCATCCTGCTTACTCTTTCCCTGATATTGCATGCCTTGAACAGTCTGGATAAACGAAGCGGAAGCCTCGGGATGAAGCATATCCACATTTTGTGCATAGCGGGTGACATAATGCTGCTGACGCTCCTGCAATATATTCGAGTAAAGAGCGCCTCCGATGCCGGGTCCCAACACCATACGCACGGTAAGCATGACGCAAATCCAAGTAGAAAGGTACTTATAGGGCATGCGTTGCGTAGCATAGGCAGCCGTCAAGGCATAAAGGAACATCATGCCGGTGGCACGGATAATGACCGGATACTTCATCCGCTCGTATAATCCGGCACTCTGCACTTCGAAGTACATGAATACTGCCGACAATCCGAGAAACAGGAAACCGGCTGCAAACAGATACTTGAAATGCACTCCTTTAGAGCCCAATATCATAGAAGAGATAGCACCAATCGCATACCCTGCCATGCACCAGTTACCCAATGTCGCATTCTGATAATTATCCAGTTTCATTCCGATGCCCGTAAACACATTGACAAACATGGCACTCGAATTGAATATCATCAGTAACAGATAAAGCAAAATGCCCATACGAATGGTACGTAACTTAAAGACATCCAACAGGAAGTAATGTGAATGGCGGTTCTTCTCCATATAGAAAAAGATACAGGCAGATACAGCCGCAACCAATGTGGCAGTGCGAATGGACTCATCATCATACCAATCCAAGACCTTGCCATAAACCAGCACATAAGTGATGCACACCAATGTAATGCAGAACACCGCCACATTGCCGAACTGCCTGAAGTTGATAGGAAAACGGCGCGTAGCAAACTTATGATAAGGCATTGTGATAAAGATAACCAAGATGGAAAGCAACACAGTACCCATCATAAAATAATACACATACTGCCATTCATACTCAAAAGCCAGCCATGCCGTTAGCGATGTGCCCAATTGCCCTAAAATCATAAAGAACAAGTAAATACCCGGTTGGCTGACGCATCGGTCAATATCCAGTTTATTCCAACCCTTATCATCATCAGGTTCCAGTCCCGGAGTGATGTTACGGGTAGCTTCCATTCCGGCAGCGTACTTGATAAGCGTAAACAGATTGACCATCATCAACACCATCCGCAGGAAGCCCATGAGCAGACTGCAAAGCGCCAGAATAAATATACTGTCCGTCTCCGCACAAATATAGCTAAAGACATACATGAGCGAGAACCCCGCCAGACACATCATCTTCTCCCGGCGGATACACATCAAGCGATACAGGAAAGGAGCGAAAGCCGCCATTCCGATGGAAGTGACGAAATTAGTGAACTGAATATGCTCGGAGATGATGCCCAGTCCACTCATCATCTCGGTGCTGTTGACAGAGTAAACGCCACCCACCGTAAGGATGGGGATAAAGAGCAACAACATGATGATGATGCCTACCGGTTTAGGCACCCAGTTGTAGAAGGGATAGTTTTTAGGGTACGAGGGCATGGCATCAGAGTTTAGCTTTCACAACTACCATCATACCTGCCGCCAGTTTCCCATTATCTTCTTTGGAGAGATTGGTGAAATCGATACGAACCGGTATACGTTGCTGTATCTTCACGAAGTTTCCGGCAGAATTATCGGTGGGAACCAACGAATATTTAGAACCCGTAGCCCCCGAAATAGCTGTAACAGTTCCTGTGAATTCTCTATCGCTGATGGCATCCACCGTGATAGTCACCTCCTGCCCAAGATGCAGATTCTCAATCTGGGTTTCTTTATAATTGGCAACAATCCACTTCTGCGTATCGGGCAAGATGTAAGTGATGGTCTGCCCTGCCGAGATGAATTGACCTTCCTCCAAGGCACGGCGTCCCAACTTTCCGTCACAAGGGGCTACGACCACTGTATAAGACAGGTTCAGCTTAGCCATTTCCAAGGCAGCCGTTGCCCGTTGGATAGCAGCCTCGGTACTCTCACGGCGATGAGACACTTCGTTCACTCCCGAGAGAGCCGCCTTCCGTTGACGCCTCACGGCTTCCAGTTTCTTGTGTGTGGCTTCATATTCCGTTTCTATCTGCTCTAACTGAATGGGAGTTGCAGCATTCCGTTTCACCAGATTTTCATAACGCTGGCGGTCTTTCTCCAGTTTGGCCAAACGGATTTCTATTTCAGAGATGGAAGCATCGTAGACGGATGCGGTGGTTTGCGTAGTCTGCAAGGTGGCTCCAATGACGGTGGCGCCTGCCTGTGCATCCTTCAGGGCGGCTTCGGCTTCCATAACGCGGATTTTATATTCACGGTCGTCCAATACAAGCAAGGTGTCTCCCTTGCGAACTTCCTGGTGTTCGGTGAAATAAATCTTCCTGATATAACCCGAGGCACGCAGGTTGACAGGAGATATATACTGTTCTATTTGGGCATCGTTGCTGGTTTCGGTCTGCTTGTAATCCAGGAAGAGACAGACCACCTGTATGACTCCCCAAATCATGACACCTATTCCCAACAGGCTGATTACGACTTGCCAACGGCGTAATTTTCTCAACTTCTTTGCTTTCTCCTGATGCGTACTGGATGCGCTATTGTTTTCTACTGTTTCCATATTCGGATGTTATTGATTAACTTGTTATTTGACTAATGATTCTATTTGCCCGGTCAGTTTCAGCAACATAAGGTTGGTCACCCGATAGTTGTAGTGGGCGCTGATGTAGTTGTTCTGGGCTTCGCTCATCCGCATTTCGTCTTGCAGCACTTCGGTCATCGAGGTGATGCCTTCGCGGTATCGGTCCATAGTGACGGTATACACATCTTCGGCGAGCAAATAATTATCTTTCTGCTTTTTGAAATTCCGCTGGTTGTTCATCAGATCGTTGGTGGCATTCAGGTATTGGGTCTGCAAATTCTTGCGGGTGTTCTCCTGTGCCAGTTTGATGTTTTCGATATCAATGACAGCCTTACGGGTTTTATAGCGTTTGTCCAGACCATCGAAAATGGGGACACGCAACGAGAGGCCCAAGCCATAGGAACGGTACCAATGCCCGGAAGGACCGGAATGAAACCAGTGGTAAGCCTTATCGGTGTAAGCGGAAAACATCCAGTTGCCCGTCAGATTCAGGGAAGGGATGTATCCGTAGCCAATCATCTTCTTTTGCTGCTCGGCCAGTTGCCGTTGCGATTGCAGCAGTTGGAGTTCATATAAGTTCTCCGAAAGTCCGGTCAATGCTACGGGGGTGATGGTTTCGGTATTCACCGGCACTAAGGCTATTTGTTTTTCTGCGGGATAATCGATGATGTATTTCAGCAGGTTCAGTTGCTGTTCCAGCATGGCCTGTGCATTGTCATACTGTACTTTCAGGTTTTCGAGATTGATGTTCACCCGTTTCACATCGACTTCCATTGCCATTCCGTTGTCATAGAAGGCCTGCGTGATGTTCTGCAATTCTTCAAGACGGGTGATATTGGCTCTTATCAGTGCGATTTGCTCGGCGGTGACCTGCCCCAGATAATACATTTTGCAGACTTGCAGGATGAGGTCTTCCCTCGCCTTTTCGTAGGTGAGGCGGTTCATCTCGTCCATCGTCCGCGCAATGGAGATGCTGGTGTAGAGGGTTTGGTTATAGAGTGGCATTTGGAGCTGCAATCCTGCGTTGGCACTGTATTGCAGGGTATGAGTCACATTGTAGGGATTGCCGTAAGCTGAGCCGTCGGTAACGGAGACAGGCGGGTCGATGTTATCATTATAATTGGCAAAACCATTGATTTGGGGCAACAATCGTGCCCGGTTCTCGGAGATGCCATACCTTCCCTTTTGTATCTCTTTCCGTTTACTTTGCAGGGACAGGTTGTTCTCGATGCCTATCTTCAGACAGTCTTCCAATGTCAAGGTATCTTGTGCGCCTGCACTCGCAACGGGCAGGCAGAAAAAGGAAAAAATGAACAGTAACCTTCTCATAACAATTATTTGATATTTGGAAGCAAAGTTAGCGGGTTAGTGCAAAAGGATGCTGTCTATATATCGACTGTTTATGTTCACATTTTCCCTTTTTATAGGGAGATGGGCTTCGCAATTGACAATTGACAATTGACAATTGACAATTACCATTCGGAACAATTGCTTAAGCTCCATATAGCGCAGCCTAATTGTCAATTGTCAATTTTTAGCGGGCATTCGCCCGCTAAATTATCATTCATAATGCAAGCTAATCAAGAACATCTACTTATGTAAAAAAAGGTAAATGCAGGAAACCATAAAAACGTTTCAATTGTTACTTAAAAGATAGCATGACAACATGTATAACTAAAATAAATGATTATGGAAACAAACAAAAAACTAATCGCAGTCGTAGAAATTGGTGGTGACAAAGCAGTTCAATTCTGGGCAAGAGCCGACGATCTGGCACAGCAATACAATGGAAAGTCAACGGATATAGTTTATACAGTGGTGAAACTTCCCGACTCTGATAACCTGTTCCGCTTCTTTGCCGCTTCAAAAAAAGAAATGACGCAGGAGACTTTACTGGAATGCAGCCGTGAGTTTCTGGATGAATTGCTGACACTGGTTCCCAGCGAATGTGTCAGGATAAAGATTGCGGAAGGTAAAGAAGAATAAAAAGAAGTACACCGGACACAGGTGGGACGAAGGATTGGGGGCACAGAAAGAGAGCAAATAGAAATACATTCACTATCTTTGCAATCGTTTTTGTAAACCCAACCCTATATAAAATGAAATTACTCTGGCTCGACCTGAACAGTTCATACGCCCACTCCTCACTGGCACTCCCCGCACTGCATGCACAGATAGCCGACGACGAAGCCATCGAATGGGACATCGTATCCGCCACCATCAACGAGAATGTGGGCATGGTAGCGGGCGAAGTCTACCGCCGCCGTCCCGACCTGCTTGCCGCCACCGCCTGGTTGTTCAATCACGAGCAACTGTTGCACATCATTTCAAGAGTAAAAGCCCTGCTGCCCCAATGCTGCATCGTATTGGGCGGACCGGAATTCCTGGGGGACAACGGATTCTTCCTGCGCAGTAATCCGTTTGTCAGTTGCGTGTTCAGGGGAGAAGGCGAAGAAGTGTTCCCGCAATGGATAACCCACCGCAACAATCCGGCGGAATGGAAGAATATCCCCGGACTCTGCTACCTCGACTCCCACGGAAATTACATCGACAACGGCATCGCCCGCGTGCTGGACTTCCATCACCTCATTCCCCCCGAGAAAAGCCGTTTCTTCAACTGGAGCAAACCTTTCGTGCAACTGGAAACCACACGGGGCTGCTTCAACACCTGCGCCTTCTGCGTCAGTGGTGGAGAAAAACCCGTGCGCACCCTGTCCATCGAGGCAATCCGCGAACGGCTGCAAATCATCCACCGACACGGAATAAAGAACGTGCGTGTGCTCGACCGTACTTTCAATTATAATACCCGCCGGGCAAAGGAGCTGTTGGAACTGTTCCTTGAATTCGCCCCCGATATACGTTTCCACCTGGAAATGCACCCTGCCCTACTTTCCGAAGAGCTGAAAGAGGAGTTAAAGCGTCTGCCCGAAGGGTTGCTGCATCTGGAAGCCGGCATACAAAGCCTGCGCGAATCGGTGCTTGTGCAAAGCCGACGGATGGGCCGACTGTCGGATGCGCTGGAAGGACTGAAATTCCTGTGTGCCCTCCCCAACATGGAAACGCACGCCGACCTGATTGCCGGGCTCCCGCTCTATCACCTTTCGGAGATATTCGAGGACATCCGCGTATTGGCGGAATATGGCGCCGGAGAAATACAACTGGAGTCCCTGAAACTGCTTCCCGGCACGGAAATGCGCCGCAGGGCGGAAGAACTGGGCATACAATATTCCCCGTTCCCACCCTACGAGGTGCTGCAAACCCGCGAAATCAATGTGGACGAGCTGCAAACCGCGCGACAACTTTCGCGCCTGCTGGATGGATTTTATAATGCTCCTGCCTGGCAAGGTATAACCCGAAGACTGATTTGGGATAACGAAACGTTCCTGCACGATTTTCTGGAACATCTGATACGGATAGGATTGATAGACCAGCCGATGAGTCTGGAAAAACGGGGCCTCATCCTGTATGAGTTCTGCAAGCGGCATTATCCCGAATATCAGTCGGAAGCAAGCATCGCCTGGATAGAGGCGGGCATGTCGCTGAAGAAGCTTCCGGCAGAACGGGTAAAGACCAAGCGGCAAGTTCCTCCCGGACATTGGGAAGTGCTGTATGGGGAATACAGAGAGAACCTCCGGCTTTGTTTCCTGCCGGTCGGCGAGGAAGAAAACCGGGGATATTGGTTCGGCTTTGAGTCGGAGATACAGAAAATAGAGCCGGTGTTCAAGGCAAGAAATTAAATATACAAGACTACTGCTATCGGTTTCACAAAGATCATAAGCCCGCAATCTCTTCGGGAGTCAAACCGGTAGCCTTTGATATTAAATCGGCAGAAGTGCCAAGTTGCTTTAAATTACGAGCTATAGAAAAACATTTTTCTATACTACCTTCCTCACGTCCCTCTGCACGCCCTTCCTCACGTCCTTCAGCACGTCCCTCTTCTCGTCCTTCTTCTCTTCCAACCTCTCTGCCCTCTTCCCAGGACGCTTCCCGCTCCTGCCGCATATGCTTTTCCTCATCATATTCATAAATACTCACTTGTTTCGCCTCCGCTCTGTTTTGTTTCAAAAACTCTGCCATAATCCCTTCCTGAATACACTCACTGATTGCCTGTTCCACTGCTTCTTCCACCGGCTTTACCTGGGCGTACTCCCGCACTCTTGCTGTATATTCTGAGTAATCCTTCAGAGATTTGCACATTCCCTTCAACTTTTCATTATGCCCGCGGTTAATGTTCAGCATCACCGCAGTCAGCTCCAATGCCGGATATTCTTCTTTGACGCAATACGCATCAGACAATCTTAAAATTTTTCGATCCGGCTGTTCCTGACTTCCATTGTAAAAGATCACAAACTGCGGAGTCGGGATCTGAATGCATTTCGTACCATACAGGTTTTCATCTTTTGTCATCCCGGAATACAGATCCGAGATATAAAACAAATACCGCAGGGGCAGGTTAGGACTGTAGGTGGACTGATGCTCATACAGGGAAAGTCTGGAATCAATGAGAAAGGACAGATCATTATGCATCGACATGTAGATTGCATTTTCCAGTGTATTGATTTCCAGCAATTCCGGATCTTCGTAATGCTTTCCGCTGACCGCATTGTACAGATCGAGCAGATCTTTCCTGTCACTGTAGAGCATGGCAAAGATCCTCGATTTGTACAGTCTGTTTACGGGCTGCGTCTGTGTTGTCTGGTTCATATAAATACCTCCTTGAATGAAAATAGCTGCAGGAGGCTTTCCAATACGGCATCTTTCTCTCAAACCTCTCTGCTGTTTTAGATTGAAATCAAAGCATAGAGATCTTCCGATATGCTATAAGAATAAAAGATGCGGTATCGTTCCGCTTAGAAAACCAGAATTTTTATGCTTTTCTGCATTATAGCACGATTATTTAAAAAGAGAAAGTTGAAATTCATTTTTCCTCTTGAAAACTCCATCGTTTCTTATTACGTAAAAGGGGCTGTCGGGAAATTCTGGAAGAGTATTTAGCCGCCTTGATTCCGATTACCTTCCGCGTATCAGAGAAATATCCCGAAACTTATGATTTCAAAAAGCAGGAACTGCACTGATTCCTGCTTTTTTTATACTCAAACTTCACACATAAAAATGCATCCTCTGCAATAGCGAAATATTTGAATTAATAATTTGCCTTTATTCATTATGGATTGCTGCCAATGGAATCAGCCGCATTGCCCGAAGTGCCGGGAAATAACCTGCCGCCATCCCCACAAATACTGCAAAAATCATGGATGCCGCTGCCAGCCAGAACGGAATATAGGAAATATTTCCCTCCACTCCCATTGCCCCGCTGCTGGTCACGATGGCATTGATCGCAAAAGAGATCAAAAAACTTAAGATATTTCCGACCAGTCCGCCGATAAATCCAATAAACGCTGCTTCTAAAAGAAACATCTGCTTGATATTACGCAGGCTGCATCCCAATACCTTGATCACACCGATTTCTTTTGTCCTCTCATAAATGGACATCATCATTGTATTAGCAATTCCGATCGCCGCTACAAACAGTGACACGGCGCCGATTCCACCAAGAACCGCCTGCA
>ENA-OPRR01002438-OPRR01002438.1-human-gut-metagenome-genome-assembly--contig:-NODE-2438-length-12186-cov-3.821861_pt1 | contig 12186 bp, 8 predicted proteins | sample MGYA00241796_ERZ501883 | MGnify/ENA primary metagenome ERZ501883 (study PRJEB25962, sample SAMEA2042406) | human gut metagenome | biome: human gut; feature: human-associated habitat; material: faeces...
ACCGAATTCTCTCTCCATCTTTTCGTACAGCATTTTATGTCCATCGGCAATTTGTACTCTTATGCCTCCGCCATATTTTCCTCGTGTCGTTATAATAGGGTATGTACGTGATAGTTAGTTCATCAATGTCATTGCTGATTGTGCGGAGCGATACACCGAATTCGTGTGCTAAATTTTCTCTTGTATCTTGTCTACGTTGACAAAGAACTTCCAGAATACCACCGCCTCCGACGGAAAAATTGCTGAAATACATTTAAAAATAAGACACAGAACGCTGATTCGACTTTTGCAATTTAATTGATTGAAAAAAAAGATTGAAAACTCATGGTCGTATGTGGCCGACTAAATAAGACTCCGTTCTGTGCCCATATTCCCTTGTGCTCAGATAAAATATTACTGCGCCATGACTGGGGTTCAACCGTCAAAAGCCCTTTTTTTAGCTTTTGTGTATTTAATATCCAATACCAATATTTCGAACATACGTAATATGACAGCTTTTTCCCATTTGGGTAATATAAAACTGCTGGGTTGTTTTGTCGCGCTGTGTATAGGTAATCTATATTAGAATTAATAAGGCCCACGCCCTTATCAGCCAAAGCGCATTCATAGGGGTTCAATGACAGAAGCTTTCCTGTTGGATACCTTGTAATTACATCATCCTCCACTCGGTGTAAGATTGGAAGATATAGTTTATAAGATGACAACAACGAAGGCTCAACCGCTAAAGCCGTATGATAGGCAATTCCAAAGGGAAGGGTATATTCACTGTCGTTTGTTATAATAAATTCATCTTTAAGTCCGACATCTAAAAGCGACACAACACGTTTAAAATGAAAACCTGTAGCGAAATTACTTATACGTTCATCCTGTACAGCGTTCAACAAAACGCTCACCATACCAACAGTTTTTTGTATATTTTCTACGCTCCACGAAGCGTCATACAATAGTCCGTGGATGTGATCACCATTCGTATGATTTTGCGGCAGGTAAAAAGTATGACCGTCGTACAAGAACTGCGCCTGTTGTATACGGTTTGCCGGGAAAAGCAAAGGCGAACCATATTCGAATGGAGCTTTAAGGAGCGCATCAACAGACGATGGCTCTCGAAAGATAGCGATTTCCTGTGTCTGATCCCTCCATAAAAATCGTACGATATTCGCTCCAACTTGTGGTACTATAAGGGCCTGATAATGATTATTTTGCAACTGTATTGCGGGTAATTGATTAAACGAAGTAACTTCTACCGGCATGGATTTTCTCCCTTGCATGTCCTTTTTAATCCCTATCAACGATAATTTTCAGGTGTGCGATTTACTGTGATGCTTATAAATTTCGCCTATGAAATTATCCTGATTTTAATTATTTTCTTTTACCCTAAAAGATCTACATATTGTTTTATGGGAGCTTCACCATAGCAGTTGATATACTCGTCTTCCATTAAACGGCAGGCAAAACTTGTCATTCGCTCAAACCCTATTGAACGATAAAACACCGCATCCTGACGAATAACATGCGGATAAAAAGGTAGTTCCCCAAAGGGCGGCTTCCAAGCATAAAAGCGCGAAAGATCTAACCAATATTCTAACACTTGAGAATCCTTGGTGCCAAACACCCGTAGAAGTTCACCTAAGGCGTTTTTCTGCCCTATGTTCTTTTCACATCTCAAGTCGTTGATTGCAAGCCCAGACATTCGATCAATCGGCGCATATTCCAAAAAAATCCCCGCATCTGGTTTGATCCTCTGCGGCGCTTGAATTGTCTTTTGATACGCAAGATAGCACTGCTTGCCTTGCGGATCACTTTTACGAATACCTTTTAAAATGTGATTGTAAACGATTAACGCTTGATCCGATGCATTCAGTCCTTGGCACTGTGGGCAATGGCAATATTCGCCGTTATCATCTATCCAAAAGTAGAAACGATGACTTTGGGGTGAAGGAAGTAATTTCGCCAATTCTTGCGCTTTCTCTTCTACATAAGTAAGTGCTTCTTGATTGGAAGGACAGAAGTTGAAATCCGCTTTACGAACACCCGCATCATTCATACGAAACCATTCTGGATGTTGATCAAAAGCTGTATGCGGAAGCAACCAATCCATTGCGTGCAGCTCATATTCCACAACGATTCCGGCTGAACGTAACATCTGTAGATTTTTCTTAAATTCTTCATTTTTTAAAAGATCTATCAGATTTTGCACACAGTTTTTTCCACTGTCTGTAAATGCCGCATGGATTCCAACTGCATCTAACCCGCTTTCGATAATTTGCCGAACGCTTCTGCGCGTCAGCTCACTGGGAAAAATTATTATTCCACGAGTGGTCCTTTTCATTGTTATCTCCTTTTCGGTTCAATACCTTTCCAATACGCAATTTGTTTTAAATTCAACCTTTGACCGATCCCACCATAATACCTGAAGCCATATGATTTTGCAGAACCGGATATACCATCAAAATCGGTATAATTGCAAGCGCCGTATACGCCAGCTTAACATTTTCTGTTACAATGGCCTGTCCTGTCCCCATGGCCCCCATATTGGTATTGTTCATAACCATATAAAGAAAATCCTGCAATGTTTTTTTAGACGAATCGGTCACAAAGTATACCGATTCCCGAAAAGTGTTCCAATAATCTACCGCCGTAAAAAGACCGATTGTTACGAGTGTTGGCTTCGAAAGCGGCAATACGACACGCAAAAATGTAACAAATTTACCTGCCCCGTCAATAGCTACCGCTTCCTCAAGTTCGCTGGGAAAGTCAAGAAAAGACGTCCGCATAATGATTACATAAAATGGGTTAATCATAGCAGGTAAGATATATACCCATACACTGTTTAATATTCCCAACTGACGAAATAAAATATAGCTTGGAATAAGTCCCGCACTCAAAAACATTGTAACAATCATCAAAATTGAAATGGCCTTCACACCCGGAAAACGTTTGGAAAGTCCATAAGCAGCTAATGTTATCATGAAAACATTAACAAATGTGCCCACACAGGTGATAAAAATTGTGACCACCAGTGGCTGTAGAACCGTTCCCTGCCCTAAAACATAATGATAATTTTCAAAAGTAATTCGATTTGGCCACAGCATTAACACCTTCTGCATATATTCAGGATAAGATATCAGTGATCCCACAATGACATGCCATAAAGGATAGATAGCAAGTATGCAGGCCAATCCAAACAAAATTGCAATCGCTATTGAAAAAAAGGAGATGCTAATTTTCCTCTTCATCAAATTTTTCTCCCCTTTCAAAATACTCCCTGACCGCCCAACCTTTTTGCTACACGATCACTTGTAAATAAAAACAACGCCGACAGGGCGGAATTGAATAATCCTGCCGCTGTGGAATAACTATATCGGCTGTTACCAATCCCTACACGATAGACAAATGTATCCAATGTATCACCTACCGGCAGGACCTGCGGATTTAGAAGAGTTTGAACTTGGTCAAAGCTTCCTCCAAAGATAGCACCCACGCGTAAAATGAGCATAACTGTCACAACGGGCATAATTTCTTTCAAGGTGATGTACACCAGCTTTTGCCAGCGATTTGCACCATCTATATCCGCCGCCTCATAAAGTTGCGGATCGATCCCCGCTAAGGCGGCAATATAGATAATCATGCTCCATCCAGCTTCCTTCCACAAATCAGAAGCAACAAGAATACCGCGAAAATATTCCTTTGCGCCCAAAAACATAACCGGTTGCAAACCTAGAAGTTCTCTTAAATTGTTAATCGCTCCACCATTAAATGCCAATAAATTTGTAAGAATATTCGCTACAACCACCCACGAAATAAAATGCGGCAGATAGAGAATCGTTTGAATTGGTCTGCGTATACGTTGGCTCTTTATCTCCATCAGCAACAATGCTAGTACAATGGGAAGCGGAAAACAAATCAACAACTTGTATAAATTGATTATTAACGTATTGCAAAACGCTTGCCAAAAACCCGGTGTAGAAAAAAGTTCTTGGAAATATTGGAACCCAACCCAATTACTGTTCTCCAACGGCCGGGTAACACGAAAATCACGAAATGCAATCTGCAGAAAATATAAAGGCCAATATCGAAAAATTATAAGAAATAACAACAATGGCAGCACAAACAAATACCAGCCTTTGGCGCGAGATATCTCGCGCCAAAGGCTAGGCTTTGAAAAAGAAGTGCTTTTTACCGAATTTGTCATAAGCCCACCTCTTTAAAGATTTTCTTTTTAACGGGTTACATGTACCATGTCCGCATCATAACCATTCGCTTTAATAAATTCGTCTGTCAGCTTGGTTAGCTCGGGAACACCTGCATTGTTCATTGCTTCCACGTAAGCATTCCATTCTGTATCCACATCCTTCTCACCGGTAATAAATGATACAAAATAGGATTGATACACTTCCAATATATTTGTACTAAGCTTTACTGTCTCATCTGTGCTAAAATATTGCGCATAGTTATATTCTGCATTGCCCGGCGTGTCCAGCCAATCCACATAGCTCTGTACCCATTCCGAAGTGGTAAGGTCTTGAGATGCGCCAAAATCGGCAAGTTCACCCATCAAATGAATGCTCTGTCCCCATTCCTTGTTCACAACATCTGCGTTCTGAACTTTTTGACCATCTACCACAGTGTGATGTTTTCCCTCAATACCGTATAACGTTAACTCACGCCCCTCGTCGCTCAAAAGATAATCCATAATCTCAAGAACGCGAATACGCTTTGCCTCGCTCATTTCGCTAGAGAAATATGAACTAGCTGCGTAAGGGATACCATGATTTACGTGCGACCCCGCCGGTCCAGCAGGAATTGGGACAAAAGACATCATCTCTGAGCTTGGGTCATATTCTTTCATGGCGCTTTCGTTGGCATCCCACCAAATTTGCACTTGATTCATCATCAACATGCCCGCACGCCCTGTATCAAACTTGGTCATGCAGTCTTCATAACTGTTGCTGAAAAGCTCCGGATCAATCAATCCATTTGCATACAAATCAGCCCAGTATTTGATGCATTCCTTATATGCGGGATCGGTAGCAAAATACTGAAGCTCATCATTGAGATAACCCCACGTATTATAGCCCGTCCAGCAAGAATAGAAGTTTAGCACACCTGAGGTAATACCATCTCCATAAGTGGTAAGTGGGGTCGCACCTTTTCCGTCAAGATCCGCATCTGCGAATGCTTTTAATACATCTTTGTACGCTTCCCAAGTCGTTGGCACTTCAAGCCCAAGTTCATCCATCCAGTCTTTACGGACATAAATGCCAAACGTGAGATATCCCGTAGAATCCGGAACGCAATAGAAGCTACCATCTCGCTCGAGCAGGTTTGCCAACGGACTTTCCAAAGTCGCTTGGATATTTTTAAAGCCGTAGTTCTTGGCATAATCACTGACGTTGATAACCACGCCATCATCCACCAACTGCGGCACCATACTGTCTAGGTTCACACGAAACCAATCCGGTGTTTCTCCCGCGGAGATCTTCATCTGCAATGTAGATGCATAATTGTCCCAGTTCGTGATTGTCGGATTAATCGTAACATTGAATTTGTCATTTAAATATTGAATAATCTCATCGTCAGGCGATACATCCATAACGAAATATGACATTAAATCAATATCAAAATGTTCGTCGTAATTTCCCGGAGCCACTACATTTTCTGTACTCTGGGATACTGACATCGATTGCGCAGTCTCAGAAGATACTGTACCGGAACAACCACTTAGCACCACCACAAAACATAAAGCACACGCCAAAATGGACTTTCCTAGATGTTTCATTCTTGAACTCCTTTCACTCAAACCGAAAAAATATGAAGCGCACTTCTTTAATATCAGTTTACCACCAGTTATCCGGTGGATGTAACGAGACACTTTTAATCAAAACAAGCTACACATTTAACTGAAATTATGTATAATTTACATAACACATAAGTACAATTTGTGCAAAACATAAAATAAGACACGTACCCTATCTCTGCAAAACGGGGATGTACCATTCTTCAGAGGCAGGAGTGCGTGTCTCTTTCTATTTTTTTAGCTATGTATTGAAACTGTTTTTACTGTTACTTCCCGTATATCGATTATTAATAGTCAAGGCCTCAAACGACGCAAGAAGCGCATCGCGTTAAATTCCCCCAAAAGGGCTCTCGCCATTATTTTTTGTCAACATTTCTCCTTTTTGAACTATTTTCGCCCGATATTCAGAAGGCGAGGCTCTATACGTCTTATTGAAAAGCTCTGCAAAATACCGCTCATCGGTATATCCAACTTCGTACGCTATCTTTTGTATGCTGAAACGTGTTGTTTCTAACAGGTGCGCAGCCCAATTCAAACGGCACTCGCGAAGATAACTTGTAAACGTCATGCCAACATTCTTTTTGAACAGAGCTGATAAATACGGGGCGCTGAGGAAAAAGCGCTCTGCAACGTCTTGCAGATGGATATCGGATCGAAAATTTGCCCGAACAAAATTTAGTATCTGCTGCATTTCATCATTACTTTCGACGCAGTTTAGCGCCTCCAGAACCTGTCGCACAATCTTTTTTATCAAAGCATAGAGTACTGTAAAGCAATCGCAAGTCATCAACTGCTTCGACGAGGAGTAATATAGCTGTTGCATTGAGCCACCGTATATGTCTGCCATTCTTGAAAGAATGGCCAGCAGATGCAACTTACATTCTTGTATAAAAATCCCCCGCGCCTTCATGCAACAATGGATATATCGCTCTACTTGCCGCAAAAACTCCTCTTCTTTTCTGCCTGTAAGCAACAAAACCATATGATCTATGCTCCAGCTTTTTTCAAGACAAAAATTTTCTAAACTGCTCTCTACAGTTTGGTACATATAAATGCCGCTAGGATATTTGTATGTTATGTCCAGCATCTTCATCGCTTCATAATACGAGTTTTGGATTTCCCCGCACTCCCCTTTGCATTTACCAGCAGTTATGATACCAATATGCTTCGCACAATAGTCTTGCGCAAATGACTGTATGCATTTTTCTAATGTTGCTTTGTCGGCGGCAGAAACCAAAAGAACCGCATCTCCGCGCTCACTTATTCCCCACAGTATATCAGCTTCAAATCCAATTGGGAGCGTAATGTTTTTTTCCGGGTATTGCGAAATCACAATCATCTGATGCCATATGCCTTTTAGCCGCAATTCCTCCCAGTTTCCTGTTTGAATCCCCTTGAACAAAAATTGGCTTTCGATTGCTCTTTTTTGGTAACTTGTCTGTTCCCGTTCAAACTCCTGCTTTTCCAAAAAGAGATACAACTCATGCAGTACTTTTTCCAAATCTTCAAATAATTCAGTTTTTATCACGTAAGAAAACGCCTTATAAGTAATTGCCTGCTTTGCATATTCAAATTCAGCATAACTGCTTATAAAAACCACCTGCGTTTCAATGTGCTGCTCTTTAATCGCCTTTAACAATTGTATTCCGTCAAACTCTGGCATCCGGATATCTGTTAAAACCACATCTGTCGGTTCTGTTTGAAATTTTCGCAGCGCTTCTCGGCCTCCAGACGCTTGAGCCGTCACAGAAAAGCCTATTTTCTCCCATTCAATGGTTTCTATCAGACCTTCGCGCACGATATCTTCATCTTCTACAATCAAGGTTGTATACAATTTTTTCATTGAACGTTAGGCCTCTCTTCTCCATTTTCAGGTAGCCGATATATCGGCAACAACAGCGTGACAAGTGTTTCATTTTCCGACAGACGCTGTATGCTGAATTGATATGTATTTCCATAAAAAAGACGTATTCTCTCTTTTGTATTCACAAGGCCAATATGGTTATATGTTATTCCCTCTTGCATGTTCTTTTCCAACTTTTTTATTTGGGAAAGCGAAATTCCAATTCCGTCATTCCATAGCTTTAAACAAACTTTTTCATTCTGCATAGATGCATGTAAACTAATGTGCAACCGACCCTCAGCAGGCATTGCATGGGTTATGGCATTTTCAATAAGTGGCTGTAATAAAAATTGCGGAATCACTTGTTCTTCAATTTCACTTGGTATATCATATATAAAATTTATTCTGTCCTTAAATCGAATGTTTTGGATTTTTACGTAGCCACAAATCACATCTATTTCCTTTTGCAATGTCACCCCTTTCTCATGGTGCATAGCGGTCTCTCTCAAAAAAGTGCCAGTTGTTTTTATTGTATCTTCCAATTCTTTTAGCTTACCCGCCCGCAGCATGAACCTCATGCTGACAAACAAATTAGAAATAAAATGGGGATTTAATTGTTCCTTTAATACCATAAGCTCAAGCTGCGTCCGCCTTTTTTCGCTTTGCTCAACCTTTAGCTTCTGTTCGCTTATCAACTGCTGCAATGCGGTTGTCCGATGAAACATCGCAACAAAAGAATTGGCTAACATGCTCAATTCATTATCTAAAAAATTCGGCAGGTACACTTTATCCGATGTATTTGAAGCTTCCTCGAATATTGTTTGAAGCTCTGCAATTGGTTTCGCTAAACGCGCGGCGAAATTGCTGCTCATCATGCTGACGATAAGAATCATCCCGCAAAAAATAAAAATAATATATATCCAAAGCTGTGATACGCCATTCCCTAATACCGCTTCGGGAACAAAGCAAAGCAGACTGAACGAGGTCTCTGGAACAGCTATTAAAAATGCTATCTGCCTCTCGTTTGTTTCCGGATTTATGAAATAGGATTCCTCACTTTCTTTTAGCAACCCTCCCTGCAAGATTCCCTCCGCCAAATGATCCAAATTCGTACTCAACTTCGGATAAAATATGCTCCAGATGTGAGGATCGTATAAATAAGATTTGCTTTTGGCCATTATGCTACTGCTTTCAAGCCAAGCAGTATCAATAAGGTCGTCAACTACAAAGCATATGTATCCTATTGGTTCCTTATTTTCCAATACAGGAAACCAAAAATCCGCTGTCATAACAGAAATACTTTGTTTGTCAAACATTGTAAATATTCCCGAATCTAGCTTTTCCTTGATATCCAGCGGTATCCTGTTTTCCAACGCCATTGATTTATTGGACGAATAGATGCGGTATCCGTTTGCATCATAGATATTTACCGCCAACGTATGAGCAAACTGATAACGGTTTTGATAAATATACTCCGTAATTTTTTGCTCTGCCTGTAATTTTTTTTGCGGTTCCTTCGTGCTCAATTCTCCAATAAAATTTTTGAATTGTCTGTCAAGTATCAGTTGCTTAGCCGAATCCGTATGCCAGCTAATTCCGCTTTGGATATTTTTTGCCGTCTGCCGTGTCACATTTTCAAAATATGTTTTTTCCTGATCTATCAAAATATTTCTATATATCGAAATAGAAAACAAACAAACAGCAGCCAAAGGTACCAGCACCAGAAGATGATGTCTATATACTCTCCTGCGAAGCGATATTTGGTCTCGAATTGCAAAAATAAAGCGGGATAAATTATTTTCGCAATCCTCTTCATCATCTAATGCGGCAAGTAGTTTTTTCATCGGTTCTAAGGTGAATGTTGCCGTTATGTAAAACAGCGGAACAGATAATGCCATAACCAACAAAGACAATATACCCAATTTGAATGTGCACCATAAAACCGGAACGATAATTTGTCTCATATTCACAAAAGCCGTATACTGCAATCCACTGCTTTCCGATCTGTACATCGTAATCAACCACTGGCCGTCTGTAGACATACCACTCAACACACTTATGTTGTTTTCTCGAATTTCTTTTAATTGGGTAATTAAAACAGGTATGTTCTCCACGTCACCCTGCCGATAGAGCGACTTTCCGTTTGCTTCCACCTCAAAAGCCGAAAACGAATTTTCGTCTATTAAATTTCTTATATTCATCACAAAAAGGAACACTCCGTTCGACTCTAAGGCACCTTGAAAGTAACATTGTCCTTCCGTGTCCTTTTCTTTTTGCTGCACATATTCTTTCAACAATAATTGTTCTTTTTCTATGTACAAATACCGATTTTGGGAATGGGGCGCGCACTCCGCATCCTTTGTGCAGACTTCAACCCCGTTAAAAATCGCTCCTCCAACTTTTAAATATATTTTTAACGGAAGAGAAGTTGTGTTACAATACATTGCCAAATTCGTAATAATTTCTTTAGACACTCCAACATTGTTTTCATTTGCTTCCAATTGCTCTGTTATTTGCAACAACAAATCATTTTGCGCAACCTCTTCCGTCAATATTTTTATTCTCTCGAACGCAGATTGCACCTGAATATTCATGTTGTTGAGCTGAGATGCATAAGTTTTTACAGCATTTCCAATATATATTTTTTGAATCGTGTAATAACTCGTAAAGAGTAAAATACAAAAAGAAACCAGCAGTAAAATACCATTGCTGCAAATTAATCTTTTCTTTAATGTATAAGCTTTCTTTTGAGACTTGGCGTACACCATATTTCCCTCTCACCATAAACTGTAAATTTTGTTTTTAGTATATCGCATCTCTCTATGCTATTTCAACTTTAGTTGCTATCCATTTGCACACAATTTCAAGAAATATGTTGGCTAACATCATACAAGTGCACACTTCTGCGTATCATTTTTTCTTTATTAAAAATTGCCTCAGTTAAAAAGATGGTTGCAAAAAGTTCGAAGACACTTTGGAAAGTCCGAAATTCGCGGATTGCTTAGGCAAAAAACAAACCAAGAGTGTATTTTATTATTCTATATCATCCAAGTCTGACTCTGAGCATTGATGATGGGATTATTTATATGACCTTACTTTAACAGTAAATTTTACTCCATTTGGAACAGCATTTTCTTTTATTGGCTTGTTGGCCGTCACTTTTTCATCCTACCCTGCGATTTGTTTCGTGAATGGTTCATCGCCTTGTTGTATGCGTGCGCTGTGCTGATTCGCCCCACCTCTTCAGGTTCTTTCCGTTTGTAGGCGCAGTTAATTTTAAGGCAACACCGCACAGAAGAAGGCAGCGGATGCTGCCAAATATGATATAATGAGTTTATGGATAAACAGATGACAATTTCTGCATTCAGTGATGAACTGGCACAGGTGCGGACAAAGAAAAAAGAATTTCTTGACCAGATAGAACGGATCGTCCCGTGGAAGGAATGGCTTGCCATGATTCAGCCGTGCTATTACAAAGGAGAGCGCGGCAACAAACCCTATCCTCTGGAGACCATGCTGCGGCTGTATCTGCTGCAAAATCTCTATGACCTGAGTGATGAGGCAACGGTGGCAGAGGCAATCGACAGCCGCGCATTTTCGGAGTTCTGCGGCGTTGATTCCAGCAACCAGGTGCCGGATGGAGATACCCTCGGCCGCTTTCGGAATCTGCTGATACGCAATGGACTGCAGGAGAAGCTTTTTCGCCAGGTAGTGGAGCTTTTGCAGCAAAGAGGACTTATCCTCAAAAAAGGGACCATTGTGGACTCCACGATCATTGCAGCGCCATCCTCTACAAAAAATCATGAAAAGCAGCGAGATCCGGACGCCCATCAAGCCAAGAAGGGCAACACCTGGCACTTTGGATATAAGGCGCATATCGGCGTGGACAAGGACAGCGGACTGGTTCATACAGTGAAAGCTACTGCGGCAAATGTGCATGACGTTTCGGAAGCATCGAAACTGCTGACCGGAGAAGAAGCTGTTGTCTATGGCGATAGTGGCTATCTGGGAGCCGGTAAGCGAGAAGATGCCATTGTCAGGAACAGGTCAGGCCACAAAATCAGGTACAAAATCAATCGTCGTCCTTCACAGGTAAAGAAACTGAGTAAGAGTGGACAGTACGCCGCCAAAAAAGCAGAGCACGCGAAGTCTTCTGTCAGGGCAAAAGTGGAGCACGTATTCGGCGTCGTCAAGAAGCAGCTGCGCTTCCGAAAGACACGATACCGAGGACTCGAAAAGCAGCAAGCCAAATTCAATATCATGTTTGCGCTGGCAAACCTGATTCTGGCTGACAGGCCCTGCCTGGCGGCTTGAGTCAGTGCGCCTTTGCGGACAAAAAATTCAGAGGTTATCCACAGCTTTTATGTGGCACTTGCTGTGTAATGCGGATTGTGGCACTTGTGCGGTGTTGCCTTAAAAATCGGCTTTGTTCTGTTGATGCTTTCGCCCCGATTCTTTTCAGCTCAAGAGAAAGAGAATCTACAGGACAATCATTGTAAACATCTACAACAACATCTTTTCCTCCACTTTGGAAAGAAAAAAATTT
>ENA-OPRR01002439-OPRR01002439.1-human-gut-metagenome-genome-assembly--contig:-NODE-2439-length-12185-cov-2.672053_pt1 | contig 12185 bp, 7 predicted proteins | sample MGYA00241796_ERZ501883 | MGnify/ENA primary metagenome ERZ501883 (study PRJEB25962, sample SAMEA2042406) | human gut metagenome | biome: human gut; feature: human-associated habitat; material: faeces...
GGCATGCAGAGCACGACAGGCGTTTCCCGCCCAATGTCCGCGCTTCCGGTCAGACAGATGCACCGCTGGGGCTGGGGGATGAAAAACAGGTTCATGATCTTATACCTCCGTCAGAAGATGGGCGCTCTCGCGCTCCAGATAAAGCACCGCACCAGGGCAGGTGCGAAGGATGGATGCCGGGCACGCGGTGGAGACAGGCCCTTCCAGAGTGTCGCGGACAGCTTTTGCTTTGGTGGGCGCGGGAACGATGCACAGATGATGCTTTGCGCCGGCCAGCGTGGGTACTGTCAGGTGGGCACCTGGCCGATATCAGCAAAGCATCCGTCGTGTACCTGCTGGTTGCGGCACACTTCGTCCAGGGCGACAACCTTTACCGCGGCCGGATCGTCGAATTCCGCCACAGGCGGGTCGTTGAAAGCGATATGGCCGTTTTCACCGATGCCCATGAATACAATGTCGATTGGCGCCTGTGCCAGCAGCCCGGCGTAGCGGCTGCATTCGGCCTCAACGTCGGGCGCGTTGCCGTTCAGATAGCATACTTGGCCAAAGGGCAAACGGTCGAACACGCGGGCGCGCAAAAAGTTGCCGAAGCCTTGGGGCGCCGCTGCATCCAGGCCCACATATTCATCCATGTGGAATGCGGTAACGCGTTTCCAGTCGATATCCGGCGCGGCGCACAGTGCTTCCAGAAATTCATTCTGAGAAGGAGCGGCGGCAAATACGGCGCGCACGGTGTCCTGCTGCGCCAGCAGACGGCGCAGCAGAGCAGCCCCGTCCCTCGCGGCCGCCGCGCCCATTGCGGTGCGGTCGGCATAGATGCGGACGGCAAGAGAATCCTTGCAAAAAGAACGGACAGGTTCCATGGTAAATTTCCTCCTTGGGGCGGTCAGCCCTTAACAGCGCCGATCATGACGCCTTTGACAAAGTATTTTTGCAGGAACGGATACACGCACATGATGGGCGCGATGGACACCAGAACAGTAGCATATTTCAGCGATTCTTCCACGACAAGCACGTCGCCCACGCCCACGGTGGCATTGTTGGACGAACCGGCCGACAGCAGCTCGTGCAGGATGAGCTGCAAAGAGAACAGATCGGGGTCGTTCAGATAGATGAACGGAATGAAATAGGCGTTCCAAAGGCTCACGGCATAGTAAAGGCCGATGGTGGCAAGCACCGCCTTGGAGGTGGGAAGCACCAGGCGGAAGAAAACGCCCGCGTCCGTAAGCCCGTCCACTTTGCCGGATTCCTCTATCTCAGAGGGATAGTTGTCAAAGAAGCTGCGCATGACGATAAAATTCCAGGTGGACACGGCGCCGGGCAGGATCACAGCCCATATGGTGTCCAGCAGCCCGTAGCTTTTCACTACCAGATAGGTGGGGATCATGCCGCCGTTAAACAGCATGGTAAATGTGATAAATCCTGAGATAACGTTCCGATAGCGGAAGCGCTTGCGGGAAAGCACATAGCCGGCCAGCAGCACCAGCACGCAGGAGATCAGGCACTGGGCGATCACGTAAAAGATGGTGTGAGCATAGCCTCTCCAGATCTTGGGATATCTTCCCAAGTACAGGTAGCCGTTGATAGAGGGTTTACCCAGAGGCCACAGGATGATTCCCGAGTGTGCCTCCACCATGCCAGGATCACTGATGGACGCGATAACTACGTGCCAAAGGGGGATAATGCAGCACAGCGCGATGATGATCATGAGGATAACATTGATGATGTTAAACAAGATCCTCCCTGGGGTCCGTTTTCCAACCATAAATCTCTCCTCCTCTCAGAACAAGCTGGTCTCTGTGTATTTCTTGCAGATAAAGTTCGCAGAAACCAAGAACACTGTGTTGACCAGGGAATTAAACAATCCTACTGCCGTACTGAAGCCATAATCATAGGTCTCGAAGCCGTTGCGGTACACATAGGTGCTGATGACGTCCGCCGTTTGATAAGTGGCGGGTGAATACAGCAGCAACACTTTTTCCGATCCCACCGAAAGCATGGTGCCCATCTTCATGATGAACATGATGATAATGGTGCTGGAAATGCAGGGCAAGGTCACATGGATGGTTTGCTTCCATCTTCCGGCGCCATCGATCCGGGCAGCCTCGTACAGGTCCTGGTTCACGCTGGAAAGGGCCGCAAGGTAAATGATGCTGCCGTAGCCCAATCCCTGCCAGATACTGGAGACCGTGTAAATGGTGCGGAAATAATCTTTGTTGCCCAGCAGGTTCTGGGGATTGGTACCTGTAATAGCCGCCACCGCTTCCGAGATGATACCGCCGCTCTGAGTGAAGTCCACAATGATACCGCACATAACCACCATGGATACAAAGTAGGGCATGTAGCTGATGGTCTGTATGGTCCGCCGGAAAGCGCGGTTGCGGATCTCGTTTAAGAGCAGTGCAAAAATGATGGGCGCCGGGAAATTGAACACCAGATCCAAAAGACTGAGCATGAATGTGTTTCGGATCAACCGGAACGCGTATTCTCCCGTGAAAAATCGGATAAAGTTATCAAACCCGATCCATGGGCTTCCGCTTAGACCTAATGCAGGGGTATAATGCTGGAAGGAGATCACGATTCCTCCCATGGGGATATAGTGAAAGATAATATACCACACGACAATAGGAATACATAGGAAATAAATTACTTTATTTCTCCGAAAGTCCAGAGAAATATTGCGCAATAATTTCATGATGATCTCCTGTTCCCATAGGTGTTTCTAGTGCTTAACGGGCGTTGTAGCGATCCAAAGCCGCCTGCTGGATCTCAATGCAGCGCTCAATGTTCATGCCCTTCAGGGTCTCCACGAAATCATCGAAAGTATCCAGGGATTCGGAGCCCATGATGTAGCTGGCGGTCTTTTCCTGAACAAAGGTCTGGATATCGGTGTACAGAGCATTGTACTCGGTACCTTCGTCAGCAGTCATCTCGATCTTGGGCAGAACCAGATCGGTGCCGTCAGAGTCGTACACTTCGCGAGCTGCCAGACGCTCGGCAGGGTTGGTCAGGTCATACACTTCCCAGCTTACCAGACCCGGGAAGTCCTTCCGGCGATAGCTGAACTGCTCCACCTGAGGAGTAACGCCATGCTCGCCGTTCATGATCTTATCGGTAAAGGCATAGTTGCCCTCGTCGTCTACGGTATAGCACTCGGAGTCGCCAAAGCTGTTGGCAATGAAGCCGTCGTAAGTATACTGATAATCCAGCCACTTGGCAGCGATCTCAGGAGTCTCGCAGGCAGTGGTCACGGAGACGGGAGTCTGAATGGCAATGTAGCTCACGTTGCGGGCCTGGCACACGTCGCCTTCCTTCAGAACGGGGCCGGTGATGGGCTGCCAGTTGATCTCCGGGTCAGTGCTGCTGCCAGTCTCATACAGGTAATCGCCGGTACCTGCCCAGGAATAGGTAGCCGCGCCGGATTTGCCGGTTGCCACGTAATCCACAGGAGCGTTGCTGGTGATTTCATTGGAGATGAAGTTCTGGTCCACCAGGCCTTCCGCGTACCACTGAGACATCAACTCCAGATACTGACGGTAACCGTCTTCCAGGGGGCCGTACTTCACAGTGTCGCCGTCCTTGTAGAACTCAGATTTTACGCCGTAAGCGGACAGGAAGTAATCGTAAGGCATAATGCCGGTCTTGGAAAGCAGCAGGGGAGCTTCAGCGCCCTTCTCTTCCTTGAAAGCGGTCAGAACAGTGTGCCACTCGTCGATGGTGTGGGGCTGCTCCAGACCCAGATCGTCCAGCCAATCCTGACGGATCACCATGCCGATCCAGGAAGGCTCCGCGCACAGTTCCATGTCATTGTTGCAGAACAACGGATAAATGCCCCACATCTTGCCGGTATCGGAGATGGTCATCTTACGAACGGTCTCGTCAGACTCTCTCAGTTTGCTGTAAGTGGGCATGTATTTTTCCACGTAAGGTGCCATATCGATGTAAATTCCATCGCTGATGGCTTTTTCACCGCCGCCGGGATAGGCAACGTTGTTTTCGATCAGATCCGGCAGGTCCTGGGAGGCCAGCAGGATACCAAATTTCTCAGTGCCAACAGAAGATGCCACTGTGGTAAACTCGATCTTCACATTGGTTTTCTCTTCCATTTCCTTGTTGACCAGGTACTCATTGAAATCAGGAGTATAGTCGTTGGACCAGACTCTCCAATAAGTGAGGGTCACCTTCTCGTCGGAAATGGGAAGAGTCTGTTCCGTCAAGGCTTCTTCTTCCCCTTCCACCTGGGAAGTGGAAACAGTACTGCTTTCCTCGGTCTTGCTCTCCGTCGCCTGACTGGAGGATCCACCAGAAGTGCTGCCGCATCCGGCCAGCATGGCTAATGCGAGAATGCCGCTACAGATCTTTAACAAGCTCTTTTTCATTTCTTCATTCCGTCCTTTCGTTTTATATTGTTAGTGGGTTCGCTGATGTGTCTTTCCATCGGATTCCCTTTTCCTCCTGTTGAGACCCGACCAAGACTGGCTCCTTTCCTCCTCCTTTCTTTTTCGAACTTTTTAGATTTCGCTATTGTGCTAGGCCGATCCTTTCAACCTGCCCGAATTCTAGCATAAACAACATTTTTGAGAAAGAGCTACAATTTAAACTGTACGAAATATCTAATTCCTCCAATTCTTGTCCTGTCTCCCTTTCCGTTCGACAAAATTCGCCAGAATCATCCTTAATTTAACAAAAATACTGTATCTTTCGCTGTCTCTTGTAAAAAAACGGTCCTTCCCCTGTTTAAATTCTGGCTTTGGAAATGATAAAAACGAGTCTATCACCAAGAAAAAGAGCCTGTTTCCAAATCGGGAAACAGGCTCTTTGGAAAAATGCCGAAAATCACAGGCTTCTATTTTGTTCTCTGTACTCCGCAGGAGTGGTCCCTTCGATCCGCCTGAAAGCGCGCATCAATGGGCGTGAATCGTAATATCCCACGTTTTTGGCAATGTCTGAGACTTTCATCTGGGTGGAATCCAAAAGGCGTTTGGCTTCTTCCACACGCTTTTGTTGTATGTACTCCAAGGGGGAAATCCCCAGCTTACGTTTGAACATCAGTGAAAGGTTGGCTGTGGTCATTCCAAACCTCTCGGAAAGCGCTCCAACTGTCAGATCAGGGTCGGTAAAGTGCTCGTCAATGTAACCGCTGATGTCTTGGGCGCTCACCCGTTTTTCGCTCTCTTTCTTCTCACCGCCTCCTGGAATGGAACCGGAAGAACTTTCCGGAAGATCCTTTTGAACCAAGGGATCCAACTCATGGTGTTGAATCACATAAGCAGTACGCTTCAAATAATTCTGCCGCCGAGTGATCTCCTCGATCTCCTCGTAGCAACGGCGAATCTTATGGTACCCTGTGTGAACGTTACTGACAGCGATGGAAACAGTCACCCGGAAATCGGAATCCAACCGGTCCGCTGCCAAGACACAGCTGTTTTTGATCTCATCCAGGACCACCTCTCGGTCCAGTCGGGCGTTCACATTGACTACCGCGTAATAGGCGCCACGATATTCCGCTGTGAAGAAACTGTAATCCTCTGTGAACACGTCCCTCAACACATTGGTGATCGCCACAACAAGGAAATGAGACATGTCCTCGTTGACGCTTTCATCCTGCTTAAAAAACAGATTGCTGCCGTTTTCCACGGAAAAACCAATGAGCAGGAAGCAGGTATTCTCAAAGGTGATCTCACATTTGCAGCATTCCTCCAAAAAGACGGACTCTTTCATGTCGGGGGAGTTTAAGAGCCGAAACAGCAGATAACTGCGAAGTGCCATGGTGCGGTTATCCCGCTCCACTTCGTAATCCTTGTTTTTTTGCAGCAAACTGGTTAAGGAGGAACGGATAATCATGTAATCGTCGGAATCTCGCTCGTCCTGGGGCTGAGTAATGAGGGAAAGTATCTCCTGAATGGGATGATAACTCCTTCGGGCCACAGAAACCACCAGCGGAATTCCAAGTCCCAAACACAGGGCCAGAAACACGAAAAAGAGAACTCGCACAGTAAAGAAATGCTGAAAATAAATGGCAGATGGGACAAACCGGACATAGTTGATCTGGAAAGAATCATCTTCGGTCTCGATGCACTGATTCTTCGCATCGTCACCCTCCAAATACCAGGTGCCTTCGCTCCCTTTTAGCTGAGCGGTCCCTCCACTGGAAAGCGTATTCCCGGAAGCATCCACTATAAATGTAGCGCAGTCATCCGAGACGATCATATCCGCAAGCAAACTTGACTTCAGCCGCACCAGAACGGTGACCACTGCGTCCTCCCCGTTCCGGGAAGTGCCCTGGGTGGTGATAAATGCCGTGGGACCATAAATGGAATCGCCCAGCTGAAGTGTATAATTGTCAATCTGCTTTACCTGCTCCGCAAAATTGGAAACATCCAACCCTACCGTTCCCGAATAGCCTGTCATGCTCTCAATGCCGCTGAGATAGCTTTTGCTGCTCAGAACAAAATCCGACTTGTGAAAGTAAATGAGGATATCCTCCACATAAGAGTTGGAAAGCAGCGACATGGATATGGTTTTCTGCAAGTCACCCATGACACTGTAATCCTGAGTGGTATAACTGGACTTGGCGGAAAGGGACGTGATATTGCTGTCACTGAGTAAGGCACGCATCATATTGCTAATGCCGGAAAGACTGATATTCACGTTGTCCCGCACATTGTTCAGGATGGAGAGATTCGCCTCTTCCACTGTTTGCCGGGTAATTCCCAACGTAGTGGCAAATAAGGATATGCCAAAGGCCAGAGGGATGGCCAACACCATGAGATAGGAGACGATCATTTTAAAGAAGGTACTTTTGGATGAAAATAATCGCACAGCCACCCCTCCTGACCACTGAACATACAACTTAATTTTAAATTATTGTATCATATAACCATAAAAATAGCAAGCTAGTAGGATTTTAGATAATTTTTATATACAAAATTCCCACACAAAATTACCTAAAAACAGGCTTTGGTTCTATGTAACTCGGAAGGGGGATCAAACGCAGATCAACTCTTTGGGGCTATGAGTCAGATTTTCTCCACCATTTTCTCCCACATAGATCATGTCCTCGATGCGGACACCGAATTTCCCAGGAAGATAGATCCCAGGTTCTCCTGTCATCACTACGCCGGGACGAAGAATACTGGCATCGGTTTGATTGAACCTGGGTCCCTCTCTGCCACCGCATCCCACGGGATGGCCCAAACCGTGGAGAAAATATTGGTCGTATCCCCTGTCGTCAATGATCTTTCGGGCAGTTCCATCCACTTCACAACAAACGGCGCCGGGCTGAACGGCATCAATGGCGGCATTCTGGGCCTTGAGAACCAACTGATAAATCTCCTGTTTTTCCTGGTCTACCTGGCCGATGCCCACCATTCGGGTCATATCGGAACCGTACCCTTCCACCTGCGCGCCGATATCCAGCATGACGAAATCACCTCGCTTGGCGATCCTTCCGGAGGGCCTTACATGGGGCAAGGAAGTGTCTACACCGCAGCCGGAAACGTGGTTGAAAGAATCCATTCGAGAACCCATTTCATAAAACAGAACGCCTACCATTCTTTGGATCTGGACATCGCTCATCCCTTCATGGATATAGTTGAGCGCCTCCATAAAGACCCGGTCTGTGATCTCTTGAGCAGCCCGGATACGCTCTATCTCCTCCCAGCCCTTTACGCTCCTGCGGCGGTATATCCTCTCCTCCAGCTCCTCGCTGGGAATGACGGTACAGGGCAATTCTTTCCACATATTTATCAAATTCAGGGGAATACCCCGCTCTGTGTAAACAGTGTGGATCTTTTCCGCTTTGATCACTTTTCCCAGCTGACTCCACTGTTCCTTCGGAAGGAAATCTACACCGGGGATTTCCGGATCACTTCCGCCCAGAAGGAGGATCTGCTTCCCATCATAGAACAGCCATCCTCCCGGACCAGGATCCCTGCCAAGATAATAGTAAAGGTTGGGGCTGCTGGACAGTAGAATGGCACTGCCGCTTTCCCACAACAGTTCTTTCAGGAAATCCCGTCTGCTTTGCACAGGGATGGGCGGCGTTTCTTTCACAGGAAAGCTCATGGTCCACCACTGAGAAGTCAATCCTACCACAGGCTTAAAGCTGACTTGAAGCTCATCTCCGCCTTTAAGTCGCCCATTTATCCCTGCTTCTTTGCCGTTTATCCGAAACTCTGCGGCAAAAGTATGACTTTCGTCCCCCTCCTCTCCTCGCAGTTCTCCCAGCTTACGTTTCAAGGTCTCAAGGGAGATCCCTTCCGTCACATACCGAGAAAAGCGCTCTTCCACCTTTGCCCCGATCTTCTTTGCTTTCTGCTCATTGACAAGCTCTTTCTCTGTCTTATGAAGCTCCAATTCTCGTAATAAAGCGGAAAGCTGACCGCCTTCTTCCAAGTGTCCCGGAGCAACAAGGTCACGGAGGCTTTCAAAGGACTCCAGAGTCAGGACTTCCACGTCCGTGAAAAACTCTGTGACCCCGTTCTCCTCCGCTAAGGCACCCAGTTGCTGGGAAAGCTGATCTTGTAGGATCACCTGGAAGCCGTTTCCGATCCTGCCGGCCATTTCGATATAACGAAAATCCACCAAGAAATAGCGGTTTTCCGCTGTGAGGAAAATGGTCCCCGCGGAAGAGGGAAATTCCAAGAAAAACACACGGTGACGGTACTCTGTCAAAAGGACTCCCTGGCCCGGTTTCAAAAAACTCTGAACCTGGGCGGCTCTGTCCGCTAAATTCATGCTTCTCCCTCCTTTGAAAGCTCCTGTCCGTCCAGAGCAATGACGCCGCGGATATAAATGCGGAGGGCCTCTTTCAAAGCCGGGATAGACTGGGCTTCGTCAGGCATATGGCAGTCCCCATGGCCTTCCGGGAACACGTCCCGCTTTCCGGGATAATAGGATTGGTCCGGAATCCCTGGTCCGTATGCCACCGCATTGGGAAGTTTTCTGGCGTGAGTACCCGGAGTGAAGATCTGAGGCTGAAGCCCCAGACCGGTCACTTCATTGAACACATTGTTCAAAATCTGTATCACCGGACGCTCCTTGGGGAAATAGTTGGAAGGCAGCACCCGCGTTTCCACAGGAGAAAACCCTACCTGCTCTCCATAGCGCACCACCCGATCCAACACCTGACCCTCATCCAGGGAGACAGGGCACCGGAGATTGAAAGAAAATTGCAGGCATCCCTCTTCCAGTTTGGCGATCCCGCAGCCATACCGCACATCATCGGCTATCTTTTCATCCTCTGAAAGGCCAAAAATTTTTCCACAGGGGCTGTTGAACATTTTTTCCGCTTCCTGGAAAATGGCTTTATCCTGCTGGTCCTCCAGCAGATCTGCTTCCAATAAAGTTTTGAGCAGCACTCCAATGGCGTTAACGGCGTCTTGGGCTGCCGCGATGTGACCCGCTTTTCCTCGTCCGGTCACCACCAAGGTATCGCCTTCTTGGCGCGCCTCCAGCCCCTGAGCCTTTTTCCACTTTTCCATAAGGGATGGCGTCAAGCGCAAGGTGGCCTCTGCCAGGTCAGGCACCTGATTGGTTGCGCTGCCTCCGTGAAAGTCCACCACATTTTCAGACAAGCGGTCCGATCTCAGCCAGCCACTGGCGATACCCCGCTCCCCGTAGCAGATGGGGAAACCGCTGTCTGTCACAATCACCAGATCAGGCACCCCAGGCTGCTTGGAAAAATACTCCGCGTCTGCCATGCCTGTCTCTTCGTCAGCTCCGGCTAAAGCGCAAACATCGTACTGCAAATCGATACCAAGATCCCGCAGACAGAGCACCGCATACATAGCTGCCAAGCAAGGCCCTTTGTTGTCTTGAGAGCCCCGGCCAATGATCCAATCCCCTTTGACGATCCCCTCATAGGGCGGGCAGATCCAGTTGTCCCCTTCCGGTACTACGTCTAAGTGCCCCATCAAACCGATCTGCTTCGGCTTGCCCTGGGTCTCGGGAACATAGAGTTTGACCACGTAGTTTTCATAATTCCGGGATGCCAAGCCGTAGGACTCTCCAAGTTCTATATACTTTGCCAAAACGTCCCGGCAGCCTTGACCGAAAGGCTTCACATCACTGGTTTTGTCGGACACGCTGCGGATCCGAATAAGCTTGCAGGTGTCCTCCACCAAACGGTCCATGTGATCCTCCACCCATTGGTCGATTTTACCCTGCAGTTCTTTTGTCAGTTCCATACTAAATAACCTCCATCCCAAAAATAAAAAAATCCTTCCAGCATAGGAGAGCATGACAATTCTGCTCTCCTATGGCTGAAAGGATCTATCCGTATTTTAAAGCACAATTTAAAGCGAAATCAGCGATATATACAGCATATACTCATTCCACCCGTTTGTCAAGGCTGGCCTGTCTCAAGGTAGTCCTTCACACCCTGGGGCACTGTACTCTCCTCCCCCACCGTCAAAGGGAACTGGGCAAAAAAGACCGCCCTTACGGACGGTCTCCTTTTTATATCTATTATAGTCAGCGCTTTACGGACACTGGGATGCCAAGATCTCCCGGATCTCTCCTTCCGCTTCACGCACCTCCTGCTGAAACGCCTGAGAGGATACTCGAAGCGCTCCGTTTCCCAAGATGATGATTTGCTCCGTGGCATCGGAGGTGACCACCCGAGTGTAATAGTGCTTGGCAATCTGATGGGTCACCTTCTCAATGTACATGTCCGCCGTTTCCGCCTCTTTGGTGTAGACCACATGGAGATTGTGATATTCCTCCACTTCCCGGCCCTTTCCCTTCACCTTGTAGGCGTCAAACACAAGGATGGGCACGCAGCGGCGGTACGCAGCGTAGTTGCACAGGATATCCATCAGACGGCCCCGAGCGGCTTCCATGTTTTCCTGTGCCAAGGCTTTCAGCTCATCCCAGGAGAAGATCACGTTATAGCCGTCCACCAGCAGATGCTCGGGCCCCTCGCGTCGGGTCCTGGAGCCTGAAACCGTTCGGGGTGAAGCTGACTTCCGCTCCGGGGTCCTTTTCTTCACAGGTTCCATGGCCAAGCGGGGATCACGGCGGATAGGACCGTACGTCCGCTCAAAAATGGCCATCAATTCCTTGTCCTGAGCCAGAGATGCCCGGTACGCTTCCCCCCGGCTCGCCCAACGCTCCGAGGGGTTCTCTGACTCCTCCGCTGCTTCCTGTTCCCGGGCCACCCACGCCAGACGCTCTCCCCGCGCTAAGACACTGGGAATATGCATCCAGTCCGGAACCTTGTCCCAGCGCACCATCACGCCGGCTCCGTGGCTGCAAAAGACGGAATCCGCTGTGTTTTCCAAGTCACCGTCAATATCGTACCCCACCGACGCTACCACTTCCTCCGTGTTGTGGCAGGGGGCATACCCTGTGGGGAGACAGTTTAGCTGGCCCCGGCCTTTGGTGTAGGCGGCTACCTCCCGGGCATAGCCCCGCAGCGCTGCCACGGGAGCCTTGCCGGTGATAACGGCGTCCTCTCCCTCTGTGGCAGGAGGATCAAACTCTGCCCAGAGTCGGGGCATATCCGCCAAAGCCCGTCCCACAGCTGTCTGAGGGATGCGTAGGGTAAACTGATACCAGGGTTCCAGCAGTACACATTCTCCGGCCGCTTGAGCACTGCGTAGCCCCTGGCGCACCGCACGGTAAGTTGCCTGGCGGAAATCTCCGCCTTCTGTGTGCTTCACATGAGCTTGACCCGCCGCCAGGGTGATCTTCACGTCCGTCAAGGGCGCACCAATCAACGGCCCCAGATGGGTCTTTTCCGCCAGGTGGGTCAACACCAGCCTCTGCCAGCTCCCCGCCAGCTCGTCCTCACGACAGGAGGTGTCAATCTGCACGCCGCTCCCAGAGGGGCCTGGCTCCAGCACCACATGCACCTCCGCGTAGTGCCGCAGGGGCTCGTAATGGCCCACGCCCTCCACCCGACTCCGGATGGTCTCTTTATATAGGATGCCCCCCTCGTCAAAGGACACACGCAGTCCGACCCGCCGCTCCAAAAGGCTTTGGAGCACCTCCAACTGCACTTCTCCCATCAGCTGTAAGTGAACCTGCCCCAAACGCTCGTCCCAGACCACATGGAGCAGAGGATCTTCCTGTTCCAGCTCCCGCAGCTGCCGCAGCGCTGTGTGGACATCGCACCCCGCCGGCAGGATCACCCGGTACCGCAGCACCGGTTCCAGCACCGGTGACGCGGCGTCCGGCTC
>ENA-OPRR01002467-OPRR01002467.1-human-gut-metagenome-genome-assembly--contig:-NODE-2467-length-12071-cov-3.025466_pt1 | contig 12071 bp, 9 predicted proteins | sample MGYA00241796_ERZ501883 | MGnify/ENA primary metagenome ERZ501883 (study PRJEB25962, sample SAMEA2042406) | human gut metagenome | biome: human gut; feature: human-associated habitat; material: faeces...
CTGCTGCATATCCAGCTAACATGGCGTCTCCTTTTGGCGCTCCGCTCAAAGATGCCGAGACATGTACCGGCATGTCCAAGACAGAAGCCTTTATGCGCAGCCATTCACGGCTGTTTGCACATCCGCCTGCAATTTTCATACAAGACAGCTTGGCGCCTTCCCTTTTGGCCTCCTCACAAATTTCTTTCAGCACATATGCATTTCCCTCATAGACCGCCCGCAGCATATCAGCTCTGGTCGTCAGAGCTGTCAAGCCCAGATACATGCCTTTTACCGCGCTGTCCCACAATGGTGCCCGTTCTCCCATAAGATATGGATAAAAGAAGACGCCGCCGCTGCCGGGTCTCGAAGAACGTACCATTTCTTCATACATTTCGTATATGTTTTTCCTTCCCGCAGCCTGCATCTTTTGGCGTTCTGTCTCTTCTCCCATAGATTCCCGAAACCATCGAACGGTATCTCCTGAGGAATTCGTAGGCCCAAACAGCAAGCAAGGAACCTCCTTGGTACTGACGATAGGAGAAAAAGACAAAAGCTTGGATTTCTCTGATGGCGGTTTTTTGCCGGCAAAAAAATTGTTGCTGGAAGTTCCTGTAATTTCCGCCGCCTCTCCTTGGTGATAAATTCCTAATTCCAGCAACGCGGCCGCAGAGTCTACGCCTCCCACCAACACAGGGGTTCCTTCCCGCAGGCCAGTCATTTGAGCGGCTTCTTTCGTCACTGTTCCAAGAATTTCATCCGCCCTCTTCACTGGCGGCATCCAATCTCTCAACGGAATTTCAATTACTTTTTCCAGCTCCTCGGACCAGCAGCGTTTTTTCAAATCATAGCACAGGGTCATCTCTGCCTGCCCTTCATCAATCGCTAACTGGCCGGTAAGCTTGTAATTCAGATAAGTATTGGCTTTTACAATATGCCGGGTCCTTTCATACAGTTTCGGACAATGATTTCGATACCAAATTAAATTCATAATTTGATAATAGGGGTCTGCATAGGCGCCAAATTCCCGTTTGATTCTTTCTCTTCCATAAACTTTTTCCAACCAGGCGGTTTCTTCGGCGGCTCTTCTGTCCATCCAAATATGCGCCCGGCATAGGGGATTCCCCTGCTCATCCAAAGGAAGCATCGCCATCCCCTGTGAGCTCACACAAATCGCCGCAATCTCACTGTCCGTCCAGGAAATCTGACTCGTAACTTTTCCTATGGAAAATACAGTATCCTGCCACCAAACATTCGGATCTTGTTCTGCCCAGTTAAAGTGTTCTGAGATCGTTCGATAATTTCCAGCCTCTCCTTTTGCAGCACAATTTCCATCTTCCGAAAACAACATAGCTTTCACATTTGTAGTCCCAAGATCCACACCCAGCAAATACTTTTTCATTGTTCCACCAATCCTTCTCAAATTCTCAAGCTTCTTCCCGCATGAAAGAAGCTATTTCCTCAAAAATCACCCCTAAAGCATAAGCTCCCGCGTCCGGATATCCTAAGCTTCTTTCTCCAACCGTTCCTGCCCTTCCCATTCGAGCTACCATTTCTTTGGTCTTCTCAGCGCCCTCCTTTGCTTTCTTGGCTCCTTCCTTTAGCGCCGCTTTCCAAAGCAATTTCTGATCTGCCGCAGCTCTCAAAGCCAATGAGCATGGAATCAATGCGTCAATCAAAGTCTTGTCTCCAAGTACTGCGCCTCTTCCAAAAGAACGTTCGCCCGTCTTTTGAATTCCCGCCACGGCGTTTTCCACTATTGCCGCAAAGTCATCCAAATCAAGCACCTTTTTTTCTCCTGCTGCCAAAGCGGCTGCCCGAAAAGCGGAACCCCAGACAGGCCCTGACGCTCCCCCGCAGTTTTCCATGATAATCATAGAGCAAGCCAAAAGAAATTCTTGAACTGTGCTGAATTTCTCTTCAAGCAGCATTTCCCATTCTCTTTTTACCTCTCGAAATCCCTTCGCGATACTCATCCCAAAATCGCCGTCCCCTGCATAGGAATCCAGTTTGCAAAAGGCTTTCTCATTTTTCAAAATACATTGACACATCTGATATACCATTGCCGCTATATTTTCCACAGTCATGCCTTCTTTTGAGATCACTCTCCAACTCTCTTCACATCTCATTTCTCCTTCTATCTTTTCAGCCTTCTTTAGAAGAGGCATAAACACTGCTTTTTCCACAGGTCCATCCACTCGAAAATAAGGCGCCGTACTTGGAAAATCTAAAAGCTCTTTTAATTCCTCATCCAGCTTCAGCAAAGAGATGGAGCATCCTTCCATGTCAATACTCGTCATATAATTTCCGACAAATTCTCGATATACTGGAATTCCTCTTTTGTCTAGCTCACGATTCACAGAATAATTCATCAAATACAGCTCTTGAAGGGGCGTAGCTCCAAATCCATTTACCAGCAATGCGACCTCTTCCCCTTTTTCCAGAGACAGATCTTCCAAAAGCTGCGTAACCATCCGATGGGCCATCTCATCGGCTGTCTGCATATTCTCCCGGCTTCGTCCTGGTTCCCCGTGAATACCGACGCCATATTCCATCTGTGTATCTCCGAGCTCAAATGTAGGCGTTCCTGCCGCGGGCACTGTACAGGAACTATAGGCAAATCCGATTGTCCGCACATTGTCTGCGGCTTTCTGCGCTGCTGCACATACTTGACTAAGGTCCCTTCCCTTTTCTGCCGCCGCTCCTGCGATTTTATGCACAAAGACAGTGCCTGCCACGCCTCTTCGCCCAACGGTATACAAGCTGTCCATGACAGCTATATCATCTTCCACCTTTACCATTTCTACGGAAATTCCTTCTTCCTTTGCCATGGCAGCCGCATTGGAAAAATTCATAAGATCACCGCTGTAGTTTTTCACAATCAGTAATGTCCCTTTTTCCCCTGCGGTTTCCCGCAGTCCCTGATACACTTGAACCTGAGAAGGAGACGCAAATACATCTCCGCATATCGCAGCATCCAGCATTCCCTTCCCCACATAACCGGCATGGGCAGGCTCATGTCCGCTTCCTCCGCCGCTGATTAAGGTCACTTTTCCAGGATTTAAGCTCTTTTTCCTGATAATCTTATATTTAGGGTTCCATACTACATCTGGGTTTGCATGAGCGATCCCGCTGCACATTTCCAAAACTACGTCCTCTGGCCTGTTTATTATTTTCTTCATATCCATAAACCTCTCATGTAATCAATAACAGTGTTTACAGCCCTTCCTCTTCTTTTCATTTCTCAAACAAGAATTTCTCAGGAAGCTTCAGCTGAAAAGCTTCTGCCATATCCCGGAAATTCTGTACGCTGGGCACTTGAAGTTTCTCTGCTGCCATAGAACGGACCTTTACCAGAATTTCCGCGCTTTTTTCAATCGTGTGCATCAACCCAAACGTATCCTCAAAAGTATCTCCTGTCACAAATAAACCATGCTGCGCCCAAAGCACCGCATCATAGGTTTTCATTTTCTCACACGTCAGTTTTGCGATTTCCACTGTCCCGGGAACCATCCAAGGCAGTACCCCAATCCCTGCCGGAAATGTCATCGCGCACTCTGGTTCCATCTCCCAAAGCTCTCTGGTAAACGCCTCATCCTGCAAAGGAAGCACAAATGACAGTGCAATGATATTGGCTGGATGAGCGTGATATACAAAACGGTATGTTCCTCCCGTCACTTCTTTTTTCACGGACTGACACATCAGGTGAGCTGGGAGCTCGCTCGTAGGTTTTCCTCCATGTTCCAGCCCCCAAACGATACGATATGCCTGTCCTTTTTCATCCAGTTCAATGATTCCTAACGCATCCTTTGGCTCTAGTTCCGCATTTCTCATGGTCTTTCCGCTTCCCGTCACCAAAAAGCAATCGCCTGCTAAATTTTCCATCGGCTTTTTCAGAGAAACCCATTCCCGTTCTCCATTTAATTCCAGCCCTGCCAATTCTTCCCGCTCGATACGATAGGTCAGATTTCCTCCATGGTATTCATGCCATCCAAGGCTCCATCCATCCACGCACATACGTATAAATTTATTCAAATGTTGATTTTTCTCCATCGCTGAATCTCCTCTTACACAGTAAACCCTCATGCTGCCTGTCGGCGACACCTCCATAAAATATAAGTTACGAATTGCTCCGTGCCTCGCACTTCCGCAATCCTGACAGGCATTCGCACTCGTGCTCATACCTGTTGCCCCGTCCAATGTCTGTGCGTCTCGGCAAGCTTGCTTGCCAGACGCTGTCCGCGAACTTATATAGTAAATTTCAAAGGTTCTCGCTTTAAAAACCGCTCAAATTCTGTCTTGATAATTTTCAGACTGTTCTTCAAAATATCATTGGTAATTCCTGCAGAATGCGGCATTAAGGTAACATTGTCCATGGAAAGCAGCGGTGAGTCCAACGGAAGCGGTTCTTTTTCATAGACATCCAGCCCTGCTCCTCGAATCTTTCCTGTCTGCAACGCCTGAATCAATGCCTTTTCGTCCACCAAGGCCGCCCTTGCTGTATTAATAAAAATAGCGTTGGGCTTCATCAAGGAAAACTCTCTTTCTCCAATCATATGTATGGTTTCCTTACACACCCGCGCGTGCATAGTAACTACATCCGCCTGCCGCAACAATTCGTCCAATTCCACCTGCTCCACGCCGTCTTCTTTCAAGATCTCGGGCGAAGTGATCGGCTCATATGCAATCACTTTAGAGCCAAAGCCTGCACAAAATCTTCTGGCTACGGTTCTGGCAATCCCACCATATCCCACAATCCCGATCACCAAATTGCTGATAGCGGCATGGGAAGCGTCGTTGTACTTCTCTTCTGTCCATTTACCATGATTCGCGATCAGGTTTCTTCTCACAATTCCACGGCATTCTGATAAAGTCAACGCAACAGTCATATCTGCGACCACTTCTGCTAACCTGGACGGTGCAAACGACACCTGAATTCCTCTTTTTTTAGCATAGTCTACGTTAATATTCTCACAGCCACTCCTTATCGTCGCGATGAACTTTAATTTTTTTCCCATCTCGATCACTGCGGAACTGACAGCTCCCCATTGAATCAGCAAGATGTCCGCGTCTTGAATCTTATCCAGAACCTCTTGATCCGGTTCCATCCATTCCGGGCCTTCTTTTTCCATTCTTTGTACATATTCTTCAAATGTATTCATCCGATATACATTGGTATCCTTTGCATACTCAATCTTCAAATCTCTTAAAGCTTCCAAATCCGATTCCGCACACATAGCCTGAAATTCTTCCGCTAAGTCTGGATAACGGTCAATAACCAAAACTTTCATCCTTCCACCACCTAGTTCGCCTTCTCTTTTTCGTGTGTAATCACCATTTTACGACTCTTTTCTCTCTTTTCACGCAGACAGTCAATGCTTACAACCACCAGCAGTACCAATCCCTTACACAACAGCTGTGTATAAGAGTCCACACCCTTTACACCCAGGCCATTGCTCAGCACTCCCATGACTAGGACGCCTTGTACAACCCCCAGCATCTTTCCTTTGCCTCCTGAGAAGGCAATTCCGCCAACTACACAGGCAGTGATGACATCCATCTCATATCCTTCTCCAGCAGCCGGCTGACCAGAGGCAATTCTCGACATCAGGACAATAGACGCCAAGCCCACAAACAAACCGTTTACCACATAAGAAAGAATCATAATTTTTTTGGAAGATAGCCCTGAAAGTCTAGTAGCTTCTTCATTAGAACCAACTGCATAAAAATACCGGCCAAGGTAAGTACGGTTCAAAATGAAAGCACCGATCAAGAAAATTACAATCATAATGATAATAGGCACTGGCACAATACCTGCAATATATCCCTGTCCGATAATTTTCATCCCTTCAGGCAAGCCGTAAATGGGAGAAGCACCGGTAAAGATATAAACTACACCCTGCAATACCTGCTGCATAGCCAGCGTACAAATCATCGCGGGCATTCCCGTTAGTACAATCGCCATTCCATTGAATGCAGAGATCGCAACTGCAATCAAAACTCCTATGATGCAGGCTGCCACACAGGGAACGCCGTTTACAATCATGAGTGCTGTGGCACAGCTGACCAAAGACAGCTGAGAACTAATAGAAAGATCCAAGCCTCCGGCAATCATAACCATAGCAAATCCTGTAGATAAAATTCCCAGCACAGCAATCTGCCTTAACAAACTCATTCCATTGTTGATGGTCATAAAACCCGGCGCTGAAACAGCGAAATATATGACTACGACGGCTAAGAGAATTAACACCGTAAATTTATTTAGAATTTTCTTTAACACATCCACTCCCGTTTTCCTCCTCATTCAATAGACGCATACTTCATAATGCTCTCCTGTGTAAAGGGCTCTTCACTTTTGTCAAAGCTGCCGGAAATTTTTCCTTCTCTGAGAACTAATATCCGGTCGGACATTCCCATAAGCTCTTCCATTTCGGAGGAAACCATAAGGATGCTAATTCCTTGCTCTGTGAGTTGATTCATCAAAAAATAGATTTCTTGTTTTGCTCCAACGTCAATTCCTCGTGTCGGTTCATCAAAGATTAATATTTTTGATTTTCCTGCCAGCCATTTCCCCACAACTACTTTTTGCTGATTTCCGCCGCTTAGATTTTTTACCAACTGATCTTCCGAAGGCGTTTTTATTCGAAGCTGTTCTACTTGCCGTTTCACTAATTTCTTCTCTTCATTTTTATTAATCAACGTTCTGCGTGATATTTTTTTATAGTTAGGCAATGTCAAATTTTCTTTAATCGAAAGCTCCAATACCACACCTTGCCGCTTCCGGTCTTCTGGAATTAAAACAATCCCATGTTTTACTGCTTCTTTTGGGCTGGAAATCCGAATTTCCTTCCCTTCCATATAGATCTTTCCTTTTACAACCGGATCGGCTCCAAAAATCAATCTGACAAGCTCCGTACGCCCTGCGCCCACCAGTCCTGCCAAGCCTAAAATCTCACCCTTTCGCAGTGTAAAATTAATGTCTTCCAGCCCATTTCCATACAGATGCTCTACCCTCAAAATCTCCTCCTGAGGTTTTTTCGTGCGTTCCGGATAAGTTTCTTTCAAAGTTCTCCCCACCATCAGATTAATCAAGGTCTCTCTATCCAGATTTTTTGTGTATTCCGTCATTACTTTTTCTCCATCCCGCATGATCGTAATACGGTCTGTCAACTCAAAGATTTCGCTGATTCTATGGGAAATGTAAATAATAGTTACTCCTTTTTCCTTCAATTTCCTTATTAACCGAAACAAAAGCTCCACTTCCACTTGCGTCAATGGTGCAGTTGGCTCATCCATAATCAAAATCTTTACATCCTGGCTCACTGCCTTAGCAATTTCTACCAACTGCATCTGAGCAACTGTCAGATTTTCCACTAACGCATCCGGATCGATCTTTATCCCAATTTCTTGAAAAAGTTCCCAGGTCCTCTTCTTCATTTCTGAAAACTTTACTGTCCATCCATTTCCCATAAATCTCCCCATAAAAATGTTCTCTGTTACGGACAACGTAGGAATGAGATTTAGTTCCTGATGGATAATCCGAAGTCCTTTCTCTTGCGCTTGATGCGGGGTAATTTTTCGAAACTCATCACTTCCAATATAAAATATCCCTTCATCTGGTTCTATCACCCCTGAAATTGCTTTCATCAGAGTAGATTTTCCTGCTCCATTTTCTCCCATCAGTCCGTGGACTTCTCCTGCATAAAAATCGACGGAAATATCCTTCAAAGCGACAACCCCTGGATATGTTTTTATGATATGGCGTACTGACAAACTCACTTCGCTCTTTTTATCCATATACACTGTTCCCTCTTCTCTGCTTTACTTCAGCACTTCCTCCACATTTTCGATCGTCACTGGATTCATTGGAAAATAATTGATTTTCTCATAATCAGAGTCTTCTCCAAGAACATCTTTCTGCGCACACTCAACCATGTTCTCTCCGACCTTATTTAACTCTAAATCTACAACACATTTAAAAATACCACCCTCTGCTACGTATTCTTTTGACTTTTGGGTTCCATCACAGGAAAATAAGCCGATGTTTTCAGAATTCGTAAGTCCTGCCTGTGCAAAAGCCTCATACACTCCATGCATCGTATCATCGTTAATAGAGACTACCATATTCATGTCTGGATATGCCTGCAAGAAATTTTCGCCTGCCTCCTGCCCTGCCAAAGCAGTGGTACCAGCGCCAGTTATGACAATCTCACCTTCCGGCAGAAGCTCTTCTAAGGCATTGCGGATTCCTGTCTCCCGTTCTGTCAAGAATTCTGAGGAAGGTTCATTTACCAGTCCAATAACCGGTGTCATTCCTTTGCTGACCAGATTCTCTTTTGCCCAGTTTGCAGCCTGTTCTCCAATCTTATATCCCAATTCTTCATTCGACGCCATGAAGCAGTTGGAATAGTCACAGTTTGGTTCCGTATCAAAAACCAGTACCTGAATTCCAGCATCATAAGCTTTCTGCATTGCCTCAGCTCCATCATTCGCATTCATAGGATGTACGATCAATGCATCCACATCACTGGCCATATAATTTTCTATCCCGGTAATCATTTCCTGTACGTCCATTTCATAGTACATCAAAGTTGCATCTATTCCTAACTCATCCGCTTTGTCTAGCATTGCATTACCCATATCACTGATTACCTGAGTAGACGCCTGATTCAGCAAAATTCCTACCTTCACCTGGTCATCATCTTTTTTTGTCTCTGCCTTTTCATTCTCAACCAACTTGCTTTCTGTGCTGCATGCACACATGGAAATCGCCATAACCGCAATCAATAAACACGATACTATTCTTTTTTTCATTCTTCTTTTCTCCTTTATTTTCATATTTTTGTTCAAGCTTGAATTTAATTTTATTATACTTTTATTTTGAGTTGAAACAATGTGACTGGTTTTATAAAAAGTGGACTTTTATTGACACATCACAATTCTAACTTTTCACTCTTATTTTTACTGTTTGGCCTGATTTTATAAGCAACATAAAAATACTGCCCAATCCGAGCAATTTAAAAGGACAGCCTTCCGACTGTCCCACGATCTTCCTGTATTCAGCTATTTCCCTTCTGGTTCTGAGAGCTCTCCGCAGACCAATTGCATCAGATCATGATTCGCTCTGATATTTGTTATCTCAAAATAGTTCAGGCTTTGATCCAGCCTGGGAAACTCCCGGCTCGTGCTTTACTTCTCCCCTGACTATTAAGCTACTCTTGATCTCCTCGTATAATAGTAGAAAACATCTTCCACTGCATAATCTTCCCCATTTTCTTTTAAATTAGAATTGCTATACAGTTATGATTAATGTAGAATTGTCTTAATCCTATTATTCGTGTGCGAACATTGTAAAAAGTTTTTCCGGTGGGAAGCCCTCATTAACGCTCCGCTAAGGATGCGCACTTACGAGAGGTAGCTGCGGCAGGCGGCTGTGCTCAGCGTGCAAAGTGAGCTGTGTGTTTCAAGATTGAAGGGATGGGGGAGCTGAAGTGGGCTTACCCACTTTGTTTTGTTATAGAAAAGAATGTAAGAGTAATTGGGAATCCTGGTAAACAGGATTCTTTTTTTCTGCGAATAGTGTTAGAATGAAGCCAGAAATTCTAGGAGGAATCTAAAATGAAATTTAAATATTTTGTTAACAGTAGAAAGTTTTCGTGGACGATTGTAGGGATAGGATTTGTGTTTACACTGATTGTTTTTTTCTTTTTGCCATCCTCGATTCCAATACATTTTAATGCTGGCGGAATCGCGGATAGCTATGGGGATAGAATTCAGATATTTTTATTTCCGCTGTTACAGTTAATGATTTTATTGCTCACAGGCAGGGAAAAGTTACGGTATTGGCTAACACATTCTAAGACATTTTTGAATGATATACAGTATAATTGGCTGGTCAGTGGGCTATGTCTTTTAATAATATTTGTAGAATTTAGAGTGTTATATGCAGCTTTTTGAGGCTAAGGGAGCGTGGAGCGATATATGACGATTATTATTGTCTTACATTTTAAGGATGTTTATAGTACTTATGGTGAGCAATTTTAAGGGGATAGCTGTAATCTTAGGAAAAACTTAACATTCTCTCATGCAGACATTAGAGATTTTATGGCAAAAGCTTGGTATACTAAAATGTATATAATTTGAACAGAGAAGGGAAAGGAAATATGTCGGAAAAAATTCTCGTTGTCGATGATGAACATGATATTGCGGATTTGCTGGAAGTATATTTGAAAAATGAAAATTATACAGTATACAAATATTATTCAGCAATGGAAGCTCTGGAATGCATTGAGAGAGAAGAGCTTGATCTAGCGATTTTAGACATTATGCTTCCAGGTGTCGATGGATTTTCCATTTGCCAGAAAATTCGTGAGCGGTATACTTATCCTATTATTATGCTGACGGCAAAAGATGAGGAGACAGATAAAATAACGGGACTGACTCTGGGAGCGGACGATTATGTCACAAAACCTTTTCGCCCGCTGGAATTGGTCGCCAGAGTAAAGGCACAGCTTCGAAGGTACAAAAAATACTCGCCTGTTTCTGAAGTGGAGACACAAAAAACTACAAGACTGTCTTATAAAAAATTGGACATGAAAACGTATGAGTGTCTGTTAGATGGAGAACTTGTCGCACTCACGCCTACAGAATTTTCAATCTTGCAGCTTTTATTAAAACAGGCAGGGAATGTTGTGAGTCTAGAGGAATTGTTTCGGTCTGTCTGGAAAGATGAGTACTATAACAAGAATAGCAGCACAATCACTGTGCATATCAGACATCTGAGAGAAAAGCTGAGAGATACTGGCGCTAATCCCACTTATATTAAGACAATCTGGGGTGTGGGCTATAAAATATGAATTTACTATGAAAAGGAGAGTGTAGGGTGTGAACGCGAAAAATCAAAGTAATTCTATGGAAAAGAAACTGTGCAGACAGCTTTTTCTCAGTTTGTCTTTGTATGCGGCGTTGGGGTTGGCAGTGACCTTGGTATTGGATTATATTTTAGCTCTTTTTCAAAATCCAATTTCTGTGTGGCTGATTCAGAGGATTGACTTAATCTATTTTTTCTGCCTCATCTTTGGCTTTGGGGGGATTTTTTATAGATATTGGAAAAAACCGTGGTCATATTTGAATGAGGTGGTTCAAGGAGCGGGTAGACTTCATGAACAAGACAGTAGGCCGATTGAATTGTCTGCTCCTTTAGGAGAGGTGGAAAACCAGATGAACCAGATCAAAATGTCTGTTTTATTAAGCAAACAGGCTGCTAAGATGGCAGAAGATAAGAAAAATGATCTGATTATGTATCTGGCCCATGATATTCGCACACCGTTAACTACAGTAATCGGCTATTTGAATCTGCTCGAGGAGGCGCCTGATATGCCTGCTGAGCAAAGAACAAAGTATACGGGAATTGCCCTGGAAAAAGCAGAGCGATTGGAAAGATTAATCAATGAATTATTCGAGATTACGCGGCTGCATGCTAGAACTGTTGCTTTGAAAAAAGAAAAATTAGATTTATACTGCCTGTTGGTGCAATTGGCGGATGAGTTCTATCCGATTATATCGGCTAAAGGAAATTCACTTCGGTTGGAGATAAAAGAGAAGATGACAGTGTTTGCTGACGCTGAAAAATTAGTGCGTGTCTTCTCCAATATATTAAAAAATGCGGTTTCTTATAGTTACCCGGACACAGAAATCCTGATAACAGCCGATGTGCAGGGAGATTTTGTGAACGTGGACATTCAAAACCAGGGAGATCAGATTCCTCAGGAACGGTTAGGAGATATTTTTGAAAAATTTATCCGCCTGGATAAGGCCCGTCTTTCTGACACAGGTGGGACGGGGCTGGGGCTTTCTATCGCGGAAGAGATTATTCGACTTCACGGAGGGGAAATCACAGTTGAAAGTGAAGAGAAAATGGTAACTTTTCATGTTCGATTGCCGCTGTCAGATTAGGAAAAAAGATAGGTTCTATTAGGAAGTTCTTAGGAATTTTTCTAGGGAATCTTTGAGAATTCAATGCCTCTGTTCGGTACAATAAATACTGAACAGAGGCATTTTACTGTATAAGCTCCCGGACAGCGGCTGGGAGG
>ENA-OPRR01002476-OPRR01002476.1-human-gut-metagenome-genome-assembly--contig:-NODE-2476-length-12033-cov-2.206378_pt1 | contig 12033 bp, 8 predicted proteins | sample MGYA00241796_ERZ501883 | MGnify/ENA primary metagenome ERZ501883 (study PRJEB25962, sample SAMEA2042406) | human gut metagenome | biome: human gut; feature: human-associated habitat; material: faeces...
AGAGCGGAGCTCATGGGAAGCTGCGGCAATAAAGGCATTCTGCTCCTTCCTGCTTTTTTCCAGAGGGCGGATCATTTTTCGGGTAAAGAACCAGGAAAATACAGCCAGCGCGGAAACCGCGGCAATGACTGCCACAAGAAAAGCAATCCTTATAGTTTTGATCTGCCCGGACTGTGCATCCAGAGAGTAAAGAAGAACGGTATTCAGGACGCCGCCGTTTTTGGGAATCCTGGCTGTGCAGGCATAATACCCCGGAAGCTGAAACATGACTATCTTTGACAGAGTCTGAGAGGTCTGGCCACTGTCAAGATTCAGTCCGTGATTTTCTGCAGACTCTTTTTTTGCCAGATCAAAGATCTTCCGCATGTTGTCCTGGCCGTGGAGCTGCTCAAAAAACAGCGGGGTATTTCCGTCATAGATCTGCATATCTATGCCGTAATTGCTTTCTGCCTGCTGGATCCATCGGTGAGACAGGACGTTCTGACTTTCCAGATGAGAAACACAGGAATAGGCATTGTTGGTAAATACTGTATAATGCTTCTGGCGAATGTTGCTTTCTGTAATGATAAGGCAGGCAGAAGACAGAAGAACAAGAATGGTTCCTGTAATAAAGGTAGAAAACAGTGTCATATGGATGTGAAGTTTCCGGAACATGACAGCCTCCTTAATAATATGATTTTATGGACAGCATAGAAATATTTTTCGCAGGATATAGAAGAAAACAGGAAAAATACAGCTGGTCTTACATCTATCATAGCACAAAAATGACTGCGAGAGATACAGAGATTATTGCACCCAATCCTTAAAATAATCTCTAAGATTATAAAAGGGTGGATGGAAAATAAATAAATCCTTAGAGGTTGTTTTAAGATAAGGCTGATATGATGTGAAATCATAAGAGAACGGAATGAGTCATAAGGATGAAAGTCTGAGATGAATTTCGTGAAAGGATATGCCGGGTCGCTTAATAAAGCAGGGTACTGCGGATATTGAGTTTTGTGGCCGCGGCAAAACAAAAAGAACTGTTCACAGATTACCGGAAACGGAGTGAACAGTCACAAATAATAAACAGGAGGACATAAAATGCGACATCAGATATGGAAAAAGGGAACAGCGCTGACAGCGGCTTTTGCTCTGGCGGTTGTGCCGGCACTTGCAGGTTGCGGCTCAGAACAAAAGGAAAAAGCCACGGATTCCGGAAAGTCCGGTGAACAGGATAAAGAAAAAAAGGAGATGGCAATGGGCAGATATCTGGAAGAGGATGTGACTCTTCCGGAGGGATGCGGAGATATTGCAGATATGACAATGCTTGAGGACGGAAGCCTTCGGGTCTGCTATATCAGAAGTGGGGAAGGAGCCTTTTATACAGATTCTTCCGATGGAGGAAAAACCTGGGGGGAGACAAAGAACCTTGCAGAGCTTCTGGGGATTGATCCGGAAAAATATACGGTTTCCTATCCGAAGCTGGGAGCAAACGGAGGCATTTTTCTTACCATTTATCCTTTTTCCGAAAACGTGGAAGAAATGTCTTATTACTACATTTCTCCTGACGGAATCAATCAGAAAATGGATATCGGCAAAGAGCTTTCCAGCGGATATGTTGCAGATGCAAGATTCACACATAATAATACGGTCATTATTAATGATTTTGGCACAGCGCTTGTGGAAATCAGTCTGGATGACGGAAGCATTGTCCGTAAATATGAGGAAGGAGGAACGGTCAGCTGCTTTGCAGTACTTGGAAAGCATCTGATCGCCGTGACAGATACCACTCTTCACTATTATAATCTGGAAACAGGGGAACCCCTTGAGGATGAGACGGCTCTTACAGAACAGATTACTTCTGATGAGACAAACCTTCAGCTGACAAGTACAAGCTCTTTTCCTATGGTGTTTACAGAAGGGGACGAGGAGGACAGTATTTTTTATACAGATGATAAAGGCATGTACCGGTATTCCTTTGGCGGCAGTGTGGTAGAACAGGTGATTGACGGAAATCTCAACCGGATATCCTCACCGGACATTTCTCTGGTCTCCATGGTAAGGGATAAAGACGGGAACTTTTATCTGGCGGTTCAGGACAGCTCTGCAGATATGGGAAGGACAGGAAAGATTCTGAAATATGCATATTCACCGGATACCCCTGCAACACCGGATACAGAGCTGACGGTCTATTCTCTTACAGATAACACTTATATCCGACAGGTAGCAGCCCTGTTCCAGAAAAAGTATCCGGATATTTATCTGAATCTGGAGATTGGCATTACGGACGAAGAAGCCGTGACCAGTACAGACGCCCTGAAAAATCTGAACACAGAGATCATGGCAGGAAATGGTCCGGATGTTCTTGTAATGGATGGCATTCCTTCAGACACCTATGTGGAAAAAGGCATGCTCAAGGACATCAGCGGTATTCTTGATAAAATTGAGGAAGAGGACGGTATTCTTGACAACATCCGTGAGAGCTATGTGCAGGAGGACGGAAGCCAGTATGTCATGCCGGTGAGATTTGGAATTCCCATGCTTCAGGGACAGGGAGAGGATGTAACTGCTGTTACAGACCTTGCATCCATGGCAGATACTCTGGAAAAATATCAGAGTGAATATTCTGAAATGCATATGCCGATGTCTCTTCTTGTGGGAGGGGCAGATACGTTTATCAGACAGTTTGCAGATGTGAATGCTCCTGCATGGATGAAGGAGGACGGAACCCTGGATGAAGCTGCTGTGACAGAATATCTGGAGCAGGCAAACCGTATCTATCAGACCGGAAAGACCGGAATTGACGCGCTGAAGGCTCAGGGCTTTGCCGTATATTCTATTGGAGAAAGAAATATGATGTCTGATATATCAGCCTCTGCAATCAGCGTACTGGGAGGATATTATAAGCTTTCAGTCGGAAGGCTGCTGTCTCCGGACGGGCTTGCCTTTCTGTACAGTGCAGAACAGGAAGAAACGAATCTGACACACAGTCTCTGGAACGGACAGGCACAGAACTGCTTTATCCCGGAACAGACAGTGGGAATCAGCGCTAAAGCAGCAGAACCTGAGGCAGCAGAAAAGCTGGTAGAGTTTCTGTTCAGTAAAGAAGGTCAGGAAACAGGCGCAAGTGAAGGCTTCCCGGTAAATGAAGCGGTTTATGACAGTGAGGAGTACTGGGCAGTGGGAGATGAAAACGGAAATCTGGGAACTCTTGGATCCGAAAATGTAGAAACAGGCGAATATATAGAGTTTGATATTGTAAGAGCAGATGAAGAAACCACAAAGCGCGTTCAGGAGCTTGGAAAAACTCTGACTCAGCCGTCAGAACAGAATGAAATCATACTGGAGGCAGTTGCTTCAAACGGCAGCAGATATCTGGAAGGCGAGATCAGCCTTGAGGAGGCGGCAAAAGGGGCGATCCAGCAGGTAAATCTGTATCTGTCTGAATAACCGGCAGGCGGCTGCATGACCTGGATAAATGATATTCAGACAGCTTTATTGATGAGGGGACAAAGATAAAAAAGCGGCGGTTATCTTGCAGCCGGAATCCAGGAAGAGGAATCCGGAAAGAGATAACTGCCGTTTCTGATGTGCATTGGATTGAATGGATAAATGAATGGATATGAGAGAAAACCGGACAGATGACAAGATAAAATCAGTAGGGCTGGGGATATGCTACTGAAAAACTTCCAGCTGGTATCCCACACCCCGGACAGTTTTTATCTGCAGGGAGCTTTCTACGGTTTTCAGCCTCCGGCGCAGAAAATGAATATAATTGTCAAGGTTTCCTTCCTCCACATCTGCGTCAAGTCCCCAGACTCTTGTAAGAAGAAGCTGGCGGGGAAGTGTCTGTCCGGGATTGCGGAGAAATACTTCCATAAGGTCTCCCTCCCGGCTGGAAAGGATACAGTCCTTTTTGCCGCTGGAAAGGCGGCGGGTTTCTGGTATAAAAGTAACGTCTCCGAGAGAAACTGCGTCAGCAGCAGGATTGTAGGCGGCAGGACGGCGCAGAAGACAGCGGATTCTGGCAAGAAGCTCTTCAAAGGCAAAGGGCTTTACCATATAGTCGTCAGCTCCGCAGTTCAGTCCGGTAAGGCGGTCGTTCAGCTCCCCAAGGGCCGTAAGGATGATAACCGGGGTTTTGATCTGGCGGGAGCGGGCTTCCTTCAGAACTTTAATTCCGTTCATATGAGGAAGCATCCGGTCCAGGATCACAAGGTCATAGGGTGTTTCCTGCATATAATAAAGGCCTTCTTCCCCGTCATGGCAGAGAGTGACAGAGAAGCCTTCCTGCTCCAGACGGAAGGAAACAGCAGAGCACAGCTCCCGGTCATCTTCGATCATTAAAATATTCATATGTTTACCTCTCGTTGTTTCGGAAATTTGCATCAGCCTGCAGAGAAATGCTTACAGTTTGATGCTATCCAGTTATTCTAACAAAGTATTCTGTAAACTTCCTTTAAAAATAAAAACCCCCTTAGAGTTTTTTTAAAGAATGTCCTGTTACACTTGTTTTATCGTTACTGTTTATGGTGTTCACAGCGGCCGGACAAAATGGATTCAAATTACTTTCGGTGATGGAAGTCTGTCCTGTACATTCTGAGAACAGTAACATTTTATCATCATTGGGGAGAACAAAAAAGTGACTGGATCAAAAAAAATAAAAAAAAGAGAATATAAGGGATTCTTATTTCTGCTTCCAAGCTTTGCTGGTGTGTGTCTGTTCTGGGTGATCCCGTATCTGGACGTGATCAGGCGCTCTTTTTTCAGCGCAATCAGCGGAGAATTTACAGGCCTGAAAAATTACAGCACAATTTTTGAGAACCAGGCCTTTCGTCTGGCGGCAGGGAATACGCTTCGTTTTTTTCTTGTGTGTATTCCTCTCCTGGTAGTGCTGTCTCTTATGATCGCTGTTCTTCTTACCAGAAGAAAAAAAAGCATGCAGGCGCTGAAAAGTATGTTCCTTCTGCCAATGGCAATTCCTGTGGCTTCTGTAGTTCTTTTGTGGAAAGTTCTGTTTCACGATCAGGGTCTTCTGAACCATTTTCTGGAAACTCTTTCCCTTCAGGGCGTGGACTGGATGAATACGGACGCTTCCTTCTGGGTGCTGGTAGTAAGCTATCTGTGGAGAAATCTGGGATACGATATTGTTCTGTGGGTGGCAGGGCTTGGAGCCATTCCAACTGCTCTTTATGAGGCTGCAAGGGTGGACGGAGCAGGAGAGTGGAAATGCTTTATAAAAATCACTCTTCCTAATCTCCTGCCTTCTCTTTTTACCATTGTGGTACTGTCTCTGTTAAACGGTTTTAAAGTGTTCCGGGAGGCGTATCTGGTGGCAGGAGACTATCCTCAGGACAGTATGTATCTTTTGCAGCACCTTTTTAACAACTGGTACCGGGATCTTTCCCTGGATAAAATGGCGGCTGCGGCAGTGGTAACAGGAGCGGCGATTCTCATCCTGATTCTGTTTCTTCAGAAAGCCTGGGCGAGGGAGGATACATTATGACAAAAAAACTTCTGACAGGTCTGGTTTTCTGTATGGCATTGACTGCAGTGTTTCCCATATTGTTTCTTATCTGCGGTTCTTTTATGGGCAATATGGAAATCAGAGAGCTTCTTATGCCGGTTCTTGGAAATATGGAGGGCTTTGCTTCCTGGAAACTGATGCCCCAGTATCCTACTATGATGCATTATGTGGAGCTTCTTCTTGACTCCCCGGAATTTTTTGTAATGTTCTGGAATTCCGTAAAGCTTACAGCAGCGATTCTGGCAGGTCAGCTTCTGGTGGGAACTCCGGCGGCATGGGGATTTGCAAGATACCAGTTTCCGGGTAAAAAAATTTTATTTACTATTTATATTGCGCTTATGATGATGCCTTTTCAGGTGATGATGCTCAGCAACTATCTTGTTCTGGATCAGATGAGGCTTCTGGACACTATGGCAGGGATTATTTTGCCGGCAGTGTTTTCCACCTTTCCGGTGTTTCTGATGTACCGTTTTTTTCAGGGGCTTCCGGAAGCAATTATGGATTCTGCCAGAATTGATGGCGCAGGAGAGCTGAGGATCTTTTTCAGAATCGGAATACCGCTGGGATCTCCTGGAATGATCTCGGCTCTGGTTCTGGGGTTTCTGGAATACTGGAATCTTATTGAACAGCCTATGGCTTTTTTAAAAACAAAGGAAAAATGGCCGTTGTCTTTGTATCTTCCGAATATCAGTACAGAACAGGCGGGAACCGCCTTTGCGGCATCTGTTCTTGTTCTGATTCCGGCAGTGCTGGTATTTCTGGCAGGTCAGGATTATCTGGAACAGGGAATTGTTTCTACGGCAGTTAAGGAGTAAAAAGAAATGAAGCGGGAAAAATTATTAAAATGGTTTGCAGCGTTTTTTGCGGCAATGCTTGTATTTACATTTTTGTCAAAGGCGGCAGATTCCGTCAGTGTTGCAAAGGTACTGGCGTCAGCGCCTCAGAATCAGCTGATCAGCCATACAGTATCAGGAACAGGAAAAATAGAAAGTACAAAGGAGACGGCTGTTTTTGTTCAGGAAGGAATTAAGATCGCTCAGGTCCATGTAAAGGCAGGAGAAGCGGTAAAAAAAGGACAGCCGCTGATGACTTTACTGGAAAGTAGTATCCAGGAAAGCATTGACAAAAAAAAGGACGAGATCCAGGAGGCTTCTCTGAAGATCAGCGATATCCAGAGCCAGGAAAACATTGATGCCCAGAAACGGGAAAATTCCTCCCGCTGGGCACAGCAGGATCTTGATACAGCTCTGGGAAACGGGGATATTAACATTTCCAATGCCCAGAATGAGCTGAATATTGCCCAGCAGAGGCTTGCAGAGTACAGACAGAAAAAAGCAGAGGCTCAGAAGCAGCAGGAACTGGAGCAGCAGTCCCAGGGATCGGATTTTGGAGACGGGGGAGAGGTACAGACTGATTTTTCAGACGGAAGCAATCTTCCTCAGGAGCCCATTATTTCCGAAGAGGATACACAGGAACAGGCTCTTGCAGACGATGTCCGGGCAAAAACAGAAGCGCTGAATCAGGTGATCATGAGCCGGAATCAGGAAGTGACCACTGCAGACAGGGCAAAACAGGAGGCAGCACTTCCGGCGCCTCAGGACAGCACAGAGGAAACCCTTCAGACACAGCTTGACAATCTGAATGAAGAACTGGAAAAGCTGAATGTTCTGATGCAGAGTAAAGGGGAGATCACAGCTCCGGCAGACGGCGTGGTAAAAACAGTTTCCGCTCAGACCGGCGGGCAGACAGTTCAGGATGCGGCAGCAGTTCTCTATGAGCTGACCGGAGGCTTAAGTATGACAGGAGCGATAACAAAGGACGATCTGGAATACGTTTCCGCAGGGTCGTCTGTGCATCTGGAGGGCAACAGCAAAACGGTTGTGGAAAATGCGGTGGTTCAGTCTGTTCAGGAGGATTCCGCAAATCCGGGAACCTATATCCTTACTGTAGATGTTCCCCAGAGCGGGCTGACAGTAGGAGAAAGCGTGGATTTTACCGTGCAGAAGGAGGAAGGGCCGTATGCCTGCTGTGTGCCGCTTTCTGCACTTTACGGGCAGAAAGGCCAGGAATATGTACTTGTTCTTGACACCAGAGACTCTGTGCTGGGAGAGGTACAGGTTGCCAGAAAGGTTCCTGTTACAGTCATAGAAAAAAATGAGACAACTGCAGCTCTTCAGGAAGGGACACTTTCCGGCTCTCAGAAAATCATTACAGAAACAGACAGAGAGATCGCAGACGGCAGCCGGGTAAGGCTGCAGGAATCATGAGTTCAGGTAAGCGGACGTTTCAAGGGATTTCCTGGAAATGTCTGCTTCCGGGAGCGCTGGCACTGTTTTTTTACGGAGGGGCAGTGCTGGCATTTGGCAGTATGATGGAAGAGCCTTCTGTTTCTGTGTTTCTGTCAGGAGCTTACCCGGAAGAAAACCGGGCAGAGGAGATTCTGGAAACACTGGAACAGACAGAAGCAGAATCCTCAGCCTGTTTTTACTGGGACGGCGGCATGATCACACTGACAGAGCCGGACTATGGACGGAGTGCGCAGGTGATGGCAGCAGGAATCCTGGGGGATGGAAGTCTTTATGATAAAAGAATCCATGGATTCTGGGAAAAAGATAAAGAAGGCTGCGTCATTGACGGGGACACAGCCTGGAAGCTTTTTGGCACCAGAGAGGCAGAGGGGCGTCAGCTTGTATATGGAGAAAAAACTTACCAGGTCCGTCAGGTGCTGCCCTGGAAACAGAGAATGATACTGATCCGCCCGGAGGAAGAAAACACCATGTATACCAGAGTGTTTCTGAAAAATGAGAAGCTGCAGAATTCAAAGACAGCAGAGCAGTTTCTGATGGCTTATGGACTGAATGGCACAGTTGTGGATTCCGGATTTCTTATAAGCGCAGTCAGGATGCTTCTTCTGATATTTCCGGGGATAGTGATGGGGATTCTTTTTCTGAAAGCAAACAGGGAGAGAAGGATTTGCAGAAAGGAACAGGCCGCCGCCTTCTGGATGTGGACAGGAGCCTGCGTTCTGATTGTGGCTGCAGCCGCAGTGCTACTCTGGAAAAACATGGAGATCCCTCAGGAGTGGATCCCGTCCAGATGGTCGGATTTTCAGTTCTGGTCCGATAAATTCAGGGAGCTGGAAGAAAAGGTGAGACTTTTTCTCATGCTTCCAAAGACTGTGGGGCAGGCGGAGACTATTCTGGAGTTTGTAAAGTGCGCAGGCTGTTCAATGGGCTCGGCGTTTATTGGTATTCTGGCACTGTTATCGAAAAGGGAAAGAAGCAAAAGAACATCTGCATGAGAAAATACATTTTAGGCTCCCGGGTATCTTTCGGTATCCGGGATTTGCCGTTTCAGAAAAATGTGTTAAAATATGAGTGGAAAATATGCTTTCAGAAGCTTGTGAAGCAGGGTTTATATTCAGGTGAGACTATCGTGGCAAATTTTTAATTGAGATACCCCAAAAAGTATGTTAAACTGTATACAGCATGTATTTTTCAGGATAAAGGAAATAAGGAGAATGCAGTATGAGAAAAATTGCCATTGTAACTGACAGCAACAGCGGCATTACGCAGGATGAGGGAAGAAAGCTTGGAATCTCTGTTCTGCCGATGCCCTTTTATATTAATGAGGTTATGTATCTGGAAGGGGTTACGCTTTCTCAGGAGGAGTTTTATGAGCGACTGAAAAAGGATGAATCTATTTCCACCTCTCAGCCAAATCCGGGTGAAGTCTGCGGACTGTGGGATACACTTTTAAAAGAATACAATGAGATCGTGCATATTCCCATGTCAAGCGGGCTGAGCGCTTCCTGTGAAACGGCCATGGGACTTGCCCGTGATTATAACGGCAAGGTTCAGGTTGTGGATAACCAGAGGATTTCTGTAACTCAGAAGCAGTCTGTGATGGATGCGCTGACGCTTGTACAGGCTGGTAAAAGCGCTGCGGAGATCCGTGAGATCCTTGAGGCAGAAAGACGGGAATCCAGCATTTATATTACGCTGGAAACTCTGAAATATCTCAAAAAAGGCGGACGTATCACACCGGCAGCCGCAGCGATCGGTACAGTTCTGAATCTGAAACCGGTACTGCAGATCCAGGGAGACAAGCTGGACGCCTATTCAAAGGTCAGAGGAAAGAAGCAGGCCAAAAGAGTGATGCTGAAGGCCATGAAAGAGGATTTCGACAGTCGTTTTGCAGAATATGCAAAGCGCGGCGAAATGTGTCTGGAGATGGCATATACGGGAAATCAGGAAGAAGCAGAGGAATTCAAAAAAGAGGTTCAGGAAATGTTTCCTGATTATGAGATCCAGATGGATCCCCTGTCTTTAAGCGTTGCCTGTCATATCGGACATGGAGCTCTTGCAGTTGCCTGCTCAAAAAAGGTTACTGTCTGAAAAAAGAAAAGAATAAATACGAGGAGTCATAAGACATGAAGAAACTGATGGAAATTATGGCAGAGGAGCTTTCCTCAGCCTTTGAAAAAGCCGGATATGATCCGGAATACGGAAAGGTAACAGTATCCAACAGACCGGATCTCTGTGAGTTTCAGTGCAACGGGGCAATGGCAGGCGCCAAGGCATACAAAAAAGCACCGTTTATGATCGCAGATGATGTGGTGGAATATTTAAAAGACAGCCGGGTATTTTCTGCGGCAGAGGTAGTAAAACCGGGATTTATCAACCTGAAAGTAAAAGAAGAGTTCCTTGCAGACTATCTGAGGGAGATGGCAGAGGATCCGAAATTTTCTGTTGCCCAGGCAGAAAATCCCAAAACGATCATTATTGATTATGGCGGACCAAATGTGGCAAAACCACTTCATGTAGGTCATCTTCGTTCAGCAATCATCGGAGAGAGCATTAAAAGAATCGGACGTTTTGTAGGCCATAAAGTGATCGGCGATGTACATCTGGGAGACTGGGGACTTCAGATGGGGCTGATCATCACAGAACTGAAACACCGCAAACCGGAGCTGGTATATTTTGACGACAGCTATCAGGGGGAATATCCTGCAGAAGCGCCGTTTACCATTGGAGAACTGGAAGAGATTTATCCCTGCGCCAGCGGAAAATCCAAAGAGGATGAGGATTACCGCAACGAGGCTCTGGAGGCAACTCACCTTCTGCAGCAGGGAAAGCCAGGCTATATGGCTCTCTGGAATCATATCATGCAGGTTTCTGTAACAGACCTTAAAAGAAATTATGATAATCTGAATGTTTCCTTTGATCTGTGGAAAAAGGAATCTGACGCGCAGCCTTATATTCCGGATATGGTCCAGGCCATGAAGGATCAGGGATTTGCTTATGAGGATCAGGGCGCTCTTGTTGTAGATGTAAAGGAAGAGACAGACACCAAGGAAATCCCGCCCTGTATGCTCTTGAAATCAGACGGAGCTTCCCTTTATACAACAACAGATCTTGCAACCATCGTAGAGCGTATGAAGCTTTATGATCCGGACGAGATCCTTTATGTAGTGGACAAACGCCAGGAACTTCATTTTATCCAGGTATTCCGCTGCGCGAGAAAGACAGGCCTTGTAAAAGAGGACACCAGGCTTTCTTTCCTTGGCTTCGGTACAATGAACGGAAAAGACGGCAAGCCTTTTAAGACAAGAGAAGGAGGCGTTATGCGTCTGGAACGTCTGATCGCGGATATCGACCAGGAAATGTATACCAAGATCGTAGAAAACAGAAGCGTAAGAGATAAGGATGCCACAGAGACAGCTCAGATCGTAGGTCTGTCTGCGATCAAGTACGGCGATCTTTCCAATCAGGCGGCCAAGGACTATATTTTTGATATTGACCGGTTCATCTCCTTTGAGGGAAATACGGGACCCTATATCCTTTATACCATTGTGCGGATCAAGTCTATCCTGAATAAATATAAAGAGCAGGGCGGACAGCTGACCAAGGGCGCCATTCTTGGGGCAGGGTCCGAGCCGGAGAAGGCGCTGATGCTTAAGATCAGCCGGTACAGCGAGGTGCTGGAGGGCGCTTTTGCAGAGCTGGCTCCCCATAAGATCTGCCAGTATATTTATGAACTGTCTAATGACTTTAACCGCTTCTATCATGATACGAAGATTCTTGCCGAGGAGGATCCGAAAAAGCAGGCCGGCTGGATCGGTCTGATCGATCTGACGAAGGATGTGCTGAGCGCCTGCATTCAGGTGCTTGGTTTTGAGGCGCCGGAGCGGATGTAAACCGGTTCGATGCCCTTTATATGGACTCCCGTGACCTGCCGTCTGGGCAGGGAGAACGGGAGTTCATCTGGAGAAGGGGGGATCCGTTTTGAAGATCAGGGAACTGACAGTGAATACCTTCTGGAAAGGCGAAGTTGGGGTGCGGGGCCTGGTGGAAGATAACGGAAAGGAATACCGGGTGCAGCTTTACGGAAAGGGTTCGGCTGTGCGGGATTATTCCTGTTCCTGTCCGGAAGGAAATTCCTGGAGGGGGATGTGTCCCCATGCAAAAGCCTTATGGGAGGCATATCAGAAAAAAGAGAAAAACCAGGGCGGTTCGGGCTCC
>ENA-OPRR01002480-OPRR01002480.1-human-gut-metagenome-genome-assembly--contig:-NODE-2480-length-12009-cov-3.133763_pt1 | contig 12009 bp, 13 predicted proteins | sample MGYA00241796_ERZ501883 | MGnify/ENA primary metagenome ERZ501883 (study PRJEB25962, sample SAMEA2042406) | human gut metagenome | biome: human gut; feature: human-associated habitat; material: faeces...
TTCTGATGACATGTTGTCATTTGCAATCGCTACTTTTATTTGCTTTATTATACCAGATGTACTTACATCCTCAACTCCTATTATGTCACTTTGGAGAGCTTTTGTAATAAAGGCTTTACACTTACTCCCTCAAATTCCTATATACATCCTCCAGGAACACCTGCATCAGCTCACACTTCTTCTCGTCGTTATCCAGCAACAATGCGAAAAAGTCCTGGTTTTGCTCATACCCAGCAATCAGGGCATCCTGTACGGCGTCAAAATAGGCGAAGCGGAAATCTTTCAGCGAGTTATTCCGTGCACTGTCCCTCAGATGTCCATTCTTCAGTAAAATATCCCTCATTTGCAGAGCGGACTTGGAGGCCACGTCAACATCAAAGTTCTTGTTATACGCTGCATTGATTTCATCGATGATCTCGGACAGCTTCTTTTTCACGGCCTCATCCATAAAGACCTCATCGGGTGTCGGTAGGCTGACCTCCGGCTTGGATTCAATCTCGTGTGAGTTTTCCCCAATCTTTTTCTGACGGAAGTTAGAGGCAGTGATTTTGTCCGCAATGTCAAAATCATTTCCACCGCTGCCCACTTCGATCTCCTTAACGAGGTACGAAAGGAAGTTGTATTTCTTGTGTAGATCCACGCTTTCAAAGCAGGTTGCCTGAATCAAAAAACTGTAAAACCGCAGGAAACGCTTGATCGTCGCACGAATTTCCAGCCTTTCCAGCTCCGGGTGGCGCTTGATGATTTGCAGAGACTTGTCCAGCAACGCCCACATCCGAGCCTTTTCTTTGGAGGTTCGCTTGTCCTGATACAGGTATCCGTTAAATTCCTCAATATCGTCAATGTCCAGAAAATTATACTGATCCATCTGAGCTTCCACCGCCCGGATATCCGAAGGGGTGATAGTCTCGTTCAGAATTGTCTCGGTATAGAACGGGGCAAAGGACGCTTGAATATCCTCATATTCATTTTTGAAATCCAGCACAAAGGTTTTCTTATCATAGGGCGCACAAATACGGTTCAAGCGAGAAAGGGTCTGCACAGCATTGACTCCCCGCAGACGTTTGTCCACATACATGGCACAGAGCTTCGGCTGATCAAAGCCTGTTTGATACTTATTCGCCACCAACAGTACCTGATAGCTGTTGCTGTCAAACACTTCCGGCAAATCTTCTTCCTTAATGCCGTTCATCACCGCTTCGGTGTATTCGTGGCCGTCCAGAGAGACCTTGCCTGAAAACGCCACCAGTGCACGAATACCCGTGTACCCATGCTTGGAAATATAGGTTTCAAACTCGTTCCGGTATTTGACCGCTGCCTGCCGTGACGAAGTAATGACCATAGCTTTTGCTTTGCCGCCCAATTCCTGCATGATTCTGTTTTTGAAGTGCTCAATAATGATCTCCACTTTCTGAGCAATGTTGGTATCATGCAGTTCAATATACTTGGCAATCTTACGCTTTGCGGCAATCGTTTCCAGCTCAGGATCGTCCTCAATAGCCTTATTAATTTCAAAATAAGTCTTATAGGTCACATAGTTTTGCAGCACATCCAGAATGAAGCCTTCCTCAATTGCTTGCTTCATGGAATACAAGTCAAAAGCAACCTTTTTTCCTTCTTCGTTCAGACAGCCAAACAACTGCAAGGTAGTCGGTTTCGGAGTTGCGGTAAAGGCAATCATGGAAACATTGGGCTGCTTTCCGCTACGGGCAATTTCGTCCTCGATAATATCGCCCATAGATTTTTCTTCTTCCGACACATCAACAGGGGTAGCCTCGCTCAGTTTGCGGCTCTCCGAAAGGGCATACGTCACCGCTTCCATGGCAGTTCCGGCGGTAGAAGAATGGGCCTCGTCGATGATTACGGCAAAAGTCTTGCTTTTCAGCTCCTGGACCAGTTCCTGAATGTACATGAACTTGTGGATGGTAGTTACAATGATTTTGGTGTTACCGTTGAGGGCATCCGCAAGATCTTTGGAAGTGCATTTTTCATCCATGACCTTGATCAGACCGGCCTTGTGCTCCAGTGACAGTACGGCATTCTGAAGCTGACGGTCTACCACGATACGGTCAGTGATAATGCAAACCGTATCAAAAATGACTTTGTTTCCCCTGTCGTGCAAAGAGGCAAGGCGGTGTGCCAGCCATGCAATGGTATTGGTTTTGCCGCTGCCGGCCGAGTGTTCAATGAGATAGTTTTTCTCACTGTGGTGTTCCACTACATCTGCCACCAGCTTGCGCACGGCATTGAACTGGTGATACCGGGGGAAAATCAGCGTTTCCTTGGTGACACGCTTGCCAGTATCCGGGTCTTTCTTGGTTTCCTTTTGCAGGAAAATGATTTTATCAATCAGATACAGCACCGTATCTTTTTTGAGGATATCTTCCCACATATAAGAAACATTGATGCCGTTTTCATTGTGGGGATTACCCTTGCCGGAGTGGATTCCAACGCCGCATCCCTTATTGAACGGAAGAAAGAAGGAAGATTTTCCTTTCAGATTGGTGCACATATAGACTTCGTTCAAGTCCATGGCAAAGTGAGCCAGACAGCCTGCCTTGAATTTCAGCAGTCGGGTCTTATAATCTCGCTCAAACTTATACTGACGGATCGCATCCTCATAGTTCTGTCCGCTGGTGTTGCATTTCAGCTCAAAGGTGAAAATGGCAATGCCATTGAGGAAGATTACAAGGTCAATGCGCTCACCCTCTTTGTGCCAGACTTCCTCCATCACTGAGAGTACATTCTGCTGATACAGCGCCTCCGCCTTTTGGTTAAAGGTGGTGGCAGGCTTGCGGTACATGAGAGTCAGGGATACACCGTTATCAAACTCCACGCCGTGCTTCAGTACATCCAGCAGGCTGCGGTTTTTCTTGTTGACCTCATTGTTGATGTAGTTGAGGATGGTCTGGCGAGTCTTGTCGCCATAGAGCTTTTCCAGCCGGGTCAATGCATCCGGCTGGGTTGCTTCCAAAAAGGAAAACAACAGTTCCACATCCATGCCGTAGCCGGGATCATAAGCGGTAGAGGAGCGCATCTGATAACCGTTTTCCTTCCGCAGCATTTCCAGTATGTATGCCTGATAATCTGCCCGTTCCTTTAATTGTCCTGCTTTGATGGCCATCTTACTGCACCTCCTTTACTCGTTTTTTGCCGGTGACATATTCGTAAATGAGAGATTTTTTGTGTTTGATTAAAATATCATATTGATCCTTTTTTGATTTCAACATTTCATTTATCATATCACATTTACTGTCTAAAAAATCAGCTATTTCTATTTGTTCTAGCAATGGCACATTGAGGAAGTTAAGATTCTTAATTATTATTTGACTGATGTTGGGCTGAGTTCCACCAAAAGCTTTTAAAAGCATTTCTTCTTGGGCAGCTTTCAAAAAATAAAACAAATATCTATTGTCATTTTTTTCGTTTAGCTTTATTACACAGCAAGCTTGGTTAGTAAATGAATCAATTTTAGAAATTGCAACATTCCCCACGGATGCGCCATACATTGCAACCACCACAAAATCTTTGGTATACCAATTAAGAGCATGACATTCTAAAATAGCTAAGTTAGTTAATTGTTTTTCCGTTTCATAAATATAATCTTTCCCATACAAATCCCCAGACTGAATCCACGAATGTTCTCCATTATCATAGTACATTGAGTTACCAGAATCCGGAGTAGTTCCGCTACCAATTATTGAAGCTTCAAATTTAATACGAGTTTTTTGCCAATGTTCCGGAATTTTCCCAATCCACTCAACGCCGCTATCTTTCATTGGCGCAGATTTGTCCAATCCCTTAGTTACCGTTTCGGTGATCAGTGATTTTTTGTATTGCTGTAAAAGTGCAATCTGTTTTTCCAAATCTGCGGCAATGCTGTCAATCTGGGCACATTCTTTATCGAGAAAATCAACTATCTTTTTTTGTTCATTATGATCTTTACAAAAAACAATTTTCATATTTCCAAAATTGTTTCCTGTTAATTGGTTTATAGTTGAAGTCAAAAAAGTGCCTAAATAATAAGAAAAAACTTCAGAATTTAATATGTAGTACATATATCTGGGACATGAACATCTATATACCATCATAAAGGCACCAAAGGAACAAGGTAAACCAGAATTTTCAATAATTGCGTTTTTTCCTATAAGTTCACGGCTACCATTTCTTGAGCAAATTATAATATCGCCTTTTTTTACCATTAACTCTGGTGATACAGAACATTTTACATAAACATTGTCATCATAACTAATTTTCCCGTTTTGTATGTTTGATGAACGAAGAACTAAAGTGCCGTTATCATCCTCTGTAATATCTTCCGGAGCATACGTTAATCCATTGCGATATGTACCAATATCTTTAATACGTACAACATCCCAGCTTTCCGGAATATCCCCAATCCAATCAATCCCGCTGGGTTTCATCTGCTCTGCCATTACACTCCCTCGCTTTCCTGCAAGACTGCAATTTTTTCGGAGAGGGACTTTTCCAACTCCAGAAACTGAGCCAGCAAATCATCTGCCTTTTCCGGCTCCTTATACTCGTAGAAAAATCGTGTAAATGGAAACTCCGCACCCAGTTTTTCTTTATTGGTAGCGCTCTCTTTTTTCTCCGGGTCAAATTCATAGGCCCAGATAGCGTCGGGTACATGGGGATAAACTTCTGCCTCAAAATATTTTTCCGGGTCCTGGGTGAGCTTGATGATCTCGGTGTCCTTGGTGGTGGTATCCTTGATAATTTCTCCCTTGCGGTCTTTCTGTACCACGGCGGTTTTATCCATCACCGCCAGCACCATGGCAATGCCGGTCAAACGGCTGGCAGACATTCCCTCAACCTTGCCCAGCATGGATTTCAGATACTTTTCAAACTCGCCGTAATCCATAAACACACGGTCAGAGCGGTTGGCTTCCAGAATGTTCAATACATCTGTCACAAACTGCTGCCCAGCCAGATATTTCTGGTATTTCTTCTCATCGGAAGCACTGCGGGGGTTCATCTCCTTCAGCTGTTCAAAATCCGTCTCATTGAAAATGCTGGAGTTGCTGGTGAAGTAGCTGCTAGTCCGCAGCCGCTCAATGCTCTCCGCATCCAGCACACCCCGGCGCTGCAACGGCTGATAAACCGCATACTCTTTGTACATAAACTCCTCGTTAGGGAAAATCTTGCAATACTGGTTTTCCTCAAAGTTGGAGTACAGCTCGGTGATTTTTACCATGCTATCCCGGTCGATTTCACGGCGTTTTTTTCCCAAAGATTTGCGGAGGGGCTTCCACATATCCACCGCATTGATCAGCTGCACCTTTCCACGGCGGTCAGGGCGCTTATTGCGGGACAGAATAAAGATATAAATGCCGATATCGGTGTTATAGAAAAGCTGGGTAGGCAGGGCAATAATGGCTTCAATCAAGTCTTCCTCCAGCATCCAGCGCCGGATTTGGCTTTCACCGCTGGTAGTTCCGCCGGAGAAGAGAGGGGAACCATTGGTAATGATCGCTGCACGCCCGTTTTTCTCATCCAGCTTATTGATGGCGTGCTGCATGAATAGCAGCTGGGCGTCACCCGTTCCAGGCAGACCATGTTCAAACCGTCCGCCCTTCTTGTTTTCCTCACGGACTTTCTTCTCTTGTCCTTCCGGTGCATCTTTGCCACCCCAGGGTGTACCAAACGGGGGATTCATAATCACCAGCCGCATCTTCTGATCCGGGAAGCAGTCCGTTTTCAGGGTGTTAGCTTCCTCATCACCCATAATGTTTTTCACATCCTGGCCTTTGATGAGCATATCTGCCAGACAAATGGCGTAGGATTCGGGGTTGATTTCCTGGCCAAACAAGCGCACATCCACATAGGGGTTTTTGCGGCGCAGGAAATCATAGGTAGTGGACAGCATACCGCCCGAACCACAGGCAGCATCCAGTACGGTGGCAATTTTACCCTCATCCGTCAGCAGGTCGTTGCAGCCCTCTGCCAGCAGTACATTGACCATCAGACGAATTACTTCACGGGGCGTATAGTGATCACCGGCCTCAGCATTTTCAGAAAAGCGGCGGATAATATCCTCGAAAATGTAGCCCATCTTCATGCTGTCCACATGGGCGGGATACAAATCCAAATCCGAGAACTTTTTAACCACGCTGTAAAGGCGGTTGCTCTTATCCATTTTGTCGATCTGGGTGCTGAATTTCAGCAACTTTTCCAGAATCAGCTGGATGTTGGCGGAAAAGCCTTCAATGTAAGACTTGAGATTGGACGCAATGCTGTCGCTGTCATCCAGAAGGCGTTTGAGGGTGTATTCACTATAGTTGTAAAAAGGATATTTGGAAACCTGGCAAAGGAGCGCAGCAGGGAGATTGGGGTTCTGCTTGTGCTTTGCTACAACTGCATCTTTGGTAGCCTCCAGAGCGCACTCAAATCGACGGATGATGACCATGGGGATAATAACGTCCTTATATTTATCCGAGGTATAAGCACCACGGAGCGAGTTGGCAATGGACCAGACCAATCCCACTTCCTTGCTTACGTCAATGGACGTATCATCAAACATAACTTCGTAAAAATACTTATCTCTCATTTTATGGGTTCTCCTTCTCTATTCTCTTGAAAAGACGCAAACAATGCGGCAACACTTTCAATCTGGCTGGGAGTCAGATTACAACCTTCCAACTTCCGCATTGCATCTACTAAATCCTTGTTTTGTGTGATAGTTCGGCAAATATCCGGCGGAGGCACTTTCCGAATTGCCATATACAGGCGATCCATACGCCGGCGTGCCTGCAAATCCGGTTTTAGCTCCTTAATCAGCTTGTCATAGACCTCCGCTGTTGGAGCGTTAACACCGTCTTCTATATATTTCATGTTAGAACGGGGCAGACCGACCCTTTTGGCTAATTGGGATTGGCTGAGCGTTCCACGGCAATCACGAATCAATAAACCAAGTTCGATGATCATATCTTTAGCTCGTTGATCTACAGCCACCTTGTTGGGCAATTCGGCACCTCCTTTCTGGAAATTGTTCTATGTTCTATAACATAGAACAATTATACTATATTCACTTTTATAAGTCAAGTTACACGGTCTCCCTTAACAATAAAAACACGCTACCGACTAAGCCGATAACGTGTTTTTAAGTATGAGTCGCTATCCTTATATCATATGAAAATGTTTCAATGCCTCTACAATCGCCGCTTCCTTTTCCGGCGGGCACTGCGGCACTTTTGTATCTTCCTTCTTTGAAAGGTTATAGTTCTGTCCCACATCCAGCCCGCACTTCCGTTTGACCTGGGAGATATACAGGCTGGACACTTTCAAGCCATACCTCTCCAGCACATACGCTTTGATCTCGTCATAGGTAGCCTTGCTCTCCGCCGCAGTCAAATCCAGCTCATCCAGATTCAACTCCACCTCTATATGCTGCTTGGCATTAAGTTTGGACAAAAGTACTACCGTCTCCACATTCCCCGTTTACTGAAAGTATTCTTATCACTGCTTTTTATTAACATCATAAGACCCTAAAAAGCATTGAAAATACTATGTTTTTAAGATTTGATTAAATGAATTATCATCTAGTGCATTTTTTTATCACATGTGAAAATTTATACCGCGTAGTCAAATCGTTGTCAATGGCTACCTCTATTATGCCATATATTTATGCTTTTCAAAATCATATTTCCCCACAATTCGCAACACCCCTCTCTCATCCGTCACCATGCACTGTCCCTCATGAATTCCCGGTTCCGGGCAGAGGAAAAACTTCTCTCCTGCCGGATCTGCCTGATAACCGGTCAGCATATAGCCGGCATCGTCAAACAGATACCAACCGGAAGTACCTCCGGTTACTTCGGTCAGCCAGTACCAGCCGCTGTGAGCGTAAGAACCATCCTTAAACTGATACCACCAGCGTATGCCGTCAGCGGCCTGGATAAAACCCTGAGGATATTCTTTCGGGGCTGTCAGCGCCGCCTTGAAATCCTCCCAGGTGTGGGCTGTGTGATTATACACGTAGGGATTGGGACAGATTTTCCCTGTTACATCATAGTGACGGATCACATGGTCTGCCGGAACGCCGTACTTTTCCATCAGCTTTCTGGTCAGCATGGTAGCAGCCTGAACTGTTGCGTCCTCAAAGTACCAGTCCCGGCTGTCCGCCGCCTGACTGCCTTTGTTTCTCACACAGAGTTCAATTCCAATACTGTTGGAGTTGCGGCACTCCGGATGCCGATATGACTTTGCCCCGCAGTGCCAGGCAATATCCCCATCCTCTACGCTCTGCCAGATTTCTCCATTAAACCCTACATAGTAATGGGCGCTGGCGCCGATATATTTGCTGGCATAATACCGACAGTTGGCTTCCGCTCCGCCTGTGGCGCCAACGTAATGGATCACGATGTATTTGATACGGCTGGTGTCGCCCAGACGGTTAAGGTTGTATGGAGTCAATAATTTGTTAATCTGCATCGTCAATCCCCTCCTTTCCGTCCGGTCCCATCGCATCCGGATCCAGAACATCATGAAATTCCTGTAAAGCCATATTTGATGCTTCTCTGACCTCCTCCTGGAGCTCTGTGAACCATTTCTCGCCGAGATCTGCTCTCTGCATACTCTTTACCATATAGGCTCCTTTCCGGGAGGCCTTAAGGCCTCCCTCCATAAGTTCCGACATCGCAACTATTTTCCCGGGCCGGCCGGGGTGTTGCCCTTTCCTTCCGCTGCGGGACCTGTAGGAGTGTTGCCCTGTCCCTCTGCCCCAGGGCCGACTGGAGTGTTACCCTTTCCTTCCAGTCCGGGACCGACTGGAGTATTGCCCTTTCCCTCCAGTGCCGGACCCTCAGCTGGACCGTCACAGTTACAGGATCCAGCCATCTCCGCTGTGATGTGGGTGCCTGGTGCCTCCTGGTTAAAGGTTCCGTCCTTGTGTAATTCGCAGTGATTTTTCTTGCTCATCATGAGTCCTCCTTAAAATTGATATTTGAAAAGGCCGTCCCGGATGGACAGCCTTTGTCATACTGGTTTAGTTTGAATCGTTTTTTTGCCCCGGTTCACCCGCCGAGGCTGCGGGAGATGAATGGATCACCTCCTCTCCTGCTTATCCTTATATCCAGTCCGCTCCCAGATCTCTTTCAGCCGCTCCCATCCGTCCATAGATACCAGCGCTACAATAAACGCTGCCAGAATGCAGGCAAATATCATATACCACTCAATCGGCTGCTTCATCCACGCCATAACTGCCACCAGAACAGTCGGACAAAGGATCAGGCTCAGAACAATCACCACCGCCGAAGTAGGCAGTTTGGAAAGGCCCGGCCAGCTCTTTATGACCTGGGTAATGGCCGATACCAGGAAGGCCATCACACCGATGGCAATCAGCACATATGACACATACTGCATCAAGCTTGTTACATCCATCATTTTTCCTCTCTTTCGCTTTTCTTACTTAATATACTGAGATGCCAAAAGGACGGCTCCTGTGACAACTCCTCCTGTCAGAACTCCTATGACGGTATCCAGAATCTTATCTCCCATTCTGCGCCATCTGTTTCCCGGCTCCTGCTCCAGCTTGTCCAGACGCTTTCCCAGTTCCTTCTGTTCTTCCAGCATCCCTTTCATATCATGGGCCAGGGTATGTACAGACAGGACTAAATCCTGGATCGCTTTTACAGACTCATCCAGGCCCTCAATCCGCTTGTTCTGCCTGCGGTCTTCATCCCGCAGGCGTTCAAGTTCCGCTTTAACCGCTTCATCCATCTTCCTCACCTTCTTTCTTTTTGGATGTCATTTTCGGAAAAAATGTTATCCTCCTTTCAAAATCTGTCCTCCTTTTTCAAATTTCAGGATAAAAAAACAGCATATACGTATCTTGCAATCAGAAAACGCATATGCTATAATGCCTGTAGGCAAATGAAACAAGCTGTCCAGTACGGACACATACGAAAACACCCAGGGCGGCATCCCTGGGTGTTTTCTATTCCTATTTTTCGTGGAAAGGCTTAAGTCCACAGGCTGGTTACCGACTACTTATCGCCGTCCAGCCATTTGATGATGTAGTGGCAGGCTACACCAGCCGCAACGGCGATGAGAAATGAAACAAGCATTTCCAATACGAACACCCCCTTCCTGTTGCCAGTATCGGGGCGGTAACAGGAGGAGTATACCATAAGTTTAGTTTCTGCGCTATCCTATTTTACCGGCAAAACACCTCGCCGTTCCAGCTCTTCTTTCACTTCTTCTCTGATTCTTTCCGGAACCTGTTCAAGTGTTCTCAGGCCCTTCTCAATCAAATCCGCATATACTTTAACCACGATTTACACCTCCATACTCTCGTACATTTCAGCAAGGGCAAGCTGCAGCTCGGTCGTTTTCCTCGCCTGCAGGTCGTGTTCCTGCTGGATTGCCATGAGCAGATCAAAATCCTTGTAGGGGTATGTAGCAACCGAACCGTCCTCATTCACCTGGTGACAATATCCTTTGATGACTGTGTCACACCAGCCATTAAAATAATCGTCAGGCACTTCGTATTCTGTGAGGACTTCACCGGTATCATTGACGCGGACAGCCTCAATCTCGTGATTTTCATTTACATAGATTTTCACCTTGATACCTCCTAACTATTAAGTATTTGACAGTATTACCTCATAACAAAAAGCTATCACATTACTACCGCTATACCCATTTGACATTTCCGCTTCAATATAGATATATTTAGCTCCTGTGATTGATGATATATCAAGGATGGCATATCCTTCATCGGTAGTCAGTTTGGCCGAAGCGAGGTAACTGCTAAGTCCCGCACTAGCACTATCCGAAATCCCAACCATCATGTATTTATTATTATTAGACTTAGCAGCTAGTATTTTTAAATACTTATAATTAGTTAAATCCACTTTTTGGTTAAACCGCGCATTTACCCTTTCGCCAAAGTTAGATCTGGCTCCAAACCCAATGGAATCAGTAAATGTTGCCCTTAAATAAGCGCTTCCTTCTGCGTTAATTTCAGTCAATCCCGTAGTCTGTAGCCCATTCCACTTGCCTCGATTAAATAAATACAGTGGGCTTGTGACATAGCCTTCGAAAGTCCCAGTCACGCCGAAAATGGTTTTACCCTTTTTGATATTAGCCCCCGTTAAATTGGGATCACCTGCCACCACAATATTTCCACTAACGTACCTGTTAGCCGCTACAATCGTTTTGTTTGCGGTTCCCGGTGTAGTTGTGCTGCCTCCCTGAGTAGGTATACTCTGACTCACCTTGCCGCTTCCGTTATGATACCCCGCCGGGATCGTGTAGCTGCCATTGATAGCAAGGGACTGGTTCACAGCCCCCCAGTTCGGCATCGTACCAGTTAAGGGATTACCGTCTTTGTTGACAATCACCTTACCGGCTAATACGTCACCGGCCCCCGCGGTTATCACATCCAAATCAGCTCCTCCGCCGCCTCCAGGCTGGGGAGCAAGATCACATTGTGCACCTTCCGGGTCCTGTCCCCCTGCTTGTAGATAGAGCTGATCTCCCCGCTGACCACAAACCGGGGCTCCGCCGGCTGGCCGGCCACGCCGCAGGGCAGGCGGAACTCCTCCTTTAACCGGTAAAGCCCCTCCTCCGCAGGCAGAAGCTGTTCTTCCATCTCCTGCCGCCAGGCCGGATGGGTGAAGTCCCCCGTGCCCACCAGGGCAATGCCTTTCCTTCTGGCCCACAGGTCCAAGTGGGGCAGGTCCCCCTCTTTGCTGGTGGCGCGGGAATAGCGGGAGTGGATGTGCAGGTCGGCAAAATACATGGCGGGTCCCCTTTCACGACAATTTCTTCCATTATAGGCTGTTTTTCCCCCTGGCGCAACGCAGAGACGCATAACGTGGAAAGAATTTTCACGCCTCGCGGGGAAACTCCTTGCAAATCCCTCCCGGTTTGCTATACTGATAGCAGAAAGGAGGGGAGCGCTTTGGCGTATTTTTGGCACATCAGCTCTCCCATAGGAGACTTGACTTTGACGGAAGAGGAGGGCGCCCTGACCGGCCTGTATTT
>ENA-OPRR01002486-OPRR01002486.1-human-gut-metagenome-genome-assembly--contig:-NODE-2486-length-11977-cov-2.072471_pt1 | contig 11977 bp, 11 predicted proteins | sample MGYA00241796_ERZ501883 | MGnify/ENA primary metagenome ERZ501883 (study PRJEB25962, sample SAMEA2042406) | human gut metagenome | biome: human gut; feature: human-associated habitat; material: faeces...
TGCCGCCGCCGGCCTCCGGGTCCTGCTGGCCGACGACGTGGTCACCACCGGCTCCACCCTGTCCGAATGTGCCAGGACCCTCCTCACCGCCGGAGCGGCGGAGGTGGTGTGCGTCACCCTGGCACAAGCCCGGAAGGACAGGCCGGAAAAGCCGCGAAAAACTGCGAAATAACAGTTGAAATGCAGCCTGCTTGCCGTTATAATAAATAAGAAAGCTCCTGTTTTTGCATATTTTCCAGTTTCAGGGTTATACTCTCCTGGAATACAAGATAAATCGAATGAGGTAATGATATGAATTGGTTTAGCAAGGACATCGGTATCGACCTGGGTACCGCCTCCGTTCTGGTATATGTCAAGGGCAAGGGCGTGATCTTAAAAGAGCCGTCCGTGGTAGCATTTGACAGGGATACCAATGCAATTAAGGCAATCGGCGAGGAAGCACGCCTGATGCTTGGAAGGACGCCGGGCAACATCGTAGCCATCCGGCCGCTGCGCCAGGGCGTGATCTCAGATTATACGGTTACGGAGAAAATGATAAAGTACTTTGTGCAGAAAGCCATGGGCAAGCGTACATTCAAGAAGCCGCGGATCAGCATCTGCGTGCCAAGCGGCGTGACGGAAGTGGAGAAGAAAGCGGTGGAAGAGGCAACCTATGCAGCCGGAGCCAGGGAAGTCAATCTGATCGAGGAGCCGGTGGCTGCCGCGATCGGTGCGGGAATCGACATCTCTAAGCCCTGTGGAAATATGATCGTTGACGTTGGCGGAGGAACTTCCGATATCGCAGTCATTTCCCTTGGAGGAACGGTGGTAAATACTGCCATCAAGCTGGCGGGGGATGATTTTGACGAGGCCATCGTGCGCTATATGCGTAAGAAGCATAATCTTCTGATTGGAGAGCGTACGGCTGAAGATATCAAGATTAAGATCGGCACGACCTATCCCCTGATCGAGGATGAAGCCATGGAAGTAAGAGGCAGGAATCTGGTCACGGGACTTCCAAAGACCGTTACAGTTACTTCATCCGAGACGGAAGAAGCGCTTAGGGAGACCACGGGACAGATCGTGGAAGCTGTGATCAGCGTGCTGGAGCGGACGCCGCCGGAACTGTCTGCCGATATCCTTGACCGTGGAATCATGCTGACCGGCGGAGGAGCGATGTTAAGAGGTCTGGAAGAACTAATCGAAGAGAAGACCGGAATCAATACAATGACTGCCGAAGATCCGATGAAGGTGGTAGCCATCGGAACCGGCCAGTTTGTAGAATTCATGGGTGGGCGAAAAGATTTTTAATGGATAGTATAAAAGGATATGTAGAACACATCGTATACCGTAATGAAGATAATGGGTATACGGTATTTAATTTGAATAATGATGACGGCGAGATGACCTGCGTAGGAAACTTCCACTATATTGAGGAAGGCGAACTCTTAAAATTACAGGGAGAGTATACTACCCATAAACTGTACGGACTGCAGTTTAAGGCAGAGGCAGCCGAAGTCTGCGAGCCGGAGGACTTGGTTTCCATTGAGCGGTACCTGGGATCCGGAGCGGTGAAAGGGATTGGCGCAGCCCTGGCTGGAAGGATTGTAAAAAAGTTTAAGCAGGACACTTTCCGCATCATCGAGGAAGAGCCGGAACGCCTGGCTGAGATCAAAGGAATCAGCGAGCGCAAGGCCCGGGAGATTGCCACTCAAGTAGAAGAAAAGAAGGACATGCGCCAGGCAATGATCTATTTGCAGAAATACGGAATATCGACGACTCTGGCAGCAAGGATATACCAGCATTACGGGCGGAGCGTGTACCGTGTCATAGAACAGAATCCTTACCAGATAGCCGACCATGTGCCTGGCGTGGGGTTTAAAACCGCTGATGAGATTGCATCCAAGGTCGGAATCCATACCGATTCCGACTATCGCATCCGCAGCGGTATTTTCTATACCCTTTTACAAAGTGTGAACGAAGGCCATGTATATCTGAGAAAGGAAGCGCTGACCTACCGCGCCAGCCAGCTTCTGGAAGTGGAAATAAAGGATATCGAGAAGTATCTGATGGATCTGGCCATCGAGAAAAAGATTGTGATGCAGGAATCCAAAGAAGGCATGAGAGTCTATGCTTCTCACTATTATTATATGGAAATGAATGTGGCGAAGATGCTCCATGATCTGGATGTCGCCTGCGAAGTGGCGGAGGCCAGCATGATGAAAAGGCTTCAGGCTATTGAAGAGAACACCGGCCTATACCTGGACGACATGCAGCGCACAGCGGTAATGGAGGCTGCCAGAAGAGGCATCGTGGTACTTACTGGAGGCCCAGGAACGGGAAAGACTACAACCATCAATGCCATGATACATTTTTTTGAGAGCGAGGGGCTGGATATCCGTCTTGCGGCTCCCACGGGCCGGGCAGCCAAGCGGATGACCGAGGCCACCGGATATGAGTCCCAGACCATCCACCGTCTTCTGGAAGTCAGCGGAAATCCAGAAGATGAGACGGTCAATGGATTCGGGCGCAATGAAGAGAATCCGCTGGAAGCGGATGTGATCATTATCGACGAGATGTCCATGGTGGATCTTCCGCTTATGCATGCCCTGCTGGGAGCCATCGTCCCGGGAACGCGGCTGATTCTGGTGGGGGACAGGAACCAGCTTCCAAGCGTGGGGCCGGGAAGCGTGCTGAAAGACATTATTGATTCTCAATGCTTTCCGGTGGTGATGCTGACCAAGATCTTTCGCCAGGCAGGAGAAAGCGACATCGTGGTGAATGCCCATAAGATCAACCGTGGGGAAGAAGTCGTGCTGGATAATAAGAGCAGGGATTTCTTTTTCCTGAAGCGGCAGGATGCCAATGTCATCATCAGCGTGGTTATCACTCTAATTCAGAAGAAACTGCCCAAGTATGTCAATGCCCAGCCATACGATATCCAGGTGCTGACCCCAATGCGCAAAGGCCTGCTGGGAGTGGAGCGGATGAACCGTATCCTGCAGGAGTATCTCAATCCAGCGGAGGCGGGGAAGACAGAAAAAGAATATGGAGACCGCCTGTTCAGAGAAGGGGATAAGGTCATGCAGATTAAGAACAATTACCAGCTGGAATGGGAAGTAGCCACCAAATATGGCATGACCATTGACAAAGGCATGGGAATCTTTAACGGGGATATGGGAATCATCCGGGAGATCAATACCTATGAAGAGACGGTGATTGTGGAATATGATGAAAAAAGAATGGTAAAGTATCCCTATGCTTTACTGGATGAGCTGGAACTGGCATATGCCATTACCATACATAAATCACAGGGGAGTGAATATCCTGCGGTGGTCATACCACTTCTGCAGGGACCTAGGCAGCTGTACCACAGGAATCTTCTGTATACGGCTGTTACAAGAGCAAGGCAGTGCGTGACTCTGGTGGGAAGCGATTCGGTATTCCAGGAGATGATACGCAATACCAATGAGCAGGACCGCAATACCAGCCTTGCACAGCGAATCCAAGAATTACAATGACAATCTTACGAAAAATCTATGAAACTGCCCTCCGCTGGCTCTGGCCTGAAATATGCCCATTCTGTGGCAAGGCAAGCAGCCGGGGAATCTGCGGTGTCTGCCGGAAAAAACTGGAAAAACTGAAGATCCAAGAGCCAAGATGCAAAAGATGCGGCAAGCCGATTGCCCGTATGGAGAAGGAATATTGTCATGACTGCTCGCATACACATCATCATTATGACAGCGGTCTTGCGCTCTGGCTTCATAGAAAGCCGGTCAGCACGTCTATCTATCAGTTCAAGTATCACAATCAGAGAAGTTTTGGAATCTGGTATGCCAGGGAAATGGCGGAGCAATTCGCTCTATCCATCAGAAGATGGGATCCGGACCTGATCATTCCGATTCCACTGCACAGTACTCGAAAAAGAAAAAGAGGCTACAATCAGGCACAGATCGTTGCATGCGAACTTGGCAGGAGGAGGGGGATGCCGGTAGACGCAACCAGTCTTTGCCGGAGGATACCTACAAGCCCGCAGAAGACGCTGGGCCATAGGGAGAGAAAAGCAAACTTAAGGAAGGCCTTCGCACTGGGACGCGGGTTTGTTCCGGTGCCAACCGTACTGCTGGTTGACGATATCTATACCACTGGAAATACTATGGATGCGGCGGCAGATATTTTGAAGAGGGCGGGGGTTGAAAAAGTCTATTTTTTGACTATAAGTATTGGACAAGGGTACTAATATTTGTTATACTGAAAATGATGTTTAAATGACAGTGACAACATTTTGAGGTGGATTATGTTAGACGAAAAAAAAGTGAAGCTTATGACCCGTCTTGCTTTCTATGAACAGACGCAGGGAAAGGAAGATTTCAAGGTCAGCGCATATTACAGAAAAGATTACGCAAGCATGCATGGCATATGCTCTTTCCTCTGGGTGACGTTTGGCTATGCGTGCGTGGTAGGGCTGGCTATGCTGGCAGGAATGGAGCAGCTGCTTTCGAAGATGTCAAGCGGGCTTGTCGTAATGCTCGCGGTGATTATTCTGGCTGGCTATGTATTCCTGGTGGTTCTGTATACCGTGATATCCAGCCATATCTATAATCAAAAGCACAGGGATGCCAGACAAAGGGTGAAGAAGTATAACCATGATCTGACAAGACTGCTAAAGATGTATGAAAAGGAGAATAGATAGATGGATAGTATTTATGTGCTTCGTGGACGCCTGCAGGAGATATATGGGAGGAATTCCAAGATATTCGATAAGGCGCTCCAGTTTATCCTGGCTGTAGTAACATTTTCAGTAATTAACCATAATGTAGGTTTTATGAAGGCCGCGGCATCGCCGGTTGCATCCCTTGCCCTGGCAGTCATCTGCACCTTCCTGCCGCTGATGGTTACCGTCGTAATGGCAACGGTTCTGATACTGGCCCATATGTTTGCCGTATCCTTAGGAACCTTGGCGGTTACGGCAATCGTATTTTTGATCATGTATATCTTCTATTTAAGGCTGACGCCGAAGATGGCCCTGATTGTGCTGCTGACGCCACTGGCTTTTGTGCTGAAGATTCCATACGTCATTCCCATTGCGTGCGGTCTGGTGGCAGCTCCGGTCAGCCTGGTTGCCATTGCATGTGGAACGATCGTATTCTATATGATGGAGTATGTGAAGAAGTCGGCTGCTGCCATTGAGGGGGCAGGCGCAAAAGGAATGCTGACCCAGGTTGCCAATTATGCCAAGCAGGTTTTCCAGAATAAAGAGATGTGGGTTATCATCGTGGCATTCATCATCTGCTTCTTTGTGGTATATACTTTACGCAGACAGTCAATGGATCATGCCTGGAAGATTGCCATCATCGCGGGGGCAATAGCCAGCATCATCGTAATCGCGGTCGGCGACATCGCGCTTGGCGTACATACTTCCTATGGAGCCTTGATCGGAGGAAGTATTGCGGCCGTTGGGATCGGGCTTGTGCTGGAATTGTTCTTCTTTACGGTGGATTATGCAAGAAGCGAGAATCTCCAGTTCGAGGATGATGAATATTATTATTATGTAAAAGCAATCCCTAAGGTCTCCATCTCCACGCCGGAGAAGACGGTGAAGAGAATCAATGAAAGGCAGGAGACTGAGATCATCAATACCGAAGAGGTGCGCAGAAAATCAGGGAAAGGGCAGGGCAGGAATGCAGCAGCGCCGTCCCAGAAGAAAGCGCCAAGGAGGCCTTCCGCAAAGAAGGGACCGTCAGCAAAGAAGCATGATATGAGGGAAGTAGATAAGATGCTTCTGACCCAGAGTCTTCGAAAAGACCTGGATTTAAAAGATTAGAAGCATAGAAAGAAGGAGGTGAAAGAATGGAACAGCAGATCACCAGATTTGCGGGAAAATATGTCACAGGGTTTTATTTCCCGGAGATTCACCTGACAGATATCGTTGAGATTGTGATTGTGGCGTTTCTGATTTATCAGCTTATGGTCTGGATTAAGAACACGAAGGCGTGGATGCTTCTCAAGGGAATCATCGTGCTTGCTGCATTCATTCTTTTAGCCGCCATATTCAAGATGCATACCATATTGTATCTTGCCAAGAATGCCGTAACGGTTATGGCGACGGCAGCAATCGTGGTATTCCAGCCGGAACTAAGGAGGGCCCTGGAGAAACTTGGTGAAAAGAAGTTTCTCAGTTCCGTGGTGCCTTTTGAGACTAACAGGGAGAAGGTGCGTTTCAGCGAGGAGACAAGAGAGAGTATCGTAGAAGCAGCCTTTGTGATGGGAAAGGCTAAGACCGGCGCGCTGATCGTCGTTGAGCAGGCGATCCGTCTGACCGAGTATGAAAGTACGGGAATCCAGATGGACTGTCTTGTGTCCAGCCAGGTTCTGATCAATATATTTGAGCACAATACGCCGCTGCATGATGGAGCAATCATTATCCGGGGAGACCGGATCGTATCGGCTACCTGCTATCTGCCGTTGTCGGATAACATGGGCATCAGCAAGGACCTGGGCACCAGGCACCGGGCTGCAGTGGGAATGAGCGAGGTAAGCGACGCGCTGGTAATCGTGGCGTCGGAGGAGACGGGCAAAGTGTCCGTGGCACAGGGAGGCCAGTTGTTGCGCAATATCAGCCAGAAAGAATTGAGGGAAAAATTAGCGAGCATTCAGGATAAAAAGACGGAAGTCAATAAAATAGCGGCATTATGGAAAGGAAGGCATAATCATGAAAAAAAGACTAATGGATAATCTTGGTCTTAAGATATTAGCCTTTCTGATTGCCGCTTTTATGTGGCTTATCGTGGTTAATATCGACAATCCGGTGACGGATAAGACCTTTTCCGGCATTCCTGTCACGGTAATGAATGAAGAGATTGTAACGGACAACAACAGAACCTACCAGATTATAGACAATACCCAGGAAGTAAGCGTTACCGTAACTGCCAAACGTTCTGTTCTCAATAATATCAAGGCAGATGATATTAGGGCAGTTGCAGATATGAAGGAACTGACTTTGGGAACCCAGGTTCCCATTGAAGTGACGATACCGGGCTACAAATATGAAAAGGCCTACTCGACGCCGCGGAATCTGCAAGTACAGATCGATGATGAGGCAAAGAATAATTTCCCTATCACTCCGACTACCACCGGTACGGTGAGGGAAGGATATATGGTAGGAGAGATGACGGCGAATCCGGAGAAGGTTACCTTAAGAGGACCTAAGAAGGTGATCAACAGCATCAATAAGGTGGTGGCTGAAGTAGATGTCTCAGGATTATCCGAGAATTCGACCCTTGAGGCAAAACTTGTACTGTATGACGCGAATAATAATGTGATTGACCAGACGCTGCTGGCGAATAATCTGGGCAAGGATGGCGTCAGCGTAGAAGTAACTCTTTATCAGATCAAGAGCATACCTGTTAAACTGGATACTTCCCAGGTAACTGCAGCGGAAGGCTATAAAGTAAGCGGAATTACCGTTGAGCCTCAGGAAGTCCGGGTATCCGGGGAGAAGAAGGATCTGGCGGGACTGACCGAGATTGATGTCCCGGCGGAGGCGCTTAAGGTATCCGAACTGACCCAGAGGACGGAAAAGACGGTAGATATCTCATCCTATCTGCCGGAAGGAGTCACCCTGGCAGATGAGAATGCCAGCAATGTGGTGGTATCCATTTCGATCGAGCAGCCGGGAGCGAGGATATTTGAAGTCTCGACCAGTTCCATCATGGTCAACAACCTTGCCGATGAGCTGCAGATAAGTTATGACAGCACAGTAGATCTGGAGATACAGATCAAAGGTCCCAGCGCGGTTCTGGATGTGTTCTCCATAGCAAAGAAGGTGAGCATAGACTTGAAGGATTATACGGTGCCTGGGACTTATCGGGTACCGGTAACCGTGGAACTTCCGGATGGGTGCTCCCTGGTAAATGAAGTCAGCGTAGAGGTGGTTTTGGAAGAAGCGGATTCCAATGCTCCTGCTGGTGAATAGTATAGCAAGAAGGATAAACGGAGGAGATTATGGTTAGGCAGAAAGTTACAATTATTAACCCCACCGGACTACATCTTAGGCCTGCTGGAATATTTTGCAATATAGCCAGCAGTTTTAAATGCAAGGTGACGTTCGAGTATGACAATACGGCTGCAAACGCGAAGAGCGTTCTAAGCGTGCTTGGCGCCTGTATCAAAAAGGGCGACGAGATCGAACTGGTATGTGAAGGGGAAGATGAAGAAGCGGCGTTAAAGGCAATGGTGGAAGCCATTGAGAGCGGATTGGGCGAATAGGGAAGACTGTCGGAAGGCGGCCTGTGCATATGCATAGGCCGCCTATTATGATGTTTTCATACTACAAAATGCGACAAAATACTACATAATATGAAAAGTCGACCTGTTTTAGGGAGATGTATAGTATTTTATATATGGTATACTAATAAGGTTTCTTAGTGTAGGGCAGCTAAAGGAGTGAGCAGCAACGGAAGAGTACAAGCACATGTATATTATGAGCGAGGATTATTTATGGATGAAAGTATCGCTGAAAGATATCTACTATTTTGAAACCATTAAATCCTCCCACTATTGCAAGGTCGTCCATAAAGAAGGCACAGGCAAGATCCATGCGGATGTAAAGCCTTTGTATGAGAAGGTCGCGCCCTATTTTTTTCAGACAAAATCATCTACGCTGGCGAATCTGGATCTGGTCCGGAAAGTAGATACCAGAAACCGGATTCTTTATTTTGAAGAAAACATATTCTGTACTTACGCACAGCGTTTGGGCAGGGAACTGAAAGAAAAACTGGAACTCTATAATTACAGAAGTTATAGGAAAAAGGCCAATGAATAAGGCCTTTTCCGCCGGATAATTATTAAGATTTTATGGATGTAATAGACATTTTCTCCAGTATCGTATAAACTAGATAGCATATCAAGAATGTTATATAATCAGGGGGAAAATATGATTCGAAATATATTAGAGTATCTGGAACGATCTGAAAGCAGGTATCCTGACAAGACAGCTTTTGCGGATGAAGGGGCATCTTGCACCTATGCGGAACTTAAGATGAGGGCAAGGGCCGTGGGAACCTGTCTTGCACAGAAGGTAAGCCCCAGGATGCCGGTTCCCGTATTGATGGAGAAGAGCGTAAATGCGATCTATTCCTTTATGGGCGCGGTATATGGTGGCTGTTTTTATGTGCTCCTGGATCCGAAACTGCCGTCCCAACGGCTGAGGCAGATCCTGAACACACTAAAGGCCAGGGTATTGGTGGCTGATTTAAAGTATAAAAAGCAGTTGGATGGCTTGGGCTTTGAAGGAGTGGTCATAGATATAGAAGAGGCATTAAAGACGCAAGAAGCCCCCGTACTTTTGGAGCAAATCAGAAGCCAGAGGCTTGACATCGACCCGCTTTATGCCAACTTCACTTCCGGTTCTACAGGCATTCCAAAAGGCGTGGTGGTAAGCCACCGGTCAGTCATTGACTTTATGGAAGATTTTACGCAGATCTTTGGAATTACCGACAGAGATGTGATCGGAAATCAGGCGCCATTTGATTTTGACGTATCGGTAAAGGATATCTATTCCACCCTAAAGACAGGCGCTGCCATGCAGATCATTCCCAAGAAACTCTTTTCGTTTCCCACGAAACTGCTGGACTATCTGGTGGAACGGGAAGTGACTACCTTGATCTGGGCCGTCTCCGCGCTGTGTATCATTACGACGCTGAAAGGGTTCGAGTACAAGGTGCCCTCCAAGGTAGACAAGGTAATCTTCTCCGGCGAGGTAATGCCCGTAAAGCATCTGAACGAGTGGAGGCGGTACCTGCCGGATGCCAGGTATGCCAACGTTTACGGTCCTACGGAGATTACCTGCAACTGTACGTATTATAAGATTGACCGGGAGTTTCAGCCAGGCGAGAACCTGCCGATCGGCCAGCCGTTTCCCAATGAGAAGGTGTTTCTTCTGGATGAGGAAGACCGTCTGGTTACAGAGCCTTCCAAGAAAGGGGAGATCTGCGTATCCGGCACGGCACTCTCGCTGGGGTACTATAATGATCCCAGGCAGACGAAGGCTGCGTTTATGCAGAATCCTCTGAATGGGCAGTATCTGGAGCCAATCTACCGGACGGGAGATCTGGGCTACTATGGGGAAGACGGGTATCTGTATTTTGCATCCAGGAAAGACTACCAGATTAAGCACATGGGCCACCGGATCGAACTGGGAGAGATCGAGACTGCCTTGGAGCGGGTGGAAGGAATGAGGCGCGGGTGCTGCATCTATGATGAAGAGAAGAACAAAATCGTGGCATTCTATGAAGGAGAACTGGAAAAGCGCCAGATTGTCAAAAGCCTGGGGACAGCTTTGCCGGCATTCATGGTGCCGAATGTATTCATAAAGATGGATGGGCTTCCGATTACAAATAATGGGAAGATCGACCGTAAAGGGCTGAAAACGCAGTATAAGGAGGGATTGCATGGATAGAGATATATTAAGGCAGATTGCCGGAAAATATGAGACGCCGTCCTATGTATTCCATATCGATGAGTTGAAAAAAAGAATCGCCATGATCCGGGAAATTCTTGGAGGAAAGGCAAGCCTCTGCTATGCCATGAAGGCCAATCCGTTTCTGGTAAAGCCTTTAAAGGACGTGGTTGACAAATATGAAGTCTGCTCTCCGGGGGAGTTTGGCATATGCGAGACATGCCAGATTCCTATGGAACGGATCGTGCTCTCCGGCGTATATAAGGAGGAGAAGGACATTGCCCATGCTATGTGTAATTATAGGGATAAGGGAACCTATACCATAGAGTCTGCCAGTCATCTGGAACTTCTGGAACGATGCGCCTGCAAGGAAGGCATCCGTATCCGGACCCTGATCCGCGTGACCAGCGGCAACCAGTTCGGGATGGATGAGGCAGAGATATGTCGGATCATAGAGCGGCGAAACGAGTATTCCCATGTAAATATCATAGGCTTGCAGCATTATTCCGGAACCCAGAAAAAGAAACTGGCAAAAATTAAGAAGGAACTGGAGCATCTGGATGAATTGATAACAATGCTGAAAGAATCCTATGGATACGAAGCAGAAGAATTGGAGTATGGTCCCGGATTCTATGTGCCGTATTTTTCTACAGACGAAGAGGCTGATGATGAAGCCATGCTGAAGGAGTTTGCAGGATTTCTTTCAGAACTTCGATTCCAGGGAAAGATTACTTTGGAAATGGGCCGGTATCTGGCTGCTTATTGCGGCTGCTACCTGACCGCCATCGTGGATCAGAAGGAAAATATGGGACAGAAGTACTGTATCGTGGATGGAGGCATCCATCACCTGACCTATTTTGGACAGGCTATGGCAATGAAGCGTCCTCATTATCGCCAGTATCACGAGGAAGAGGGCAGATATGAAGAAGTATCTGTGGACAAAGAGCAAAAAGGCATTAAGCAGGAGGATTTTAGTCAAAAGGATGTAACGGAGTGGAACGTATGCGGCTCGCTGTGTACCGTCAATGACGTGATTGTGAAGAATCTGCCCTTGCAGCAGGCGAAGATTGGAGATATACTGGTATTTGAGCGTACGGGGGCCTATTCTGTGACGGAAGGCATGTATCTGTTCCTGAGCAGGGATCTGCCGCAGGTCCTGTTCTATTCAAAAAGCGAAGGCATCAAAGTGGCAAGAAGACGCCGAAGTACGGACGAGATCAATTGTATAGAGGCAGAACAATAGACATGAAAAGTAAAAAAAGATGTAAAATTATAAGGATCATCCTGTTCCTGGCTATCTGCGCGGTACTGTCCGGATGCCTGAACTGGATTACCATGCCGCCTAACGTGGTGTGGATGAATCTGCACAAAGTGAAAGAGGAAGGGCCTTTTGACTATCTATTCATCGGCACCTCCCATGGACAGTATGGGATCAGCCCCGGGAAAGTCGACGAGGTGACAGGAAAGAAGAGTTTCAACCTGTGCATGGCAGACGAGTATCCGGTGGATACTTATTATCTGATGAAGGAAGCCTGCAGA
>ENA-OPRR01002490-OPRR01002490.1-human-gut-metagenome-genome-assembly--contig:-NODE-2490-length-11965-cov-2.912343_pt1 | contig 11965 bp, 13 predicted proteins | sample MGYA00241796_ERZ501883 | MGnify/ENA primary metagenome ERZ501883 (study PRJEB25962, sample SAMEA2042406) | human gut metagenome | biome: human gut; feature: human-associated habitat; material: faeces...
CGCCGTATACGGTGTTCTCCGGTACATCTGTGGTCACAACGGCGCCCGCCGCAACTACCGCGCCGTCGCCGATGACCACGCCTTTACAGATGGTGGCGTTGGCGCCGATCCAGACGTTCTTACCGATGTGGACAGGCGCTGGAATCATGTTTCCTCGGTGATGAGGGTCAAGGCTGTGGTCCAGGGTGGCGATCACCACATTGTGGCCGATCAGTACACCGTCCTCAATAGTCACGCCTCCTTGATCCTGGATCTTGACTCCGGAATTGAAAAAAACGTTTTTGCCGATCTTCAAGTTTTTGCCGCAGTCGGTATAAAAAGGAGGAAATAAAGCGAAGCTGTGGTCCACCGGACGGCCGGTGATTTTCTCCATCAGGTCCACGATCTCCTGGGCTGTGTGGAAGCGACTGTTTAATTCTGTGGTGAGCTGGATAGCTTCTTGAGAAAGCCGGTGCATGCACTGATGGACTTCCGAACCGGCGGTGATCTCTTTCCCACTATCCATATAACTTAAAAACTCACGTAATTCCATGTAACTTTCACCTCTTGCCCCATTATAAAAGCTGGGCTGAGAAATAGCAAATTCTTATAAGTTATGGTTATCTATTGAAAAAAGCAATAGATCCTTGAGGTGAGAGTGAGAGGGGGAGCACATTGTGTATCATTGTGACCCTTCACTGGGTACAGAAGAACTGGGACACCTGGAAATGGTGGGTACCATTGTGTACCAGCTTACCCGGGATATGACGCCGGAACAGATCAAAGCGGCTGGGTTCGAGGATTACTTTGTGGATCACACCGCTGCGGTGTATCCCACAGCGGCTTCCGGCATGCCCTTTAACGCTGCGGCGCTTTCTGTTACAGGCGACACCATCGCGGACCTGCACGAAAACCTGAGTGCCGAGCAAAAAGCTCGCATGACCTATGACAACATCCTGCGTTTCACCGACGACCCCGATGTCCGGGACCCCATCAAGTTCCTGCGGGCACGGGAAGTGGTCCACTTCCAGCGGTTCGGCGAAGCAAACCATACTTATTTAAGCAGAAATGAATCCCCTGTAGGCTGCTGCCCACAGGGGATTTTTCATGGGTTAAAGGACCCTACGCACAGATTCGGCCCTCCTGATAGCAGACCGCAATGTAGTCCCGAGACTGGTAATAAAAGTCTGAATTGTAGTTGGAAATGGCCTCGTCGATCCAAGAGGCATAGACCTCCATCAGCTTGTCCACAATCACCTGGTCATCCTCGCCCTGAGGGAGTTGACGAAGTGTTATAAAATCGTCCGATGTCTTCTCAATGGGTTCACACTATCAAGGAAAAGCATGGCCCCAGGAAAAGAGGCCGCTGTAAAACGCAAGCCGTCAGAGCCTTTGTCCTGACGGCTTTTCTCACATATTCCAAATAATCTTCGCGTCCCCATCCGCACTGATGAGGATCTTATGTATCAGGATCATAGCAACCGCCTTCTTTCGCTGGTAATCGGCGGTTTTCCAGGATTTTGCCAAGTTGATAACAGCCCCTGTTTCGTCCTCACGGTTTTGGAGTTCTTCCATCTGCTGGTATAGTGCCAGACGGTCCTGTTTGAGCTGGGTGGCTTTTTTGTTGGCGATGGACAGGAGATCCTCATTGAACCCTCCGGTCAGCATGGTATCCATGAGTTGCTTTTTCGCCTGCTCAACGGCCTTGACCTTTAGCTTCAGGTCGTTGAGTTCACCGCTGCTACTCTTGTGAGAGCGGTATCTCGTCTCATTCAGCCCTGACAGTTTCTCAGCAATACACTGGTAGACCATGTTTTCCAGATCCTCCGCATAGATGGTCACCTTGGGACCAGCACAGATCCTCTGGGATCTGCCGGTGCAGTTGAAATACCGTCGCACCTGTCCTTTCTGGTTGGCATTTCCTTTGATGGTGGTCAAGGAATGGCCGCATTGTTCACACACCACTTTGCCGGCCAGCCAGCTGGTGGGGTTGCTGTAACTTTTGCTGAATTGGCGGTTCTTCTCCAGCTTGTGCTGGCATTTGAGCCAGATGTCGGAATCCACAATACCGGGGTGGCTCAGCAGGACCAGCCGCATATCCGACCAATCTGGATTATCGGATTGGTGCTTAGTGTGGCCATAGAGCTGGGCACCACATTCTCCCGTAAATTGGGAGACATCTGTGACGATCTCCGTCCCATATGGTGGAGCACTGCACGCATTTGGTAGCTTACGTGACTCACCCCGCCAGCAATGCGGGAAAAGTGGTGGAGTGGGGATTTTCTCATAAGAAGATGGTTTTGTTGCTTCACAAAGCTATGAGGTAGTTGAGAATGGTCTACAGAGGATGAAGTGAAAAATGCAGAATCTTGTAATCAAGTCATGACAATGGTATACTAAGATCTATAGTAATTTTATTGTTTTGTGTTTCCTGTTTCAAAAAAGAGAATCTCTGGTGCAATCGGTATTATCAAATGAGAATATGACAGGGGAGATATTAAATTTTAGTATATTACTCCTGGTCTTATTCTAAGTGGAATTTGAGAAAATGCCCTTCACAGACGGTAATATCAATCTTAGGAGCAACTGGGGATTCTGCGAAAAGGCCTATGTAAAAATAGTCACTTTCCCGATAACCTTGCCAGCATCGAGACTATCGCCTTCTTTATGTCTGTCATTGTGTACCGCCTGACGCAGAGTGGACAGGCTTTGGTGATTCTTTCAGAGAGGGTGCTGTTCGGAACCAGCAATGTCAAGGTGAATATTAAGAAAAAACCACTACAGAAGTTCAATCTTCACACCATCGTCCGACTCCCGTGTAGCGTGCTCTTTCCTGAACCCCCATCACCACCAATTCATTTTGTAGCGTAAATAACTGATTGGTTTTCTGAAACGTACTATAACTACTGCAAATGTAAAACTGATTTCTAAAAACAAGGCAATTGGTCAAAAATTTAAACTATGCTCTGTTTGTAAATAATGATCTGATCTTCGATTTTGCTTAGGAACAAGCCGAGTCTCTTTTTATTAAGTTGGTATTTTAAATTTAAAATAAAAGAAAGGATGTTTCAAAATGGGATTGTTGAAAAATTTGGGCAGCACTGTTGCCTCCGGTCTAATGGGAAATCTCAGCGAGGTTTCTGTCGAATCCCTCACGCAAGAGTATGGGATGTATTTGATGGATGGGGAGACCATTACCACCGGTTATAAACTGGTGCGGGATGTAGTGATCATCACAGACAAGCGAATCATCGACTTTGACAAGCAAGGGGCCACTGGGGCCAAAATGCGGGTGGATTCCATCAACCTGAGCTGCATTTACCATGTGTCTGCGGAAACTGCTGGATTTGGTGCGGATGACAGCGAGATTAACATTCACTATATTACATCCCCTTACTTCAAATGCAGCGGCGGTGTATCCACTGCAGAAAAGAAGCTGGAATTTCCTAAAAAATACAACATTCAGTCTTTGTACAAATTCCTTCAGGAGATTGCCTATCAGAATCACGAAGCACTGAATGACTAAAATCTCAACTTATATTTGTAACGAGAATTAAACGAGGGATTTTTAGGAGGAAAAAATGAAAAAGAAAATCATAGCACTTATTTTGTCGGCAGCGTTATTGGTTTCTGCGATGGTGTGGCCGGCCTCAGCAGCTAACGTAGATCAATTTGTAGATGTAGGCCAAGACGACTGGTTTTATTCCCACGTGGACTACGCAGTGAGTAGTGGCCTTTTCTCCGGTACCAGTGATACCTCTTTTGGACCAGGGCTTTCCATGACACGAGGCATGTTTGTCACTGTGTTAGGCAATAAAACCGGTATTGACCTGACACAGTATACCGGCACACGTTTTGATGATGTACCGGCATCCATGTACTACGCCAGCCGGATCAATTGGGCCACGGAAAACGGCATTGTAAGTGGTTCGGGCAATGGAAAATTCAGCCCTGACACAGCTATCACTCGGGAACAGGTGGCCACCATCCTGTACAACTACGCTAAGCGTACCGGCAATGACACCAGCTATCGGGATACCGTGTATAACGGTTTTCATGACAAAGGAAAGGTTTCTTCCTACGCGGTGCAGGCCATGAAGTGGGCTACCTACCACAAGATTGTCAACGGTAGCGGTGGGCTGCTAGATCCTCAGGGCAACGCCAGCCGGGCTCAGGTTGCAGCTATTTTCCATAACGCTGAAACCATCCTGATAAAAACAGAGATTTTACCCACGGAGAAACCATCTCCTACTCCCGCACCTACGGCCACCCCTGCTCCTACTGCTACACCTAAACCTACCATTAAGCCCACTGCAACACCCAAACCGGTGACCAGCACGGTGTACTGGACGCGTTCTGGTAAAGCGTATCACCGTCGAACCTGCTCCACCATTAAGGATTCTGAGAGACTTATCAGTGGTACCGTTGCGGAGGCAATCCAATCGGGACATAGTGCATGCAAGGTGTGCAAGCCTTAACAAAACAAAAATTTGAATTGAGGATGTAACATGAATGAGGATAATAATCAGTCTTTAAAAGAACGGTTAAAGGATCTGCTCCGGCCTCTTTTTTTAGTTGCTCTTGTAATAGCATTTGTATTGGGAGCTGGACTTTCCACTTTATTGGCTGACACTCATAACAAGGTGTCTGCTGCTTACAACTCCGGTCTAGAACAAGGTCAATCGGACGCAGAGGCTTCTTACAACTCTCTGCTGCAAGAGCGAGAAAACGAATTTTCCTCGCAACTTGTTCAACAGCAAGAAAGTTTTGAAAGTGAAATTCAGGTACAGTATGACGCTGGCCATAGTGATGGGTTTGAAGAAGGACAGTGGCATGGCTATTCTCAAGGTCAAAGTGAAGCGCAAAGCAAAATTGAACAATTGGAAAACACCCTTGCAACTTATGAGCCAAAAAGTGAGTCCAACTCTATCTCCAACCAGACAACCACTGCGTTCGATTCTGATGACTGGGGAATAGATTCGGACTATATCCCAGAATCGCAAGGTGGAATTGTCTATTGGACTCCCAATGGAAAATCTTATCATTCTACAAAAAGTTGCACCACCTTGAGGAGATCAAAGAATATCCTCAGCGGTACGGTATCAGAAGCGAGTTCCTCTGGTCATGGCGATCCCTGTAATGTATGCTATTGAGCAAAGCAATTGGAATAAGGCAACCGCTTGCGAAGAGGACAAAAATGTCCCCAAGTAAATAAATCAAAACACCTCCGGGCAGACTTTGTGGTCATACCCCGGAGGTGTTTTGATTGGAAGAAAAGAAAAAACGAAAGAAGTTGTTATGTGGACGAGAAATATTGGGCAAAGTTATAAAAGCTCCGTATGCATGTGATGTAAGTGATCATGTGCTCATACAAACAATGTATGAAAACAGTACAAACAGAAGTGAACCCTAGTACAATAAAAGAAATGTAATAAAAATATTTATTGGGTTGCACGGGTGAATATTATTTTGTATAATTATTTTAAAAATCGGTTGGCTTTGAATGGAGGAAAGCGGATGAACCATCGCCTGAATTCATATTTGGCCGCAAAAACAGATCCGCAAAATACGGATCTTTGGCTCCCCTTATGGATACACAGCCGTGATACTGCTGAAGTTATGCGATGTTTAGCCATCAATTAGCTTTCTGATGGAGCTAGAGCAGCTCTTGGATTAGAAGAAGCCATCCTTTCTAAAACAGCATACTTTTTGGGAGCTGTCCAAAAGGCCTTGCCTCCATCGCGGGGGCTCATCATGGAAAACCGCAAGAAAATGGACAAGGGTATATAGATGAAAATATAGCGGAGTATCATGACAACTATTACGGAAAGGGAGAAAAAGACCTTTGGTTTTCCCTCGATAGAGCTTTGTCTTGGCTAGGTTGCTACCATGTGCCGGTTATCTTGCTCTCAGCCACATTACCGGCCCAACGTCGAGGAGAACTGGTGGCAGCTTATTGAGGAACGAAAGCTGTAGATAGGAAACTTTTCTCCAACCAGGGATATCCTTTGCTTACATGGACCTCGGGAACCATCGTGCAGCATGTAGTTGCCCTACCTGCCAAGCAGCGCCAAGTTACCCTACAAACAGCTGTGGAGGATACACTTCCCCAATCGTTGGAAGAAGCTCTGGCGGAGGGTGGACGCGCGGGAATCATTGTCAACACGGTAAAAAAGCTCAGATGATTGCAAGCCAGCTTCAAAAAACGATGCCAGATTTTCAGGTGTTTCTGTTCCACGCCCAGTTTCTCATGCCGGATCGTGCAGAGAGGGAGCAAATCTTGTTAGAACGCTTAGGAAAACGATCTACTCCAGAACGGCGGGACAAGCTTATTGTTGTGGGAACCCAGGTATTGGAACAGTCGCTGGATATTGATTTTGACTTTTTGGTGACTGAGCTCTGTCCTATGGATCTGCTTCTACAGAGGATTGGACGAGAACATCGTCACCCCAATCGTGATCTCTATCGTCCTCCCCGGCTGAGAGAGGCAAGGTGTATTGTTTTGACGGCGGAGGACGGCTTTGGCCAAGTCTGCGGTGTTGGATGAGGGAAGAGGGGGCTTGCTCCGAATCCCAGGCCCGCGCTGCCGTGCGGGATGGAGATCCCTCTATCGAGGTATTGGTTATGATGCAGTGCCGAGATGGCAGCGTGCGATTCCTTCCATGGCAAGAAGGGGGAATTTCTGTCGCCACAGATAGGCCTCCCTCCCAAGAGGAAAGCCGCGCCATAGCCCGGTAGTGTCTGAGGCTGCCCAGCTATTTTAGCCGTCGTTGGACCATTGACGGGGTGATTGAGGAATTGGAAGATCGAACCCGCCGCTTCTTAGCCCAGTGGCAACAGGCACCTATGCTCTGTGGAGAACTTATCTTGTTACTGGACGAAGATCTCTCCGTCAAATTAGCGGGGACCAAAATTGTCTACAACAAAGAGCGTGGGTTGACCTATGGAAAGGAGGAAGCCTGTGAAGGAGATTGAATTTAACTTGTTGGAGGAACCTTGGGTTCGGGTGCGCACACCGGATTGCACGCTAAAAGAAGTTTCTCTCACAAATGCATTGCTTCATGCCCACGAGTATGCCGATTTGGCTGGAGAACTGCCCACTCAGGATGTGGCTGTTCTGCGATTGCTTCTGGCAGTGCTGCAAACCATTTTCTGTCGAGTCGATTTGGAAGGAAAACCTTCCCCATTAACAGATGAGGAGGAAGCACTAGAACGCTGGGGCCAGTTGTGGGAGAAAAAGAAACTGCCCGAAAAACCCATCTTGAATAACCTGGCAACCTGGAGGGAGCGATTCTGGCTGTTTCACCCAGAAAGGCCTTTTTATCAAGTGGCAACGCTTAAAAATGGAATTGAATTTGGGGCTCAGAAGCTCAATGGTGAGATCTCGCAAAGCGAAAATAAAGTTCGGCTATTTCCAGGTAATTTGTTTCCAACCGCCAGTTTGGTCCTGTTCAGACCATAGCTACCAGAGTAGCTACATTTTCAAGCTATTTGCCCCAACTGTAGTGCAGATAGATTCAATCCACATACATAAACATTCTGGGCTTTTGCCTCCAACAACTCGTTGAGTGTTTTCCGCACGCTGCCCATTCAACTCCATATGGGGCAGTCTCATAAAACGGGATCATCGAGTTGGTAGATGGCCAAATAGTGTGGATTCATGGAGATCAGCAAGAGATAGGTGGGAGAGTGGAAACTACTTAATATTTTAAAAAAGATGTGCAGAAAGTGTAGGTGTACAAGCCAAAAAAGTGAACGGAAAGACAGTGACAGTGAGTGACACATAGGGAAACCTGTGCTACAATTATTTCGAAGAGAATAGGAAAAAAGGACTTCCCTTATTTCACAGTTTGCTTCTGATAAATTGGTGTGTGGGAAAGATTTTTTCAGGATTCACTGGTCAGGAGGAGTAGGAACATGATGAAACGGAAAGTGTTGTCGTTGCTGGTAATGGTGTGTCTGTGCCTAGGAATGCTCCCTCTGGGTGCTGTTGCAGAAGAAAATGCAGAGGCAGCCTATCGGCAGGTAGGGGGAAACCAGTATGTGATCGGCATAGCACTGGATCCCTATGCGGATGCCCTTATCATCAATGAAGGCGGACAATGCATGGGGCAGGGGGTCCATGGGGATCCGTTACCGGAGAATCCTCGAGCCCTCTATAAAGACATCAAAGTGTGTGTGGCTGTTCGTAAGGAGACGTCAACAGACGGTGTTATTTATGAGGAGGACAAGACAAACGCGGTAACTATTGCAGTGGAAAGCATGCGTCTGGAACATTTGGAAGGCGCGGAGGATACCTTTAGTTGGGCAGAAGAGGGCGAAACGGTTCTGGAGAAGACGGAAGGGTTTGAAGAAGGCACAAGTGCGCCCCTCTACTTCAAGCAGGGTTATGAAGGAACCTATATGGTAAGAGCTCAGGTAGCTATCACTGCAAATGGCACAACGGAAACTGAAACGGTCAGCATGAAGGTGTTCACACAAAATTACGATCCAAAGGAATATCTGCGGCCGGAAAATGACACAGTGGAGAGCTTGAACCAGTTTTTGGAAGAGACGTTCGGACCTGATGGCAACGGAGAAACGCCTGCGAAAGTTATCCTAAAAAATGGCACTTATTCCGGTGAGATTCAATTGCCGGAAAATATGAAGGATGGGTACATATTTGTGATGGAGGGTCAGAAAGGGACTGTTGTTGAGGGCGGTATCAATTTGAACAACAACGTCATTTACAATATTATTGGTGTGGACTTTATAGGGGACAAGGGTACAGGCAAGGAAAGCCGGGCAATTTACAACGGCAACTGTGCGTTAGCTATAGAGTGTACATTTCAAAACTACGATGTGGCTTTGGATTCCCAAGATGCGTTGGTGAACACCCAAAGAAATATCTTCATTAACAATGGCATTGCTGCCCGAGTAGATATTGAAGATGCTGGACCTTTGGGAATCAACGATTGGACTGGAAATGTGTTTTTAGGCAATGACCTTGCGGTGCAGGTGATCAGTCTACACAAAGACAGAAGTCCCTATTATTTCCGCATCACTGAGAGCAACTTCATCGGCAATGCCACGGATTTTGAGGTGGAATGCTCGGGAACTCTCTATTTCCACAAAAACTACTTCGGGGAGAAAGCGAAAAATGCTCCGAGTGACTCCACGGAGTTCCTTACCCGGTTGGATGGAGCAAAAACAAAGGGTGATTTGAAAGAATTGGTTACGTCTCAGCCTCCAGAGGTGGAGTGTGATCACGGCACTACAAAGGTTGTCACCAATCCGCGCTGGAAAGAGCCGTTGCAGTATCAGCTGTCTCAACACCTTCCCACGACAGCAGAGTCGGAGGCCACAGTGGAAAGAACGTTTGCTTCCCCTGTTTCAGGGAAAGAGGACGATAATGCTTCTATTGAGAACTATCTGACAGTGGACTGGAGTCTTGTAACAGAGATCCTCAATGATGATGCATCGGGTCTCCCCATAAGTGCTGCTGCTTTTGAAGGAGAAGAGGATAAGCAGATCCAGGTGGTGGATTTGCAAGGAAATTTCATGGGAACTTGGCAGTTCCCCACAGAGGTTGATGGTGCCACTGGTTCTTTCTTGGCCGGTTTACAGATGGCAAGTTCTCAGGAAGATCAGTTGACTGTTGAGATCCCGGGAGGAGACGCCATCCAGACCCTGCAGCCTACCTTGACCATTGATTGTCAAATCCCCAATGCCCAAGTCACCGTAAACGGCCGTAAGGTGGCGTCTCAGCAAAAAGGTGGACAACTGACGTTCTCAGTGCCTCAGAGCGGTACCTATGTGGTGCAGGAGGAGACTATTTCCCCGGTTGTGCCTGACGACGATGACGGAACGCTTCCCCCTGCTCCAGTGGTGGACGGAGCCGAGAAAGGGAAAGTGACGTTCTCTCCTGCCCGTCCTAGCCAGGGCCAAACGGTGATCGTCACTGCTACCCCTGACCAAGGCTATCGGGTGGACACTGTAACTGTTACGGACGCTAATGGCAAGACGGTGACTGTGACCAACAGGGGCAGTAACCAGTATGCTTTCATTCAGCCTACTGGGAAGGTGACCATCCAGGTGACCTTTGTGTGGGACAATCCTTTTGTTGATGTTGGTAATGAGTGGTATGCAGATGCTATTGAATATGTGAATGTCCACAACCTAATGGCTGGAATGAGTGGCACTACCTTTGAGCCCAACACGAAGTTGAACCGTGCTATGGCAGTGCAGATCCTCTACAACCTGGAAGGGAAGCCTGCGGTGACTGCATCCTCCACATTTACCGATGCAGCCGCAGCCGGTGAGTGGGCTTTGGATGCCATTGCTTGGGCGCAGCAGACAGGGGTTGTTGCTGGTGTGGGCGACAATTTGTTTGCCCCCGACGCTCAGGTTACCCGGGAACAGTTTGCCCAGATGATGTATAACTACGCCAAGTACAAGGGTTACGACCTCACGGCTGATGGTGACCTGACCCAGTTCTCTGACAGCAGCAAGCTCCAGTCCTGGGCGGTTACCGCTATGAAGTGGGCCAACGGAAACGGGCTCATCAACGGCTTTGAGGATGATACCCTCCAGCCTGCGGGTACTACCATTCGCGGACAGGCTGCAAGTATCTTGATGAATTTTGACCTCAATGTGGTGCAAAAGTAAACGAATGTATTGGAAATATAACGAAGAAGCCGGGAGAAATCCCGGCTTCTTGTATGTTATAAGGTGCTTGATATAATTCTAGCTTCCAACTTTTCCAGAAATTAGAACTTGCAAAGTGCGAATATATGTTCTATAATTTGTTTGCGAGATAAGAACGTATATTCGATTTTGAGGGTGGTTTTATGCCTAAATCTCATAAGCGGTATGCCTGTATCGACTTAAAGAGCTACTACGCATCGGTGGAGTGCGTGGACCGGGGATTGGATCCTCTTACCACCAACCTGGTGGTGGCGGACGAAAGCCGGAGCGATGGCACCATCTGTCTGGCGGTGTCACCCAGCCTGAAGACTCTGGGGGTGCCGGGGCGCCCTAGGCTTTTTGAAGTGAAGGAACGGTTGGCCCAGATTAAGGCTACCACCGGTAAGACAGTGGAATATATCACCGCTATGCCCCGGATGGCACGATACCTGGAGGTTTCCTCTCAAATCTACGGGATCTACCTCAAGTACCTGGCTGCCCAGGACATCCACGTTTACTCCATTGACGAGGCATTCCTAGACTTGACACCCTATCGTTCCTTCTATAACATGACCGCCCACGACCTGGTCACTACCATGATCCGTGATGTGCTGCGGACGGTGGGCATCACCGCTACAGGGGGAATCGGAAGTAATCTGTACTTGGCTAAGATCGCCATGGATATCACCGCCAAAAAAATGCCCGCCGACAAGGATGGAGTCCGTGTGGCGGAGCTGGATGAGATTTCCTTCCGGGAGAAGCTGTGGGCCCATGAACCCCTTACGGATTTCTGGCAAATCGGTCCGGGGATCTCGGAGCGGCTTCTGAAGATAGGTATCCACACCATGGGCGATTTGGCCCGACTAAGCCTGCAAAATGAAGAAGTGCTTTTCCGGGAGTTCGGGGTGGATGCGGAAATCCTCATCGACCATGCCTGGGGCATGGAGTCCTGTGGTATGGAGCAGATCAAAGCATACAAGCCCGCTACCAAATCCTTGGCAAACGGCCAGGTGCTGCCCAGGGCCTATTCCTGGAAAGAAGGACGGTTGGCGGTAAAGGAGATGACTGAGCAAGTGGTGCTGGGCCTGGTAGAGCAGGGCTATGTGGCGGAGGGCGTGACGCTGTATGTGGGGTATCAAATTTTAAGTAGAGAGCAGCTCTCCGCCTATCACGGCCCGGTAAAGGTGAACTACTATGGTAGAAAGGTGCCACCCTCGGTCCACGGCACGGGGAAGCTGGGAGCGCCCACTGCCTCACTTAGCCGGATCACCCAGGCAGTGCTCCAGCTCTACGATCGGCTGGTGGACACGGAGCTGCAGGT
>ENA-OPRR01002498-OPRR01002498.1-human-gut-metagenome-genome-assembly--contig:-NODE-2498-length-11934-cov-4.766647_pt1 | contig 11934 bp, 8 predicted proteins | sample MGYA00241796_ERZ501883 | MGnify/ENA primary metagenome ERZ501883 (study PRJEB25962, sample SAMEA2042406) | human gut metagenome | biome: human gut; feature: human-associated habitat; material: faeces...
GCCTGGCCCGCCGTCTCCTCATTTTTGTGAAAGCATTCCACGTAAACCTTCTTTTCCTCCAGCTTCTCCTTCGCCTTTTCGAAGGCGTATTTCAGGTCACTGTAGTCCTCCAGCGTATCTTCATCCGTCAGCTTTTCATTATAATCATTTATTTCCGCTTCCAGCACCTGAATATCACCGTAAAGAAGCTCAATTTCCTGTTGCAGCCGGTTTGTCGTCGCAGCAAGGGACCGGGATGCCGTGTCCGCTTCCGCTTTGGAGACGCTGTAGGTACTCTTCGCGCTCCGGGCCTGTGTATTATAATCGCTTCTGGCATCCGCAAGCTCCAGCTGCGCTTCAGATTTTGCCTTCTGAAGCTTCCGCCTGACGGCGTCGATGCTGTCCCGGGAAATTTTAAAGAGTGGATCGCCCTCCTTCATCCGCTGTCCCTGCACGGCATAGACCTCCTCTATCTGAAGATAACGGCTTGCTTCCTCATCCTCCCCATCATCGTCGTCCTCCTCCGAATAATTAATTTCCAGCTCATAGTTTATATGGCTCTCCTGCAGGGCAATGCTTCCGCTTTCCATGATCCCCTGGACCAGATTGCCCTTCTGCACCTGGCTTTCCTTATAAATTACGGTGTCCCCATGTAGATTCGGGCGGATGAAAACAGTATATACGCATACGCCGGCCAGCATGAGGAATGCCAGGATTGCAAGCAGCAGCCTGATAACAAATTTTTTACTCATGTGTTTCTGCTTCATTGACAGCCTCCTCTTCTGCTTCCTGCATCCCGAAATATACGGTTGCCGACAGGTTCTGGGTAAGTTTGCTGATATCTCCGGTCAGTTCTATGGTAACGGAATAATAGATGCCTGATTTACTACCGGACTGGGAGACCGGGTTGATTTTACTCACAGTTCCCCGGAAGGTTCCCTGATCCGCAATCTCCACCACTGTGCTTTCCCCAAGCTCTATGGCTGCAATGTCCGACTGGTCCACGGAAGCCGTAACCGTTACGGATGCGGGATTGCTGTAGCCAAGCACCATGCTGCCTCCTGAAAGCTCCATGCCGGCTCTGGCTGCCACCATCATAACCGTGCCGCCGCTCTGCGTATACAGACAGCCATCGCCGACAGTCTCCTCAAATTTCTGCAGATTTTCTTCCGCTTCTTCCTTTTCCTTCAGCGCAACGTTTAACTCTTCTTCGATTTTGCCAAGTTCGGATTCATAGGTTTCCTGCGCCCCGCTGCTTTCCGCCGCAGTGTTTTCCATGTCGCCCTGACTACTCACCTGCTGCTTGTCGTATGCGATCTGCGCCTCCTCCAGCCGGGTATTCAGTAGTTTCAGATTACTCTGGGCCTGCGCCAGAGAGCTTTCCGCCTTTTTCCTGGCCGCTTCATAATCCTCTACCGCCTGTTCATACAGCTTCTCGTTCTCCTGAACCTCTTCATCCAGCATATTGTAGACGGTCAGCTTGCTGTAATCGTTTTCCGAAGTAAGGCTGGCGCTCCCGCCCTGGCCGCCGCCCGAGGGCTGCCCCATACCGCCTGCCTGGCCCATACCGTCTGCCTGGTCCTCGCCGGCGGACTGCCCGGAAGCGGAGGTCTGGACTGCGCCGGAAGAGGAGGCGCTTCCTGCGTTTTCGGTTGTCGTACGGTAGTGATCCTCCAGTCCCGGAATATCCCACTCCTCATACAGCTGCATCAGGGAGGAAAAGCTTTTTTCAAATTCCTCCTTTTTCTCTGCCACTTCATAATAAGTATAATAATAATCGCTCTCTATGGATGCCGTATATTCCTCCACCAGCTCCTGGGCTTCTTTTATCTGTTCCTTGCACTCGCTTATTTTATCCGCATATTCCTGAAGCGATTCCTCATAAGTGCAGGATGCATAGGCTCCCCGGGCCAGGCTGGCATCAAGCGTCTGCTTTGCCGTTATTTTTTCCTCCTCACTGTCAAGAAGCTGCTGCCTGTAATCCAGCGCCGCCTGTTTGGCCTTCCGTTCCAGCTCCCTGCGGGCCGCTTGTATGCTCTCCTCCGTCAGCTTAAGTATAGCAGTTCCTTCCGCCGCCTCATCCTGGCTGGACAGAAAAACCTCTTCTATCTCCATCTTTGTTTCTATGTAATCCAAATCAAAGCTTTCCTCCTGCATTCCCACCGATGTGCTTCCGCTGGCAGAAATCACATTTTCACCAAGACCGGGCAGCCTGCCCGGCCCTTCCGCCTGCCCTGCTTCTTCCTTCCCCGTACTTTTTACAAGCAAAAAAATAACACCGCCAAATATCGCCAGTGCCAATATGGGAACAACTCCCAGCGCTATTTTCTTTTTTCTCTCCAGGCTCCGCAGCTTTCCGCCAGTCTTCATCTGACTCCTCCTCAAATGTTTTCCAATCTAAAAATAAACAATCTGTTCCAAATAATTAACATGTTAATTATTTTTAAATTCTATCGGTAAAATGTTTCCAATCTTTGTTTAAATTGTGAAAAGTCTGTGTTTTCCTGAAAAATAAGCCAAAAATGACTGATGCCAAATGCAGCGGAATCATATATACTGTGAATGGGGATTTTTCCTCATCGAAAATTATTATCATTCAGACAGGTGCTTAGAATATGAAAAGAACAATAATTTACCATATTAATGCGGAGGAAGACGGGCTCACCATCGGTCAATTCTTAAAGAGGAAGAAATATTCGGGTCAGAACCTCACGCAGCTGAAAAAACGGGAGCAGGGTATCCTGCTGAACAGTAAACCGGCCTATGTTATCCACAAATTAGCGGAAGGAGATACGCTTACAATCAACATCCTGGAGGAAGAAATCTCAGAAAAAATCCCTCCGGTCCCCCTCCCTGTGCATATCGTTTATGAAGATGAGGATCTGATGGTACTGGACAAGCCTGCCGATATGCCCATCCACCCTTCTATGAAAAATTATGAAAATTCCCTTGCCAACGGGCTGGCCTGGTACTTTGCCTCGCAGAATATTCCTTTTGTATTCCGCTGCATCAACCGGCTGGATCGGGATACTACCGGTCTTACCATCATCGCAAAGCATATGGTAAGCGGCGGCATTCTTTCCGTCATGGCCGCCCGCAGGGAAATCAGCAGAGAATACCTGGCTATTGTAAGCGGTACCGGAATGCCTCCTGAGGGCACTGTGGATGCGCCTTTAGGCAGGAAGCCGGGCTCCGCCATTGAGCGTATGGTTGATTTTGAGCATGGGGAACGCGCTGTCACACACTACCGGGTATTGCAGGAAAAAAACGGGTGCTCCCTTATCTCCCTTCACCTGGAGACAGGGCGCACCCATCAGATCCGCGTGCATATGAAATATCTGGGATATCCCTTAATCGGGGACTTTCTCTATTATCCTGACAAAACCCTCATCAGCCGGCAGGCGCTCCATTCCTGCCGCCTGGAATTCAGCCATCCCATCACAGGGCAGCCTATGGTTTTCACCTCGCCGCTTCCGGAGGATATGCAGCAGGTGCTCCGTTAAGCCGGATACCGAACAAAGCTTCCAGATTTCCGTCCTGTGACAGTTAAGGCTGCTGCTAAATGTGCAGCCCGAACCGATTTCTGCACAGCAAAAGCCCGGCAGCGGACTGCCGGGGCTTCTTGTTAAACCTATTCTGTTTTCCTGTCTCAATCAGTCGTCACAACCGCAGCTATTCCCCTCGGAAAAAGTAGGGAAAGGTCTGGGAAGCGGCTCCGTTCTCGGTCTGGGCTCCGGCCTGGGAAGCGGGGGCTCCGGTCTCACATCCGCACAAGGGCAGACAGGCCTGACCTCCGGGCAGGGAGCTACATTTCCCATATTGCCTCTTTCGCAGCCGCAGCCATCCTGAGATCCGCCGCGCTGGCAGCCGCTCCTGCAGCTGTTGTTATTCCGGCAGCCGCAGCCACCATGACATCCGTCGTTGTTCTGACCGCCGCCGTTTCCGTTATTGCAGCAGCAGCATAAGAGTAGTAATAAGCATAAACAGTTCATATTCTCATCTCCTTTACACTACTATATGTAAAAGGAGAGATTTGGTTCCACCGCTTTTACTTCCTTCTGCCCAGAAGCTCTTTTCTTACATAGGCAAAGGTCTTCTTTTCTCCCTGCTGCGCCAGCATGGTCAGAAGCTTCAGCAGCAGCTTACGCGTATTTTCATGCATGATGGGAATCTCTTTCGCGGACTGAAAATACAGCAGGGGATCCTCATCCCGGTATTTATCACCCCGGTATACCTTGGAGGCGGCAATCCTGTCCATGAGCATTTCCGCCACATATTTTACAGGCATCTCCACCGGCGCAATGCCGCCGGGCACATCCCTTGTGCTGTAGTCAATCCAGTATTCGTAATGGTGCCTGTTCCTCCCTTTATGATGAAGCCAGGCGCTGGAATAGCCCTTCTCCTCACGCTCCGCGTTGTTGGGGCTTCTGTCCCCCTGGAAATACCTGGCCCCGATAAGGAATTCCGAAGGCTCATACTTGGAAAGGTCATGCGTCAGGCCCTGCCTGTACAGCCCCACGGCAAAACAGCCCTTCATCACCAGATATTTATGGCGCGTAATCGTCTTAAAATGCTTCCATGCCCTGACTATAATATTGCCTGCTGCCTTCTTACCTTCTGTCACTTCTTTTTTCGTCCTGCCTTCTGTTTTTCTTTCTCCGTTTTCTCTCTGCTTTCCAGAATCTGTACGGAGCGCCCTTTGACAGCCGCTGTTTTACCGTTTTCATCCTGTACGCCGTTCTCTTTCGCAGCCGTGTCCAGGACCCTGGTCCATTTCAGGCCTGCCGGAAGAGAGGGCAGAGCAAAATCGTGTTCTTCCCAATGCATATTATATGCAATATAAATGAAATTGTCATCGTTTTTCCTGTCCGTTTTGGCGTAGCAGCCGCAGTACATCAGTCCGGCCTGCCGGCTCAAATTGTCCGCCTTCAGCTTCCATGCTTCTTCGCCGTGATAGGACAGATCCGGATAACCACAGGCAATATAATCCATCATGGCAAGCTCGTCCGGCCGGTGCAGCACAGGATGCTTTTTCCGGTAGGCAATTGCCTGCTTTACAAAACTGAAAAATTCCTGATTTGTCTCCTGCAGGCGCCAGTTCAGCCAGCTGACCCCATTGTCCTGGCAGTAGGGGTTATTATTGCCTCCATGGCTGAAACCGAACTCATCTCCGCTGACTATCATGGGAGTTCCCTGGGAGGTGAGCAAAAGCAGCATGGCATTTTTCATCTGCCTCCCTCTCAGCTCCATTACGGATTTCTTTCTGGTCCTACCCTCAAAACCGCAATTCCAGCTCACGTTATAATTTTCCCCGTCCCTGTTTTCCTCGCCGTTGTCTTCGTTATGCTTTCTGTCATAGGAAACCAGATCCGCCAGGGTGAAGCCGGAATAGTTGGTCACATAATTAATCACGCCTGTCTGCCTGGGATTCTTACGCAGGCTGCCCAGGGCTGGCAGCAGGGAACCTTCGTCGCTTTTCAGGAAATGGCGGACCGCATACATAAAATCGTCATTATAAACCGCCAGATTCTTATATGCGGGAATATCGCTGTTATCATAAATTTCATCACAGGAAAAATCGGTATAAAAAAGCTTGGTATTGCCCAGCATCGGTTCCGTAGCCAGAAGCGCCGTGGGGATATGGACTCCCAGCAGATGGAAGCCATCCACATGGCAGCTGAACACCCAGTATTTGATAACCTCAAGAATATATGCCCTCTTTACATCCACAGGAAAATAGAACTGCATGATTACCTCAATCCCGTTCTGATGCAGCTTCTTCACCATGTCCTTAAATTCCTCCGCCGGGCAGTCGGAGCTGGAATAGGACATTTTGGGTGCAAAATAGTATCCCTTCTTATACCCCCAGTAATTGATCCGGGGCGCTTCCTCTTCCCCTGCGGGTAAATCCCTGTAGTGGTTCACCGCATCCTCCATGCTCATTTCCCTGCATTCCGGCTTTTCCAGCTCCAAAAACTCATAGGAGGGCATCAGTTCTACAGCAGTGATTCCAAGCTCCTTCAGATAAGGGATTTTCTCCACGATACCGGCAAAGGTTCCCTTATGCTCCACTCCTGAGGAGGCATGCCTGGTAAAGCCCCGGGGATGCACAAGATAAAGAATGGTTTCCGACAGCGGGGTCATAAGCGGCGCATCGTTCTCCCAGTCATAGGTATGCCTGCTGAAGCCTCCGCGGAGCTTTGGATCCGTCTGACGGCCCCAGCGCTCGTTCCCGTATATGACGTCCGCATAGGGATCGGTTATAATCTCCTCTCCCGCATAAAAATTATACTGGAATTTCGTATCCGCCAGGCCCTCCGCCTGCATACAGTAAATGTTGCCTATTCTGTTTTTTTCTGTGAAGGGAATACGCACAGGCTTTCCCGCCGCATGCAGATAAAGAAGGACACCGCATTCCTCCCTGGTATGAAGTGCGGCCGCAAAATTAACCTTTCCGTCATTCGTCAGGGACACCCCCATGGGATAAGGCGTTCCGGGGAGAATTTTGAGTTCATGTCTTGATGTCATATGGTTTATCTCCTGTCTTAATCTTGTGAAGGCCGGCAACAGTGCGTCGGCCAAGCCTAAAAAAGACTGGCTTTGATAATGGGAAGGGCAGAGTCCTGCAAAATATTCCCGGCTCTGCCTTTGTCGTTTATTATACCACACCTTCCCCTCTCTTACCAGTTTATCTTGCATCCGCACATAACATCGGTTAGAATAGGAATAGCAACACAGGATCCTGTGAAAAGGAATAATGGAGGATGATTCATGAGCGAAGATAATGCAAAGATGCCTGCGGGTGAGCCTGAAGAGGAAATGAGCGTGGAACTGGAGCTGGAGGACGGCACTCTTGTGAATTGTGCGGTGATTACAATTCTGGATGTGGCGGAAAAGAGCTACATTGTGCTGCTTCCGCTGGATGAAAGCGGACAGAATGAGGACGGAGAGGTTTGGTTCTACGGATATTCGGAAAACGAAGAGAATCCTGACGAAGAACCGGAGCTGCGTTATATTGAGGACGATGATGAGTATGAAATGGTAGCGGATGCTTTTGATGAGTATCTGGATAACTGTGAATTTGATGAGCTTATCGATCCGGAAAAATAAACATCGGCTCATCGCGCATCGTATTTTTATGGCCGGATGTGCATAACGGTCCTTATGTGCGTAACGGTCCGCTTGTATGAACCGTTACTGAAGGACAGGCTGTCGGACAAGATCTGTGAGGAACCGGGAGAGGAATCCCGGTTCCTCTTTCGTTCCGGCGACATAGGTTAACGTCAGCCTTTTCCTGGCACGCGTCATGGCCACATAGAGCATGCGGCGCTCCTCTTCCACCGCCTCATCCTTCATACTCTTCCTGTGGGGAATTATGCCTTCATTACAGTCAGGGATATAAACGGTATCAAATTCCAGTCCCTTGGAGGCGTGCATGGTAAGCAGGGATACGCCCTCCCTGCTGTCGGGATCACGGCCGGCCTTTTCCAGTTCTTTTTCATAAAGGGTGATATGCTCCTTTAACTGTTCCAGACTGCGAAACTGTCTGACCTGCTTCTGGAACCATTCCGCTTCCTTCAACAGTTCATTTTTATCCGTTCCCTTCTCCGCCGCAGTTCTTACCAGATATTCGTCATACCCCATTCCCCTGCGTATGTAGTTGACTGCCGCGTATAAATCCATCCTTTTAAGACGCTCCAGATCCATCTGGAATTTCCGGAGGATTTCCCTCATATACGGTTTTTCTGAATAAAAATCAAACAATTCTTCAAAATCCACCGTTTCGCCGTTCACTGCGCTTCGGCTGATATACCGCGACGGACGGTTCATGATGCGGTAAAAATCCTTCCGCTTCCTGCCTTCCAGGGCAAAGGAAAGATAGGAAAGGACATCCTGCGCCGCCATTTGTCTGTAAGGGCTTTTCAGCTTTTCCTTCATACGGAAGGGAATTCCTTTTTCCGTCAGTTTCTCCGCCATGGCCGCGGCATCCTGGTTGGTACGGTAAATTACCGCCGTTTCGTTAAAGCCTTCCGGGAAACGGGCGATTTCGGTTGCAATGCTCTCATTTTCCTCATCTCTTGTGGAATAGCCCCGGTAAAGCACCGGCTCCCCGGAAGGGCTTACCGCCTGCGCCTTTTTTATAAAACGGCTTTTATTTGCGGCAATAAGCCGTCCCGCAGCCGTTACAATTTCCGGCGTGCTGCGGTAATTTTGTGTGAGCTCCACGATACCTGCCTGCGGATAATCCTGCCTGAAGCCTAACATGATTTCCGGCCTCGCGCCGCGGAAGGCATAAATTGACTGATCGTCGTCTCCTACGATAAACAGGTTGTTTTCAGGCTGCGCAAGCAGGCGCAGCACCTCATACTGCATGGGATTGATATCCTGGAATTCATCCACCAGAATGTAGCGGAATTTCTGCTGCCAGGCCTTCCGTACGTCCGGCCGGGATACAAGCAGATCACGGCATCTTAAAACCATGTCATCAAAGTCCAGCTTTTTCTCCCGGCGCAGAGTCTCATCATAGGATCGGTAAAGCCGGGCAAATTCCTCCCGGCTGATCAGGCCGCATTCCGGATCCCTGTTTTCCGGCGGGCAGCCGTCGTTTTTAAACCGGCTGATTTCACCCAGCAGGCTGTCAATTGTCTCCTCCTCGTCCGTACAGGTAAAGCCCGGTCTTTGCAGGATAGTTTTCAATAATTCTCTTTTTTCGTAATCGGATATAATATTACCGGATCGGTAATGACAGGATGTTTTCAGAATATGGTAATAGACTGCGTGGAAGGTTCCGAAATTCACCGGCCAGGCCCTGCCTGCCGTCTTCTGCCGGAACCGCTGCTTCATTTCCCTTGCGGCAGCTTTGGTAAAGGTAATCACAAGAATGGACGCCGGGTCCACATTACTTTTTTCTATCAGATGAAGAATACGCTGGATAATTGTATAAGTTTTTCCGGAACCGGGCCCTGCCAGTACAAGCAGGGCTCCGTTCTCGTGCTTTATGGCCGTCATCTGGCCTAAGTTGACTGAATTTTTACCGGAATCAGGCATCTTTAAGCTTCTCAATGCCCACACGGATACGGACAAGAGACTCTTCCTTTCCAAGGACTTCCATGATTTCCGTTGCGCCCGCAGGCGTCATCTGCTTTCCGGAAACCGCGGTGCGTACCGGCCACATAACATAGCCGTTTTTACAGCCTTTTTTCTCCACATAGGCTACCAGCGTCTGGTACAGCGCATCATTGCTGTAGTCCTCCTGTGCTTCCAGGATGGGAAGCAGCTCCGTCAGGACCTCCAGGGAGCTTTCCGTACTTGTCTTCATCTTTTTGTGCGTATACATGGCTGCATCGTATTCCGGCAGCGTTTCAAAGAAATCCACCATCTCTTCGATTTCCGGGAAGGTTTCAATTCTCGTTTTTACCATTTCGGCAATTTTCTTCAGATTTACATCCCTGGTCAGCGCTTTTTTCAGATAAGGCTCGGCCAGGCCGTAAAAACGGTCGAAATCCATGGCCTTAATGTACTCCCCGTTCATCCATTTAAGCTTGGTATAGTCGAATACGGCAGGGGACTTGGACATATGGCGGTAGTCAAATTCCTTCGTCAGCTCCTCCAGGGAGAAAATTTCCTCATTATTTTCAGGGCTCCAGCCAAGAAGGGCCACAAAGTTCACGATAGCTTCCGTTAAAAAGCCCTGCTCCACCAGATCCTCATAGGAGGAATGGCCGCAGCGTTTGGACAGCTTATGGTGCTCTTCATCCGTAATCAGCGGACAGTGTACATAGACAGGCACCTCCCAGCCAAAGGCTTCATAAAGGCGGTTATATTTCGGGGAAGAGGAAAGGTATTCATTACCTCTCACCACGTGAGTGATTCCCATGAGATGGTCGTCTACCACGTTGGCAAAATTATAAGTAGGATACCCGTCTGTCTTGATCAAAATCAGATCTTCCAGTTCTTCATTGTTTACTGTGATGTCTCCATAAATCACATCGTGAAAAGTCGTCGTTCCCTCCGTAGGCATATTAAAACGAATCACATGGGGTTCCCCTGCTGCCAGCTTCGCCTCTACCTCTTCTTTGGTCAGCTTCAGGCATCGCTTGTCATAGATGGCAATCTCTTTGCCTGCCACTTCCCGTCTCATGGACTCGAGAGTCTCTTTATCGCAGAAGCAATAATAAGCGTCTCCTTGTTCCACAAGCTGCTGCGCATATTTCAAATAAAGTCCAGAGGCGTTTCTCTCACTCTGAACATAGGGACCAAAGCCTCCATCCTTATCCGGTCCCTCATCGTGGACCAGCCCCGTCTTCTCCAGAGTACGGTAGATAATGTCCAAGGCCCCTTCCATAAGTCTCTCCTGGTCGGTGTCCTCAATTCTCAGGATAAAATCTCCGCCTTCATGCTTCGCAATCAAATATGCATACAATGCTGTCCTCAAATTTCCCACATGCATTTTGCCTGTAGGACTGGGGGCAAATCTTGTTCTGATCTTACTCATTTTCTTTGTCTCCCTGTTATTTATTTTCATTCAATTTTACTCGACATAACATTATAGCGCAAGCTGTGCCAATATGTCCATAGATTTTCCATGAATCACAAGATCTGCTTTGGAGTCTGCATAATGTTCCCTGTTATGAATTAAAATAACTCTCTTGCCTGTAAAATAGCGCAGAAAAGATTCCGCCAAAACAGAGCTCATATCACATCCCAACAGCAAAAGCGTGTCTGCCTTACTCACCTCATCCGCCGCTTTCGTGGACAGAGCATTGTTCACCATCTCCCCGGCCAATACAATCTGCGGACGAATGGTCGTTCCACAGTTCTCACACCTTGGCACTCCTTTAGAATCCCGAATGTATTCCAGAGGATATTTTCTTCTGCAATGCGGACACTCATTGTGGTATACGCTTCCATGAAGCTCAATGACATTTTTACAGCCTGCTCTGTGAGCCAGAGAAAAAATGTCCCGGGTGATTATCATTTTCAATACTCCCATATCTTCCAGCTTCTTTAAGGTTTTAAGGCCGTCATTGATCTCACCCAAACTGCTGATCAGATCGTTTTTATAAAATTCAAAGAACTCTCTCACCCTCGTATTATAGAATCCGGCACTGAAAATCTCCTCTGGAGACCGTCCGTATTTTTCTTCGATTTCATATGCGTACTTTGATCTTCGATAACTGGTGCAGCCACACTCCATGCTGACGCCAATTCCTTTCAGGATTACCAGATAGTCACTTTCCAACAGCATCTTCTTCAGTAAAATTAATCTCTCCTCCATCATAATTATCCCTCCTGAGCATGTAAAAAATGAGGTAACTCTGGCTTTCTTCTAGTCGATCTCTACTCTGCAAAGTCTTCGGACATTCCTTTCAAAGACTATCCAATGACCCATGACCTCCTTTTATCTATTATACAATTCCTGTTTTTTCCATGCAATATCAAAATGCTGAAACTATATGTCTAATCATTTTAACACAAAAAGCCGCCCTGCCGGACAGCTTTTTCATGTAACAGAAAAGGCCTTATCACGCTAATGCGCGAAAGCCCTTTCCTATCACATAAATGCTCTCTCATTGAAACTCTTCCATAATCTCGGCCACAGTCTCGATTCTGTCACAGCGCCACACATTTGCCCCACAAAACAACAGGCCTTCCTTGGTATTTCCCTCCACAGCATTCACCAAGGCATCTGTGATGCAATACGGAATTTCTTTTGGACTGCAAGTCACAATACAGTGATGACATCTTCGAATCGGCAATTTTTCTCTTTGTACCCTCTGTACAAACTCATTTTGAATTGCTCTGCCCGGCATTCCTACCGTACTTTTAATTAAAACAATATCTTCCGGTTTTACATTCAGATAACGCTCTTTATATGCAAGGCTTGCGTCACATTCGTGTGTTGCAATAAAGCGTGTTGCAATCTGTGCACCTGCTGCGCCCATATCAGTAAAT
>ENA-OPRR01002504-OPRR01002504.1-human-gut-metagenome-genome-assembly--contig:-NODE-2504-length-11916-cov-3.495321_pt1 | contig 11916 bp, 10 predicted proteins | sample MGYA00241796_ERZ501883 | MGnify/ENA primary metagenome ERZ501883 (study PRJEB25962, sample SAMEA2042406) | human gut metagenome | biome: human gut; feature: human-associated habitat; material: faeces...
CCCCAGCCATATTAGAATATCACATCTTCGTCAGCTTGTCAACAACTTTTTTAAATTTGTTTTTTCAAGTTGTTTGCTCACAACTATGTTTTCTTGTTTTGCTCTCGTCGTTATCGGTTCCCCTCACGCGACAGCCTAGTTAGGATAGCATATAATGTCGTGAATTGTCAATATTGTTTTTGTTTTTTCTTTAATTTAAACAATTTGCTCAATTTTTCCACTACATAACACCTTTTTTTCAACACATTGTCCATATATATATTCAAGCATAGTAAAAGCGGATATCAACTCTTTTATTGATATCCGCCCCTACTTTCCTGGTTCTGTCATCTTTTTACCTCTTTTTCTTAAATTATTGATTTAAAGCTTACTTTTTTGGTGGTCTGTACCTTCCTTTCATAAACCTTTAACCATCCGGTATAATACAGATTATATATTTCTTCCGGAAGCTTTACATAACATCTAACATGTGCTGTATGATAATCCAAATAACTCTGAACGTTTACAACTCGCGTTTGTCTTACGATTCACTCTTGTTATTTGTTGATATTATAATACCATCAAAAGCATTATTTGTCAATAATTTTTCTATTTTTTTTCTTATTAAAAGTTTTTTCATTTTAGACAGAACTATTGTCAGTTTATTCTACAGCAAATTCATCGCTTGCACGACGCTTTTTACTCCAACCAATTCTATTCCTTCCGCATGGCCAATATTTTTTACACAGACTTCAGGTAGCACACATGTTTTAAACCCTAGCTTTCTCGCTTCTGCTACTCTTTGTTCCGGCATAGTCACTGCACGCACTTCTCCGCTAAGTCCCACTTCTCCAAACACGATCATATCTTCCGCTATTGGTTTGTTTTTATAACTGGAAGCAACTGCCATCACAACGCCCAGATCAATCGCCGGCTCATTCATCCGAATGCCACCGGCAATATTTACATAAGCATCATAATTAGAAAGAGGAAGCCCCACTCTTTTTTCCAACACTGCCATTAGAAGATTCACTCGATTATAATCAATTCCCGCCGCGGTTCTTCTAGGCATTCCAAAATTGCTGCGGCACACAAGAGCCTGAACTTCCATCAACATCGGTCTTGTTCCTTCCATTGCACAAGCCACAATTGATCCGGAAGCATTTTCCGGTTTTCCGCTGAGCATAAATTCAGAAGGATTTTCCACTTCCACCAACCCTTCTTTTCTCATTTCAAAAACTCCGATTTCGTTCGTAGATCCAAAACGATTTTTCACGCTTCGCAAGATACGATAAGATGCATGTCTGTCCCCTTCAAAATATAACACCGTATCCACCATATGTTCTAACACTCTCGGTCCCGCTACTGTTCCTTCTTTTGTCACATGCCCTACAATAAATACAGCAATATTCATTCCTTTCGCTAACTGCATGAATACGTTTGTTGACTCCCGTACTTGTGACACGCTTCCCGGTGCAGAACTGACATCCTCACTATACATTGTTTGAATCGAATCTATTACAACCATATCTGGCTTCTGTTTCTCAATCGCCGTTCTTATGCTCTCCAGATTTGTTTCGCACAACAGGTAAAGATTACCGGAAAATTCTCCCATACGGTTTGCCCGCAATTTTATTTGTTTCAAAGATTCTTCTCCGGAAATATATAAAACTTTCTTATTAATAGAAGATAACTTCTGACAAACTTGCAGCAGAAGCGTAGATTTTCCGATTCCCGGATCACCGCCAACCAATACTAGCGAGCCTTCTACAATCCCGCCGCCAAGAACTCGATCCAATTCTTGTATCTGCGTCTTAATTCTTTCATCCTCATCCGTAGATACATCCGCCAACGGTACAATATTAATATCCGTTTCTTTCCCAGACCGGACAACGCCGCTTTTCCCACCAGACGAAACTGTAATTTTTTCTTCCACAAATGTATTCCATTCTTTACACATCGGACACTGGCCTAGCCATTTACTCTCTTCATGTCCGCAATTTTGACAGAAAAATACACTTTTCTTTGCTTTTGCCATGTACTCTCTCCTTCTATCTTATTACTAAAAAGCCGTCCATCAGACTATTCTATCACTCATTCAGTAACAAAAAGGGCTGCTAATCAGCAACCCTTCCGCTTTACATTTTCTATTTTCTCACTACTCTGACTGCGACTGGATGCTCTGCGTCAAGTTCTGCACTAACGCTTAACTTTCCACTCAAGTTTGTCTTCATCTCTCCTACATTTACATCATCCATATACACAACATATTCATTGTCTGCTTCCAGTTCCAATGTAAATTGTGCGTCTGTTGTCCCAGATACGCGAAACACAACTTCTGATTCTGATGATTTGAAATTTTCAACTGCTGTTCCCGGTACCGATTCATATACAAACATTCCGTTCTTTTCAAGCTTTGTAATCTCTGCAAATGTCTTGACTTTATATAAATCTCCCTGAAATTCAAATCCATCTAACTTTGTCTTGCTATCCAAAGTGTAGTCTCCGAAGCTGAGTGTTCCATCCGCTTCCGCTCTCAACAGTTCTTTTACAGCTGCCATTGCTATGTCCTCCTAAGTGTTCTTCTTTTGCTTTCTATTATATATCAATTCCATCTTGTTTTGTAGCCTTTGGCATAAATTTTATTTCTTTTTTAGACATGCCTGCAACAACTTCCGAATCTCGTTTCACTTCACCGCTAAGCATCGCCTCTGCCAAACGATCTTCCAGTTGATTTTGCAATGCTCTTCTAAGCGGGCGCGCTCCATACTTCTGATCCGTACCCGTCTCGACAATATGTTTTTTTACCGAATCGCGAATAGTAAGTTTAATATTAAGCTGTTCTTTCGCCCTTTTTATCAGCTCATTACACATCAAGCTTACAATCTTCTTCATTTCTTGTTTTCCAAGCGGATGGAAAACAAGAATCTCATCAATACGATTCAGAAATTCCGGACGGAACAAAAGCTTAATTTCCTTCATCACATTACTCTTCATTTGTTTATAATCATCGGCAAGATCCTCTTTGGCATTGAATCCAAGTTTTTTCGGATCAACGATTGCTTTCGCTCCCGCATTAGACGTCATAATGATCACCGTATTTCGGAAATCTACTTTTCGCCCCTGTGAATCTGTAATATGTCCGTCATCCAATACTTGAAGCAATATATTAAACACATCCGGATGCGCTTTTTCAATCTCGTCAAAAAGCACTACAGAATAAGGATGGCGACGCACCTGCTCACTCAGCTGTCCTCCATCATCATGTCCTACGTATCCCGGAGGAGATCCGATCATCTTTGCCACACTGTGCTTTTCCATATATTCAGACATATCCACACGAATCATTGCTTCTTCATTTCCAAAAAGAGCTTCTGCCAACGCTTTCGACAGCTCCGTCTTACCTACACCTGTAGGACCGAGGAATAAGAATGAGCCGATTGGTCGTTTCGGATCTTTTAATCCCACACGCCCTCTGCGAACCGCTTTCGCCACTGCACTAACAGCTTCATCCTGTCCGATCACACGTTTATGAAGTGTCTGTTCCAGCTTCTGAAGCCTTGCACTTTCAGATTCCTTCAAACGTTGAACCGGAACTTTTGTCCACTCTGCAACAACGAGCGCCATATCATCCTCTGTTACAACCACCTCTTTTTCAGACATTCTCTTCTGAAATCTGCTTCTTGTCTGGTCAAGTTTCTTTTTCGCATCTTCTCTTTCTTTATTTAAAACAGTTGCTTCATTCATATCACCCGACCGAATCGCATCTTCCAGATCAACGCGCAGTTTTTCTATCAATTCTTCTAACTGATAAATGCTCTCCGGAGCCTTAAAACCTCTGAGACTTACTTTGGAACAAGCCTCATCTACAACATCAATCGCTTTATCCGGCAAGAACCGATCACTAATATAACGACTTGACAAACGAACTGCTGCCTTTAGAGCGTCCGCTTCGATTTCCACATGATGGTGCTCTTCGTATTTCGCTTTTAACCCTTCCAATATCTCCAAACACTGTTCTTCACTTGGTTCCTCTACTGTTACCGGTTGAAATCTTCGTTCCAAAGCCGCATCTTTTTCAATATGTTTACGATATTCTGCGATTGTTGTAGCGCCAATAAGCTGAACTTCTCCTCTGGCAAGAGATGGTTTCAAAATATTGGACGCGTCAATTGCCCCTTCTGCTCCTCCCGCTCCGATAATCGTATGAACCTCATCTAAAAACAAAATAATATTTCCTGCATTTTTCACTTCCTGTATCAGACGCTTCATGCGTTCTTCAAACTCTCCGCGGTATTTTGATCCAGCAACCATTCCCGACAGATCCATCGTCAATATTCTTTTTTCTTTCATGCTATCCGGAACAACTCCTGCTGCAATCTGCTGCGCCAGTCCTTCAATAACTGCTGTTTTTCCAACTCCCGGTTCTCCCACAAGACACGGATTATTCTTTGTGCGCCTGCTCAAAATCTGCATCAACCGACTGATTTCTGACTTCCGTCCAATCACAGGGTCAAGCTTTCCCTCTGCCGCTTTCTGTGTAAGATCTACTCCATACTGTTCCAAAACATCCGTCTTTTTCTTATTAGATCCAGCAGAAATTTCCTCTTGATACTCCTTCGGTTCTATCCCAAGTACAGCCAATATATCCCGCAAAATTTTCTGCGGATTTATGTTCAAGGTGAGTAAGATCCGCATAGCTACACAATCTACGTCCCCAAGAAGTGCAAGCAACAAATGTTCCGTTCCAATCTCCGCTTCTCGAAATCGAAGAGCTTCCACCTTCCCCTCTTCCAGAATATACTCCAATCGCGGACTATATTCCGGACGACTTTCAACTCCAAGCATACTCGTTGGTGAAATCAATTCTTCGATCACCTTTTCGATATTCTCTTCTTGGACACCATTATTCGCAAGCACTTGCCCTGCCACACCACTATATACTTTTCGCAGTCCCAACAAAAGATGTTCTGTCCCAACATATGGATGTTCTAACTCTTTCGCGATCGTTCCTGCAATCTTCAAAGCTTCTTTTGCCTGTTCTGTATAATTCATTTACCGTCTAACCCTTTCTGTATTCATCAAATATCTCGTCTACTAAAGCATGCACCTCTTCTCTGGAAATATTCTTGCAGCACCCCTTGGCAAGTAATATTTTAAGCTGTCCCTCCATCTCAAGGAGCGCTCTTGCCTTATTCGCATCCAACGCGATCACTGCGCCTCTTCTCTTATCCAATTGAATAAAACCTTCCTGCTTCAAAATAGAATATGCTTTATTCACCGTATGCATGTTAATGCCAATGGTTTCCGCAAGGCGTCTTACCGATGGCAATGTATCACCTTCTCTGATTGCATTCATAGCAATTCCTACAATGATCTGATTCTGCAATTGTACATAAAGCGCTTCATCACTGTTAAAATCAACTTCTATTAACAAGCCCATCACCTTTTCTTCTGTATTTTGTTATATATAGAATATAACATAATTAAAAGAGGCTTACAACAAAAATGTGTAAGCCCCTTTCACAACTTTGAAGGAATTAAGTTTAGAAGTTTTCCTAATTATTATGCAAGTGTTCTGATATCTACATACTCGTAGCAGTCAAAGCTGTCTGCAACGTTCTTGCATGTAAGTTTTCCATCATATGTATTAACTGCAGAGTAGATAACTTCGTTATCTTTACATGCCTGCTCTAATCCCTTATTTGCAATCTGTAAACCATAGCTTAATGTAGCATTTGTCAGAGCGATTGTAGATGTTCTTGGAACTGCTCCCGGCATATTTCCTACACAGTAGTGTACAACTCCGTCAACCTCAAAGATCGGATCATCGTGATATGTAACTCTTGTTGTCTCACCACATCCACCTTGGTCAACTGCAACGTCTACGAATACAGCGCCTGGTTTCATCTCTTTGAGATATTTTTTCTTAAACAGCTTCGGAGCCGCTTTTCCCGGAATCAGTACAGAACCGATTACAAGATCAGCTTCTTTAACAGCTTTCTCAATATTAGCATCTGTAGAAACTAATGTCTGAACACGTGCTCCAAACAGATCGTCTAAGTATGCCAGTCTTGGAAGACTGATATCCATAATTGTTACATTAGCGCCCATACCTACCGCAATCTTACATGCGTTTGTTCCAACGTTACCACCGCCAAGGATTACGATATTAGCCTTTGGAGTTCCCGGTACACCTGCCAGGAGAACACCTTCTCCGCCAAATGTCTTTTCAAGGTATTTCGCACCTTCCTGAATAGAAAGACGTCCTGCAATCTGGCTCATTGGAGCAAGAAGTGGAAGTCCGCCCTGTCTTGGATCAAACAATGTCTCATAAGCAACACCTTTTACTTTACCTTCTAACAAAGCATCTGTCTGTGGTTTGTCTGCTGCAAGGTGAAGATATGTATAAAGAATCAATCCTTCATGGAATAATGGATATTCTTCTGGCAATGGTTCTTTTACTTTGATCATCATTTCAACAGTATCCCATACTTCTTTAGCAGAATCGATCATCTTAGCTCCTGCTTCTTCGTACTCCGGATCCATAAATCCTGAACCTACTCCGGCACCTTTCTCGATATAAACCTCATGTCCAGCACCTACATATGCCTTTACATTATCAGGTGTCATACCCACACGGAACTCGTTGTTCTTAATCTCTTTTACACATCCTACTTTCACTTTGTATTACCTCCCGATTTTGAATAAAATTTTTATGTCCGTCGCAACGCACGCGATTGGGACTTTAAATGAATAATATTCTTCATCATTTTTATTTGTTGAAAAATATTGTTCATTTGTCTCTAAAATTATAGTAACACACCCGTTTATATTATTCAATAAAAGTTATTTTTTTCACGAAAACTTTTATTTTTGTTAAATTTATGCCATTTGTATCTGCAATTTATCTTGCAAATTTTACATTTTCATGGTTAAATTTAATTAGTTTATAACGATTTAAAAATCTATTATTTATTGTCGAGGTATCTGCTTATGAAAGAATTAAGAGAAACAATCCATAATGCAAGCTTGACAAAGACGCAACAGATGATTGCAGAGTATATACTGGACAATTCAGCTGACGCATGTTTTATGACTTCTACCGAAATTGCTTCCAAACTTGGCGTCAGTGAATCTTCTGTAATCCGTTTCAGCCGTTCTTTGGGCTTCAATGGATTCATGGATTTTCAAAAATCTTTGAGAAAAGATTATCAGGACAAAGTGCTAAGTATATCAAGTACGATCACCGTACCTGCCCAACGCGTTGTGAAACGTGCTAAATTTGACAACAATTCCGATTACATCAAGCGGCATTTAAAGAATGCAGCAAAAAATCTGGAATCGGTCTTTGCCAGCAATACCCCTGCATTGTTCGAAGAAGCTGCAGATATAATCATTTCAAGCAAACACAAATATGTGGCGGCTTCCAGAGGAAATACCTGTCTGGCAGACTACTTCTTATTATACCTAAAACATATGCTGATCAATGTGGAGACTACAAATTCAAGTTCTATCACACCAATTGACCATATGCATAACATTACTAAGGACGATTGTCTGATCGTTTTCAGTTTTCCGCGGTACTCTTCTCTTGATAAAGTCACTGTAGAACTTGCAAAAGAAAGTGGCGCATCGATCATCCTGATCACTGACAAACCAAGCGCTCTTTTAGCCCCCTATGCTACAGTACTTTTTACTGTACCGGTAGACAGCAATGCGTTTTTCAACTCATTGATCGCCCCACAGTTTGTGGCTGAAGCGCTACTTGAAACAATCAGCCATAAAGTAAAAGGATTAGAAAAGAAACTGAAGAAACTGGATCGCTATCTTGGTAAATTAGGCAATTATTAGAATTCTCACAAAGGCAACGTTATAAAAACACCGTAGGCTGTACTTATTTCTAGTACAGCCTACTTTTTAACCTTGCTCTTTATCTTTATGTAATATAATTTCTACGCCTCATCAATTGCTTTTCCGATATCGTGACGCATATATTTATTATCAAACTGCACCCACTCAGTTGCCGCATAGGCATTTGCGCGAGCTTCTTTTAAATCTTTTCCCTTGGCTGTAATTCCAAGAACACGGCCTCCGTTCGTAAGAATCTTTCCATTTTCTTCACGGGTTCCCGCATGGAAGCAATAATATCCTTCCTCTTTTTCAAACGCTTCCAATCCGGTAATCTCTAATCCTTTTTCATATTTCACAGGATAACCTTCGCTGGCGAGCACTACGCAGACTGCCGCATTGTCCTCAAATTGCAGATCGATCTGATCCAAGGTTCCGTCAATACAAGCCTCCACCACTTCTATGATATCGTTTTTCATTCTCGGAAGGACAACCTGAGCTTCTGGATCTCCGAACCTTGCATTGTACTCCAGCACCTTCGGTCCATCTTCTGTCAGCATCAGCCCAAAGAAGATAACCCCCTTAAATGGTCTTCCCTCAGCTTTCATTGCATCAACTGTCGCCTGATAAATATACTTCTCACAGAATTCTTCTACTTCTTTCGTGTAGAACGGACTTGGGGAAAATGTTCCCATTCCTCCTGTATTTAAGCCTGTATCGCCATCTCCTGCACGCTTATGATCCTGCGCGGATGTCATAGTTTTGATCGTATTCCCGTCAACAAATGAAAGCACGGACACTTCGCGGCCTGTCATAAATTCTTCAATAACCATTTCATTTCCCGCAGTTCCAAACTTTTTATCCAGCATGATTTCTTTCACGCCTTCTTTTGCCTCTTCCAGATTCTGACAGATCAGTACACCTTTCCCAAGCGCCAGTCCATCTGCCTTTAACACAATTGGGAATTTTGCAGTTTCCAGATAAGCAAGCGCTTTATCAGAATCGGTAAAATTCTCATACGCCGCTGTCGGAATGTGATATTTCTTCATAAGATCCTTTGAAAATGCTTTAGATCCCTCTAAAATCGCAGCATTTTTCTTCGGTCCAAACGCTCGGATACCTGCCGCTTCCAATTCATCCACAAGCCCACCTACAAGTGGATCATCCATTCCTACAATCACCAGATCTACTTCTTTTTCTTTTGCAAATGCTACAATTTTATCAAATTCCATCGCTCCGATCGGCGCACACTCTGCCAACTGAGCAATTCCTGCATTTCCCGGAGTACAATAAATTTTATCTACTTTCTCACTTTTTGCCACACAATATGCAATTGCATGCTCTCTTCCGCCGCTTCCTACAATCAATACATTCATTTCATTTCCTCCTATCCGAAAACAACACAAGCATAAGAGTATACATTTTTGCATACCCTTATGCTTTTCTCTATTCCTTAATAACAGTAAGCCCTTCTACAACTGACACTTTTCCATTCGCAATCAGGTCAATCGCTTTTGGCAGAATCTTCCACTCCGCCTGTTCCATCACGCGTCTTTGAAGCACCTCCGGAGTATCTCCTGGTTCTACTTCTACCGCTTTCTGCAAAATAATCGGTCCAGTATCGGTTCCTTCATCCACAAAATGCACAGTAGCTCCTACAACCTTCACTCCGCGGGCAAGAGCCGCTTCATGCACTTTCAGTCCATAAAATCCCGTTCCACAAAAAGACGGAATGAGCGAAGGGTGAATATTGACGATCCGGTTTCTGTACGTTTCAATCATAGCTGGCGGAATCACAACAAGAAATCCAGCCAATACAATTAAATCCGGATGAAGTTCATTCACCTTTTCTAGAAACTGTTCATTAAATTCCTCTCTGGATGCAAATTGCTTTGAAGAAATGCAAAGACTCGGAATTCCATGTTTCTTTGCACGTTCCAGCGCATAAGCATTTTGGTTGTTACTGATTACACCTGCAATCTTCGTATTGGTAATCTGACCGGACTCCACTGCATCAATGATCGCCTGCAGATTCGTTCCGCCACCGGATACAAGTACTACCACATTTAACATAAGGTAACTCCTTTTTCTCCTGCTTCAATGTGACCGACAATATATGGTTTATCGCCAGCTGCTTCAATAGCTTTCATGGTCTTTTCCACGTCTTCCTTATTCACTGCTACGATCATGCCAAGTCCCATGTTGTATGTATTGTACATCATCTGCTCTGTAATATCTCCTTTTTCTGCAAGGAGCTTAAAGATCGGTGGAATCGGATAGCTGTCTTTTTCAACTACTGCATGCGTTCCATCAACCAACATTCTCGGAATATTTTCATAAAAGCCACCGCCTGTGATATGGCTGCACGCTTTTACAACCACGCCGGACTCCTTAATACTCTTCAATGCCTTCACATAGATTCTCGTTGGTGCAAGAAGCGCTTCTCCAAGCGTCATACCGAGTTCATCATAATAAGTATCCAGTGACTCTTTTGTCATTTCAAACACTTTTCTCACAAGGGAAAATCCATTACTATGCACACCGGAAGATGCCATTCCGATCAACACATCACCGGCTTTCAGATTCTCACCTGTAATCATATCTTTCTTATCACATACGCCAACTGCAAATCCGGCCAGGTCATAATCCTCCTCCGGCATCAGTCCCGGATGCTCTGCTGTCTCGCCGCCAATCAAAGCAGCCTCAGACTGAAGACATCCCTCTGCCACACCTTTTACGATTTCTGCAATTTTTTCCGGATAGTTTTTGCCGCATGCAATGTAATCCAGGAAAAACAGAGGTTCACCGCCTGCACAGGCAATATCGTTGACACACATAGCCACTGCGTCGATACCGATAGTGTCATGTTTGTCCATAAGGTAAGCTAATTTTACTTTTGTACCGCAGCCATCTGTACCGGACAGCAGCACCGGGTCTTCCATTTCTTTGATTTTCTTCAGGGAAAAAGCACCGGAAAATCCGCCTAAACCGCCAAGCACTTCCTCGCGCATGGTTTTCTTTACATGTTCTTTCATTAATTCCACTGACTTGTAACCAGCTTCAATATCTACGCCAGCTTTCTTGTAATCCATTTTTATCCTCCTCGCTTCTTTTCCGTGCTTATTTATAGTTTTTATATCCTACTTCCTGCAGTTTTGCATCTTTTGCTACAACCTGGTCTTTTAACTCTTCTTTGTAGTCTTTCAATTTCTGAAGCAGTTCTGCGTCAGAAGTAGCTAAAATCTTGGCTGCCAGAATTGCCGCATTGGCTCCTCCGTTAATTGCTACCGTCGCAACCGGAATTCCGGAAGGCATCTGTACAATGGAATACAGAGAATCTCTTCCGCCCAGTGAGGTGGTATGCATCGGAATACCGATAACCGGCATTGGGAAAATTGCAGCGCACATACCCGGAAGGTGTGCGGCCATACCTGCTCCTGCGATGATAACTTTAAATCCTTTTTCTTCTGCGGATTTGGCATATTCAAAGAATACATCCGGTTCCCTGTGTGCAGAGATGATTGTCATCTCATACTCAATCCCGAATTTTTCCAGCATGTCTGCCGCTTTGCTCATAACAGGCATATCAGAGTCACTGCCCATAACAATTCCAACTTTTGCCATGATTATTCTCCTTTATCTCTATGATTTAGAATTTCTCCATACAGCACAATTTTACATATTGTGACAGGTCTTGTCAAGCAGGAAACGGCTCATTTAATGCTTCTGTTCCGGGAAGTACAAACCTGCCGTCCTCAATAATGGAAACCCAGTCCCCATGCAGGGTCTGCACTCTTATACTGCCCAGCTCATCATAAGGTATAGTAATATCTGTATGACAGCCCAAATAAGCCTTGCTTATATCCTCTTTTCGCAGAATAGACACCTCGTTATCCCTGGCAATAATCTCTTTTCCGTCCGGATTGTAGACTGCTGTATCCTCGCTCCAACTATAGCAGGTATCCCCCACTGCAAAATGCGGCCCCATCTTTTCCGCAATGAGAATGGGAAGGAGATGGCCTATCTGATATTTCTGTGCCATGACATAAGCCGTAGTGTTGGTTCCTATGGCAAATTCCCCCAAAG